>Ga0172372_10004358_pt1 | contig 20175 bp, 16 predicted proteins | sample LakKiv5m_2_FD_114544 | JGI IMG/M metagenome (GOLD analysis project Ga0172372, IMG submission 114544) | Freshwater microbial communities from Kabuno Bay, South-Kivu, Congo - kab_092012_9.5m | ecosystem: Environmental > Aquatic > Freshwater > Lake | place: Democratic Republic of the Congo...
ACGAGCAGTTGGGCCGCAATGCCCCCAAGTTTGAGCTCGCCAGTGACCTGTTGCCGCGAGGAGTACGCAAAGCCCCACCGCTTTGTCTTGCGGTAGGCCGATGCCGTGAGCAGTTCCCCGTCAAAGCGGATGCGGTCGGCTGCCAAACGACTGGCCCACTCGCGTGCATTGAGCCCGGTCCAACTGCCGTCCCCCGATCCCCGATTCAGCACGTCATCCCAGAGGTCTTGCCGCTGAAGCACTTCAGATTCAATCGAGAAACCACCTTCCAACCCGCTGGCCGCACCGCGCATTTCCGGGAACAACGGGTGGAAGGTCAACCCGGCGGGGTTCCAACCCAACGCCCGATAATCCCCGGCCAGTGCCACCGGTGTTGCCCCTGTACCCACAGGAATGCGGTGCACCTGGGCTTGAGCCTCTGAGGCCATGCCGAGGCAAACAACCACTCCGACCCGCCAGGCGGCCCTCTTCATGCCCTTACACCGGGATGTTCCAGCCAAATCGGTCTTCGATGCGGCCGCGCCGAATGGCATCGAGTTCCACGCTCAAACGCGGTGCAACCGTCCATTGCGCCACCGGCGGAAGCGCCAAATCCTTGTTTCCGAAAGAGATGGTTGCCATGGGCGCGATGGTTGCCGCGGTGCCTGCACCGAAGGCCTCGGTGACCGTCCCCGCTTCGATGCCCCGCTCCAACTCTTCGATCGAAACCCGACGCTCCTCGGTCGGAATGCCCAAATCCTGCGCCAACAACAACACCGATTCCCGCGTAATGCCCGCGAGAATGGAATCGCTCAAAGCCGGCGTGGTCAGCACCCCGTTGATGACGAACATCGCGTTCATCGTGCCGCTCTCCTCCACGTAGGCGTGTTCCGTGGCATCCGTCCACAGCAGCTGGTGGTAGCCCTGCTGTTGGGCGTGGAACGCCGGGAAGTAGGATGCCGCGTAATTGCCAGCGGCTTTTGCCGCTCCTGTTCCTCCGGGGCATGCGCGCGTAAAGTGTGTTTCGACTTTAACGCGCACCGGCTCCGTGTAGTATGCATTCACCGGGCAGGTGAAGATGGCAAACACATAGGATTCACTGGGACGTACCCCGATGAAGGGATCTGTGGCAATCATGAACGGGCGGATGTACAGCGAGCTGTCCTCGCGCCGGGGCACCCACCCCTCATCCACCCGCAACAGGGCCGTCAAAGCGTCAAAAAAGAGGGCCTCAGGGACCGCGGGCATGCTCATCCGTTCGGCAGAACGGTTGAACCGCGCGATGTTCGCACCGGGGCGAAACAGGGAGATCGAACCATCCGTTTGGCGGTACGCCTTCATCCCTTCAAAAATCGCCTGCCCGTAATGAAACACCATCGACGCAGGACTCATGGTGAAGGGCCCGTACGGCTCGATTCGGCCTTGCTGCCACGCCCCGTCCTTGTATTCCAACACGAACATGTGGTCGGAAAAAGTCCGGCCGAATTGCAACCGATCGAAGTCCACTTCCGGCAATCGGCTTTGCGCTACAGGCATGTGGACAAACGGATTCAAGGTATCGAGCATCGCCGAAGGTTTCCGCAAAGGTCGCGATTGCTCTTCCCCCTACCAAACGGCCTTCGGAAGCCTCAGGCCTTGAAGAGAAATCGGTTCGGGGCCGTAAGCCCCAACTTCACGGCCGACAGCACCAGCGACGCCGTGTTTCGCGCACCCAGTTTCTGCTGAATGTTCTTCCTATGTGCGATGACCGTATGCCCGCTAACACTCAACTTATCAGCGATTTGCATGTGAGTCAGACCCTCTGCAATCAGCGTAAGCACCTCCCTTTCACGCTCTGTCAACCACACGGGCTCGCAGGTCCAGTCGCCCACTTTCAAGGCGGCCACATCCACGCCGGAAGCTTCTAACGCTTCCAGAATTTGGCCACAAAAAAAGCCAACACCTTGTTCGCACGCCCGCAGCGCCTCCCCGATTTCATGCACATCGCAATCGGAACGCAAAAAGACCTCGATTCCCGATTTCACCGCATCCAACAGCGCGAGACCCGACAGGCCGTCGGAAATGACCACTGTGCGCATCTCGCGATTCGCCTTGCGCACCGCTTGCAAGGTTGCGAGCGACAACCCGCGCGAACACGGGTCCACGACCGTCAACTCCGGGGGATTCTGGCTGCACGCCTCCCGAAATGTCGCATCGCATGTCGCCTCTTCGCATGTTGCGTTCGGATAGTGCTCTGAAAGCAATGCGACCGCCCCCCGACGCATCAAGGTCGAAGCACTGGCAATCAAGATCCGGTTCGGGGGTGTTTCCATCTGCAACGGAGAGCGAAGTTACCTCGAACTGCGCCATGCCGCTTCGGCCGCACTGCAGAACTTGTCCACGTGGTTTCAACGCGGGTCACAGTACGTGCACTTGTCCGTCTTCTGCGGTTGTGACGTTCGCAAAAATCGCTTCCGCTTCGGTGCGCAGCAGTTCTGCCTTCCCCACATACCTGGCCGAAATGTGGCCTAAGAGCAACTTCTTCACCCCCGCCTCTTTTGCCACTTCAGCCGCCTGAACAGCCGTAGAATGCCCCGTTTCCTTCGCTCGCTTCCGCAACGCATCGGCGAACGTCGCATCGTGAAACAGCAGGTCCGCACCTCGAGCGGCTTCGATGACTGCATCGCATGGCACGGTATCCGCCGTGTACACAAACGAACGCACCCGTTCCTCGGGCAGCAGGGCGTGTTCCGGGGTGATCCAGGTTCCATCGGCGGCACGTACGGCTTCGCCTGCTTTCAAGGCACGCAGGGCGGAAAGCTCGAGGGGATGTGCGGCAAGAACTGCTTTGTTCAACTTCTGGGGCCGCGGAACTTCCTCAAAGCGCACCCCCCAACAGGGCACGCGATGCCGCACCGGAAATGCGGAAAACGCAACATGTTCCGACGCCCAGCAGGGCTCCGGCGTTTCCGGCCATACATGCACCTGCAAGGGAAAGGCGATAAAGCTCCGCGTCGTCGCCAACGTCGCCTGCAGCCACGCTTCGAGGCCGGGGGGTCCCCAAATGTCCAACGGCCGTGTGCGCCCGAGCATGGCCAAACTGCTCAGCAGACCCGGCAGCCCAAACACGTGGTCGCCGTGCAGATGTGAAATGCACACCCCGGTGAGTCCGTGAAAGCGGATGTGGGCCCTGCGCAGTGCAAGCTGAACTCCTTCACCGGCATCCAGCAAAAAACTGTGTTGCCGGTATTGCACACACAAAGAGGTCGTGCTGCGATCCAGGGTCGGCACCGCGGCCCCTGAACCCAGCACGACCACCTTGAAGTCGCCTCCTTTCACTGAAGCAATGCCTCAGCGCCCCGAAGCAACAGCCACCCGAACGGTGCTGCGGCGACCGCCTTCTGCCACCGTTACGAGGTAGGTCCCTGCATCCACTCCTGCAGCTGCGAGGTCCCACGTACCGGGGGTCGCTACCAGTGCTTCGCTATAAATCAACCGTCCGATGCCGTCGCGCACCTCCACCGCTGCCGGTCCTTGGGCATCCCACGACACCGTAGCGGCCCCTGCTGAGGGATTTGGCCACACCCGCAGCCCGAGGGCGTTCTGCGCTTCGGCCACCGCATTGCCCCCTGCCGGGAGAATGTCCAGCGTGTAGCCGGTAAATGGATAGGGTTGGCCGATGGGGATTCCGAAAACGGTCACCCATGCCAACACGTCCAAACTCATTTGGAACGCACCGGATTGCGTCGGCACACCGGCAATCTCAGCGCAATATTGCCCCCCAGCCAGGAACGTACACGGGTCTGCAGCCGTTCCCCCGTTGTTGCAGGTGATGGTCAACCCGAGTGCTGCAAAATCCAGCGGCGCTCCAGTGATGGGATCCAGCAACGTGGCTGAAATCAGCTGCACGGAGTCCAACGGCAACGCAAACGCCGGATCAATGGCCGAGGCGTCGACCGGAACCAACACATGAAACACGTCCGAATAAGGAACTCCTGCCGTGCCCTGTGCAAACTGCTCCCCCAAAGAGGCGTCTGGAGATGCCCCGTATTCCACCGTTCCGAAGTCAAAGTCCGCGTTGCACTGGGCAGAGAGGTTCGTCCAGGCCGTGGCCCAACCGGCAAGCAATGCAAAAGAAAAACGCAGTGTTTTCATGATTCAGTGTTCATTCGTTTCGTTACCAAGTTCACTTTCGGTGATTTCCATGACCACCAAATCGTACGCCTCCGAAGCCGTCGGGACGATGGTCAACACCTTGTCGAGCTGGCTGATGGCCACCAAACGCTCAACTGCCGGTTGAAGTCCGGAAAGCACGAACGTGCCTCCCGCATCCCGACAGAGCCGGTTCCCGATCAGGACCGCACTCAAACCGCTGCTGTCGCAGTACAGCGAACCCGTGAGGTCAAGGATCATGCGGGTGCAGCCCTCCTCCTTGGAGAGGCGCACAAACTCCGACTTCAAATCGGGGGCATGCAGCGCATCGAGTTTCTCGACGTGGGAGGTCACCGTTGCAATGCCCTCCGAGAGTTGAACAGAAAATTTCATGAATCGCGGGTTGTGCGGTAAATATAAACCAAAGCCCTACGGACGCGCCGGGGCGAGCAAATAGAGCGCCGCCATCCTCACCGCCACGCCGTTCTCGACTTGGTCCAAAATGATGGCATGCGGCCCATCAGCGACTTCGCTGGTGACTTCAACTCCCCGGTTGATGGGGCCTGGATGCAAAATCCAAGGAACCCGGTCCAAGCGCTCCAGGCGCGTTTGGTCCAATCCGAACGACCGAGCATACTCGCGCAGCGAAGGAAAATAGGGAACGCGTCCCACGCCTCCTTGCCGTTCCAGCTGAATGCGCAACATGTTCACCGCATCCGCCCAACGCAAGGTCTCGTCCAAATCGTGTGAAACCTCGACCCCCAGGCTGCGCATGTGCCGAGGGACCAAGGTCCTGGGTCCACAGACCCGCACTTTTGCGCCTAAGAGTTTCAAGCACAGAATGTTCGATATGGCCACCCGGGAGTGCCGGATGTCGCCTACAATGGCCACGTGTTTGCCCTCCAAGGGTCCCAACCGTTCGCGCAGGCTGAACGCGTCGAGCAAGGCTTGGGTCGGATGCTCATGCGTCCCATCGCCGGCATTGATGACGGGGGTGTCCGGAATGCGCTCGGCCAAAAACCGGGCCGCACCAGGGTGCGGATGGCGCATGACCACCATGTCCACCTTCATGGCCAAAATGTTGTTCACCGTATCCACCAGGGTCTCCCCTTTGGACACCGAGGATCCGGAGGCCGAAAAATTGACCACATCCGCCGAGAGCCGCTTTTCCGCGAGTTCGAACGACAGGCGCGTCCGCGTGGAGTTTTCGAAAAACAAATTCGCCACCGTCAGATCCCGCAGCGTAGGCACTTTTCGAATGGGCCGGTTGAGGACCTCTTTGAATTCTTGCGCCGTGTCCAACAACGCATGCACATCGGCGGCCGTCAACCCCGCGATGCCTGTCAAATGTTTCGTTGAGAGTGGTTTCATGCCGGCCGTTCTTGCAGGAGTACGACCGCATCTTGCCCCCCCTCCTCTTTCCAATCCACGCGCACATACTGCGCATCCACACTGTCCACCGTAGTCCCTACGTATTGAGGCTCGATGGGCAATTCCCGGTGAAACCTGCGATCGATGAGGACCAAAAGTTCCACAGAGCGTGGCCTGCCGTAGGCGAGCAATGCATCCAGCCCTGCGCGGATGGATCGGCCCGTGTACAGCACATCGTCGATCAGAATTACCCGTTTGTTTTCGACTAAAAAGGGCATTTCGTTCACGTTGGGCGCCAGCGGTCGGTCGTGCATGCGCACATCGTCCCGGTGAAACGTCACGTCGAGTTTTCCCAGGTGCACGTCCTCCGACCCGAGGAGCGCTGCGACACGGTCGCGCAAACGCTCCGCCAGCCGTGCACCGCGGGGCTGCAGTCCCACCAGTACCGTGTCTGAAAAGTCGTGGTGTTCCAGCAGTTGGTGCGCCATGCGGTCGAGAATCCTCTCGAATCGGACCGGATCAACGAGGCTGTGGGTTTCCATGGGTGCGATCGCGAAGATAGGAAAGCACAAGGAGGCCCCGCGGGGCCTCCTTGCACGTAGCCAAAACTCCGGAGACGATTATTCCGCTTCAGCTTCCGGAGCAGCTTCCGCCCCGCCCTCATGCTCTGCAGCAGGAGCTTCAGGCTCAGCAGCTTCAGTTGCTTTTGCCTTCGGAGCAGCCTTCTTCTTCGGAGCAGGTGCAGGTTCAGCTGCTTCAGCGGCGGCTTCCGCCTGTGCCTTGCGCTCCCCTCCTTCCATTTGCTCCTTCAAGGCACTCAGAACCGAAAGATCGCCGAACGTGGACTTCTCCACCGTTGCATTGATTTCCTCCAGTGCCCGTGAGCTCGAACCGCCACCACCACCCGTCGCCGGACGCGGCTTGCGTTCCTTCACCTCCTTCTTCTTCGGGCCCTCCTCGTGCGTGCGCAAGTGGCTCACCGTGATGCGCTTCGCATTCCGATTGAATTCAAGCACGGTGAAGTCTCCCGATTCATCGACCAACATCGAACTGCCGTCCTCCTTCTGCAGGTGCTTCGTATGGCACGAACCTTCGAGTCCGTAGGGAAGTGCCACGAGCGCTTGGTTGCCGTCGATGCGGAGGACCGTTCCGTTGTGCGTGGATCCCACCGCGAAGATGGTTTCGAACACTTCCCAAGGATTCTCCTCGAGTTGCTTGTGTCCGAGGCTCATCCGACGGTTTTCCTGATCCAACTCAAGGACGACCACGTCGATCGCATCACCCACCGCACAGAACTCGCTGGGGTGCTTGATTTTCTTCGACCAGCTCAAGTCCGAGATGTGCACAAGTCCGTCGATGCCCTCTTCGAGTTCCACGAACAGACCGAAGTTCGTGAAGTTGCGGACCGTGCCCGAGTGCTTCGAATTGACCGGGTAACGCGCCTCGATCTCTGCCCAAGGATCCGACTTCAACTGCTTCAATCCCAGAGACATCTTGCGCTCCTCGCGGTCGATGTTGAGGACGATGCATTCGATTTCGTCTCCGACTTTCATAAAGTCCTGTGCGCTGCGCAGATGCTGCGACCAGCTCATTTCAGAAACGTGCAACAGGCCTTCTACACCCGGGGCGATCTCGATGAAGGCTCCGTAGTCGGCGAGCACCGCAACGCGGCCTTTCACCTTCGACCCTTCGGCCAGCTCTTCGGTCAGCGCATCCCACGGATGAGATGTCAACTGCTTCATGCCGAGCGCAATCCGCTTTTTGTCGTCGTCGAAGTCGAGGATGACCACGTTGATTTTTTGGTCCAGCTCCACGAGCTCCTCGGGATGGTTCACGCGGCCCCACGACATGTCGGTGATGTGGACCAAACCGTCCACGCCCCCGAGGTCGACGAACACGCCGTACGTGGTGATGTTCTTGACGGTTCCTTCGAGGACTTGGCCTTTCTCGAGGCCTTGGATGATCAAGCGCTTCTGCTCTTCCAGCTCAGCTTCGATGAGCGCTTTGTGCGAGACCACGACGTTCTTGAATTCTTGGTTGATTTTCACCACCTTGAATTCCATCTGCTTGCCCACGTAAATGTCGAAGTCCCGGATGGGCTTCACATCGACTTGCGAGCCGGGCAAGAAGGCCTCGATGCCGAACACGTCCACAATCAAGCCACCCTTCGTGCGGCATTTGACCTCCCCTTGGATGATGAGGTCTTCGTCTTTTGCCTTGGTGATGTTGTCCCAAGCGCTGAACATCCGGGCCGTGCGGTGTGACACCACAAGCTGACCGTTTTTGTCCTCTTGGCGTTCCACAAAGACCGGGACCACGTCTCCTACAGCGAGGTTCGGGTTGTACCGGAATTCCGATGCGCCGAGCACCCCTTCCGATTTGTACCCGATGTTCACCACCACTTCCTTCTTTGAAATGCTGATGACGGTGCCGTCCACCACTTCCTTCTCCCGAATCAGGTTCAGGGAGTTCTCGTAAATCGCCTCGAGCTGGGAGCGGTTCCCCGAGGACGCGTCTGCTTCAGATTCGAAAGCGTCCCAATCAAACTCGCCGGGCGTAGCCAACTCGGGCCGAGCGGAGAGTTTCCGCGGCTCGCGCTTTGCAACGGGAGCGGCAGTGGGAATTTCAACTTCGGCAACGGGTGCCGTTGCAGTGGTTTCGGTTGCGGTGGCCTCTGCGGCGTCTTCCGCGGGATTCAGGGTTTCTTCGTTCATGCGAACCCTTTCCAAATGTTCCGGAATCGGGGCGTTCCGGAGGGTTGTACAGGAGACCTCCCCGCAGGTCTGCTTTTTCTGAGGGCGCGAAATTACATCACAAACCGTTCGGTACGACCCAGAGCCACTCCGAAGTTCCATCTGCGCGCCGTAGCACATACGTACCCGCCGTGCTGGGCACCGCGAATCCCGATTCCCCCATGGCAACACGTAGGTGCAAGCCCCCGGAAGCGGAGAACACTTCGCAGGGCCCCGAAGCGGCCACCCAACTCCCGGGCGCCACCCACCGCGCCTTTGTAGAAGCCCGTACTCGGGGCACCTCCCCTTCTGAAATGCCCACCGCAGCGCCGTTGTTTGAGGCGCCGGGCGTGGTGGCTGAGAACGTAACCCAGGGCAACGCCCCGTCGGTCAGCCGTCCGCGACTCAAATCGGGCCACGAGGGGCCCGGATGCACCGAATCCAAGACCGTGTAACCGTCGGGCGACCGCAACGCAATGTGCTCCCCCTCCGCTGCAAGTCGAAACGTCACGTGGTCCCACCCTTCGCTGAGTTCGTCATCTGCCCACAGCAGCAGAAACCCACCGGGCGCCAGCACCGTGGATTCCGGGATGCCCAGCGGAAATTGCCACTTGTCCGGGTTGTCCACCTCGTCGGTGAGGAAATGGCCCGCAAGGTCGACGGGCACAGAACCGGCGTTGTACAATTCAATCCAGTCTTCGTGTTCACCGGCCCCGTCTACTGCGTCGGTGTAGTTCACCGCCAAATATTCATTTAAAAGGACCGGCGCGGCAGGCAGGAACACGGACTCGTTGGGAACGCGCGGGGTCGGGGCCGAGAAAAAGCTGAACGAACCGGCTCCGTCGGTCGTTCGACCCCACGATTCGCCCGCCGCGGGGGCCACGGCATCGACCTCGTCCACCAGGGTGCCGTCGGCCGCGAACAACCGGACGGTGAACCCTGCCCCCGACGGGAACGCAAAGCCCACGTGGTCACCGCCTTGGTCGGGCGTCGCATCGAGCCAAACCACCCGGTGCCCTCCTGCAGGCACGGCGGTCTCCCAGGGACGGTCGACGGGGAAGGTCCAGGCGGTGCCGCCTACTTCGAGGACCATGCTCGCCAGGTTGATTTGGAACGGGTACGGATTGAAGACCTCAAGCCACGGATCTTGCTCCAAGGCCTGGTCCAGGCAGGTGAGCACGTTGACGGTCTGGAGTTCGTTGATGAACACAAACGCCGGGGCCGGGGGGACGTCCACATTGGGCGCGTCCGGTGTCGGTACGTTGAAGTACTGGAAATCAGGACATCCGTCGCAGGTTCGGCCGTAGGAGATGTCCGCTTGCTGCGGACCAAACTGCACTTCATCCAACACCGTGGTACCGTCCGGTGCCACCAGCAACACCGTTTCTCCCGATGTGGAGAGCCGGAACGACGCGTGGTCCGAGCCCTGATCGATGTCTCCGTCGCACCAAATCAACAACTTGCCCCCCGGCAGGATGGTCGTGACACCGGGATCCCCCAGCGGAATCATCCACTTCGTCAGCGAATCGGGGTTGTCCGTAAGGTAGTAGCCTCCCAGGTTCAGAATGCCCCCTGCGTTGTGCAGCTCCAGCCAGTCTTCGCGCTCAAAGAAATCGTCGTAGATGCCGGCCGTGTTCGAGGCGAGCAATTCGTTGATGAAGAGGGTTTGGGCTGTGGCCTGGGCGCCGCCCACGGCCACGGCCAAACAACACAACACCCTATTAATGCCTGTTCCCATGTCACAAAAGTCACACATTCCGCCTCATCCACACGCTACTTTTGCCGAAACTCCCACCCATGTCAAACGGCACTTTTCGCGTCCCCGCCCCCACGAACGAACCTGTGCGCAGCTACGCTCCCGGGACGCCGGAACGCGCGGCCCTGCAGGCCGAGTACGACCGGCGCTACGCCGCAGAACCGATTGAACTCCCGATGTGGATCGGGGCAGAACGCGTCTTAACCGGGGACCGCCGCCCCTTGACGCTGCCGCATGAGCACGGCAAGGTCCTCGGTTATGCCCACTTCGGCGACGCATCGCACGTGCAGCGCGCCATCGATGCGGCTCTGGCCGCCCGGAGCGCGTGGGCGGCTACCGCGTGGGAAACGCGCGCCGGCATTTTCTTGCGCGCTGCGGACTTGGTGGCGGGACCCTATCGCTACGCGCTCAATGCCGCGACCATGCTGGCCCAATCGAAAAATGCCCACCAAGCAGAAATCGACGCCGCATGTGAATTTGCTGATTTCTTGAGATTTAATGCGTTTTACCTCCAGCAAATTCAAGACATCCAACCCGAGAGTTCACCGGGCGTTTGGAATCGGCTGGAATACCGAGCGTTGGAAGGATTTGTCTTCGCAGTGACGCCGTTCAACTTCACAGCCATCGCAGGGAACTTGCCGGCAGCCGCCGTGCTCATGGGCAATGTGGCGGTTTGGAAGCCCGCGGACACCCAGATTTACAGCGCCGCGGTGCTCATGGACGTGTTCACGGAAGCGGGCATCCCTCCCGGGGTCATCAACTGCATTCCCGTGGACGGCCCGGTGGCGGGCGAGGTGGTCTTTGCACACCGCGACTTCGCCGGACTCCATTTCACCGGCAGCACCGGGGTGTTCAGGCACCTCTGGAAGACCATCGGAGACCACATCGCCACCTACCGCTCCTACCCGCGGATTGTGGGCGAAACCGGTGGGAAGGACTTCGTGCTTGCACACCCCTCTGCATCCGTGTCCGAAGTGGTGACGGGGCTGATCCGAGGGGCCTTTGAATACCAAGGCCAAAAATGCAGTGCAGCGAGCCGCGCGTACCTGCCTGCGAGCCTTTGGCCCGCCATCAAATCCCTCCTTTGCGCGGAACTCGAGACGGTCCAGGTGGGCACCCCCCGCGAGTTTTCGAATTTTGTAAATGCCGTCATCGACCGGAAGGCGTTCGACCGCCTTGTGCGGGCCATCGAAGACGCGCGCGGCCATGCGGATGCCCAAATCATCGCTGGGGGCACCTACGACGATTCGATCGGCTACTTCATCGCCCCGACCGTCATCCTCGCTGCGGACCCGCATTTTGCCACCATGCGGGAAGAACTGTTCGGCCCTGTACTGACCGTGTATGTCTACCCAGACGAAGCATTCGAGGACGTGTTGGAACTGATTGATTCCACTGGGGAATATGCCTTGACCGGAGCCGTCTTCAGCCGAGACCGCTACGCACTCGAGCGGGCCACGGAGCGGCTCAGCCAAGCTGCGGGCAACTTCTACCTGAACGACAAACCCACTGGGGCCGTGGTGGGCCAACAGCCGTTCGGAGGCGCTCGCGGCTCGGGCACGAACGACAAAGCAGGCAGCTTGTTCAACCTGCTCCGCTGGACCAGCCCGCGTACGGTGAAAGAAACGCTCGTCGCTCCCACGGACTACCGCTACCCGTATTTGGATTGATTCCGGTGGAACGCATTAAAAAAGGGGCGGACCTCGCGGTTCGCCCCTTCTTTATGCCTGCTTGGCTGCTGGCTCAGTTCGCCGATTCAGCGGCCGTCTCGTGCTCCGTTTCAACGTCCCCGGGCAAATCGTCGTCGTACCGGGGCACGGGCAGCGACGCCATGTCCACGGGGATGTGCTTGCCGCCAGCGAGTGCTTTGAACTCAGCGTCGTACGGGCTCGTGAGCATCCCATCTGCATCCAACCACTTCGTCAGGATCAGGTACCGCTCCTTCTTGCCGGTGCGGCCGATGGTCTCCAACCGTCCGTGGACGGAACGCAACCGGAACGCCGAATTCAAAATGCTAGCGCGGGTCGACGCCTCCTTTTCGGCCGGCAGGTGATGGATGGCTATCGCGTCTTCAATCAGCTCCGTGTACGTCATGGGCCGATTCCGGGCGCGCAGACGCTTGATGATGAAATCGCCCCAAATGCTCTTCGGGCCGCGCTTTTTTTGCAGCACGACCGACATGGCGCCAGCCCCGCGCCCGCGTCGCTGCGGCAGGGGCGTGCCTGTGAGTTTGGCAAGCATGCTTTCAACGTGGTCCAACTGCCCCAACAAGCGCGAACGCTCGCCGGTGTAGAACCGCTTCATCTCCTGAAGTTCATTCTGATCAAATTCCATAGAAAAGCAGGTGTTGTGAACAGGTTATTTGCCTCTTGCAACATATTTCATCCCTGAAAATGGTGCAGTTGGGTGTGACAAAAGTAAATTCTTTTTTTACATGCAACACGTTTAATCCTCCCGAATTCAACTTTTTTTAAAAATGACAACAAAAAAAACCGGGGAGAGTTCTCCCCGGTTGACCGTTCGTTTCGCTGTAAGCCGGATTCTGTACCCCGAAGGGCCTTCACCATTGATCTGTGCGGCCTACCCCCTGACTTGGACGGGTCGTCCTCAAACGCCAGTGTACATGGCCTTGCAACCCGCAAGGTTTGCCTGAGCCGGAGGATCGCTCCTACCGCTGGTGGGCTCTTACCCCACCTTCTCACCCTTACCTGATCCCGTTTCCGGGCCATCGGCGGTCTAAATCTCTGCAGCACTGTCTGTCACACCCGGAGGTGTTCCTCCCCTTTCGGAGAGTGCGGTACCCTATGTTGTCCGGACTTTCCTCCCTCCTTGCGAAGAGCGGTGAAGCACGTTGCGAACGGTCAATCCCACGTGACGCGCACCTGCAGCGAGGTCCCGTTTCGCAGCACGGTGACCTCGGAGGTAGACCCCGCGTCGTATTTACTCAAAGCGCTCATGTAGCTGCGCATGTCGTCCACGCGCAGGCTGTCGATTCCGATGACGATGTCCCCGCGCTGGAGCCCTGCATTTGCGGCGGGTCGGTCGGGCGTCACTCCGTCGATGCGCATGCCCCGGTCTTGGTAGAGGTAGTCCGGAACCACGCCCAAGGTCACCTTGAAGCGTGGTGTGTCGGAATTTTCGTCCTTCGTGGCGGTGAACGGCCATTCGGGTTGACCATCGAGGGCCCGCATCACCCGCTCGACAAAATCTGCAATCCGCTCCATGCCCTCGTAGTTCAATCGGTCTGCCGTATCTGTGGGGCGGTGGTAGTCGGGGTGTTGGCCCGTGAAAAAATGCAGCACGGGAATGTCTTCGAGGTAAAACGACGTGTGGTCGCTCGGCCCCACCCCGCCTTCGGACGGAACCAGAATCAAGCTGTCCGTGTTGCAGGATTCCAGCAACTTCATCCAACCCGGCGATGTGCCAGTCCCGTAAATCGCCAGCGTGTCGCCCCGCATGCGCCCCACCATGTCAAGGTTGATCATGTACTTCACTTGGGACAGCGCGACAGTCGGGTGTTCGCAGAAATGGTTGCTCCCCCAAAGTCCTTTCTCTTCCCCGCTGAAGGCCGCCACCAGGATTTCATCGGCCAGCGGCCGCTGCTTCAGCCGGGAGGCCACTTCTAGCATCACCGCAACGCCCGAAGCATTGTCGTCTGCGCCGAAGTGGACCGCAGGAGCACCGCGGTGGAGGGAGTTCTCCCCCCCGTACCCCAAATGGTCGTAGTGCGCACCGATGACCCCGATGGCGCGGGGGTTGGGGGCTGGAATGCGGTACAGCACATTCGTTCCTGTGACCTCCCTTACGAGCGCCATGCCCATCGCTGCGGTGCTATCGCTCCCGTGCACCTGGAGCGGCGGGTGGGGTTTGTAGGTGAACCGCTGAAAGGCGGCGCTGTCTCCCGCGGGTTCCAGTCCCAGTTGGGTCAACACGCTGTCTACCCACAGTCCCGCCGCCAGCTCTCCGGCAGTGCCCGTCTCACGTCCTTCGAACCGGGCATCGGTCAAAGCCTGCACCCACTCGGGCATGCGCGGTTCCTGCGGCGCACCGCATCCTGTTGCACTTGCAAGGAACAACAGCGAGGCAGCGCGCCACGTCCGGGAGAGGCGTGCCGCGAATCGGTGGGAAATGCCGGAGTACATTTGGTCGCAAAATTCGTTCAAATGCTCCACTTCCCTGCCCTGAGAACCTTCCCCTTCGTCCTGAGCATGCTGTGCGGGCCGCTCGCGGCCCAAACTGTGCACTATCCGCAGGAAGTGCATTTGGCGAATGTGCGCCAACTCACGAACGGCGGGGACAACGCCGAAGCGTACTGGTCCTTCGCCGGCGACCGCCTGATTTTCCAATCGAACAACCCCGCGTGGAATGTTTCGTGTGACCAGATTTACATCCTGTCCCTCGATGCGGACCACAGCGCTTCAAGTGCCCATCCCCCCGTCAAAGTGAGCACGGGCCTCGGGCGCACCACGTGTTCGTACTTCTTGCCCGGAGACACCACGTTCGTTTATGCCTCCACCCACCTCGGAAATCCCGAATGCCCCGAGGTGCCTCCGCGGGGCCCAAGCGGGGAATATGTTTGGCCCATCTACAGCGATTACGACCTGTTTATCAGCAACGTACGCGGTGGAGCGCCCGTGCGGTTGACCGACAGCCCGGGGTATGACGCAGAAGCCACCGTCAGTCCGAAGGGCGATCGCATGGTGTTCACCAGCATGCGTTCAGGGGATTTGGAGCTGTATACCTGCAAGTTGGACGGTTCAGATGTGCGCCAAATCACGAACACCCTGGGCTACGACGGCGGGGCCTTCTTCTCGCCGGACGGGAAGTGGATCGTTTGGCGCGCAAGCCGGCCGGCCACGGACGATGCCCGCGAGAAGTACACCCGCTTGCTCAACCAAGGCCTGGTCGAACCCACCGACATGGAACTGTTCGTCGCGCGGGCAGACGGCCGCAAAGCGCGCAAGGTCACCGACCTCGGTGGCGCAAACTGGGCGCCCTTCTTTACGCCGGACGGCTCGCGCATCCTCTTCGCTTCGAACCACCACAGCGGCGGATTTCCGTTCAACCTGTTCATGATCGGGAAAAACGGGCAAGGCCTCGAACAGGTCACCTTCGACACCGCCTTCGATTCGTTCCCGATGTTCTCCCCGGACGGCAAGCGGCTGGTCTTCGCCTCGAACCGCAACAACGGGCGGACCCGGTCAACGAACTTGTTTGTCGCGGATTGGATCGACTGAGCCATGGCCTACACGTATGTGGCTTTGCACAAGCCTTGGGGGGTACTGAGCCAGTTCACTTCCGAAGGAGGGCACCCCGGACTCGCAGACCTCCGGATGGGCCTTCCCAAGGATGTCTATCCCGTGGGCCGGCTCGACCGGGACAGCGAGGGCTTGCTCCTGCTGACAAATGACAACGCCTTCAAACACCGCCTGCTTGACCCGGTGAACGGCCACGTCCGGGTCTATTGGGCCCAAGTCGAAGGCGCGCCCGATGCCGCCGCGCTGGCTCCGGCAAAAGCCCGGACCCGGCTGGGCGCCTTCGAAGCCGCCCCGGCAGAAGCCCGGATCCTCGACCCTGCGCCAGAATTGCCGGATCGGACACCCCCCATACGGGTGCGCGCCCACATCCCCGCCACCTGGATCGAGGTGGCCGTGCGCGAAGGAAAAAACCGCCAAGTAAGGCGCATGACCGCGGCGTGGGGGTTCCCGACGTTGCGGCTGGTGCGCGTGGGGTTGGGGGATTTGCGGCTCGCAGAGCTGGGGCTCCTGCCGGGGGCCTGGCGGGCGTTGGAACCGCATGAAGTGGCGGCTGCCCTCGTCCGATGATGCGCACGGTCGTGGCCGTGGTTTGGACTGCGGTGTGTTGTGCGACGGGGTTGCTGGCGCTCGTGCTGAACCGGAAGGCCGGGCCTTGGGTCCTGACCCGGATCGGGAGGCAGTTGTGGAGCAGGCCGCTGCTGCGGATGGTCGGTGGTGGGACGGTGCAGGTGGTCTGTGACGGCGAGGTGCCGGCATCGGCCATCTTTGTAGGCAATCACGTCAGCTTGCTCGACATCAACGCGGCGTTTGCCGCCCTGCCACGGCCCATTGTGTTCCTTTCGAAAGCCAGCGTGCGGCGGGTTCCGTTGCTCGGCGTGTTGAACGCGCGGGTGGGGACCGTGTTCGTGGACCGCGGCAACCCCGATTCTGCGCGGGAAGCGGTGAAGCAGTTGGCCGCAAATGTGCGCAGCGGCGTATCGGTGGTGGTGTATCCCGAAGGGACGCGGTCGGCCACCGGCGAAATTGCGGTGTTCCGGAAGGGCGCCTTTCATTTGGCGGCAGCTGCGGGGGTTCCTGTGGTGCCGTTCTATGTGGAGGGTACGCGGGAACTGTTGCCCAAAGGCGCGCTGGCGTTTCGCCGCACGCCGGGGATTCGGGTGTGGATCGGGGCGACACAGGGGGTGCCCGAGGATTCTGTGGAGGGCATCGAGGCGGCGCGGGCGGCGGCGGAGGAGGCGGTGAAGTCGCTCGCTCAGCGGTCCAGCGTCCACGGGGCGAGGCCGTAGGCGGCCTCGATGCCTTCGCGGATGGCGCGTTCGGCGTCGAGCTCCCCCGCACGGAGTGCGCCGCCGATGACCTGCACCGGACGGCCGGACGCTCGGAGGTCAGCTGACAGGGGGTCGACGGCCGTTTGGCCCGCACACACTACCGCATGGTCGAGGGCAAGCAACTGCTCCTGCCCCGCTCCGTCGAGGTACCGCAGGCCTTCTGGACCGAGACCGAGGTAGGTAACGCCAGGGTGCATGTGCACCCCGCGCGCCTTCAGCGTAGCGCGATGGATCCAGCCGGTCGTCTTGCCCAAACGCCCTCCGGGCTTTTCCTTACTTCGCTGAAAGACATGGACTTCTCGGCTAGAACGACGGTCCGCAGGAGGGCACAGGCCCCCGCGTTGCTGCAGCGCCCGGTCGATCCCCCACGCCGCATGAAAGCCCGCCCGGTCCCCATCGTGGGTCAAAAAATCCGCCACATCGAACCCGATGCCGCCGGCTCCGATCACTGCGACCACCCGCCCGGGAACCGCGCGTCCCTCGAGCACCTCGGGGTAAGACAAGACCCGGGAATCGTCCGCGGCCGCCAGGTCCCACCTGCGCGGCTTCACCCCAGTCGCGACCACCACGGCATCGAACTCCGCGCATGTTGCGGCCGTGACCCGGGTTCCCGTTCGCACCTCCACCCCCTTCAGACGGCCTACGAAATAGGCCAGCGAATCCTTGAAATCTGCTTTCCCCGGGACCTGCATCGCGAGCCGGAATTGGCCGCCGAGGTGCTCGGTGGCCTCAAACAAGGTGACCCGGTGCCCGAGGTTCGCCGCTTCTGCCGCACAGCTCAATCCGGCCATGCCACCGCCGACTACGGCGACCCGCAGCGGCGCGAGCGTTCGCGCCTTTTCGGGCCACACTTCCTCACGGCCCGCCCGCGGATTGACCAGGCAGGACGCGGTCTTGCCGGTAAAAATCCGATCCAGGCAGGCCTGGTTGCACCCGATGCAGAGGTTGATGGTGTCCGGGGCCTGTGCCGCCGCTTTGCGGACCCACGCTGCATCTGCCAGGAAGGGCCGTGCCATGGAAATCAGGTCCGCATCGCCCGCGGCCAACGCCTGTTCGCACCCTTCCGGGGTGGTGAACCGGTTGGTCGCGATGACGGGAATGCCCACTTCGCCGCGCAAGGCCCGGGTCGAAAATGCGAACCCCCCGTGCGGAACTGCAGTGGCAATGGTGGGAACGCGCGCCTCGTGCCAACCGATTCCTGTATTGAGCACGTCGGCCCCGGCGGCTTCCATCGCGCGCGCCGTGGCAGCCACCTCCGTCCAATCCGCCCCGCCGGGGACCAAATCCATCACGCTGACCCGGTACACCACTACGAATTCCGGCCCCACGGCTTTACGGATGCCGCGCACGATGGCCTCAGGAAACGCCAGCCGTCGCTGAAAATCGCCGCCCCAGGCATCGTTCCTGGCGTTTGTAGGGGCCGCGAGGAATTGGTTGATGAGGTACCCCTCGGACCCCATGACCTCGACCCCGTCGTACCCGGCACGCTGAGCGAGTTCGGCCGCCCGGACGAAGTCCCGGACGGTGCGCACCACCCCCCGCGCAGTCAGAGCACGCGGGGTGAACCGGGAAATGGGCGCCCGCAGCCGCGACGGTGCCACGGAAAAGGGGTGGTGGCTGTAGCGTCCGCCGTGCAGAAGTTGGAGGCAGATGCGCCCACCGGCCTCGTGGACAGCGGAGGTGACGAGGCGGTGGCGGTGGGTTTGGTATGGAAAGCGCAACACCGCTCCTCCCGGGGCAAGCGCCCCTTCCAGCGAGGGCGAAATTCCGCCTGTGACTATCAGGCCGGCCCCGGCATCCGCGCGTTCTGCGTAAAACCGCGCCAGCCGCTTCCACCCGCCGCGTTGCTCTTCAAGGCCCAAATGCATGCTGCCCATGACCACCCGGTTGGGGAGCTCCAAATGCCTGATGACCAGCGGGCTGAACAGATGGGGATAGGCGTTCATTCGAACTCTCGGTAGGCGTCCACGAAATCGTCGCGGCGCTTGCGCTGCAAGATGGGGAAATAGCGAAACGAACGCCCGCCTTCCAGTTCCGTCGACCGCTTTTCTTCCTTGATGGCCCCGATGGCCTCAAGGAACGGCGCATCACTGGCCGACATCCCGAGCGCATTCAACCGGTAATCAAAGAAGTACCAGTTCGAATCATCGCCATGGAGGTAGAACCGCAATCCGTCGCCGGCGCGGCCCCGGGACAGTTCCAGCTTTCCCGGAACGCTCCGGTGGACCTGCTCATCCCCCAACCAAGCCACTCCGATGCGGCCCTTCGAAACCCACAGGTCCTCGCGCGCATCCCACACCAACTGCACCCCGGTCAGCATCCACGTCGCCTCCAGCCCTTTCGGAATGCGGCGGAACCGGCCTGCGAGCTCCCACTCCGCCACGGCCTCCTCCCGGTCCTTCGGCTCGGTCCAAGCCGCGATGGCATCTGCCATTCCGGACTGGATGTCCGGGTCTGCGGCGGTTTGGAACATGGGCAGCGCACGTGCCATGTGCGCCCAAAGTTTGGGCTCCACGGGCATCTCAATGGCCACCACCCCGCTGAGTTGCATTGACCCCGCCCCTTCCCCGGCCGCCGTGCCGTAGAACCGAACGCCGATGCCGGGTGCTGAGAACGGCATGCTCGCCGCCCCGCGGTTCGTGACCTTGCATCCGTCTACAGCGAACGTGGCCAACGGGACCAGCGAGGCGGTATCTCCGACCGTGTACACGCCGTTGCGATGCTGCAACCAGCCCGTCGGACGGAACAACGACCGGTCCTCGGTGGTGTCGATTTCCGACATGAAGCGCTCCGCCACCCCGTACGGTTCCCCGACGCTTGCAGTCCAAGAAAAAGCCAACGGTTTTCCCTTCAAATCCGTCGGTTGTTCGTTCACCGGAAACGCCGGCGCCGCCGGGTTGATGCGGTCATTGAACTTCAGCCAGGAGCGGTCGTAGCACAAGCAGCCCGCCGCGAGTTGCACGCCGCCGTCAAATTCCAGCCAGCGCTCGGTCGCCAGCAAGTGGACGTCCCCTATGTATTGAAAGGCTGGTCCGAAGAAGACCAAATCTTTCTCCGTCACCTTGCCGCTGCCCCACGAAGTGCCCGACGAATCCGCGCCCAACTTGTCTAACGGCAACACGCGCCCCGTCCCGGAGCCATCGAAGAACACATAATCTCCCGCGCCGGAATACCGCATGCCGTCCTTCACCTCGAGCGTCGCATCCACCACCTTGTGCATGGGATTGCCGACCGGAAGCATCAATTCTGCACCGACCAAGGTCTCGTGGCGGGCATTTTCCCGGATGCCCACCTCGCCGCCCCGCGGCACGCACCGCGCATCCGCGATCAGCAGTTCCGGGACGCGCGAACAGGCGATGCGGTTTTCGGCCAAATCAAACGTCGCCAACGGACTGTAAAACCGCAGCGTGTCCTCCGACGCGGTGCAGATGAAGTTCGAACGCTCCTTCCGCGCCGGATCGGTCCAAACGTCTCCCGCAGGAAACGTGCGGTCCGTGGCGACGTTCAAGGAGGCCCGGTCCATGTTCCAGTCCAACCGGTTCAAAAAGGCGCGGTACTTGTGCTCTGGAAATTCCACCGTGCGTTCCCCCTCCCGGTAGGTAAATCGCCCCACCCTGCCC
>Ga0172372_10004360_pt1 | contig 20174 bp, 18 predicted proteins | sample LakKiv5m_2_FD_114544 | JGI IMG/M metagenome (GOLD analysis project Ga0172372, IMG submission 114544) | Freshwater microbial communities from Kabuno Bay, South-Kivu, Congo - kab_092012_9.5m | ecosystem: Environmental > Aquatic > Freshwater > Lake | place: Democratic Republic of the Congo...
GGAACCCGTACATACTCCAAAGCTTTCCAATCCGCCTCGGATCCTGGTCTCTCGGTCACCTTGACCACCAACATCCGAGCGGCATTGGAACCTAAATCAATGGCGGCCAGTTTCAAGGCATCGAATTTTGATTGCGAAGGTACGTGTAAAAGGCCTCCTGGGCACGCAGACCCTCTGCACCGGGGCTGGTCTCTGATACCCTTTGGTTTGCGTGGGGTCCGTTCAACCAACGAGCTTTAACCCTATCCCTCCATTGGATTTCCAGCAGATCCAAAACTTCCCGCTGAAGACGACTATCCAAGATTGGAAAAGCTAACTCAACCCGATGGTCCATGTTCCGAGCCATCCAATCGGCCGAGGATAAATACAGCAACGGTTTGGAGCCATGACAAAAAGCATAAACCCGGGCATGTTCCAGGTAACGGTCCACGATGGATACCACCCGGATATTTTCACTGAGCCCTGGTATACCGGGAATTAAACTACAAATCCCACGGACCAGGCAGCGAACCTCGACGCCGGCTTGGGAGGCTCTGTACAAAGCAGCAATCAGCGCCTCGTCAACCAAAGAGTTCAATTTAATCAAGATCCATGCGGCTTGTCCTTGCTTAGCCTTGCGGATTTCGTAGTCGATCCAGGATAAAAGCGGTTCCCGCATGCGGTACGGTGCTACCAAAACATGCCTGTAAGCACTATGCAATTGACCTTTGACCAAGGACCGGAACACTTTAGTCACTTCTTGGGTTAGGGCCGGATTGGCGGTAAGAAGGCTATCATCCGCGTAAATCTTGGCCGTTTGAGCGTTGTAATTACCGGTGCTCAAATGGGCGTAGCGAACATTCCGACCCCGTTCTCTACGAGTAACTAAACACATTTTACAGTGAATCTTGTAACCCTCCAGCCCGTAATGAACTTCAGCCCCAGCCTCTTGCAGTTTTTCGGCCCAAAACATATTGTTCTCCTCGTCAAAGCGGGCTTGAATTTCAACGACGGCCACGACTTTTTTGCCGTTCAAAGCTGCGGTAATTAGGGAACGTGCTACCGAGGAAATGGTGGCCAGTCTATACAGAGTTATTTCGATTTTTTGTACTGCAGGATCCAACGCCGCTTCGCGCATAAACTTCAAAACCGTATCGTACGAATGATACGGATGATGCAATAAGCGATCTTTTTCCCGAATAGCCTTGAACAACGTATGGTTTTCGGACCAGGCACCGGGCGTAACATTTTCCCAACGGGGATAGAAAAGAGTCTCCCGGTCACCCAAGGGCAATTGACGTAAATCTTTGAAATTATGATAACGCCCACCTGCAATGATGCTGGAGGCTTTGAGTTTCCATTTACGAACCAAAAATTGAAGAAGATCCTCGGGCATTTGTCGATCGTAAATAAAACGAACCGGATCTCCCTTCCCCCTTTTGCGGAGCCCCGATTTCATTTTGTCCAGCAACGAAGCGCCCAAGTCCTGATCCAAATCCAATTCTTGATCGCGGGTCATTTTGATGGTGTAGGCCTCGATGGTGCCAGGATTCATGGAGGCAAACACGTCGTTAAGATGCATTCGGACCAAATCATCGATAAAAATCACGTATTCCTTTTGACCCCAAGTTCCCAGGGAATAAAAGCGCTGGGCGTAGCGATCCGGCAATTCCAACAAAGCATAAACCGTTGATTTACCTGCTTTTTGCGGTTTAATCTTCAGAGCCAAATACAAGTAAGAATCCCTCAAACGGAGTGGTCTGGTTTTGCGGTCCAGCACAATGGGGTTGAGGTAAGGCTGAACTCGCTCCTTGAAAATCCGATGGGCCTGCGGATGAAAAACAGCCGGAAGTTCGACTTCGTTTTGAATGACAACCCCCGCTTGTTCCAAGGCCGGAAGAATTTTCTTCTCAAATAGCCGCTCAAAACGTTGTTGCAACTCTTGAGCCTTATCATGAATGACCGCCAAAACTCGGCGAGGATGAAAATCCAATTTGCGCAACTGCTCTTTGTTCAAATGCAATAACCGGTATTGGTTGGCAACCCTGACCCGAAAAAACTCATCCATATTGGACGAAAAAATGGACATGAACTGGATGCGCTCTCCCAGCGGTACCGATGGATTTTCGGCTTCCAGTAAAACCCTTTCGTTAAATTCCAACCAAGAAACCTCCCGGTTGTACAGATCGACACGATGTCCGGCCCAATATTTACGCGTTGTAAGTAATCCGGAGAGTTCAGTTTCCAAGGGGGGCATCGAAGGAATGAGGGTGTATTTTTCCCAATAATAAATACCTTTCCGAAAATCTAGAAGACTTAAAGAAAAGTTAACATGCCATCAATAGCAACCTGGGCGCACTTTTTAAGGGTAATTATCCTCCTTTTGGCCCTTAGTCCCCTTGTTTTGGCACAATCCAAGGGTGGTGCTCGAAGCGGCACCAAAAAAACCCTGGGGCGGGATTTATGCATTGCCCACTACAATGTCGAGAACCTATTTGACACCTTGGACGATCCTACCGTTAACGATCAAGACTTCCTTCCCTCCTCGCCTTTGGCCTGGGGTGAGGCCCGCTACTACCGCAAAATCGGCCAAATTTCTAACCTTATTGCCCATATGAACCGGGGGTCGACCCCCGATTTTTTGGGGATCTGTGAAATCGAAAATCAGCGGGTTCTTCAAGATTTACTAGGCCAGCCCGCCTTACGCAAAAGCAATTTGGCCTTCATCCATTCCGAGTCCAAAGATCCAAGAGGAATTGACGTCGCCCTCTTGTACAACAAAACCCTGTTCAAGCCTTTTGCACGTTGGGACCTACCCATTGCCCTGCCCGGAGATTCCTCCTCCCCTACCCGACCCATTTTGGTGGTTAGCGGTCGACTTTTGAGCGGTGATACCCTCCATTTTCTGGTCAATCATTGGCCATCGCGCAGGGGGGGCAACGAAAAATCCGCGCCCAATCGCTATGCCGCGGCGCGACGGTTACGACAAGCCGTGGATAGTTTGTTTACTCGTTACGGAGGTCCGGAACGGAGTTTTTTGGTGATCACCGGAGATTTTAACGATACGCCTTTGGACCCCAGCATTCGCCTACTCTTGGGTGCTGACAGTTCCTCATCGCGGGGTTTGTTCCACCCTTGGGCTGGTTTGGAAGGAGGTTCCTATTGTTACCAAGATCGTTGGGAATGGCTGGACCAAATTATCCTAAGTCAAGGGTTCGTCCCCCAATCCAAAGATGCGAAAACCTTGCACTACATCCCGGGATCGGCTTCGGTGCCTACGGATTCCACCCTTCGCCAACAAGAAGGGAAATTCAAAGGTTATCCTTTCCGAACCTACGCCGGTAATCGCTATTTGGGAGGACCTAGCGACCATTTGCCCGTGCATCTCTACCTTCGCTGCCCTTCATGTCCTTAGAACCCAATTCAACTCCTTTCCACGACGCGTTTCAACCAAGTATCCCAAGCGATTGGTACAACGATTGGTTCAACAGCCCGTATTACCAAGCCCTTTACGACCATCGGGATCTGGTAGAAGCTCAAGACTTTGTTAGCAAACTCACCAGCCAAATCCCCATCCCCTCAACCGCAGAAATTTTGGATTTGGGTTGCGGGTGGGGCAGGCACACCTGCTCTTTGGCCGATTTGGGGTACCAAGTCACGGGTTTAGATTTATCGCCCAACCTCATTGCAAAAGCCAAGGTTCTGGCCGATCAACGGAGCAAAAAAGCCATCGGTGCCTTGCAATTTGAAGTTGGCGATATGCGTACCCACCGTACCCGCGGTGACTTTGATTTGGTGGTCAACCTGTTTACATCCTTTGGGTACTTTGAGGACCCCAACGATGATTTGAAGGTCCTCCGTAACGCAAGAAGCCATTTGAAACCAAAGGGATACATGGTGCTGGACTACTTTGACCCGGTGCATACCTTGGCCCAATTGGTGCCCTCGGAAATCAGAGATTTTTCCCAATTCCGCGCCCACCTTAAGCGGAGTCTGGTCGGTCATCACCTGGTCAAAGAAATTCGAATCCAAGATTATAACATTGCACACACTCGCCCATTCATGGAGTTCTCTGAGAAAGTCCGTTGTTATCGCCCAGATGAGTTGAAGGAATTACTCCTCCAATCGGGATTTTTGCCCTTGCAGCGATGGAATGGTTACGACCTACGAAGCGATGCCGAACCAGGCCCACGCTGTATTTGGCTGGCCCAAAAAAGCGAAACCATCGGCTAATATCTCTTAGGATCATGGCAACCCTCTATAAAAAATCCTTGATTTACAGCGGTTTGGCCCTGGCTGTACTCCTACTTATTTTTTATACCGCGGGTTACCTCTTGCATCCACCGGTTTGGGAAATTCGAGGTTTTTTGTACCTCAATCAAATGCCATGGCCTACCTGGGTCGATCGTTGGGCCATCCTCATGAGGAACCCCTTAACCTGGGTTCCGCTGTATCTCCTACTTCTGATCGTTTTGTTTCGTTCCTCCGTACCCCGTCGGCTGAATTTGGTGGGAGTTCTGTTGCTATCCGTTGTCCTGAGTGACCAAGCATCGGCCAGCTTCATCAAACCTCTGGTAGGCCGGGATCGACCTTGTCGTCATGCCGCTACGGCCGAATTATGCCAAACCCGCGTGCATTGCGGTTCCGGATTTGGATTTGTATCCTCGCATGCCGCCAATCACTTTGCCCTGGCATGGGCCTTGGGCCTCGGGCTACCAGCCCGTTGGCGCAAAATGGTCATCGTGCCCGGTCTACTCTGGGCCGGTCTCATAGCCCTTGCCCAGGTACGTGTTGGGGTTCATTTTCCAGGAGATATTCTTGTGGGCGCTGTCCTCGGTTTATTTTGTGCCTCATTCGCTCTCCTTTTCCGCAAGGAACTGGAACCAACTCATTAACCCACCTTGTATGAATGCCCATTTGGCAGTTGGAATCGCACTTTTGGCCTCAGGTCTTCTGGGCGGATGGTTGGCATCTGGTCGGTTTTTGAGCGGTTCACCCGGTGTTTTTCGATGGCTCCTGACCTTTTGCGGGGGCCTGCTCTTCAGCACCGCGATACTGCATTTACTTCCGGAGGTTTTGTCCTACGGGCATCCCAACGAGAATTTGTGGTTACTTGGTGGGTTTTTTATGCAATGGATGCTCGAAAAATTCTCGGCAGGCATTGAACACGGGCACATGCACAGCGGCCACGACCACCGTTGTGATCATCCCATCCACCCCGATCAAGCTCCAACCAACCACCACGAGCACTCCTTGTTCTTTCGAGCAGGGACCGTGCGGTATACCGGACTTATCCTCAGCCTTTCGCTGCACGGTTTGGTCGAAGGCATTCCTTTGGCCGGATCGGTTACCCTTGGTCCCACAGCCACCTTCTGGAGTCCCCTCCTTTTGGGGATTTTGTTGCACAAGGCCCCAACCACCTTCGCCCTAACCGCCATGATGATTCAACAAAAAGCGAGAACATGGTTCATTGTCGGTTCCGTTTTGGTGGTGGCCTCGATGACGCCCATGGGGATGTTCATGGGTTATTGGATGGGTCAAGGAGGCACCCAAAGCAGGGAGGTTCTGCATGCATTGATGGCTTTAGCCACCGGTTCATTCCTTCAAATTGCGTCCACCATACTCTACGAAAGCAGCCAAAATCATCGGTTAAAACCATCGCAAGCTGTTGGAGCCCTGCTGGGGGCTTTGGTGGCTCTGGCGATGGGTCATCCCCATTAAAACCCCACCAAGCGTATGTTTCAAGAAAACACCCTCCAAGACCGGCATATTTTGGTAACCGGCGGTGGTAGCGGCCTAGGATTGGCCATGGCCACTTATTTTCATCAATTGGGAGCTCATGTAGCGATTTGTGGCCGAAGAACCGACAAAATCGAGGAAGCGGCCCGTTCCATCGGTTCCCGAGCAGTCGCCATCACCTGCGATGTCCGGGAGACCGATCAAGTTCGTACGATGTTCGATACCTTAACCCAACGCTGGGGAGTGGTGGACGGTTTGGTTAACAACGCGGCCGGGAACTTCCTGGCAGCCTCCGAAGACCTCAGCCCCAAAGCCTTTAACGCCGTTGTGGATATTGTTCTCAAAGGTACTTTCCATTGCACTTTGGAATTTGGGCAGCGAATTATAGCTGCCAAAATCCCTTCAAGCAATGTTATTAACATTGTAACCACCTATACCGAGACCGGCTCAGCCTTTGTATTACCATCGGCCTGCGCCAAAGCCGGTGTTTTGGCCATGACCAATAGCCTTGCCGTGGAGTGGTCAACCTACGGCATCCGTCTCAACGCCATTGCCCCAGGCCCATTTCCTACCGAGGGAGCCTGGACCCGCCTTATGCCTGACCCTTCCATCGAAGAAGGCTACAAAAGAGGCATTCCTTTGGGTCGCTACGGTCTACCCGAAGAACTTGCCCAATGCGCAGCGTTTTTGATGAGCCCGATGGCCTCGTACATTCAAGGTGGGTGTATCACCATAGACGGTGGTGAACGCCTCATGGCCGGCCAGTTCAATCGCTTTGTACAATGGATGCCCCGCCCCATGATCAAGCAAGCATTTGAGGCCATGAAGCCCCGCAAATAGTTTATCTTTGTTACCAATTATTCGCTATAAATTCTAGCCATGCACTTTAAACTGGCCGTTGCCTTTACCGTTCTAACCCTACTTTGGACCGGTTATATCGTTACCTCCTGTATCATGGCCCCACAACGCCTTAGCTATACCGACATGCTGCTTTTGTGCGGTCTACTCGCTGCCATGAGCTATTTTGCGACCCAGGGCGCTTACAAAGACATTGATAACGAGCGCAAATCCGGCTAATTCGGCCGAAAAACTTCGACGTCACGGGGTGCGCTCCACCCCATTTCGGATTGCTTTGGTTCAAGCACTGGAACAGTCGACGATTGCGTTGACCCAAGCCCAATTGGCCAAAAAATTAGGGACCGGTACCGACCGGGTAACCTTGTATCGTAACCTCCGCTCCCTCATGCAAGCGGGCATTCTTCATGAAATCAATGCTGGAACGCCCAACCCTTGTTATGCTCTATGCCCGCCAAGTTGCGGAAGCCAGGAGCACCGGCATCACCATGTTCATTTTCTTTGCTCGAATTGCGGCGTTACCCAATGTGTCGATACCCAAGAACCCGTTTGGCCAACTTTACCCCAAGGTTATCAGGTTCAAACCTGGAATCTTACCGCCGAAGGCCGTTGTCTTGCCTGTGGAACCCCATGTTGAGGCTTAAATCCCTCGGGATGGATCCCATTTTTCGAGGTATTCGGCAACGCGCTTGACAAACATCCCCCCAAGGGCACCATCAACCACCCGATGGTCGTAGGAATGGGACAAGAACATCATGTGCCTAATCCCAATAAAATCCCCTTGAGGTGTTTCGATAACAGCAGGACGTTTACGTACGGCCCCAACCGCCAGGATCGCCACCTGCGGTTGAGCGATAATGGGGGTTCCCATCACATTACCAAAAGTGCCCACATTGGATAAGGTAAACGTTCCACCTTGGATTTCTTCGGGACGAAGTTTGCCCGTGCGGGCCCGGTGAGCCAAATCGTTCACCCTCTTGGTCAAACCCACCAAATTCAATTGGTCTGCGTGGTGAATAACGGGAACGATCAGGTTGCCCGAAGGCAAAGCTGCCGCCATCCCAATATGGATCTCTTTGTGTTTCAGGATACGGGTTCCATCCACAGAGACATTGATCATAGGATAATCCTGAATGGCCTTGACCACCGCCTCCACAAACATGGGGGTGAAGGTGAGTTTTTCGTTAAATCGCTTTTCGAATTCCGCTTTGTGTTCCTCGCGCCAATAATGCAAATTGGTCACATCAGCCTCTACAAACGACGTGACATGGGCTGAAATACGTTTGGATGCTACCATGTTTTCGGCGATCATCTTGCGCATCCGATCCATCTCGATAATCTCCACGGACCCACCTCGGGCATCAAGTTCAACGCCGGCTCTCTGAACAGAAATCTCTTGAGGCAAAGCGGCAAGAGCGGCTTCGCTAGACGGTTGAATCGCCGGAGCTACCGAGGCCAACGGAGCTGAAGCAGCGATTCCGGTTTGACGACGGCTTTGAAGGTAATTTAACAAATCTTTTTTGGTAAGTCGACCCTGGTCACCGGTGCCCGGTATGGCATCCAATTCGGCCATAGGCAAATTCTCTTGACGGGCAATATTGAGAACCAAAGGGGAATAAAAACGACCACTTTGGCCCGATGAAAGAGGCTGAGCCGGAGAGGGCATTCCCGGTGCAGGAACGTAGGGAACGTGGGGTGTGACCTGGGCCTCAGCGGGTACGGACAAGGGATTGGTTCCTTGGGGGGATACGGATGCTTGCTCCGTAGGGTTCGACGGCGTGGAGGTTGGGACATGGGATTCGGCTGCATCCTCCAGAATGGCCAATACGGCCCCGACTTTGACCACGGCCCCTTCGGCATGTAGAATTTCGACCAAACGACCGCCAACCGGGGTTGGGACCTCGGAGTCTACTTTGTCGGTAGCAATCTCCAAAACAGCCTCATCCTTGGACACCTGTTCTCCACCCTGCTTCAACCATTTGAGGATCGTAGCCTCCGTAATACTTTCACCCATTTTGGGCATAACCAATTCAAATCGAGCCATGGGGCAAATTTAGGTAGTTTTCTAGGCTTTCGAGGTTTCTTCGGGAAGAGCATGGCCCACCAATACACGCCACAAAAGAAACATGGCCATCATGACCGCACGCTCCACCACCAAGGCACGACCTTCGCCCAAGGATCGCTGATAAACCCGGGTGCCTTCGGGGCCATGGATTCCAAAAAAAACAGTGCCTACCGGTTTTTCGGGGCTCCCCCCGTCTGGACCGGCAATTCCACTAATGGCTATCGCATAATCACAGTGCAAAATTCGACAAGCCTCTTGGGCCATGGCCCGGACAACGGGGGCGGAAACCGCGCCTTCTGATTCCAAATCAAGGGGATGAACCGAAAGTAAATCGCGCTTGATTTGGTTATCGTAAGCCACAATCCCCCCTTGAATATAGGCCGAGGCACCAGGGACTTGCAGCAACCTCGCCGCCAAGGCCCCTCCCGTGCAACTTTCGGCTAAGCCCAACTTTTTTCCGGCATGACGCAAAAGTTGGCCCAAGCAGGCTTCAAGGCCAAGCTCTTGGTCGCCGTATACATAGCCCTGCAATTGATCCCGAATTTCTTGGGCAGCTTGTTCAACCCGTTCGGTCAAATCCATGGGTATACGCTCCTCAAGCAATCCGTGCTTTGCTTCATCCGGGTAGGCACTCAATCGCAATCTCACGACCCCCGGTCTCGGCAAATAGGCCAAACGAATTCCGTAATTTTTCCATTTTAATTCCCAATCAATCAACTTTTTAGCAATCGTTGATTCTACTAAACCTGCGGTCATGAGGGTATAGTGGACCATGGGCCGCAGACGACCACTTGCCTGGGCCCATGGGATCAACTCGTGTTGAATCAAATGCTTGAATTCATACGGGACACCCGGCAAGGCCACCGTCGTGACGCCGTTTTTTTGCCACATCATACCCTGGGCCGTTCCCAGTGGGTTATGCAATCGTTGGGCATTGTCCGGCAAATCTGCTTGGGCCAAGTTCATCGGACCAGGCTCTCGACCTCTGGCCAAAAACCATTGATTAATCTGTTGCTCTACCTCAATGTCTCTAACAAGTTTGCCACCAAAGTATTGTGTAAGTAATGGCTTGGTCAAATCATCGGATGTTGGTCCCAAACCACCGCTAACCACCACCAATTCAGCCAATCCTTGGGCCCGATTCACCGCCTCCAAAATTTCTTCTTCCCGATCCCGTACCGTCCATTTGCATAGCAACTCAATACCAGCGGCACCAAAGACTTGACCCAAATACGCCGCGTTGGTATCCACCACTTGCCCCAGCAGGACCTCGTCCCCGATGACGATATAAACAGCTTTCATAGAAAAACCCAAAACTAACCTCCGTATTTTCGCTTTGCATTCTTGTTTCGCCCATTTCGTCAACGCGTTCTTCCATCGTTATTTTTTGAACTTATTCATGTTTCTTCATTGGAGTCAACGGGCGAGTCATCAACGTCTAGGTGCTCTTTTGGTCGGCCTAGGGGCTCTGTGCTTTCTTTTGATGGACGCCGCCCGCATCCAAGCCCAGACCCCACCTGTTCTCAACAGGTCCATTGCCCCATTGGCTGGTGATACCCTGCGTTATGCCCGCATTACCAACCCCAGCGCTTTGACGTCGGTTCTCAACCAAACCGGAGCCTCCAGAACCTGGGACTTGGCCACCTTGTTGACTTCCACCCAATCCACGGTGGACCGATACGTCAATGCAACGCAGACGCCATATTTTCTGCTTTTTGGTAATTATGGCAAGAAAACAGCCGATAGCAGTTCCCTCTTTGAGTTCTTGGGATTACCACCGCAGTTACCGATTCCAGGGCTGGATTCCTTGAATTTGGCTTTGACCAATCTCTACGACTTTTACAACCTCAACAACAACCGTTGGGCCAAAACCGCCCAAGGCATCGGGCTCTTGGGTCTTCCAATTCCTGTTTTTTATAGCGACCCGGATGAATTGCTCTCCTTTCCGTTGCGCTTCGGTGACCGGGATACCTCCACCTTTGCTTTTAGCATCAATGTCCCCACGATAGCTGAAATTCAGCGTCAGGGCCAACGATTCTCGGTGGTGGATGCCTGGGGAGCGCTGAGGACCCCTTATGGACAGTTTAACTGCCTGCGTGTTCGCAGTCGCACCACCATCACGGATAGCATATTGCTGAGCGGATCCGCACCGATAGGGTTACCGACACGGACCGAAATCGAAACCGCCTGGTATACCGACCAAAACAACGAACGCGGCCCTATTTTGAGAATTCTAGAAAGAGGCATCTTGTTTTTCCCGCCCACCATCCAGGAAGTTTGGTACCGGGATCGGTACCGTATTCCCCCACCTCCGCCACCTCCCCCCTTAACGGACCCCGGCGATGTCGTACTGTACCCCAACCCATGCCGAGGAACCCTTAATTTGGGTCTGCATCCCTTGGATCCGTGCGAGCGTGTTCGGTTTTGGAACGCCTCCGGCCAAGAAGTCTTGGTCATTGAAAAACCAGGCCCTCAAATAGAAGGACTAGAGTACCTCCTCTCGGCCGGTTTTTACCGTGTCGAAGTGCAAGCCCAGTATGGCTTTTATTCCAAAAAAATCTTGCTTATTCCCTAAGCAAGCCTATTGGATGTTGATGTATATCCTCTGAAGCAGCTGTTCCAGCATTTCCCTTTCCTCCCCCGGGAAATTATCCCAAGCCGGAAACAAGACATTCATGGCCGGCTGACTGGCCTTGGCCAACCAGTCCGAACCCAAGGGCGTGAGGTGAATTCGCTTGACCCGGGTGTCTTTTTGATCCAATTCGGGTTGGTCCTTTTCCAAGCTGCGTTCAATCCAACCTTTGCGAAGGAGACTTTGAATCATACGGGTGGTGCTGGAACGATCCCGCCCCGTCATGCGGGCATAGATCTCTTGGTATTGCCCAGGGCGCTCTTGGACTGTTTTGAGAAAACGAAATTGTTCCGCATTCAAAGGAAGGTTCGCCTCCCGAAAGGCCTGCTCCAGCCTCAAACCGTAAGCATTCCAAATTTTGCCCATCAACTGCAGGAGTGCGTCGCGATCCATCATACAACAAACCTACGATTCGACCTTGATTTTTCGGGGGAAACGCCCAAGACCTCCTAATTTAGCCGACCCATTCCTTTATCCCCAATTTTTGCCCTATGGACGTTTTGATCATGGCTTCCCAATTGATTTTGGGTCTTTGTATTTTGGTTTTGTTGCATGAGTGGGGGCATTTTTTCACCGCTCGGATGTTTGGAATTCGGGTAGAAAAATTCTATGTCTTCATGGATGCTTGGGGCAAAAAATTATTTTCGTTCCGCCGGGGTGATACCGAATTTGGTTTAGGCTGGTTACCCATCGGAGGCTATGTCAAAATTGCGGGTATGGTGGACGAATCCGTGGACAAAGATCAACTGGCCGCCCCACCCCAACCCGATGAATTTCGTTCCAAACCCGCATGGCAACGGCTCATCGTGATGATTGGCGGTGTTACCGTCAATGCTGTGCTGGGAGTTCTGCTCTTTTCGATGATTCTATGGTATTGGGGGGAACAAAAAACCCCCATGAGCGGTCTTCAAAATGGGTTAGCTCCTACCGAATGGGCCGAAAGTTTGGGATTCCAGGCGGGGGATCGCCTGGTGGCCATCAACGGAACCCCCATTCGGTACGCCGAGGACCTGTACGACCCGCGATGGTTAACATCGGGCCCACCCCGTATGACCTTGATGCGGCAAGGGTCGCGTGTTGAACTTCAAATGCCCGTCGATTTCGCCCAAAAATGGCTGGACCAAGCCAAACCCCTGTACCTTTTGCCCAGGGTTCGCTTTGCCGTCGATGAAGTGGTGGCCGGTATGCCTGCCGACCAAGCCGGACTGCAGGTGGGTGATTCCATCGTGGCCATCAACGGTCAAGCGATTCGCTTTTTTGATGAACTCCAAAGAGCTCTTCTGGCCTCCGCAGGTCAAATCTGCACGTTGACGGTGGTCAGCAACACGAATTCCGAATCCCGTTCCAGTCAACGTTTTTTGCCCGTTCAGGTCACCGAGCAAGGAACCATTGGTTTTGTTTCCAAACCCGAAAGCCTTCCTTCGGTTTCCATTCGGTACTCGGTGGCCCGGTCTCTGCCCGCTGGGTACGCGATGGCTGCCAAAACTATCAAGGATAATTTGGCCGGATTCGGCATGATTTTTCGCGGAGAGGTACCGGTCCAAAAGTCATTGGGCGGACCCATTGCAATCGCCAAGAAAATGTACGGCGCACGCTGGGATTGGCAGCGATTTTGGACCACAACGGCCCTGTTATCCATGGTTTTGGCCTTTATGAATCTGTTGCCCATTCCTGCTTTGGATGGGGGCCATGTCGTCTTTTTGCTGGTGGAAATGGTCACCGGCAAACCACTGAGTGAACGGTTTTTGATGGCCGCCCAGTATGTTGGAATGGTGCTGTTAATAATGTTAATGGTCTTTGCCTTTGGCAATGACCTCCTGCAACATGTATTTCGTTAAGTCCACAACCCCGAACCCTCAGGGGGGTCTTTCGCAACGAAAGACCCGGTGGCGTGCCCGTGAATGTGCCCAGGACCGGAGTCGAACCGGTACGAGTGTTAGCTCACTGGTGTTTGAGACCAGCGCGTCTACCAATTCCGCCACCTGGGCGGGCAGGCGGCAAAGATATTCCAAGCGAACGAATCTTCTTCCCTTTGTAGGGCCTAGCCTTAATTATTTTTGAACATGCGACGTTGTGTATTGAACCACACCTCCTTATGGAGCACCATCGCCCTTGGAGGCTTTCTTTTGGGCCTCGTTTGGATGCCACGAGCGGTCAAAGGCGCGGTCGTCCCAGCCATTGAAAACCCTGATTTAGGAGCCCAACAGCCTTATTTGCTCGTTTTTCGAACCCAGTGGGACGCTAGACAAGCCATGTTGCAATACGAGCGCGATGGAACGCCGCTTGACCAACGAGCCCACCACGTCCTTAGGAATACGCAAAAGCAATCCCAGGCCTCCCTTATTCAGCTAACCGATTGGCTTGAACAAAACAGCTCGGACCAAACCCAGATTCTGGATACTTTTTGGATTAGCAATGCCGTCCATCTAGCCCTGGATTCATCCACTGCCGAGGCTCTACGTAGGGAACCTTGGGTTGGTCAGTTGATGCCAGCCTCGGCTTTGCCTATGGGCTATACCGAAAATTTGGAAACTTCAACCTGCGCAGAACTCATCGAGCCTTACCATACCGAAGCAGTCAATGGCAGGGAACCTGGATTAACCACCATCCAAGCCCCACAGCTTTGGGCCAGGGGGTATACCGGCAAAGGACGCCGGGCTCTGCTCATGGATACCGGGGTATGGCCCCAACATCCGGCCTTGCGGGGTAAGTTTTTGGGTTACCGCCTGGGTCTTGACCAAGCCTGGTTGGCCTACGATGAAGCGTTGCCCGCCGACAAAAGCGGCAACCACGGAACCCATGTGGTCGGTACCATCATGGGTTTGGATACCGTAACCAAGGACACGATTGGTGCTGCCTTTGGTGCCTACTACCTCGCCACCGACCCCATCGTCACCAACTTGGCCTTGGTGCGGTCCTGGACTCAATTAATGCAGGCCTTTCAATGGGCGTTGAATCCGGATGGCGATACCTCTACGACCAACGATATACCTGATGTTATTAACAATTCATGGGGACGTGCCAATGCCGGATTCGATAGCGTATGCCAAGCACCTGTCGTGGCCCAAGCCCTGCTCGCTGTCGAAGCCGCCGGAATCGCCAATGTCTTTTCGGCTGGAAACAACGGACCAGGGCCCTACACCATCGGTGTACCTGCCCAGGTCGTCTACGATACCCTGAATGTTTTTTCGGTTGGCGCTCTGGAACCCACCAACGCTTTGGCGGGTTTCTCCAGCAACGGCCCCAGCCGTTGTGGGACCGATTCCTTGGGTATCATCAAACCGGAAGTTTCAGCCCCCGGGGTCAATATTCGCTCAGCCGATGGGCCAACAGGTTACGGTCAAAAATCCGGAACCAGCATGGCCTCACCCCACGTTAGCGGTGCTGTTCTTTTGCTTAAGGAAGCGTTCCCTCAGCTTAGTGGCAGGCAAATCCTAAATGCCCTCTACCAAACCGCTATGGATTTGGGTCCAACGGGCGAAGACCATCTTTTTGGTCGCGGGCTCATTCAAACCGATGCGGCGTTTCAATTTTTGGCCACTCGATACCCTGTTCAACCTCCCCAAAATACCGGGCCGGATCTGGCCATACTGGGCTTGGATTCCCCTCAGTTAAGTCAATTGGGATTACGATGCACCCCAAATGCATCGAACACCATCCCTCTACGCCTTCGTGTTAGCAACCAAGGCGATACCGCTGTTCAAGGCTTTTATTTGAGCCTCTACGACCAGAGGACTTGGCACCATTCGGTATATTTTGGAAACATTACCTTGCAGCCTGGACAATCCACCACCCTATCGCTGTTGTCCATTGCGCGCAATCCTTCCCGTCGAACGGAGAATTGGATGTTTCGTATTGGCCGGAGTCCATCGCCATCACTCGCAGGCACCGAAAACGATACCCTTAACAATTATTTTGCCTTATCCTTTCCGAACATTACTCCTGCGCAGGATTTAATTACCGAACATTTTGACGATAGTTTACGTTTGCCTTTTGTTATCGAAAATCACCGTCCTGGGGATTGGGTAATCGAAAATCCCGATAACGATGACTACAGCGTTAACGGACTTCCAGCAACCTGGGCGCTTTATCGCTTGGCCTCTACCCCCTCTCCACCCCATCCCTCGGGCCAAGGCTTGTTGGGCTTGGGCTCCGGATGGGCTGCGGGGATCAAGATGAGGGATTATTCCTCAAGACTACGCCAAAAAGACCACCTGATCTCACCGCCTTTCTTTAAAGCTGCAGCACCGTGGGGGCAAGGTTATCGGCTTTCTTTTGACGTCGCCTATGCCAACCGAAATTCTACGTTTAGGGATTCTTTGTGGGTCGAACTCTCGGATAATTGCGGTCAAAGTTATCGTGTTATCTATCGGAATGGAGGAGATAGCCTTCGAAGCCATTCCTTTATAAACCCCTCAGATAGCAGCGCTTTTCGTCGGATTTTTATTGATGATTCGTTGTTACAACAAAACACCCCTGGGTCTTACCGTTTACGATTTACCTCCCTCAACGATTTTGGTGGAAACCTTTATTTAACCAATGTTGCTTTATACCGTGTATTTGCCGCTTCATCATCCAACTTTGGTGATTCGGAGAGTCGAAAATCCCGATGGATCTATCCCAATCCATCCCGTACAAGTGAACTTTTTTATCATAGCGGAGCGGATATCCAGAGGGTACGATTAACCCTGATCAACGCCACGGGTCAATCCGTTTGGACGAGCGATTCAAGATCGACCACGCCAGGCCAAGACTATCGTTGGGATTTACCTCGCATCGCCGATGGAATCTACACAGTCATGGTAGAAGAGTTTGGCAGCGAAAGCTTTACGACGTCACGTCCTTTTCGTTTTCGCTTGGTTTATTCGGCGCCCTAAATCGTGAAAAATAAAATATTCATAAGTTGGCCGCGATACTTGGTGTGCTGTGTTTTACTAACGCATGCATTAACCCTATCAGCGCAGCAGTCAGATCAACAAATCAGCCCAGAGGATAGTCTTTGGGAAAGCCTACTTTCAAAGGTTCAGGTTTGGAGTGGTGATTCGGTGGTTTCCCGCCGTCGTGTTGCCAACCACCGTTTTATTCAAGATTTAGGACGCCTTGTCCGGACCCAAAAAGCATGGAATTTACCCTTGCAAGAACTCTATCCGGTATCGGTTCTCAACAGCCCCGATGGGCTTTGGAAAATTCTCACCTGGACGGTCCTCTTGGAACAAAACGCTCGACGTCATTACGGATGCCTCATGGATGCCGAAGGGAGACTGTACCCCCTCTTGGATCAGCTGGCCAATCGTTTTGAGGAGGATTCCGTTTACCAAGGCCAACATTGGCCAGGCGCCGTCTATATCGAAGCCCTTCCCATTCTGGCCACATGGAACAGCTTACCTTGTTTTGCGGTGATTGGTTTTGATGCCCGTGAGCCTTTTAGTCAACGAAAAGTCGTGGAATGGCTATGCCCGGACACCCTTCAAAACCAGGTCTTGGTGGGCGCTCCTTTGATCCGCAAGGAAAACAAAACCATGACACGCTACCAGCTCCACTATCCCCGCGATGTCAGGGTCCAAATGAATTGGGACGAGGACCAGAGGCTCGTCTATTTTGACCACCTGATCAGCCGTGGTCTAGACCCCTCCAGCTCATCCTTTGATTATATCCCGGACGGCTCTTTTGATGGCTTAGTTTGGGAAAATAATCGTCTAGTTTTCAAAGAAATCCCCAATTATCAGCCCAGCCGCTGAGTTCCAAAATCACATGAACAACCGACAAATTCTCGTATTGGGGGCTGGCCGCTCCTCGGCTTACCTTCTTCGTTACCTCGCGGAGCATTCCAACGAAATGGGCTGCAGGATTGTTGTAGCGGATTTGGACCTCCAAAATGCCCTTTCCAAAATTCACAACCTACCCAATTGCCAGGCCTTAGCCTTGGACCCCCTCGCTGAAACCGAACGATTGAACACTTTGGTTCAAGAATCCGTCGCTGTGGTTTCGTTGTTGCCGGTTTCGTTGCACATGCAAGTAGCTTTAAGTTGTCTTCGAAACAAAGTTTCTTTTTTTACAGCCTCCTACCAAAGCCCTGAAATGGAAGCTTTGGAGGCCGAAATCAAGACAGCCAACCTCCTGTTTTTGAACGAATGTGGGTGTGATCCGGGTTTGGACCACATGACCGCACTTCAAATGATGGATAAACTACGGGAACAGGGCCATGAAGTGCTTCATTACGAAGGGTATACCGGGGGGCTGGTGGCGCCAAGTTCCGACAACAACCCTTGGCATTACAAGTTTTCCTGGAATCCCCGCAATGTGGTTTTGGCTGGCCAAAGTGGGCCCGCTGTCTACTGGCATAACCACCGAACCGTGGTGGTTCCCTACCCCCGTTTGTTCCGTTCCGTACAGCCCCTATCCCTGGAAGGTCATCCGGATTTGGTGGGGTACTTCAATCGAAACTCCCTTCCGTACCGTGCCTTGTACGGCTTAGAAAAAGCCGAAACCGTTATTAGGGGCACCTTAAGGCACAAAGATTTCTGTTTGGCCTGGTTCCCCTTGGCCTATTGGGGACTGAATACCGACCTATCCCTTGAAGAATCGAGGTTTACTTTCCCATCGATGGCCGTACTTAAGCGGTCGTTGGCCGATGAATTGAACTATTCTTCGGAGGAAATAAACAAAGTCTGTGAATTATGGGACTTTTTGGGACTTTTTGACCAGTCTAATTCCGAAAACACCTTCCGCAACCCAGCCCAATTTCTCGAACATCGGATGATTGAACGAATGTCATTGGGCGATCATGACCAAGACATGGTGGTTATGAGTCATCGGATTCTTTCCAAAAACCAAGAAGGAACAGTCTCGGAGCACCGCAGCCAACTCATTCTGGAAGGGGAAGGCGGTGAATTTTCGGCAATGGCCCAAACAGTAGGCTGGCCGCTGGCCATGGCTCTCCAGTGTTACCTCCAAGGTCAAGTCGTCGAAACCGGCTTGCAAAGACCCTTAAGCCCCGTTTGGTACCGACCTATCCTCCAAGGCCTTGAACAAAGAGGTATCCATTGTCGGGAAACATCGCACCCATTATAGGTTAGACCTGCCCCTTTTTTGACCACTTGCGTTACGGTCTCATCCCCCAAATGGGCCAGCACAGGCCCTTGGGTTGCCAATAAACCCTATTTTTGCGGCCAATTGGTCTATGATTCAGCTTTTTCAAACCCATAATGGAGGCCTCGAAGCCCTAAATCAGGTTCAAGACGGCTGTTGGATCAATATTGTCGACCCCAACGACCAAGACAAAGCCTGGTTGGAGGAACATTGCCCGCTGGCGGTGGAGTACCTGACCGATTCTCTGGACCAAGATGAGCTTTCCAGGGTGGAAAAAGAAAGCGATTATTTGCTCGTGGTCCTTCGTATTCCGCATTTTAGGGGAATGGAATTCGATATTCCTTTCATAACCCTTCCCCTACTGATCATGCAAACCGATCAGTACACCATCACCCTTTGCAAAGACGAAAACGCCATTCTACAGGAATTCATCCGGGAAAGGGTCCGTGGGTTCAATACCCTCAAAAAAGATACTTTTTTACTTCAAATCCTGCTCAAAACAGCCACGAAATTCCTGACCCACCTTCGAAACATCAACAAAGTCGTTGAAAAACTGGAGGATGAGCTCGAAAATTCCCTCAAAAACAAAGAAATCGTGGGTTTACTTCAATACGAGAAGACCTTGATTTATTACACCACCGCCCTTCAAACCAACGGCACCATGATGGAACGCCTGCGCCGTTTGAGGCATTTTGCCTACGAAGAGGACGTGGATTTGCTCGAAGACGTTCAAATTGAGAACCAGCAGGCTTTGCAAATGACCACGGTTTCCATTCGGATTATGGGCCAAATGATGGAGGCCTTTAGTTCGGTCATCAACAATAACATGAACAATGTCATGAAGACCCTGACCTTTGTGACCATTTGTTTGGCAATCCCCACCCTTTTTGCCAGCCTCTACGGTATGAATATACCACTACCCTATGCCCAGACCGAAACGGCCTTTTGGGGCCTTTTGGGGCTCAGCGGAGCCATGATTTCGGTTGTATTTCTGCTTTTTAGGCGGATGCGTTGGTTTTAAAGATCCCTTAGAGTCGATTCTGTGGGACGCCAACGGGACCTCGGTCACTCAGGGTTCCTCCAAACGAATTTTTGTTTGAAGAATTTATTAAATGTGCACGATTTATGCACAACCGGGCGAACTGTTGCCTTTTGAATAGAATTCTATTCGTAAATTTAAGACAAAATTATTTGTGCGAAGCATGCAAAACAACCGACCTGTAACCATGAAAACGTCAAAATTCAACGCCAAAGCCCTTCTTTTGGGATTCGCTCTAACCTTGATGGGCTTTTTGCCCGGATTGCGAGCCCAAAACATTACCGCGACCATCGGTAGCATTAATTCTTCAACCTGTGCGGTTGGGGATACCTTGGTAATACCCATTACCACAACGATGGCCTCGGGTATCAGCACCTCGGCGATCTCCTTGGCCATTGATTATGACTCCACCAAGTTGCAGTGCATTAGTTCGGTTACCGGGCTTAACTCAGCGATCAGTGCTGGTTTCTTAAGCAATTGTGGTCTTTTCTCCAATCTAAGCCCCAACGCACCCTACAGCTCCACCACCCGCAGGCAATTCAGGGCAGCATGGTTCGCATTGACGCCGGTTACCGTCAACGGACTCATGTTCAATCTGAGGTTCCGCGTTTTGGCCACAGGGAATACCACCATCAAATGGGATGAGGCAACACCAGGCAATTGTGAATTTGCCGATGAGATTGCCGAAGTTATTCCCAATGTTTCATGGATTAACAGCACCGTGGTATGCGGAGCGTCCGGGCCTCCACCTTGTACGCCGCCCACCGCCACCATTA
>Ga0172372_10004361_pt1 | contig 20174 bp, 12 predicted proteins | sample LakKiv5m_2_FD_114544 | JGI IMG/M metagenome (GOLD analysis project Ga0172372, IMG submission 114544) | Freshwater microbial communities from Kabuno Bay, South-Kivu, Congo - kab_092012_9.5m | ecosystem: Environmental > Aquatic > Freshwater > Lake | place: Democratic Republic of the Congo...
AAACCTAAGGACTGCCCTTCATTTGAAACGCGCAGGTTGTCGAAGGAAATGGCTCCATCTTGTAAGCTTAGGAGGTTGTTTGGGTCAAACTGCCATTCGCGATTCAACACCCGAAGGAGGGATGGCTTAAACTTCAAGAAGGTGCCCTTATTCGTAAATTGTGTTTCTGCTTCAATTCTTGCCTTACTTTGCGTGGAATCTTGGTCCAGGCTCAACAAAAGATCAAGATTGGTTTGGTCCCAGATTGCCTCTACTCCGAGGTTGGTAAAGCCAATGTTTTCCCCTACCTCTTGCTTTTTAGAATATACATAGAAGGAGGCCAAAATATCGTTGCTGTTGATGATTTTGGAGGTGTTGAAGTCAATATTGGTGTCAAAAGCAGTATTGCCCTTGTAGGTGATGGTATCTAGGGAAGTGAAAAAGTTGAAGACCGTATTTTCTGTAGTTTGGTAAAAGGCCCCTTCCAGGATATTGTTCTTGGAGATGCTAAGCTCTGGTTCAAAGAGGTGAATCAAGGGATTGATGTCCCGCATGCGGATATTCAAATCCAAGTTGTAATCCTTCGGAAAATTAACTTTTAAGTCAGCCAGTGGAGGAGTTTCATTGAGCAGGATAGCGAGGTATTGATTGCCTAATATTTGTAAGTCTTTACTTATTTGCTCCAGCTCATATTGCCCTGATGCAGACATCGTCAAGTAGTCAGAGTTTAAAGACAGTATTCGAGTGCTGCCTGCAAAAACAGATTGAAGTAAAAAATCTCCAGCATCCAAGGAGCGATCTTGGTAGTTCACATTTAAATCGCGTACTCTCGCAATTCCTTGCACATCATCCAGCGTAATTCCTTGGGTATGCATCTCCAACTTACCGCTAAGGGACAGTGTGGTGTCAGTCAGGTTGATTTGATCCAAAAATGCAGTTTCTAGATCTACTACTAGGTTGATCGAATCAATTCCCTCGTTCAGATTCAGTGAGCCTTTGATTTTTGATTTGAGATTCGGATCGTCAATGGATAGGTTGCCTCGGAATAAGTTGAGCCCATAGACTGCATCTGTTTTTATGCCCGTGTAGCGGTAGTTGTTGATGCCAATTTCGCTGATGTTTGCATTGAGATCTACTAGTAAGGTTTCCAAGGATTTTCCTTTGGCTTGGATATTTCCTTCAAGGGAAACCTTTTGGAAGAGTTCGGGATTTTCGAGGATCAGGCCCAAGTCCAAATTTTCCACACGCAAGCGGGAGGTGATGGTGGACTGCTTGTTCTTGCTTTCGTAATCTATCCTCCCATTTAGGTTACCGATGTTTGTTTTGAAGGAACCATTCGTGGTGAAGCGATTCAACATGCCGGTTAGGTCTGCGTCAAAACGGATGGTATTGAATTTATTCAATTCTTTTTGAGCAGCCTGATTGAGGTAGGGGCTCAAGTCATTGGCTGAGATTACCGAATTTTTTAAATCTAACCGAAGAAAAGTGCTGTCAAGTTGGGGCAGACCCTCAATTTGAAAAGATCCAAAAAGTGCAGTTTTTTTACCCATGCGCACTAGGAATTCATCTGTGGATAGGTCTGAAATGGTGCCTTTGAGCTCACCACTCAAACTCAGCGCATCTTCGATGGCAGGCAGGGAAGGTGCAAAGCGACGGATATCGGAGAGATCAAGCACCGTCTCTTCAAAGGACAGGATCAGGTTTACGTCATTCACAAAATCTCCAAAGCCCTTCGGTCCCATAGGCTCGAGGCGTAGGTAGTTTTTGATTTGGCTTTTTTCCGTTCGGAGGTTTAAATCTATCAACTCCAAGGCCTCGGGGCTGTAGTTAATTTGGGTTTCGAATTGCTTGATTTGGAGACCTGTGTAGCGCTCATTTACGGTTAAATCACCGATTTCAATCGCGATATTGGGTCCATCCAAGCGAAAATCTGCAGCATTGGCCGATAGCTCGGTCCATTCCATTCGGTTGTAGTTCCAGCCTTCGGTAATGGCAGGGGCTTGTAGGTCGCTGTAGGCAAATGTCGATTGACGAAGTTTAAGGTCATTGATAAAAAACCGTGAAGTAGGGGCTTCAGTGCTTGTGCTTCCGAAAGCCTCTCCAAGTGCGGCAATCCATCGGTTGATGTTTAAGGTAGAATCTCCAGCAGGGTTGATCAGGTGGATGCGTGCTTTTTCGATCCGAATGAGGTCTAGCTGAGGATCTCCAGGTGGGAGCAGGGAAAGAATTGAAAAGTCCGCATAAAGCTGTTCGGCTCCAATCATCAGGCTGTCCTGCTGATCAAAGACCTGCACCTCTTCCAAGGTCACCGCATCCCACCAGCTCAATTGGATGGTTCCTATTTCCGTGCGGAACTTTGTCTTTTCGCTGAGGGTTCGTGTGACTTTGTCGACAAGCCAATTTTGAACGAAGGAAGTTTGCAGGAAGAGACCGAGCGCGATGAGCAGGAGTAGCATGGAAAAGACAGACCAACTCACTACTCGGAAAGCTTTGTGTAAAAAATCCGTAACTTTGGCCTTATTTTCCAATGGGTACAACCGATATTTCTATACTTGCTATTGAGTCCTCCTGTGATGAGACCTCTGCTTCCATTATAGTTAATGGCAAAGTACTCAATAATATTGTGGCTACACAATCCGTACACGAAAAATATGGGGGTGTAGTTCCCGAATTGGCTTCTCGAGCACATCAGGAAAATCTAATCCCAGTGGTTCATGAGGCACTTTCTACCGCAGGAATTTCCAAAAAAGAGCTCAGCGCTATCGCCGTGACTCGGGGCCCAGGCCTGATGGGATCTTTGCTGGTTGGGCTAAGCTTTGCCAAAGCCTTTGCCAAGGCCCTTGATATTCCCTTGATCGATGTCAATCACATGCAGGCGCACGTATTGGCCCATTTTATTACGGAGCCAAGGCCCAACTTCCCTTTTATTTGTTTGACCGTCAGTGGAGGCCATACCCAATTGGTGCTGGTAAAGGATCACTTGGACATGGAACTGATTGGGGAAACGCAGGATGATGCGGTGGGGGAGGCTTTTGACAAGACGGCCAAGCTTCTTGGATTGCCTTATCCAGGCGGTCCAGTGCTGGATCGGTATGCCAAAGAGGGCAATCCCAAGGCCTTTACTTTTCCGGTAACGCGGATGCCTGGATTGAATTATTCCTTCTCAGGAATTAAGACAGCCGTCTTGTATTTTCTTCGGGATCGATTGGAAGAAAATCCCAATTTTATCACTGAAAATTTACCCGACTTGTGCGCTAGCATTCAGTACACCTTGGTGGAGATGCTGCTGATCAAGCTCAAGGAAGCCATGAAGCAATATGGCGTCTCCGAAGTAGCGATAGCTGGAGGGGTATCTGCCAATTCAGGTTTGAGAGCTACACTTTCGGCACTGTCCCTGCGCAAAGGCTGGACCCTTTATGTGCCTGAATTTGAATATTGCACAGACAATGCCGCCATGATTGCGATGGCTGCGCATTTCAAGTACCTTCGTGGGGACTTTGTCGGCTACGACATCGCTCCACTTGCCAAAATGAAATTCTAATATGTCCAAGTCCAATCGGTTTGAAAAGGTCGTCAACATCCGGAATAAGAAGGCAAACTTCGAGTTTGAATTCATGGATACCTATGTGGCGGGCTTGGTGTTGAAGGGCACCGAAATCAAATCCATTCGGGAGGCCAAGGTCTCCTTGACGGAGGCCTTTTGCGTATTTTTTGAGGACGAACTTTTCATTCGGCAGATGCACATTGCTCCCTACAGCATGGCGAGCAGCTACAACCACGTGGCGATTCGCGACCGTAAGTTATTGCTTCAGAAAAAAGAGTTGGTCAAACTCCAAACTAAGTCGCAAGAAAAGGGGCTTGCAATCATTCCTGTTCGTATATTTATCAACGATCGTGGCCAGGCCAAACTAGAAATTGCCTTGGCGCGAGGGAAGAAAAATCACGACAAACGGCAGGACCTGAAGGAAAAAGATGCGAAAAGGGAGCTCCAAAGAATGGCCTTTGATTGATGCCTATGGCATTGTGAGGCAGACCGTACTGCCTGTTTACCTTCGTCCCAAAACTGATTCCGCACTCGTTACCCAATTACTTTTTGGCGAGTGTTACTTGCTTACTGGACTCACCTCCGACCGGGAATGGTTTAAGGTGTACCACGAGGATAGCGCTACTGTGGGATGGGTATGGGCAAAGTCCATCAAGGAGATCACTGCCGAAGCCTACGATACTTTTCTCAACCAAGATTTTCAGGTGGTCACCAGCCCCATTGCTGCGATAGACTACCAGGATACGCACCTTTACTTGCTGCCGGGCAGCAGACTCCATTTTTCAGAAAAAGAATTATTCAACTGGCAGGATCATTTGGGATTTACGGGCACCTATAGGCCCTTTGCGCTTAAGGCCAATCGAGAGGAACTGTTGGAGCTCGCCTTACGATTTTTGAATGCTCCATTTCAGGCAGGAGGGAGAAGTATTTTTGGGATGGATGCCAGCCATGTATTCCCCTTGATTTTTGCGATGGGGGGCTATGCTTGGCCTACTGGGAAACTTCCAGGCAAAGTAATTACCCCTGAGGAAGTGGAGCCCGGAGACCTAATGGTGGCTTGGGACGGGGTAGAGGAGCAATCCTATTATGCCATGTATCTGGGTGCCGAACAAGTCTTTTGGATGGATCACCGCATGCAGAGGACTGATTTGGAAGATTGGGAGGCGTTTTTGATGGACAGCACGCCCACTGAAGTGGAGGTAAAGATGTACAGACTTGTCAACTGAGGGATGGAAAAGCGGGTGTTGGTGTTGAATTTAGATCATTATCCTATTGCGGTAGTGCCGGCCCAAAAAGCCATGGTCTTGCTGCTGATGGAAAAAGCCCAGCTGCTCAGTAGCTATGAGCTGCTCGAAATCCGCACTGTTTCCCGTAGCTATGCCTATCCTTCGGTGATCCGACTGGCACATTACAAACACATTCCTTACAAAGGAGTGCTGCTGAATCGGGCCAACTTGTTTCGGCGGGACCGAGGCGAATGTCAGTATTGTGGCAGCGTAAAGCAGCTGACGATCGACCACGTCATCCCGAGATCCAAGGGAGGCAAAACCTCCTGGACCAATCTAGTGACTGCCTGCAACCGCTGCAATGTGCTCAAGGGGGATAAGACGTTGGAGCAGGTGGGCATGCACTTGCGAATGGAACCTTTTGTGCCCTCCTTGTCCTATTTTTTGGCGTCTTATGCCGAGCGCCAAGCCCAGGAATGGCTGCCCTACTTGGAGACTGCAGTAGCCCAGCTGCAGAAGAAATAGATGGAGATTCTTTTCCTACTTCTCAAATTCCACGATGTACTCTGAAAAATACCGTCCTAGGTCTGAATACTTGAAGAAGAGTCGTGCGCGCTTGCCCAGTTTGAGGCTGGTGTTTTTAGCGGCAATATCTTCAGGCGTGTTGAGCGGCTGTAAGGAAGGGTACCAGAGCACATGCCCTGGTTTTTGAACCAGGATTTGAGGGGTAGACCAGGCTTGGGAATTGTTGCCTTCCCCCAGATCTCGGTGTGGATTGAAGGAGATGTACAGTTTGTCGCCAATCCATCGCGGTCCTTCCACATGGCCCATGAGCATCACCCAGCATTCGAGGTAGGTATTCCAACTCACGGATGGACCCCAATGAAAGCCTCCCGCTCCGGAAGAGGCAGGACCTCCGCCTTTTTCTTTAGGGATTTGTAGGGTAGAGATGGGAGCGCCAAACTCATTCCAAGGGGCATTAAATCCGGTCCCGTCCCATCGCTTGGCCTTTCCTCGAGGCTGATCCAAATCCGAAATCTTGACCCTGGCCACGCTGATGCACTGTCCAGACTGCTCGATTGCCGGGTCGTAAGTGGCCGAATCATAGGTGCCTGGATAGCCATATTCTCCATAGAATAAGTACACGTAGTCGCCTACTGCTACTGCACTCGGGTCGCCCACGCCTCCGGCAAAAGTTTTGGAACTGTTGTGCGGATTGAGGATCATTCGGGACTGCTGATCTTCCAGAAGCAAGCCTTTGTTGTCCCAGTTCCAACCCCCATCGCTAGATTTCATGACGCCAATTCGCGGTACGGCTGCAGGGGTAATGCGGTCGGTGAGGCCTAGGGGCCAATTTTTATCCAAGTAGCCTTCCCCAGTTTTGGAATCGTAGGGGAGGGTTTCTGGGTAATTTTCATTGTGGTAAATGGCGTAGAGCGTTTTGCCAGAAGGATCCCGTTCGTCCTGGTACACCGTCTCAAACCAAACTGCTCCGTGGAGGCCGGGTTGGCCGATGGGCGCATTTTTGGGAAGGGTGGGAGCGATGTAGTCCGTGGCAGGAGTACTGAAGACCACATCTGCGTTGGGGCCAGAGGCAAATTTGAGGTCTCTGGCATAGCCCCAGACAGGATCTTCTCCGTATTTGCCTGGAAATATGCGCAGCGTGTCTCCGATCCAGGCCTCTGCCATGTTGCAATCCACAAAATTATTGAAGGGAAAGGTGTCGGTTGGGATAAGCGTAAAGCGTGGTAGCGCTGTGCTGTCTTCCAAGTTCACTTCTTCAGTGCTGGCGGATTTGCAGGCAAAAAAAGATGCGAGTAGTAGAAAAAAGAGCGGGAGTTGAGCAAATTGATTTCTAGCCATAGAAGCCTGTGGAATTAAAGAAGAAATATACATCCAAAACACGTTTTTTGAAAGAAGTCCCCTTGCTTTCTAAAGGCTTGGTGCAGCAAAGGAATTTCTCAACTCTAAGGTGAAAATTTTTGCTTCACCTTTGCTAGGAGTTGCTTCTCGCTCATTTTGTCCGCATCGACTACCTCTATTTTTAGTTTATCGAAGTGTTTATTTTGGCGCAGATGATGAAAAAAATGGGTTTTGGTCACGCCTGGCCCCATCAAAAGCAGCTCCTCCTTGTTGAGTAATTTTTTTCCCAATTCATGGAAGTAGGCATTGAGTTGGTTGCTGGGGATGTTGTTCTTTTTTTTCTCGTTGTTGCTCGCAGGACCAGGGGATGGTCCCAAGAGTGTGGTGTCACTTCCCTCTCCGGCAATTCTAGACCGGGATACAATGGCTGAGGGCAGGTCTTCGAGGAGGGTGGCTTCTTCCTTGTCGTAGCCGAGGAAGAGGGCGTGGCTTTGGTCCATCCAAAGTCCGATTTTTTTAAAGGCAGTTGATTCCATGTGTACCTTGGTTTAGTGAAGTACTTGGATTCAAAATTGGATCGTTTGTTTCCAAGTCTTTCAGTCAAGGTAGCTGGTTTACAAGGAGATAAACTATGATTAAAATCACCTTAAGCATCCTAAATTCTCAAGTTTTTAACTAAATATTAATTTAAGGTTACATACTGTTACGTACGTTGAATTAAGTCTTGCGTTTAACTTAATATTTGCCACATGAAGGGTGTTATAAGTTAAAAGAACCATAATTCTTTAGTGAATGATTCTAGTTTTTAAGATTCCAATTTTGTTGGGAATCCATAAAACTAATTTATTCATGAAGAAAAATTTTACAAATGGCCTACAAGCAAAACTGAGCATGTTGTTATGCACTGCGCTCGTGTTTGCCTTGCCTGAGATGAGCCAGGGAGCCACCGTATTAAAGACTGTTACTTCCGAAGTTGAAAAATTCGAGAAGGTAACAGGGACCGTAATTGATGAAACAGGAGCAGCCTTGCCAGGAGCTTCGATTTTAGTTAAAGGAACCACCACAGGGACTATCACTGACTTGGATGGTAAATTTACCCTTGATGTAGCAGCAGATGCCATTTTGGTGATTTCCTACTTGGGCTATGACTCCAAGGAAGTTTCAGTAAATGGATTAACGACCTTATCTATCCAATTAGTGCCAGACAGTTCTGAGCTGAACGAAATTGTGGTTGTGGGATACGGTATTCAGAAACGTGCCGACATTACAGGAGCAATTTCCTCTGTAAAGAGCGAAAATTTTAACAAGGGTGTGGTGAACAACCCAGGTGAACTATTGCAAGGTAAATTGGCTGGTGTGGCCATCACCTCTGTCAGTGGTGAGCCAGGTGCGAATCAAAATGTGATCATCCGAGGAGTAGGTAGCTTGCGCTCAGGAACTCAGCCACTTTATGTAGTGGATGGTTTCTTGTTGGACAACTCCCCTACAGGTGTGGCTACAAACCCTTTGAACTTCATTAACCCAGCCGATATTGCGAGCATTGACGTCTTGAAAGATGCGAGTGCTACAGCCGTATACGGTTCAAGAGCATCGAATGGGGTAGTGGTAATCACTACGAAAAAAGGATCAGGTAAGGGTCAAGTAAACCTTAATTTGTCTACTGGCTTCTCTTCTCTTCCCAACCAACTTCCTGTATTTGATGCGAACACTTTCCGTACGCAAGTAAAGGCTGTAGGTGGAACGTTGGTGGATTTGAAAGGAGACACCAACTGGCAAGACGAATTGACCCAAGTGGGTGTTGCTAAAAATGCAAACCTTTCTCTAAGCGGAGCAGCAAATGATAAGTTCTCCTATTTTGCTTCAATGGGCTACCAGGACCAGGAAGGTATTTTAAAGAACAGCAACCTAAAGCGTTACTCTGGTAAATTGAACATCACCCAGAAGGCCTTAAATGGAAAGTTGAATGTAGACTACAACTTGACTGCTTCTCGTACCGAGAACTTGCGTCCAGCGATTACTTCTGTGATCAGCGACATGATCACCTTGAATCCAACGATTCCTGCCTACACCAATGGACAGCCAACAGATTTGCCGACCAATGCGCTAAATCCATTGCGAAGAAATGAGATCTACAAAGATATGGCTACCAATAATCGAATATTGGCCTCTATTTCACCTTCTCTTCAGCTTGCGAAGGGCTTGGTATACAAGTTGAACTTTGGTGTAGATTATTCAGCTACCAACCGTGATGTGCAGTACAAGCCTTTCCCTTCAGTAGTAAATGAGGGTAATATTTCGAATGGTGCCTTGGATGTGATTTTTGATCCTAATTCCAATCAGCTCGTAGAAAATACCTTAAGCTACAATTGGTCTTTAAAGTCTCACAATTTAACCTTCTTGGCAGGACACTCTTACCAAGATTTGCGTGATGAAAGCAAGACCATTTCTTTCACGGGCTTTGTAAATAACGCCGTAGAGCCAAGATACCAAGATCAGACTAGCACGGTAACCTTCCCAACTGCGGTAAATACTGGAGCGGTACGAAATGAATTGCAATCCTATTTTGGTCGAGTGAATTACGCCTTTGCCAACAAATACCTGGTAACTGGAACTTTTAGAGCCGATGGTTCTTCCAAGTTTGGAGCCAACAACAAGTATGGCTACTTCCCTTCCCTTGCTTTGGGATGGAACGTGACTAACGAAGGTTTCATGGCCAACTCTTTCTTCAATAACTTGAAGGTTCGTGCCAGTTACGGGGTCACAGGTAACCAGGAAATTCCTTCCAAGATCACGCTTGCAAGTTTCACTGAAAACAGATTGGCGACTGGTGCAGGAAGTTTTAACACCTATCCAATCGATACGCAAGGAACGTCTATTGACAAGTATCCTTATGGAATTACGTACACGCGTTTGGCCAACCCAGATTTGCAGTGGGAAGTTTCTTCGCAGCTAGATTTTGGTGTTGACTTTGCCTTGTTCAACTTTAGATTGACAGGTACTTTGGATTATTTCAGCAAGGAGTCTTCCAACATTCTTTTGGAAGTAGTTCCTGCCGATCCTATTCAACCGACTTCTACTTTTTGGAGTAATATTCCTGACATGAAGATTGTGAACAATGGATTGGAATTGGCCTTGGATTACAACTCTGATCCAAAGGGTTCATTTACCTACAATGTGGGAGGTAACGTCACCTATATCCAAAACAAAGTGGTGGATTCTCCTTATGCAGTTTTAGTTACTGGTGCAGCTCAGGGTTCTGGACAGACCGGTGCTACCATCAATGGATACATCAACAATGAGCCGATTGGAGCATTTTACATGTACCAGTTTGAAGGAGTAAAGGATGGTATCAGTGTGTACAGGGATACAAATAAGGATGGTAAGGTATTGGATAATGACCGTGCTGTTGTCGGAAGTGCGATACCAAAATTCATCTATGGTTTCTATTCCAACTTCAACTACAAGGATTTCCAGTTGGGCTTAAACTTTAACGGGATGTCTGGAAGCAAGGTGTTTAACCACACAAACATGACCTTATTCCCTAAGGCCTTGTTGGCTCAGTCAAACAATACCACTGACTTTGCAGTGCAGTATCCGAATGAGACCTTGGCTAATGCCAACATTGTCTCTACCCGTTACCTTGAAGATGGATCTTTCCTACGATTGAATAACGCCACCCTTGCGTACAATGTACAGCCAAGCAAGGTAGGCTTAAGCAATGCGTTTCAAAACATTCAATTCTCTGTGACCGGTCAAAATCTATTCGTTTTGACAGACTATTCTGGATTTGATCCAGAAGTAAATACAGGTTCCACTTCTGGTGGTATTCAAACCTTCGGTATCGACCGATTTACGTATCCTAAGGCTAGAACCTTCTTGATTGGTCTCAACCTTACGTTCTAATAACAATTCAAGATTTATAAAATCGATATAAAATGAAAAAATCACTAGTATTCAAATTGTTGCCGTTAACTGTGTTCTTCTTCGCATTTTTCGGTTGTACAACGCTAGAAGAAGAGGTCATCGACGAATCCCTAACGGGTTCTGGACAGGCTGAAGTAGTCAGCGGTTCAATTGCTCCAGTTTACGGCTTTTTGAGAGGAGCGATCTGGTTACATACGACGCAATTTGGTTTGCAGGAGATTGCCTCTGACGAAGCAATCCTTCCTTACCGAGGCGGAAGAGACTGGTTTGATGGAGGTAAGTTTATCGCAGTGCACCAGCACCTCACTACACCAGGTAACAGCTTAGTAGGAGATACTTGGACCAACATGACCATTGGATTGTCCCGAGCATTGACTGCAGAAGAGCGAATGAGATTGGAAGTGAAAGAGGGTAATGCTGCTGCTCAGGACGCGCTGTATGAGATGGTTGCCATGAAGGCATACATCAACATGATGATTCTTGACAACTGGGGATTGGTATTCAAGAAAGATGCTTCAAACGCAAAATCTGAAATCTTAAGAGGACAGGAAGCAGTTACTTATCTTGAAAAGGAATTACTTTCCGTAAAAGATGTGATTAAAAGCGATAAAGGTCCTGGTCGATTGAACCAGTTTTCTGTAAAAGCCTTGTTGGCAAGATTGTACTTAAATGCTGCGGTGTATCGTGCTCCTTACGGAACTCCTATCTTCAAAAAAGAAGACATGGATAACGTGATCAAGTATACCAACGAAATCATTGCTGGACCTTATGCGCTTTCTGCTGAGTATTTCGACATTTTTGGAGACAACAATAGCACCAACCGTGAGTTGATCTTCGCGATGGATCAGCGCGGTGTATTGCAGACGGAGCACCAAAGATGGCAGTACTGGTCCATCTCTGGTGACCTAGTTCCACGACCTGAATTTCCAAATACCCGTGGTACTGATGCTGCGGCGATGACCACAGATTTTTACCAAACTTGGGTGGATGCATACGGCCCGGTAGATCCTGCGGTGGCAGATGCTCGTTTCAGTATGAAACAAACCATCGTTCCAGCAAACCTTCAGAACTTAACAGGCATTACTCCTGCAAATGACCAGGACCACTACTACTGTGTGGATGCTAAGTCTTTCCAAATTGACCGTGGCATTATTCGTGGTGTTATTTGGGGTCCAAGAAAAGATGCAGGTGGAAAAATCATCCTATGTCCTGATGGAAAAGTGAGAATTTATCCAGTGATCAATGCAAGAACCAGTGGTGCCAGCAGAACCTATGTGAATCATAATTTGCAGGTGGACTTCACCGAACAAGGAAGCTTGCACAACACAGGTTACAGATTCTCAAAGTACCAGTTTAGCAGCACAGGTCCAGATTGCTGCTCATACAGCAGTGTAGACTTGGTGTTAGTTCGTTTGGGTGAAATTTACCTGATGCGTGCTGAAGCTAAATTGAGAAATGGAGATAATGCAGGTGCCTTGGCTGATGTCAATACCTTGAGAACTTCAAGAAATGCACGTCCAAGCCAAACTCCTAAAGCGTTGACTTCTATTGATCTCAACTCTTTATTTAGAGAAGCTGGTTTTGAGTTGTATTGGGAAGCGTTCAGAAGAAACTACCAAATCCGTTTTGGCAAGTACGAGGGCTCCTGGACTGGTAAGACAAGCTCTGATCCAAACAAAAGATTGTTCCCGATTCCTCAGAGAGCCATTGACGGTTCTTCTAACGAAAAAGGATACCTAGTTCAGAACCCAGGCTATTAAGTCTGATTATCCGCAATTCTAATTGTGGTATTAAAAGGAGATTGAATTAAGCGGATAATCGTCGACAGACTACAGTTGACGGTCCACAGCTCAGTTAACTGAACTTCAAAGCTTATTTTCCTTTGGATACTGTCAAGAAAGCGGACCCTGACATTACTAAGTAAATACCAAATATAACTGCGAGGATAAATTAACTTTTTAAACTAAAAAACCGATCGGCATCAGTCGATCGGTTTTTTTTATCTTCTTCAGACTAACTTTTGATTAGTGGCTATTTTTGATCTCGCGGCTGTGGAGGTCAATCACAAAATCATCCGATGGCAAGCTTTGGATAAGGGTGGAAAAGATGCCTAGAAAGTCTCCTAGCTGACTTGAACGTGGATTAGATTTTGAGTCCTCTGCTTTTTTTACTGCAAAGACCTGCGAATAAACGTTCAATCGTTCCTGAGGAATCATGGTCTTGCCCAGGTCTCCTCCATTTTTAATCAAGTAAAAATCCTCTATCAAACTCCCCACTCGAATAGCATCAGCTGGCTGATTCTGTTGGTCGAGTAGCAGCTGATCAAGGTAAGCTTCCTTTTTTTCCTCAGTTAAAGCAGACCACTGTTGTAGGGATCTGGCATCCAGGGAATTGACGAGGTGCCCAAGGTCTTCGGGCCAGTCTGATTTGATCAATCGCAAGCGAATCAGTTCCCGCAAATGAAATTGAGTGTAGGCTAGGAAATCGGTAGCTTTGAGGATTTCTGCGTTCCACAGTGCTTTTGGGTTAGCCGTGGCAAGCCAACGGTGCTCCATGCTGTAGAGCTCAAAAAACTCATCCATGCGGTTGACCTCCTCCAAAATCTCAGTTTGAACATGAAGCTGTCCAGGTTGCTTTTCCTCCAGGATCTTGTAGGCAGGGGGGAAGGCCACAAGGGAAGGGACCTGAATGTTGATCAGCTGCTCGCCTGTTTGCGTCTTGTGAACGCTAGTTTGGTTGATATGAATATGGCCTGCAAAATGGACTTGAAGGCCAGTCTGGGCGTAGGCCTCGCTCACGGCCGTGTCGGGCACGCGGCTCAGCTGGAATTTTCCCTTTCCAAACAGGTCTTTCATGTCTTCGGAAGTACCGTTGTGAAAGTCGACCAAGGGATAGTGGCTAAAGGAAATCAGTCTTTTTCCTCGTTTTTTGGCTTCAGCCGCTATTTTTTCAATCCAGGCGAGCTGGTAGGATTTTACTTTCGAGCTCAGGTTGACCCCGACGGAGGAGCCGGACCAATCTTCCGGGGTTGGATTGCTTGAATTCGGTCCAGGACTGTAGGTATTGCCGTCTAGGGCCAGGAGCCAGATTCCTTCCACGGGCTCTACGAGGTAGGAGGCATCGGGTACCCGAAGCTGCGTTCCAGGGAGCAGGTAGGTTCTTTTGTCCAAGGAGGCCCCGGATTTCGCATTGGTCCAAGAATAGGTATCGTAGTTGAATACCTCAAAGGGGTGGGTCCAAAACAGGTCTTTTTTGGCCGGAAAAAAACCAAAATCAGCCAATGCTTCGCAAATTTCGGCGTAGCCCCAGTGGTAGATTTGGTCGGAAATGGCTGCGTCAAGGGCTGGAAACACAGTTGCGTCGCTTGCTATCGCCTGGTTTTGACCTTGGGTACCCAGAAAATCAGTTTTCCCACCAGGACCGCCAAAAGGGGAGACCGGATCATGATTGCCCGTGGTGATGAAAAAGCGCATGTCGTGCTTTTCCGCATACCCTTGAAGAATTTTCTGGAGGGCGCGCACATTCATCGGCTGACCATCGTCCGTAAAGTCACCTGGGAGGACGATCAGTTTTACTTTTTTCTTTGCCAGCTCCTCCAAGGCCGCTAGCAAGGCAAAGTAATTCTCGTTGAAGAGTCGGGTCGAGTTGAGCTGACTACCCATGGTCCGAATCGTCGCCAATTTCCCAGTAGTGGGATGGGGAACGCCCTTAAATTTTTCAGAATTTAAGTCCGCATAGACCTCTTGAAGATGGATGTCCGAAAGAAAAGCGATCGCTGGGTTTCGCTGCGCAAAAACGGACCCGCTATAAAATTGGAGCGCCGTCCCAAGGGCTACTGGAACCCAAAATTTAGGTTTCAACTTAGTTTTTACTTGGTTTAAGTACTGGATTGGCTCGTTCATACCGGTTTCCTTCAAAAGAAACCTTGTAAGTGGATTTGAATAGCTGGGACGGGAGATAGTAATCCGTTGAGATTACCTGCGCTCCTGAGGATTTTGCTTTTTCAAATTGGGTATAATCTTCCGTGCGTGCTTCTTCCGTACCAGAGTCGGATCGGGTACGGATCATGTAGCCCTTTCGAACCAGTTCTTGGATGTAGGTTTCGTTTTTTACTGGGTCGTTGATGATTCGGAACCCTGCCTCTGGGTTACCTTCTTTGAGGTTGACGAAAAAAACGGCATTGGCTAAGCCTGGTTTTTTGGTCAAGTAGGTTCGGATTTTCTCTTCGCTTTCGTCCAATACAAAAAAAAATTTCCCTCTTGCTTGGTCGAGCGCTGGCCAGTTGCCGTTGAGGACACCATGCTCCAAGGAGGCAAAGCTTCCCTTTACTTGGTCTGGGATGATTAGCTTTTCCAAGCCGAGGTGCGTTCTGATTTCCAAGTCAATGCTATCCAAGGCCGTTGCGGTGAAGGGCAGGGGACGAACCGTATTGGGGACGGGAGCATCCTTGGCATTGACCAGAATAAAGATGGGGTGGTGGTCCGGATGTGTGTTGCTCCACTGTTTGAGGGCTTGTAGGGCTTCTGCAAAAACGAGGTAGTGCGACTGAAAATCAATGTCTTGCACATGGAACATTTTGAGTCCAGGGATGGCCAACTTATTCTCCGTATCAAAGGTGAAGTTGGGATTTCCTCCCTTTTTGATCATTTCGATCCCTTTGGGCTGCCTGTAGCGGCCTCCTTGAGGGTCATGAAAAACATCCAGCTCGAGGTTCCGCAATCCCATGTCGAGTTGTTTTTCAAGTGGTGCATGCTCGTACTCCAGTCCATTGGCCGTATTGGCACTTATGCTACGGAGGTAGGTGAGGATCTCGGGTGCCATGGCGCTTTTGTAGCTATTGTGGCTGCCAATGATTTGAGTTTGGTTGAGGGTTTGCGCCGCTACTGGAAAGCACAAAAGGATAGCAATGCATGCCAAAATTGACTTTTTCATGGGGTTGAATTTTACCCTCAATATCCTACTAAATTGGCTGGGGGACCTCGTTAGGCACATCAATTTTTTGTTACCATTTCCTACAGGGGTAACAGACATTATTCTTTTGTTAACTAATGATTTTGAGTTGCTTAAGCAACGCAATTGCCAGTAGATTTGGGAATGAAATTGCTCAAAAAACTCCTATTCTTCGTTGGTGTACTTGCCTCTTTTAGCGGGTATGCGCAAAACAAAGCGGCATTTGCGGTCCATTCACACAACGACTACCTACAGCCTGTTCCTTTTTGGGATGCTTTCAGTGCGGGTTGTGCATCCATCGAAGTGGATGTGATTTTGCAAGAGGGAGAGCTCATGGTTGCGCATGAAAAAGCATCTATTCAAGCACCCCGCACTTTTGAAAATTTGTACTTGAAGCCGATCCAGCAGGGGGTTGACCTTGGTTTGATTAAGGGGTTTAACTTTCATCTGTTGGTAGATATCAAAACCGAAGCGTACAGCACCCTTGATTTGTTGGTGAAGCAAACGCAGCCCTATGCAGCTATGCTTTATTCTCCAGAAAATCCTTCGGGCTTAAAACTTATTATTTCAGGAGGTAGGTCCAAGGCCGCTGACTATGTGAAGTACCCATCTTGGGTATTTTTCGATTACCAAAGCAGAGAATTGACAGCAGATTTACCCTGGGAGAAGATTGGAATGGTGAGTTTGAGTTTTCCTCGGTTTTCAGTGTGGAATGGAAAGGGGAGAATCGTGGAGTCCCAGCGGCAGCAGCTCCAGGCTTTTATCGACTTGGTTCATTCCTATGATCGCCCTGTTCGCTTCTGGGCTTCTCCTGACGGCAAAACCGCCTGGCGTGCCTTTTATGAAATGGGTATCGATTACATCAATACCGATCGTCCAGCAGAGGCAAACAAGTACCTACGCGGTTTAACAAAAAATGTCTATGCCAATTCCAATCCACAGGAAGTTTATACCCCTAGCTATGCGGTGGATGGACAGGATGTGCGAGTGAAACAAGTCCTCCTGCTCATCGGGGATGGGAATGGTCTGGCACAGATTTCTGCGGGCCTTTTTGCCAATGGGGGGCAACTTTCCTTGACTCAAGTACGGAATATGGGATTGGTCAAAACACAAGCAGCAGATGATTTCACTACGGATTCTGCCTCGGGAGCGACCGCCATGGCTACTGGCCAAAAAGCAAATAACCGAGCGCTAGGACTCAATGCCGCTGGGGATTCGATCCCAAACCTTCCCTATTTCTTGAGCCTGAAGGGATTCAAGACTGGTCTTGTGACAACAGACGAGTTGACTGGAGCTACTCCGGCCGCTTTTTATGCACACCATCCGGAGCGAGATGCTGTGCTGGAGATCGCGAGCTACTTGCCTAACAGCGCCTTGAATTTGGTCATTGGTGGTGGAGGAAGGTCCTTTAACAAAGAAAAGTTGAGCCAAGCAGGATTCACCCTTGAGTCCGACCTGCAAAAGCTTGCGGAGGTGAAGGGACCGCGTGTAGCACATTTTGCAAGCGAAGGAGGGATGCCGGGTATGGAGGCGGGTAGGGGAAATTTCCTTTCTCAGGCCTTTTTGCAAGCAAGTTCCTACTTAGGGAAAGGTAAAACTCCATTTTTTCTGATGGTGGAGGCTGCAAAAATTGACTCAGGAGGGCATTCCAATAGCCCTTCCACGATTGTTACGGAGCTGCTTGATTTTGACAGTGTCATTGCGGAAGCAATTCGCTATGCCGATACACATCCGGGAACCTTGGTCTTGGTGACTGCCGACCATGAAACTGGCGGTGTGACCCTCCCACAAGGAAATGTAGACAAGCGGGAAGTGGAGTTGGCGTTTCACAGCGACGATCATACGGGTATTTTGGTCCCCATTTTTGCCTATGGGGCACGATCCGGAGAATTCAGAGGGGTGTATTCCAATACGGAGATTTTCACGCGGATTTTAAAGGCAGTAAACTAGTGACTGGGCTTGCCCCGCAATGCTGCGGGTCAAGCTTCCATGTCTGCCGCAGCGGACGTGAAAAAAAAGAAATAACTCTCGCAAAGCCGCAAATCAGGAAAGGCGCAAAGGACTGCTTTCGATTCCCCTTTGCGCCTTCGCGTCTTTGCGCGCAAAAAAGTTATTCTTCCGCCGCGGCGGAAGAAAATAGAAAAACTCCCACCGCGGGGGGCGTAAACTTTTATACTTTCGGATTTTAAGTTCTTTTTCTGTAGGTTGAGGGTATTCCAAAGGGGCCATCAATCCTTCGGAAGCTTCGATACAAGAATTTAGGTGCCTATGAAAACTTTATCCTGCCTAACCCTCACCCTTTTCATCCTCAGCAGTTCGGCTTGGGCGCAGTCAAACCAAGCCCCCACCACCAAGAGGCCTAACATCGTCTTTATCATGTCCGATGACCATGCCTACCAAGCCATTTCGGCCTACAGCAATCGACTCATCGAGACCCCCAACATTGACCGCATTGCAAAGATGGGCATGCTCTTTACCAATGCCACGGTGACCAACTCGATCTGCGCGCCAAGCCGTGCCACCATCCTCACCGGCAAGCACTCCCACCTCAACGGTAAGATTGACAACGACTTTCCCTTCGATACCACCAACGTCACCTTTCCCCAGCTCTTTCAGGAGGCAGGCTACCAGACGGCCATGTTTGGCAAGCTCCACTTTGGCAATGCGCCCAAAGGATTTGACCAGTACAAAATTTTGCCCGGACAAGGATCCTATTATAACCCAGACTTTATCACCAAAAACGAGGGCACCATCCGCGTAGAGGGCTATGTCACCGACATCATCACCGACATGACCTTGGATTGGCTCAAGGAGGAACGAAACCCAAGCGATCCCTTCCTTTTATTTTACCTACACAAGGCCCCCCATCGGGAATGGCTCCCTGCCGAGCGGCACTTGGAAGAGTTTACTCAGCGTACCTTCCCCGAGCCTGCCACGCTTTTTGATGACTATTCCGGCCGAGGACGTGCAGCCAAGGAGGCGGAGATGAACCTGCTGAAGCACATGAACTGGTCGGGAGATTCTAAGATTTACCCAGCGGTGATGCGGGAATTGGGTATTCCCGGAACATCCAATTGGGACACGCTAGCCTTTTCCCGCGAGGTGGGGAGATTGACTCCAAAGCAGCTGGCCAACTGGACTCGCTCCTACGATCAGGTCAATGCTGCATTAAAAGAATCTTTTCCAGGTATGGATGACAAGGAAAAGATGCAATGGCGCTACCAACGCTACATGCAGGACTACCTGGGCACCATCCGTGCGGTAGATGAGAATGTGGGGCGCGTTTTGGATTACCTAGAGGCCAACAATTTGATGGACAATACGCTGATCGTGTATACTTCGGATCAGGGCTTTTACTTGGGGGAGCATGGCTGGTTTGACAAGCGTTTTGTGTACGACGAAAGTTTCAAGACCCCACTTTTGGTGGCTTGGCCAGGAAAAATAGCTCCCAAAAGCACCTCTACGACGATGGTGCAAAACCTAGATTATGCGCAAACTTTCCTAGAGGCCGCCGGTATCCCTGCTCCTTCAGACATGCAAGGGGAGTCCCTGCTCCCGTTGCTTACCGGAAATTCCGAATCTTGGACCCGAGATGCGGTTTACTACCACTACTACGAATACCCAGCGGTGCACATGGTGAAGCGGCACTATGCGGTGGTGACCGAGCAGTACAAACTAGTGCATTACTATTACGATGTGGATGAGTGGGAACTGATCGACCGCATCAAAGATCCCCAAGAGCTGCGCAATGTCTACGATGACCCTACCTATGCCCCAGTGGTAGCGGAGCTTCATCGCAAGTTGGAAGCCCTGCGCAAGCAGTATGGGGACAGCGCAGAAATCTCCCAAGGCTACTTGGACGCGTATTTGGATCGATTGGAGAACAACCCAGCCTTTGGTTCCAATAGTGAAGTCACCAAAAAGTTGCTGAAAGAGCGCAAAAAATCCAAAAAGGACTAATAGCGTTAGGCGTCCTTTCCAGACTTCTTGTTCGATGCTTAAAAGATATGGAAGAAGATGCCTAACTTTCTTTTTCAATTCAGATCCCCATGGTGCCCATTACCCACAAATCGAACACCCTTCGTAAAGCCATCGCTCAGGCCATCGTGCGCGTCAGTAAGCCAGAAACGGTTTTGGCTATTCGAAACCGCACCGTGCCCAAGGGAGAAGTGCTGGAATGTGCCCGGGTGGCAGGACTTTTTGCTGCCAAGCGTACCGCAGACATGATTCCGGATTGCCATCCCTTGCCGATTGAATTCACGGCCGTTCGCTACGAATTGGGTGAACTAGAAATACAGATTCAGGTAGAGATCCACACCATCTACAAGACAGGAGTGGAGGTAGAAGCCATGCATGCGGCCTCCGTGGTGGCGCTGACGATGTACGACATGCTCAAGCCCATCGACAAGGGGGTGAGCATTGAGCAGATCAAGTTGCTCGAGAAAAAAGGAGGCAAGTCCGATCGCAACACGGCGCTGGGCCAAGCCAGAAAAGCGGCCATTCTGGTCTGCTCCGATACGCTGGCCGCAGGGCAGGGGCAAGACCGCTCTGGAGAAGTGATCCGGGAAAAGTTAGTTCAGCTGGGTATCACGGTAGCCGAGAAGCGAATCGTGTCGGATGAGGTGCCGGCCATTCAAGCAGCAGCGAGGGACTTTGTAGCACAGGGGGTAGACCTTTTGCTTGTGACG
>Ga0172372_10004363_pt1 | contig 20163 bp, 10 predicted proteins | sample LakKiv5m_2_FD_114544 | JGI IMG/M metagenome (GOLD analysis project Ga0172372, IMG submission 114544) | Freshwater microbial communities from Kabuno Bay, South-Kivu, Congo - kab_092012_9.5m | ecosystem: Environmental > Aquatic > Freshwater > Lake | place: Democratic Republic of the Congo...
AGCTGACCTTGCGCGACGTGCAGCAGATCCTGCAGCGCAAGCTGGTGCAGCCGATCATCCGCGAACTGATTCGCTCGGGGGTGGCCAAACTGCACGAAGAAATCCGGCCGGTGTACAAGCCCAAAACGCGCAGGGTGGTGGAGCTGCATCCGGATTATGCCGATGCAAAGGGCCACTTAAAAGACGACGAACAGAGCCGGGAGCTGTTCGACAAACTGGAGAAGCGGGCACCCAAGCAACTGGCGCTGCTCCTGGCCTGGATGCACGCCTCCCGAGGCGGGGAGGCGGTGTACCGCAAGCCCTTGCTCGAGCGGAGCGGCGCTTCGCTGGCGGCCTACCAAAGCCTGCTGGAGAAAGGCATCCTGCAGGAACGCGACGAACTGGTCAGCCGCCTGGAGGGTTCGTGGGTGGAAGGCGAGCTGCCGGTCCTGAGCCCTGCGCAGCAAGAGGCCCTGGATCAGGTGCGGGCGCTCGGCATAAAACAGCAGGGCGAAAAACAGCAGGGCGGGCAGCACCAAGGCGCGCTGCACCAGACGGTCCTGTTGCACGGGATCACGTCGAGCGGCAAGACCGCGCTCTACCTGCACCTCATGGCCGAAGCAGCAGCGGCGGGGCAGCAGGCCTTGTTCCTGGTGCCCGAGATTGCGCTGACCACCCAGCTCACCACGCGCCTGCGCAGTGTGTTCGGGTCGCGGATGGGCGTTTACCACTCGCGCTTGAGCGCCAACGAGCGGGTGGAGACCTGGCAGGCGGTGGCCCGCGGAACCATAGATTTTATTATTGGAGCGCGGTCGGCGGTGTTTCTTCCCTTCCGCGATCTGGGCCTGGTGGTAGTGGACGAGGAGCACGACGCATCCTACAAACAGTTTGACCCGACCCCGCGCTACCACGCCCGCGATGCGGCCATTTATCTGGCGCATCATTTCGGGGGAAGGGCCTTGCTGGGCAGCGCCACCCCTTCGTTGGAAAGCTACCACAACGCCCTGCAGGGCAAGTACGGGCTGGTTCGCCTGCAGGAGCGCTACAGCGGCATGGACTTACCCGCCGTGCAGATCGTGGACCTCAAAGACGAGCAGAAAAAGCAGCGCCTGGCCGGTGGCCACCTGTCCGACACGCTGACCGAACACCTGCAAGGCGCGCTGGACAAACGCGAGCAGGTGATTCTGTTCCAGAACCGCCGCGGCTATGCGCCTACGTTGCGCTGCGGGCAATGCGCCTGGGTGCCGAATTGCATCCGCTGCGACGTGAGCCTGACCTACCACAAGCACAACGACCAGTTGCGCTGCCACCTGTGCGGGTACAAACGCCCCAACATCACCGTTTGCCCGGCCTGCGGCAGCGCGCAACTCAGCTACCAGGGCTTCGGCACCGAAAAGATCGAAGACGAACTGGCCCTGCGCTTTCCCACCGCGCGGGTGGCGCGGATGGACCTGGACACCGTCGGCGGCAAGCGCGACCACGAGCGGCTCATCGGCGAGTTCGAAAGCCGCGAAATCGACATTCTGGTAGGCACCCAGATGGTGACCAAGGGCCTGGATTTCGCCGGAGTTAGCCTGGTGGGCATCCTCAACGCCGATGCGCTGCTCTGGTACCCGGACTTCCGCTCGACGGAGCGGGCCTTTCAACTGATGGCTCAGGTCAGCGGCCGCGCGGGCCGGGCCGGCCACGGCGAAGTGCTGATCCAGACCTGGGAGCCGGGCCGCGAGCTGCTGCAACAGGTCATCGCGCACGATTACGACACCTTCTACAAGGCCGAGATCGCCCAGCGGCAGCAATGGGAGTACCCGCCCTTCCGCCGCCTGATCCGGCTGACGCTCCGCCACCGCGACCCCCAAAAAACCGGCGATGCGGCGCGCTACGTGGGGCGGCTGCTCCAGCAATCGCTCGGGCCGCGCGTGCTGGGACCGGCCGTGCCGCCTGTGGCCCGCATCCGCAGCCGCTACATCCAGGAAATCCTACTGAAACTGGAAAAATCACCCGCCATGGCCCGCCTGGCCCGCGACAGCATCCGGGCTGCTCAGGACGCACTGGCCCTTCACCCGAGTTTCAAGCCGGTGGAAATGGCCGTGAACGTGGATCCGATGTAGGATGCTTTTACTTTCCCTTCCCCTGAAAGATGATCAGCAGGGTATAGAGCATGATCTTGAAATCGATGCCCAGGCTCATGTTCTCGATGTAGAGCAGGTCGTACTTCATGCGCTCGGTCATTTCTTCGAGCGTGGAGGCGTAGCCGAATTTGACCATGCCCCAGGAGGTCAGGCCGGGCTTGGCTTTGTGCAGGTGGCGGTAGGCCGGCGCGCGTTTGATGAGCTTATCGTAGAAATACTTGCGTTCGGGGCGCGGGCCCACCAGCGACATTTCGCCTTTAAGCACGTTGTAAAACTGCGGCAATTCGTCGAAGCGCCACTTGCGCATGATGCGGCCCCAAGGGGTGATGCGGGCATCGTCGCCGGAGCTGAGCAGGGGGCCGTCCGGCTCGGCGTTGAGGTACATGCTCCGGAACTTGTAGATGCGGAAGGGCTTGCGGTGCCAGCCCAGGCGCTCCTGCGTGTAGAGGATCGGGCCGGGTGAAGAGCGGTACACCTTCCAGGCAATGAACAGGTAAAGCCAGAACATCAGCAGAAACACGAGCAGGCTGGCCGTGATGTCCAGCGCGCGCTTCATGTGCTGCTGCCACATGGGCATCATGTCCGGGTAGAGCTCAATGAGGATGGCGCCGTGTACGTGGTTCATGCGCACCGAGCCGCTGATGATGTCGTACACGTCGGCGCGGATGCGCACCACCACGTCGCGGGTGGCCAGGTCGTTGAGGATGTCTTCGAGCAGGTCGTGCTCGGCATCTTCAATGGCGATGATGACCTCGTCGATAGCCCGCTCGTCGATGATGCGGTTCAGGTCGGCCAGACCGCCCAGGTGCGGCAGGCGCGCGGCCAGGGGAAGGGCTTCTCGTCCATTCACGTGGATGAAACCGGCAAAGCGAAAGCCCAGGGAGCGCTCGCGCTCGGTCAGGTCGCGGAAGAGCTGCAGGGCCTGGTCCTTGGCCCCGATCATGAGCGCGTTGTAGCCCACTTTGCCGCTCTCCAGCTGGCGTTTGGCGCGGGTCAGCATGACCATACGCAAGGTAGCTGTCAGGCCAAAATGCGCCGTGAACAGGAACAGAAAGGACAGGTAATAGTCGCGGTAGGAATTGACGTAGTCGTCGAGCAAGAGGGCGAAAAAAAGCGCCGTCACGCCAAGCGCACTGGTCAACACCGTCAAACTGAGTTCGGCCCAGCGGCTTTTGCGGTAAATGTCCGTATAGGTGCCGGCCAGGAAGTACAGCCCGAGCCAGCAAAGCGGGATGAGGCTGATGCCGATCCAAAATTTGGGGTCCAGATGGCTGGAGAATTCACTCCAGGCATTGAAGTCCTCAATGACGTATTTCCGGTAGAGGAAAAACACCGCCCAGGCAACAGCCGCTGCGAAGAAATCACAGAGGACGTAGCCGATCAATCCGATGCGTTTGCGCTGCCGCATTCGCCTTAGCGGTAAACCAGTTTGAGGTTATCCAGGTATATTTCGCCCAGCTCCACTCCGGGATCGCGGACCGCCTGGATGGAAATCTGGTACACCGCGTCGTCCAACTGGCCCAATTGTTCCGAAAAATAAACGTATATTTTATTCCAGTCCTCTTTTGGCGCCACACTGACAATGAAGCTGTTGATCGGGGTGCCACTGAACAGGGGAACACTTCGAACCCAGACTTCAAAGGGCTGGTTGCCGCGATAGTCCATTTCCAGGTAAACCGGAGCGAGTCCCGCATCGGGAAGGCTCTTCTCGCTGCTGCGGACTTCGAGAAACTCCCCCTCCTCCAACTGGATGCGGGCGCAGCGGTTGCCTTCAAAAGCCAGATCGGGATCGCTGATGACTTCAAAGGAGGCATTGCTTTCCAGCGTTGGCGAGAAGTTGTTGCCGGTTTCAAAGTTCTCGAGCAGGCTGAAGACCACGTCGCTCTCGTAGCGCACCACCGGGCTGATCAGCACCGTGTCGAAGGGGTTCAGGGTGCGCTCCACTTCGTAGAATTCGAACAGGGGATAATCCTCGCGCGCATTGCTCAGGCCGTTGCGGCGGATGCCGGCGTTGATGGTGATGGTGGTCGGCCCTTCGGCCAGCACCGGGACCACCGCAGGCAACTGATAAGCCGAAAGGCTGGTCTGGTTGTTGATCACCACCCAGGCCTCTGTGATGTTGTGCGACAGAAGGCCCTGTTCGCCAGGGTTGCCCTGCAGGATGATGGTGTCAATGCGCAGGTAGGTGGGCAGGCTTTCGGGCGGGTTGATGAGCTCGCACGCAGGGGCCAGCGCGGCCAACGCAAGCGCGAGGCATGCAGGCCCGGCAACCTTCCGGACAACCTTAAAGTCAGACAGCAGAGGTGGGTTCACGAATGAGCGTTTGCAGGCGCGGAAAGTTAAGGGTACGTGCGTAGAAATTCGGATTACACGTTGAGGTTCAGGTCGATGCGATCCAGAATCTGCTGCGCGACTTCCTGGGCGCGGTAGCCGTCCCAGACGGTTACCGGCGGCTCGGTGCCGTTCACAATGGCGTCGCGGAAAGCCCGCAGTTCTTCCTGGATGGCGTTGACCGGTTCGGTTTGGGGCTGTTCAAAGGCAATATAGCGGCGGGCGAATTTGCCCCCGGTATTCACTTCCACGAACGGCGCATCCGCTGTTTCCGTATCCGACAGGCGAAATACCTCGGATTTCTTCTCGGCAAAGTCCATGGTCATGTAGGCATCGCGCTGAAAGAGCCTCATTTTGCGCATGGTTTTGAGCGAAATGCGGCTGGCCGTGAGGTTGGCCACGCAGCCGTTGACAAACTCGATGCGCGCATTCGCGATATCGGGGCTGTCGCTGATGACGGCCACCCCACTTGCACTAACGCTTCGCACCGGAGAATCTACCATGCTCAGAATCAAGTCAATATCGTGGATCATCAGGTCCATCACCACCGGCACTTCCGTGCCGCGCGGGTTGAAGCCGGCCAGGCGGTGGGCCTCGATGAACATGGGTTGCAACGTGTGTCCTTTGAGCGCCAGGTAGGCCGGATTGAAGCGCTCCACGTGGCCCACCTGGGCCACCACGCCGGCTTCATGCACCAAGTCGACCAGCTGACGGGCCTGGTCCAACGTGGCAGCCAGCGGCTTTTCAATGAATACGTGCCGGCCCCGGGTAAGGGCTGCCTCGGCGTTCGCAAAATGTGCGGGCGTACTGGAAACAATGACCAGGGCCTGACAAGCCTGGCACAAGGCCTCCGGGCTGGCGTACAGGGGAAGGGCAAAATCGCGCTCCGCCGCTGCCGCCGCAGCCTCGTCCGGGTCGTAAAAACCAACGAGCGAAATGCCCTCGAGCTCGCGCAACAACTTCAGGTGGATCCGGCCCAGGTGGCCTGCCCCAATGACGCCAACCCGCAGTAGCGAGCCCGATTCTTCAGGACTCCGCCCTTCGCCCGAAGCCTTCCCTGGTACTTGTGATGGTTCTTTCGATGATTCTTTGTGCATGACAGGCGCTCGAAAATAGGCAAATCGGCCGGGAGGAACGCAAGACCGCAAGGGGGCTTCCCCTAAAGGCAGTGTGCCGGGTAGGCACCCGGCACACTGCTCATTCCCTGTGAAAATCGTGGGTGCTACTTCCCTACTCGATGACGACGGAGCGGACGGCGTTCCAGGTGCCCCCAGCTCGCATGAGGTAGTACCCGGAGGCCAGGCCGTCCAGGTTAAAAGCTGCCAAACCGGCGTCGTCGGTCTGGGTATGGGCTACCTGACGGCCGTCAGCGGCGTAGAGCACAATGGGCACATTCACCCGGTCGGCCCCACGCAGTTGCACGTTCAGGATGTCTGTTGCCGGGTTTGGCCAGGTGTCCAGGCGGATGTCGTCCTCGCGGGAGGCGGGGGTAGCAAAGTTCTGGATGGACGTGAAGTCCGAAGTGCCGCTAGCGCAAACAGCCTGGAGGCGCCACTGGTAGCTGGTGCCCGCTGTAAGCCCGCCGATGGTGCGGCTAGTGGCTGTGCCGGGCAGATTCAGCTGCCGGGCGGGACCGCCGCCGGCCTGACGGCCCTGCAGCAGGATTTGCGTGGCACCGGGCACGGCCGTCCAGCTCAGCTGGGCCGTGGTCGGGCTGGTGACGTTGGCGTTCAGACCCGCCGGCACCGAGCAACCCGCTGGTGCAGGGCTGATGGGGACGTAGTAGTCGGCGCCGCCATTGTTGTTCCAGGTATCGTTGTTGTAGTGGATCACAAAGTTCAGGGCCTGAACCACTTGTGCCGGGTCGTTGAAGGGGCCGAGCGTGACGCTTAGGGTGCCTTCAGCATCCGGGCCGCTCATCGGCGTTTCTACGGCGGGACCTGCTCCGAAGACCACTGTGCCAGCCGGACGATAGGCCGCGATGGGATTCTGCCAGTTGCTGCCGCCCGTGCGGACACCCCAGTGGAGTTTTGCCCCCAGGGTAGCGCCGCCGACGGTGACGGTGATCGTCTGGCCAGCGTTCGGCAGTGCGGGGGTCCAGCTGACGCCGAGGGGCACCGTGGGCCCACTTCCCCCGCTCAAGTTGATGCGGTAATCACCGCCGCCGTTGTTGTCCCAGGTGTTGTCCGCAAAGTGGATGACGAAATCCACGTGGGTGGGCTCCTGGCTGGTGTTGTTGAAGGGACCGATCTGCAGGGTCAGGTTGCCGCTGCTGTCGGGACCGGCAAAGGGCGTTTCGACCGCTCCGCTGCTGGGCCACAGCGTGGTCCCGGCCGGGCGGTAGGCCGAAATGGGCCGCGTGAACTTGGCACCGCCTACGGTCAGGCCCCAGTGCAGGTCGGCGGCCTGGCCGGCATCCTGGACGTTGACCGTGATGATGTCGTCCAGATCGGGGTTGACCGGGGTCCAGCTGACGCCGTAGCTGCCACCGGGACCGCCACCGCCCACCGGGGTGCTTTCGCCCACATACACGTGCTGAATAGGCGTGCGGGTCACGTTGCCTTCGGTGTCGGTCACGCGGACGTAGTAGTCCACCAGGGTCTCGCTGAGCCCTTCAATTTTGGCGTAGTACTGGTTGGCGATTTCGGAAGGCAGGATGAAAAAGTTGATCTCCGGGTCACCCGTGATGTTGCCTACGGGCATGATCCGCTCTTCCATTGGAAGGTAGGTCCAGGAACCTACACCAGCGCCGCCGGCATAGGTTTCGTTATCGTCGTTGTTCAGCGGGTTGATGCCATCGTTGTCTTCGCGGTAGCCGAGCTCGATGCTGGCGATGCCGCTCACGTCATAGGCGAGCGTCCATACGGTAAAGTCCGACGGGTTGCTGAATTGCGTGTAGCCGTAGTTGGGACCGAAACCCGTTCCCCCGGGATTGTAGGGGTAGCGCTGCGGAATGAAGACTGCGGGCGGCGTGTTGTCGATGCCGGGGTGCCCAGCGATTTCCAGGTTGGCATAATTGATGGCGCGGTTGCCGGCCAGCGTCTGCTTGACTTCCATGTCAATGCTCTTGCCGTAGTACATGTAGCCACTGTTGTAGGCGGGCAACAGGTAATGCCAGGCCAGTTCAGCGTTGGTGCTGGAGGGGCCGGGATAGACGATGTCGTTGATGTCTGCGCCGCCGTCGAGGTCTTCAGCCATCTGCACGTGGTTCTCCGCAGCGGTCAGCACGGCCCAGTTGCGGATGTCTTCGGTCCAGCCGTTGGGGTCAAATTCGTGCGTGGCCGGGTTGTACTGCGGCCACATCCAGTTCAGGAACTGCGGGCTGCCCCAGTCGTTTTCGGCGTTTACCCAGGAACCGTCTTCGACGTGGACGATGTCGCCGACGGGCACCGGGTGGTCGTTCAGGTATTGCTGGACGGTGGAAGGAACATAGCCGGCTGAAGCAGCCGCACTGGCAAATCCAGGAACCGCTTCCAGGTAATAGCTGTAGCCCCCGCCGTAGGCGTTGTCGCCGTCGTGCGCCATGAGTACCAGGCTCGGGCGGCCGGGCAGTTGATAAGGAGCCACGTGTGCGCTGATTTCGCTGGTGCCCATCGGGGAATAGCCGTCTCGGTAGCTCAGCAGGTCGTCCATGGGCACCACGATGATCTTGGAGGCCGTGCCGGTGGCCGGGTCCACGTAGCGCGCGTAGTGGGGCAGGTAGCACATCGGGGCGGCAAAGGCACCTCCCCGGCCGTCGGTCTGTCCGTTCCACCAATTGGTGCCCACCAGCGGGGTGATGTCGGCTCCGTTTGGCGGGTCGTAGTTGCAGACGTTGGTGCCGAAGCTGAGCGGGTAGTCCGACAGCGTGCGGGCAATGTGCGCGCCGGCTACGACGCTCCACTCAAAGCCTTCTTCAACCAACACTTTGATGTTGCGCTCGGAGAAGGAACATTCCGCCGGCCAGTATCCTTTGGAATAGTTCGGGCTGGTGCCGAAGTTCTGGCCATAGACCACTTTATGCGCGCGGATCTGCTTGCGAAGCACTGCATCGCTGATCAGCGGGCTGAGCGCGTGGTGGTAAGTGAAGCCCGTCAGGTCCATGCGGGGCTTGCCGGCGGGCGTGGTCCAGCTTCGGGCGGTCTGGAAATTGTTCTTCCAGGAGGGCGAGTAGCCCCATTGGAAGGCATTGGCCAGGCTGTTGACGTTGTCTATCAAGCCGCCGGAGTAATTGACCTGCGCCCCGCCTTCCGGGTATCCGAGCAGGGTAGCAATGGCATCCTTGGCCCGGTACTGGTACACGGCAACCCGGTCGTCTTTGCTGAAAATTTCCTGCAGGTCGTTCAGCGGGTGGGCGAGCCCGTCGCTGTACACGTTGCCGCCGGAGAACTTCAGGTCATTGGATTCCTTGGCCGCTTGCCAGCGAAAGGGGTTGCTGACGCTCATTTCCGGCCAGTAAATGGGCTGCTCCAGGTGCCAAAGCCAGGTGGTGTGCACCTGGGCCTGGGCGGTCTGGCCGCCCAGGAGGCCAAACAAGCCGGATAGCGCGAAGGCCCCGACGGCCGCTGCGGCCCGCCGGGGGTTGGAAAAAAAGTTTCCGGGAGAGAATGATGGCATGGCCACAAGGTAAGAATTTTTTCAAAGTGTAGAAAGGACACGAAGGGAAGGGAGGAAGGCGCGAGGGGCGGCGAAAGGGGGGCGGGCGAAAGGATCCGCGGCGCTTCGCGACCCTGCCCGCGCCGCCGGCGAATTCCCGTACCTTTGCGGCATTGTGCGCGCTTCGGAACTATCGCCGGCCGTAGCCTTTCACACGCTCGGCTGCAAACTCAACTTTTCGGAAACCTCCACGCTCAGCCGTATGCTGCGCCAGGAGGGCTTTCGGGCGGTGCCCTTCGAGGAGCCCGCCGACGTGTACGTCATCAACACGTGCTCCGTGACCGAGCATGCCGACCGCAAATGCCGCAGCGTGGTGCGCCAGGCCCTTCGCCGGGCACCGGGAGCCTACGTGGTGGTGGTGGGCTGCTACGCGCAACTGAAGCCCGCCGAAATTGCGGGCATTCCCGGGGTGGACCTGGTGCTGGGGGCCGCCGAAAAATTTAGACTAGCCGAAATTTTGCAGGAGAAGCTGGCCGAAACTGCGGCCAGAACACCCGCCCCTGCCCTGTTCCTCCCGAAAGCCGCGCAAGGCGAGTACCGCTGCGGCGACATCAACGACCTGCATCAGTTTACAGCCAGCTGGTCGCAGGGCGACCGGACGCGAACCTTCCTGAAAGTGCAGGACGGCTGCGACTATTCCTGTTCCTTTTGCACTATTCCGCTGGCGCGCGGCCAGAGCCGCAGCGATACCGTGGCCGGAGCGGTGGAAAAGGCCCGGCAGCTCGGGGCAGAAGGCGTGCATGAGATTGTGCTGACGGGCATCAATCTGGGCGATTTCGGCATTGCGCCCGGCCCGCGACCGGTGGTTGGTGCGCCGTCCCGCACGGAGAGCTTCCTGGACCTGATCCGGGCGCTGGACGCGCTTCCGGAACAGCTGGGAACACCGCTGCGCTTTCGCATTTCGTCCATTGAACCGAATTTGCTGCACCCGGCCATCGTGGAGTTCGTGGCGGGGTCGCGGAGCTTTGTGCCGCATTTCCATGTGCCGTTGCAGAGCGGCAGCGACCGGATTCTGGGCCTGATGAAACGCCGCTACCGGCGTTCGCTGTACGCAGACCGTGTGGCGCATATTCGCCAGTGCATGCCCGATGCTGCCATCGGCGTGGACCTGATCGTGGGCTTTCCCGGAGAAAGCCAGGCGGAGTTCGAAGAAAGCTACCGCTTTGTGCAGGAGCTCGACGTGGACTACCTGCACGTGTTCCCTTACTCCGAGCGCGACAATACCCTGGCGGCCGGCATGCCCGATCCGGTTGACCCGGGCGAGCGGATGCAGCGCAGCCGCCAGCTGCAGGGCCTGTCGGTCAAAAAACGCCGCGCCCTGCACGAGCGCAGCGCCGGGCAGATGCGTCCTGTGCTCTTTGAGCTGGCCAACCTGAACGGCGCCATGCAGGGCTTCAGCGACAACTACGTCAAGGTTCAGGCTCCGTATGATGCGGCCCTGGCCGGAACCATCGTTCCTGTTACGCTCGGCCGGCCCGATGCCGAGGGCCTGAGCGGCGGTGTCATCCACCGGGCCGAAGCCGAACAGGCCCTTCGACCTACTTCTTCTCCAACCGTTTACCCAACCGTTTTCCAGAAACGCTGAGGATGACCTGTTACCCCAAAATATCGGACCTGATTAACGGATGGTTTGGCACCAACATTAATCTTCCTATCCAGTCGTTTGGCTTTTTTGTGGCGCTGGCCTTTGGCGTGGGCGCCTGGATGCTGGTGCGCGAGCTGAAGCGCAAGGAGCAGGCGGGGCTGCTCATGCCGCGCACGGAGCGGGTGTTGATCGGCGCGCCGGTCACCGTCTGGGAGTTGCTCAGCAATGCCCTGGTGGGTTTTCTGCTCGGCTACAAACTGGTGCCGATCATCAGCGACTGGCAGACGTTTTCGAACGATCCGCAACATTTTCTGTTTGCCGCCAACGGCAGCGCGGTGGCCGGCATCATCGGGGCGCTGTTGCTCGGCGGGCTCAAGTACTGGGAAAAGAAGCGCGAGCGGCTGGATCCGCCGGTGTGGAAAGAAACGGCGGTTTGGCCGCACGAGCGCATCGGCGACATTGTGACAGTGGCGGCCATTTTCGGCATCATCGGAGCGCGGGTTATGGTGCTGATTGAGAACGGCGGCTGGCAGGAGTTTTTCAGCAATCCCGGCGCGAATTTTTTCAGCGGACTGAGCATCTACGGCGGTCTGCTGCTGGGCGCGCCCGCTGTCATCTGGTACACAACGCGCAAAGGCATTTCGTTTTACCACCTGGGCGATGCCGTGGCCCCGGGCCTGATTACGGCGTACGGCGTGGGCCGCATCGGCTGCCAGGTGAGCGGCGACGGCGACTGGGGCGTGGTGAACCTGGCCCCGAAACCGGGCTGGTTGAGCTGGGCCCCGGACTGGCTCTGGGCGTTCAACTACCCCAACAACGTCAACGGCTGGTGCAGCCCTACCGGTCCCGGTCCGGACGCACCGGCCTGCTCGTTTTTGGAGACACCGTTTTTGATCCAGCCCGTGTTTCCCACGCCCATTTACGAAATCATCATGGTGGCCTTCATCGCTACCTTCCTGATCTGGATCAGCCGCAAGCTGCCCGCTCCCGGCATGCTGTTCGGCATTTACATGATGTTCAACGGCGCCGAGCGCTTTGCCATTGAGCAGATCCGGATCAACACCCCCTACCCTGGCCTGGGGGGGCTGACGCAGGCTGAACTCATCGCCATCCTGCTCTTTTTAGGGGGAATTGCCCTCGTGCTGCACGCGAGGAACCGGGTCAGGCGCAACCCGGAGCTGCGCTTGACCCGAAACAGGGTCCAGGGATTCCTTTAAACGCGCTAACGGCACGGGGCTGATTCTGCTTCTTATGCTACCTGCCTGGAACCTATGGAACACTACGGGCAACTCCTGATCAACTCCTACCGCGGCTATGCGCAATACCTGGGCCACGAGATTGCGCACCCGGCCTGGGATAACTATTTCTATTGGCTGATCGGTTACTCCGTATTTTTTTTTATGCTGGAGGCGCTGCGCCCCTGGAACAAAGCCCAGGGTCCCTGGACCCGCGACTTCTGGCTGGATGCCTTCTACATGTTTTTCAACTTCTTTCTGTTCTCGCTCATCGGGTTTCACGCGGTGTCGATGGTGTTTGTGGAGGCCTTCAACCAGTTTCTGCTCTGGGCTTTTGGCTGGGAGAACCTGGTGGCAATTCAGATCGGAACGCTGCCGGCCTGGACGCAGTTGCTGATCTTGTTCGTGCTGCGCGATTTTCTGCAGTGGAACACGCACCGGCTGTTGCACCGGGTGCCTTTTCTCTGGGAGTTTCACAAGGTGCACCACAGCGCCAAGCAACTGGGCTTTGCCACCCACCTGCGCTACCACTGGATGGAGAACGTGGTGTATCGGGTCATTCAATACATACCATTAGGAATGATAGGGTTTGGTATCCAGGAGTTTCTGCTGGTGCATCTGGTGGCCATCGGAATCGGGCACTTCAACCATTCCAACATCCGCGTGCCGCTCGGCCCGTTGAAATACCTCTTCAACAACCCACAGATGCACAAGTGGCACCACGTGAAAACGATGCCGGAACAGTACCGCTACGGGATCAATTTTGGCATTTCGCTGAGCGTTTGGGATTACCTGTTCGGCACGGCGTATCAACCCTACGACGCCGAAAACCTGGAGCTGGGTTACCCGGGCGATGAGGAGATGCCGAGGCCGTTCTGGCGGCAGGTGCTTTTCCCCTGGTTGAAAAAAGCAGGCGGGAACCCGTAGCTTAGTGGGGTGTTACGCCTGACCATTCCCCCTGGCATGCCCCCCGCCCCCCCGGGCAACTGGCTGAGCGGCACCGCCGCGGAATTCAGCCGCGACCCGGTGGCCTACGTGGACCGCTATGCCCCCCGCTACGGCCCGGTCTGGACCATGATGGCTCGCCTGCGCAAAGTGGTGCTGGTCACCGACCCCGCCTGGGTCAAGTACGTGCTGGCGGACAACAACCGGAACTACACCAAAAGTTTTGGCTACGACCTGCTGCGGCCCCTGCTGGGCAACGGTTTGCTGACCAGCGAAGGGGAGTTCTGGATGAGCCAGCGCCGCCTGATGCAACCGGCTTTTCACAAGCAGGCCATCCAGGATTTTGTGCAGGTGATGCGCGAGGAAGGGGCCCTTTGCGCGGAGCGGATCCGGCAGGCGGCCGACCGCGGGGAAACGCTGAACATCAGCGCCGAAATGAGCCGGGTCACGATGGTGATTGTTTCGCGTTGCCTGCTGGGCATGCTGGTGCCCGGCGACATGGACCGGATTGCCGAGTCGCTTGAACTGGCCAACCGCGATGCCAACCACCGGATTCAGTATCCCTTCACGCTGCCAATGCGGGTGCCGACGCCAGGCAACCTCAAGGTGCGCCGGGCGCTGGCGGAGCTGGACCGCACGATCAACGCCATCATCGCCGACCGCCGCCGCAGCGGCGAGCGGGGCAACGATCTGCTGAGCATGCTGCTGGAGGCCCGCGACGCCGACACCGGCGAGGCCATGAGCGACCGGCAGCTGCGCGACGAGATCGCCACCATTTTTGTGGCCGGGCACGAGACCACCGCTAACGCACTCTCTTGGACGCTGTATGCGCTGGCGACGAATCCGGAAGTTGAAGAAAAGTTATGTTTGGAGCTTGACGGGGCAGCCTCGACAGCCGATCCGGCGGGCTTACCCTATGTGCGGCTCGTGGCCCGCGAGGCACTTCGCCTGTACCCGCCCGCCTGGATTGTGGGGCGCGAACCCATCGCCGACGACCGGATTGCCGGGTACCACATTCCGGCGGGCAGCAGCGTGCTGATGCCTACCGTCTGCATCCAACGCAACGCAGAATTCTGGCCGGACCCGCTGGCTTTTAAACCGGAGCGTCACGACGAAGACCGGGTCAAGGACCTGCCCAAGTACGCCTATTTCCCTTTCGGCGGCGGGCCCAGGATCTGCATCGGCATCAATTTCGCGTGGATGGAATTGTTTCTCCTGCTGCCGCTGCTGATGGAGGGCCTGCGCTACCGCCGGGTTTCGGAAGAGGCGCCGGCGCTGGAGCACTTGATTACGCTGCATCCGCGCGGGGGAATGATTTTGCGGCCCGAGCGGCGTTGAGGGCAATCGAGCATGCCGCGCTTTTCCATCCGGCAGTTTGGCCCGTTGCATGAAACTATCCGGCCGTTTGGCCTGCACGAAACTTTCAGGCAGCTTGCCTTACAGCAAATAAATATCGCCGTACTTGCGCTCGGCGTACTCCATGAAATAGCGGAAGCGAAGCGGCTCGCCGGTGATGCGCTCGCAGAGCTGCTCGGAGCTGTAGCGGCGGCCGTGGGCATGGACCTTATCGCGCAGCCAGTGAAGGAGGCGTTCGCAGTGACCGCGTGCCAGGTCTTCTTCCAGGCCGGGCAGATCCTTGACGGCCTGCTGGTAGAATTGGGCAGCGTAAAAACTGCCCAGGGAATAGGTGGGGAAATACCCGATGCTGCCGTGCGACCAGTGGATGTCCTGCAACACGCCGCGGTTGTCGTCGGGGACGTCCAGGCCGAGGTAACTTTTGTAACGGTCGTTCCAGATGTCGCGCAGGTCGCGGGCTTCGAGGCTGCCTTCGATCAGGCCGACCTCAATTTCGAAGCGCACCATGATGTGGAAGTGGTAGGTCAGCTCGTCGGATTCCGTGCGGATGAGCGAAGGGCGCACCCGGTTGATGGCGCGGTAAAAGTCGCGCAGGGGGACGGACCCGAAGGCGTCCGGGAACAGCTGCTGGAGGCTTGGGTAATGGGCCGACCAGAACGGCACGGCCCTTCCCACGTTGTTTTCCCAAAGACGGCTCTGGCTTTCGTGGATGCCCAGCGATGCGGCCTCGCCGGCGGGCATGCCGTATTGGTCCAGCGGAAGTCCCTGCTCGTAGAGCGCGTGCCCGCCTTCGTGGATGCAGCTCCAGAGCATGTCGCGGAAATTGCGCTCGTCCACGCGCGTGGTGATGCGGACATCTTTGGAGCCGAATGAGGTGGTGAAGGGGTGTGCGGAGATGTCCTGGCGCCCCGTTTCAAAATCATAACCAATGTTACGCAAGATATCCAGGCCGTAGTTCCACTGTTGGTCGCGGGGGAAGTGGCCTGTGAGGAACGCATCGGGTACCTGGGGTTTTTCGGCGATTTGCCGCACAAAATCGACCAACTGGCCGCGCACATCGTCAAAGAGGGTCTTCAGGGCCGCAGTGCGGGCGCCTTTTTCGTACGCGTCCATGAGCGCGTCGTAGGGGTGCTCGCCGATGCCGAGCAGCGCGGCTTCTTCGCGTTTGAGGCCCACCATGTGCTCCAGCGATGCGCGGAAGAGCCCGAAATCATTGGCTTCGCGGGCCTGGCGCCATTTTTGGAAGGCGTCGGAACGGGCCTCGCTCAGTTTTTCGACAAAGTCGCGGGTGTAGCGGGCGGATTTGCGGTAGTCCTGCAGGGCTTCGCGAACATTGGCCTGCTGGACCGGGTCCAGGCTGCCGTCCTGGTCCAGTTGCTCGAGCAGGTCGCCCATTTCAGCCGAGGAAAACATATCGTGGGCCAATCCCGACAGGGTGGCGAGCTGGCGGCTGCGCAATTCGCCGGACTTGACGGGCATGTACACCTCCTGGTCCCAGCCCAGCACGGCGGCAGCATTATTCAAATCGGCTACTTCGGCCAGTTTGGCCTGTAACTTCTGGTAGGTTGTGGACATGTTGGGCGGTATTGAGGGGTTCGGAGCTTGAGGACTCAAAAATAGGCTAAAAGGTGCGGGCCGGGAGCCGCACTTGAAACCCAATTCCCGGCCAAATTATCGCGGCCAGTTTGCTTCAGACACTGGGCATTCTCCTTACTTTTAGGAATGGATTCTTTTATACGGACTAATTATCATATGAAGGGTCTGCTCGCTGCTGTTCTGCTTGTTCTGAGTTTGGCAGGGCAGGTTGCCCGGGGGCAGATGATTGTCAGCGACGGCTTTACGGCGGATGAATTGGCCCAGAAACTGGCTGGTGCCGGTGTTATTGTTTCCGGGGCGGTCATTAATTGCGGTACCGGCGGCTTTGGCACGTTTCAGTCTGCCGGATCCTTTCTTCCCCTGGACAGCGGCATCATTCTGACGAGCGGGCTGATCACCACCGCCGTTGGCCCAAACAACGATGGCGGAGCCGGGACCGACATGTTCCTACCGGGCGACGCCGACCTCAATGCCTTGCCTGCGGTTTCGTTTACGCAGGATGCCTGCGCCCTGGAGTTTGATGTGCAGGTGCTGGCGGATACGCTTTCGTTCAACTACATTTTTGGTTCCGAAGAATACCTGGAGTTTGTAGGGACGGCCTTTAACGATGTCTTTGGGTTCTTCATTTCCGGGCCGGGCATTACCGGATTGGAGAACATCGCGATCATACCGGGTACGAGCATTCCGGTGGCCATCAACAACGTGAACCCAGGCTCCTTTCCGGAATTCTACATTGATAATGGCGACGGATTTTCGCCCCCCTTTTCCGTCAATCCGGATTTTCCGCAATACGACGGAGCCACGGTGGTGTTGGAAGCCCGAGCAGTGGTTATCCCTTGTGAGACCTACCGCCTGAAACTGGTGGTCGCCGACGAGTTTGACGGTGTTCTGGATTCCGGGGTCTTTATAGAGGCCGGCTCACTCAGTTCGTTTGGTGTGGGCCTGAGTTCCAGCACTTCGGTGGGTTTTGGCTTCGACAACGCCATTGAAGGGTGTGTGGATGGCATCATCACGTTTACGCGTACGGCGGTAACCGATGACGATCTGGTGGTGGCCTACGAAATTGGCGGTACGGCCACCAACGGTCTGGACTACATCGCTATCGACAGTTCCATCACCATTCCCGCTTCGGTGGCTTCGGCCGACCTGGTCATTGCACCTATCGTGGACGCGCTCCCGGAGGGTACGGAGACCGTGAGCATTTACCTGCTCAGCGAGTGCGACGGCTCGCGAATTGACAGCGTCACGCTGGGCATTCAGGACGAGATTCTGCTCGATATCCTGGTGCCGGAAGACACGGTCATCTGCCCCGGTGCCAGCCTGACGCTGCCGGCTTCGGGTGGGCTGGCTTACAGCTGGAGCCCGGGCGAAAGCCTCGATGACCCGCTGAGTTCCAGCCCCACCGCGACGCCCTCCAGCACAACAACGTATACGGTGAGCACCACCCTGGGCACTTGCACGGACTCGGAGACCATTACTGTCACCGTAGCGGATGATCTGGTACCGGACGCAGGAACAGATAAAACCATATGTTTTGGCGAAGAGGTGCCGTTGACAGGAAGCAGCAGCGGTACCGGCCTAAGCTACGCCTGGGTTCCGACGACCGGCCTGGACGATCCTACGGCCGCCAATCCGGCAGCGAGCCCGAGCACCAGCACGGTGTACGTGCTGACCGTTACTGATCTGGGCGGCTGCACGGCCACGGACGAGGTGCTGGTCAGCGTCGATCCCCTGCCTGACGCTGAAGCCAGTGCCGACAGCCTGGTCTGTCCGGGTTCGGTGGTGACGCTGTCAGCGAGCGGCGGCGTGAGTTACGTTTGGAGTCCCGCGGAAGGGCTGAGCGACCCGACAAGCCCCTTCCCCCAATACACGGCCGATGCGCCCGCGGTGTTCAGCGTGGAGGTGACGGACGCCAACGGTTGTGTCAATACGGCGTCGCTGAGCATCGCGCTGGAGCCCTTCCCCAGTGTGGAAGCGGGTCCGGACACCCTGGTTTTTCTGGGGGAATCGGTGACGTTGCTCGGCTCGGGCAGCGGCGATCTGCTCTGGATGCCGCCCACCGGGCTGAGCGATCCGGGCCTTGCTGAACCCCAGGCCTCGCCGGTGAACAGCACCTGGTACTACCTGACAGCAACCAGCCCGATCGGCTGCCAATCCGTTGATTCTGTGCTCATTACGGTCATTTTTGACCCCATCGTGGAGTTTCCGAATGCCTTTTCGCCCAATGGCGACGGCGTTAACGACCTTTTCGGGGTCATTGTGCGCGGTCCCGTGGCCGTGGAGGCGTACCGGATCTACAACCGATGGGGCGAAGTGGTGTTTGAATCGAACAGCCCGGAAGCGGGCTGGGACGGCACCTACCGCGGAAAAGCCCAGGAAACCGGCACTTACGTATTCCATTTTCTGGGGCTTGACCCGGACGGCAACGGCATTGAACGGCATGGAAGCCTGCACCTGGTTCGCTGAGCCCTGTGGAGGTCGTTGGCCCTTTGTGGCGGTCTTTTGCGGGGGCCTTTTGCGGACGAAAGCTTTGCGTTTAGGGGCGTTTGGTCAGGGCAAAGCAATTTCCTATCTTTAATCGGGTCAGTTTTCTACCGCTGATCCCACGCTTGCAGTTTATGTCACTTACCATGAAGGCTTCGCCTCGTTTTTTTGCTCTATGTCTGGTCTGGTTTGGCCTGCTCAGCATGCCGCAGCTGACACGTGCCCAATTAACCGTGGACGCTTCGCTCAGTGCGGTGGAACTGGCCGAATCGCTGGCCGGAACCGGAGTAACTATTTCCGGGGTCATCCTGGATTGCCCGGCCCTTGCACGCGGGGCTTTTAACGGCACAGGATCCTACCTGCCCCTGGACAGCGGCATCATCCTGGCCAGCGGCCAGATTGTCACGGCTATCGGTCCGAATGATGAAGGGGGTGCCGGCACCGACATGTTCTGGCCGGGTGATCCCGACTTGAATGCGCTGCCTGGTGTTTCGTTTACTCAGGATGCCTGTGTGCTGGAGTTTGACGTGGAGGTGACGGCAGACACCCTCAAGTTCAACTACATTTTTGGTTCGGAAGAGTACATCGAGTTTGTGGGCACTGCCTACAACGATGTTTTTGCCTTCTGGATTTCCGGCCCCGGCATTCCCGTGCCGCAAAACATGGCCATCATACCCGGCACGGCCATTCCGGTCACGATCAACAACGTTAACCCCAGCTCTTTTGCCACCTACTACGTGAACAACGGCGACGGTTTCAGCGCGCCTTTTTCCACGGACCCCGGTTATGTGCAGTACGATGGCATGACCGTGGTGATGGAAGCCCGAGCCGTCGTGACGCCTTGCGAAACCTACCACCTCAAACTGGCGGTGGCTGACGAGTTTGACGGCATTCTCGATTCCGGCGTCTTCATTGAGGCGGGCAGTTTGTCCAGCACAGGCGTGGAACTGAGTTCGCGTACCTCGGTCGGTTTTGGCTTTGAAAACGCCATTGAAGGCTGCGTGGACGGCATTTTCACCTTCACCCCGGTGCCGGTACCGGTGGACACCACGGTGCTGCACTTCGGTATCGGCGGCACAGCCACCAACGGCGTGGATTACGCGCCCGTCGCCGACAGCATCATCCTGCTGCCAGGGACAACGGAATACGACCTCTACATTCTGCCGGTTCTGGATGCGCTGCCGGAAACGGCAGAAACGGTGGTCATTTACCTGCTCGATCCCTGTTTCGGGCTGCCGCGCGACAGCGCCGTGCTCGTCATCCAGGATGGCATTGAACTGGTGGCCCGGGCGCTGCCCGACGAAGTGGTCTGCCCGGGCGACACGGTCCTGCTCAGTGCCGAAGGCGGCATCGTGTACACCTGGGAACCCGAAGGGGGCTGGCCTGGTACGGTGGACGATTCCACGTTCATTTACCCCGACGTGAGCGCCTGGTATGTGGTGAACACCGAGGTCGGTTCCTGCCAGCGCAGCGATTCGGTGTATGTCGAAGTGGCCCTTCCCCCGGTGGCCAACGCTGGCGCGGACCTGGACCTCTGCGTGGGCTCAACCTTGCCGTTGGACGGAAGCGGCGGTCTGACTTACCTCTGGCAGCCTCCCACTGCGCTGGATGATCCTACCCTGCCCAACGCCAGCACCTCCACGCTTGCGGACTTAACTTATGTGTTGACGGTAGCGGATGCCTTTGGCTGCACGGACCGCGATACGGTTCAGGTGACGGTCCGGCCGCTGCCGACTGGCTTCGCCGATCCGGCCGAGCCTTTCGTTTGCCCGGGGGAACCCGCCCAATTGTCGGTGACGGGTGGCGTGACCTATACCTGGGTCCCATCCACCGGCTTGTCTTCTCCCTTTGTCGGCGACCCGGTGGTAACGCTGGATGCTGTCCAGAC
>Ga0172372_10004365_pt1 | contig 20160 bp, 15 predicted proteins | sample LakKiv5m_2_FD_114544 | JGI IMG/M metagenome (GOLD analysis project Ga0172372, IMG submission 114544) | Freshwater microbial communities from Kabuno Bay, South-Kivu, Congo - kab_092012_9.5m | ecosystem: Environmental > Aquatic > Freshwater > Lake | place: Democratic Republic of the Congo...
GTCAAGGTCCTGCACACGGTGGTCTCTGAACGCAGCGTCTCGCGCGCGGCGGTGCGCCTGAACAGCTCGCAGCCGGTGGTCAGCGCGCAGCTGAAGCGCCTGCGTGCGCTCACCGGGGATCCACTGCTCGTGCGCTCGGGGCGCGGGCTGGCACCGACCGATGCCGCGCTGGGCCTGCTCGAGCCGGCAGCCCGGCTGCTGCGCGAGGCCGAGCTGCTGTTCTCGCCCGCCCAGCGCCGGGTGCCCTTCGTGCCGGCGGCCAGCCGGCTCGCCGTGCGCATCGCCGCCAGCGACTACCTCGACCCGCACTTCCTCCCCGGCCTCGTGGCCCACCTGAAGGCCGCGGCCCCCGGACTCGAGGTCGAGCTGCACCCGCTGTCGGCCGAGTTCGACTACCGGCGCAAGCTCGCCGCCGGCGAGGTCGACCTCGTCATCGGCAACTGGCTGCAGCCCCCGGACGAGCTGCACCTGGGCCGGCTGACGAGCGACGAGGTGGTGTGCCTCGTCGCCGCCGACCACCCGGCGGCACGCCAGCCGCGCGACTGGACACTGGATCGCTACCTCCAGGCCGAGCACGTCGCGCCTACCGCCCTGCACGCAGGTGCGCCCGGTGTCATCGACGAGCATCTGCAGGCGCGCGGCCTGCGCCGCCACATCGCCGTCCGCACGGCGCACTTCAGCCTGATCCCGGCCATGGTGGCCCGCACCCGGCTGGTGCTGACGACCGGGCGGCGCTTCTGCGAGCGCTTCTGCAACGGCGACCTCGACCTGCCGGTCCGGGCGCGCTCGCCTGCCGGGTTCGTCGACCTGCGCATCGTCAACTGCCCGGTGGACTTCCCACCGATGAGCTACTACCAGCTCTGGCACGACCGCACCCACGCCGCCCCGGCCTGGCGCTGGGTGCGGGAGCAGGTGCGCGACGTCGCCAGGGAACTGGCGGGCGGTGTCCGGTTCACCGCAGCGGGACAGATTGCATGACAGATTGAAAGTTTTAACTTCAATCTGTAATATCTCTCCATGATTCCGCGCGCCGCTGAAGCGGCCATCCGCCGATACGCCCGGGGCTTTCCCGTGGTCGCGCTGACCGGCCCGCGCCAGTCGGGGAAGACCACGCTGGCCCGTGCCGTCTTCGCCGACCGGCCCTACGTCTCGCTCGAGGCCCCGGACGCGCGCGAGTTCGCGCAGCGCGATCCGCGCGGCTTCCTGGCGCGTTTCGACGAAGGCGCCGTCATCGACGAGGCCCAGCGTTGCCCCGACCTGTTCTCGTATCTCCAAGGCGTGGTCGACGAACGCCGTCGCATGGGCGACTTCGTGCTCACCGGCTCGCAGCAGTTCGGCCTGCTCACCGGGGTCACCCAGTCGCTCGCCGGCCGTGTGGGCCTGGTGCAGTTGCTGCCGTTCTCGCTGGCCGAACTCGCCCAGGCCGGTCGGCGACCGCCGACGCTGGATCAGGCCCTGTTCGTCGGCGGCTACCCGCCGCTGCACGACCGTGACCTCGATCCCGACGCGTGGTTCGCCAACTATGTGGCGACCTATCTGGAGCGTGACGTGAGGCAACTGCTGGCGGTGAGGGACCTGACGGCCTTCCAGCGATTCGTCAGGATGTGCGCCGCCCGCACCGGGCAGGTGCTCAACCTCAGCGCGCTTGCCGCCGACTGCAGCATCTCCCACGTCACGGCACGCCAGTGGTTGACCGTGCTGGAGGCCAGCTACATCGTCCGGCTGCTGCCCCCGTTCCACCGCAATTTCGGCAAGCGACTGGTCAAGTCGCCCAAGCTCTACTTCCTCGACTGCGGGCTGGCCGCCTGGTTGCTCGGGATCCGTGAGTCGGCTGCACTGGCGACGCACGCGCAGCGTGGCGCGCTGTTCGAGACTTTGGTGCATGCCGAGTGCGTCAAGCACGCGCTGAACCAGGGTCGCGCGCCCGACCTCCATTTCTGGCGTGATCAGGCCGGCCACGAGGTCGACCTGGTCTTCGAGGTCGCCGGGCGGCTGCAGGGGGTGGAGCTCAAGTCGGGTGCCACCTTCGTGGGCGAATGGGCGCAGGCCCTGCAGCGGTGGCGCCTGGCCGCGCGGGAGGCCGCACCCGAGGCCACGCTCGTCTACGGTGGCAGCGACAGCTACCGCCGCGAGGGTCTGCGTGTCCTGGCCTGGCATGACGCAGCCCAGGCAATGGTGCCCGCTCCATGATGGCCCCGATGCCTGATACGCCCCTGCCCAGCGTTGCCGACGTGGGGGGTCTCGACGCGCCTTCCTCGATGCGGCGCCAGCCGTCCCGCCTCGCGCTGCGCGGCGACCTGCTCGACCACACCGCCGACCCCGGGCTCGAGGCGCGCGACGCCGACGGCGTGCGCTGGCGCCCCGACCACTGGCTGCTGGTCGAGGACGGCCGCATCGTCGGTGCCCAGGGGGCCGACCCCGGCCCCGGCTGGGAGCGGGTCGACCACCGCGGCTGCCTGGTGCTGCCGGGCTTCGTCGACACCCATGTGCACAGCGCGCAGGTCGACGTGATCGGCGCCTGGGGCACGCAGCTGCTGGACTGGCTCGCCACGCACACCTTCCCGGCCGAGCAGCGCATGGCCGACGCCGCGCACGCGCAGCACATCTCGGCGCTGTTCTGCGACGCGTTGCTGGCCCACGGCACGACAGCGGCCTGCGTTTTCCCGACTGTGCACACGGTGGCGGCCGAGTCGCTGTTCGAGGCCGCTCACGCCCGCGGCATGCGGCTGGTGGCGGGCAAGGTGCTGATGGACCGGCACGCCCCGGCGGCGCTGTGCGACGACGTCGACGGCGCCGAGCGCGATTGCCGCGAGTTGATCGCCCGCTGGCACGGGCGCGGGCGCATCGCCTATGCCGTGACGCCGCGCTTCGCCCCCACCTCCACCGACGCGCAGCTGGCGATGGCCGGCCGGCTGCTGGCCGAGACCCCGGGGCTCTACATGCAGACCCACGTGGCCGAGAACACCGACGAGGTGCGCTGGGTGCGCGAGCTCTTCCCGGCCGCGCGCAGCTACCTCGACGTCTATGAGCGCCACGGCCTGCTGAACGAGCGCGCCGTTCTGGCGCACGGCATCTGGCTCGACGCCGCCGACCGCGCGCTGCTGGCCGAGCGCGGTGCGCAGATCGCGTTCTGCCCCAGTTCCAACCTCTTCCTGGGCAGCGGTCTGTTCGACTGGGCTGCGGCGCAGGCGGCCGGGTTGGCGGTCAGCGTCGCCAGCGATGTCGGCGGCGGCACCAGCCTGTCGATGCGGCGCACCCTGCTCGATGCCTACAAGGCGCAGGCCTGCGCCGGCCGGCGCGTCACCGCCCACGCGCTGCTGCACGCGGCCACGCGTGGTGCGGCGCAGGCGCTGGGCCTGGGGGCCGAGATCGGCTCGCTCGAGGTGGGCGCCGTGGCTGACATCTGCGTCTGGCGCTGGGCCAGCACGCCACTGGCGCAGCGCCGCCAGGAGGTGGCGCGGGACTTGCATGACCGCCTGTTCGCGTGGATCACCTCCGGCGACGAGCGCGACCTCGTGGAAACCCGGGTGGCCGGCCGGCGCGTCCACGCGGCAGGTTACGCTTCGGCCTGACGTCAGATCTCCGCTGCACCGGATCCCGCCACACGTCTCCATGCTCCGCCTCGAACTCGAGAACATCAGCAAGCAATATCCCGCGGTCAAGGCCAACGACCGCGTGAGTCTGCGCGTGCAGCCCGGCGAGATCCACGCTGTCCTGGGTGAGAACGGCGCCGGCAAGAGCACGCTGATGAAGATCATCTACGGTGCGGTGCGGCCCGACGAGGGCACGATGCGCTTCAACGGCCAGCCGGTCCAGGTGGCCAGCCCCGCGGCGGCGCGTGCGCTGGGCATCAGCATGGTCTACCAGCACTTCAGCCTGTTCGACACACTGACCGCGGCCGAGAACGTCTGGCTGGGGCTGGACCGCTCGCAGTCGCTGGCCGAGGTCAGCCGCCGCATCGGCGAGGTCGCCAGTGTCTACGGCCTGGACGTCGACCCGCAGCGCCCGGTGCATACGCTGTCGGTGGGCGAGCGCCAGCGCGTGGAGATCGTGCGCGCGCTGCTCACCAACCCGCAACTGCTGATCCTGGACGAGCCGACCTCGGTGCTGACGCCGCAGGCCGTCGACAGGCTGTTCGTCACGCTGCGCCAACTCGCCGCGGGCGGCTGCTCCATTCTGTACATCAGCCACAAGCTCGACGAGATCCGCGCGCTGTGCCACCACTGCACGGTGCTGCGCGGTGGGCGCGTCACCGGTGAGGTCGATCCGACGCAGGAGACCAACGCCAGCCTGTCGCGCCTGATGATCGGTGCCGAGCCGCCCCCGCTGCAGCACCGCCCCGCGGCCCCGGGTGAGGTGGCGCTCGAGGTGCGCGGGCTCACGCTGGCCAGCGACACGCCCTTCGGCACCGCGCTCGACGACATCAGCCTGCAGCTACGCCGTGGCGAGATCGTCGGCATCGCCGGGGTCTCGGGCAACGGCCAGCAGGAGCTGATGGCCGCCCTGTCGGGCGAGGATGTGCGTGCCGACGCGGACGCGGTGCGCCTTTTCGGCGCGCCCGTGGGCCGCGCCGGCCCGCGCGCGCGACGCGAGCAGGGGCTGCACTTCGTGCCCGAGGAGCGGCTGGGTCGCGGCGCCGTACCGACTATGAGCCTGGCGCACAACACCTTGCTGACCCGCGGCGAGGCATTGGGCCGCGCCGGCTGGCTGCGCACCGGCGCCATGCGTGCCCAGGCCGCGGCGCTGATCGAGCGCTTCAAGGTCAAGGCCGGTGGGCCCCAGGCGCCGGCGCGCTCCTTGTCGGGCGGCAACCTGCAGAAGTTCATCGTGGGGCGCGAGATCGATGCCCGGCCGCGCGTTCTCGTCGTCTCGCAGCCCACCTGGGGCGTGGACGTCGGCGCGGCGAGCCAGATCCGCGCCGAACTGCTGGCGCTGCGCGACGCCGGCTGCGCCGTGCTCGTCGTCAGCGAGGAGCTCGAGGAGCTGTTCGAGCTCAGCGACCGTCTGCACGTGATCGCGCGCGGGCGGTTGTCGCCCTCGGTGCCGGTGGCGCAGGCCACGGTCGAGCAGATCGGCTTGTGGATGTCCGGCTTGTGGGACGCGGGGCCTGCGGCCACCGAGACCGCTGCCGCCGCGCCCTGAAGAGTAGACCCCGGAAGACCGACCGATGCTGCGCCTCGAACCCCGTGCCCAGCCCTCGATGGCGATGTCACTGGCCTCGCCGCTGATCGCCTTGGCGCTGACGGCGGTGATCGCCGCCCTGTTGTTCGTCGCCCTCGGCAAGGACCCGGTGCGTGGCCTGTCGATGTTCTTCTTCGAGCCCTTGAACGGCCTGCGCCCGGTGACCGAGGTGCTGTTGAAGGCCACGCCACTGGTGCTGTGCGCGCTGGGCCTGGCGGTGTGCTACCGCAGCAACGTCTGGAACATCGGTGCCGAGGGACAACTGCTGCTGGGCGCGATCGCAGGCGGCGGCATGGCGCTGTGGCTGGCCGAGTCCGGCTTCATCGGGCCGCGTGGCGCCTATGCTCCGCTGGTGCTGGCCGCCGGCGTGCTGGGTGGCATGCTGTGGGCAGGGTTGACGGCGCTGCTGCGCGACCGCTTCAACGCCAGCGAGATCCTCGTCAGCCTGATGCTGGTCTACGTGGCGCAGCAGTTGCTGAACTACCTGGTCTTCGGCCCCTGGAAGGACCCGAGGGGTTTCAACTTCCCGCAGACGCCCACCTTCGACGCGAGCACCTGGCTGCTGCCGATCGCGCGAGGCATGCGTCTGCACTGGGGCGCGGTGGTCGCACTGGTGGCCATCGTCGTGTTCTGGATCTTCCTGTTCCGCTCCTGGCGCGGCTACCAGCTGCAGGTGGGGGGGCTGGCGCCCGCGGCGGCGCGCTACGCGGGCTTCTCTTCGCGCCAAGCCTTGTGGACGGCGCTGCTGATCTCAGGCGGCATGGCCGGGCTGGCCGGCGCCATGGAAGCGGCCGGGCCGCTGCGCCAGCTCACGCCGCACGTGTCCACCGGCTATGGCTTCACCGCGATCATCGTGGCCTTCGTCGGCCGCCTGCACCCGTTGGGCATCCTGCTGGCGGGCATCCTGCTGTCGATGCTGCTGATCGGCGGTGAACTCGCACAGTCGCGCATCGGGTTGCCCAACGCATTGACCGGCGTGTTCCAGGGACTGCTGCTGTTCCTGCTGCTCGCCTGCGACACGCTGATTGCCCATCGCGTGCGCTGGCAAGGCCGGCGCGCGCTGTCCGGGAGGACCGTCCAGTGAACGAGTTCGCGCTGCTGCTGGCGGCCACCATCGCATCGGGCACCACCGTGGCCCTGGCGGGTCTGGGCCTGTTGCTCAACGAGAAGGCGGGTGTGTTGAACCTCGGTGCCGAGGGCATGATGCTGCTGGCGGCCGTGGCGGGTTTCGCGGCCGCGCTGGCCACCGGCAGCGATCTGATGGCCTTCGGCGCCGGCGCGCTCGTGGGCGGTCTGGCGGCTGCCGTCTTCGGTGTCCTGGTGATCTGGCTGAACACCAACCAGTACGCCACCGGTCTGGCGCTGTCACTGTTCGGCGCGGGCCTGTCCGCCTTCATCGGGCAGGCCTACACCGGCAAGAAGCTGCAGGACCAGGTGATCCACGAAGTGCCCATCCTGTCGGACCTGCCCTTCGTCGGCGATGCCTTCTTCAAGCAGCATCCGATGGCCTATGTGACCGTGGCGATGGTGGTGCTGTGCGCCTGGTTCCTGTACCGCACGCGCGCCGGCCTGGTGCTGCGCTCGGTGGGCGAGTCGCCGGAGTCGGCGCACGCGCTGGGCTACCCGGTGCGTTGGATCCGTCTGGCCGCGGTGGTGGCCGGCGGCGCGCTGTGCGGTGTGGCGGGGGCCTTCCTGTCGGTGGTCTATGCGCCGATGTGGGTCGAGGGCTTGGTGGCCGGCCGGGGTTGGATCGCATTGGCTTTGACGACGTTCGCCACCTGGCGTCCAGGCCGTGTGCTGCTGGGTGCCTACCTCTTCGGTGGGGTGACGATGCTGCAGTTCACGCTGCAGGGCATGGGTGTGCAGATCGCCAGCCAGTTGCTGGCGATGCTGCCCTACGTGGCGACCATCGTCGTGCTGGCGCTGATCAGCCGCAACCCCTTGTGGATTCGCATCAACATGCCGGCGTCGCTGGGGCGTCCCTTCCATCCGGGTGCATGAGCGCCGAGCGTGGTTCCGGGATCGGCGGCCGCGCAGCCGCAGAGCGTCTCGGCCAGCACTCGGCAAGGCGGGGCAGTGGCTCGCGATGTTGCTTGCTCACGACGGTACGGGCCTGATTCCTGTAGATAATTTACGGTTGGTTGCTTCCTGAGTGTCCGGTCCTTGTGCCGGCCTTTTCCTTCCATCGACATATCCCCGGAGCGTTGTCCATGACTGATCTTTCCAAGCGCCGCCTCGTCAAGATGGCGGGCGTGTCTGCGCTGGCCGCCACCACCTTCCTCGTGGGCTGTGGCAAGAAGGAAGAGCCGCCGCCGCCTCCGGCACCCGCTGCGGCACCTGCACCCAAGCCCGAGCCGTTCAAGGCCGCCTGGATCTACGTCGGGCCGGTGGGCGATGCCGGTTGGTCCTTCGCGCACGATCTCGGTCGCAAGGCCGTCGAGGAGAAGTTCGGCGAAGCAGTCAAGACCACCTTCGTCGAGAAGGTGCCCGAAGGGGCCGACGCCGAGCGCGTCATCCGCGATCTGGCCACGCAAGGCAACAAGGTCATCTTCGCGACGTCCTTCGGCTACATGGATGCGATGGAGAAGGTGGCCGCCGAGTTCCCCGACATCAAGTTCGAGCATGCCACCGGTTACAAGACCGGGCCCAACCTGCGCATCTACGACGCCAGTTTCTACCAGGACACCTACATGGCTGGCGTCATCGCCGGCAAGATGACCAAGACCAACGTCCTGGGCTTCGTCGGGTCCTTCCCCATTCCCGAGGTGCTGCGCAACATCAACGCCTTCACCCTGGGCGCGCAGAGCGTCAATCCGAAGATCCGTACCAAGGTGGTGTGGGTCAACACCTGGTTCGACCCGCCCAAGGAGAGCGAGGCTGCGCAGAGCCTGATCAACGCCCGGGCTGACGTGCTGCTGCAGAACACCGACTCCACCGCCGTCCTGCAGACGGCCGAGAAGAACGGCAAGTACGCCTTCGGCTGGGACAGCGACATGAGCGCCTTCGGCCCGAAGGCGCACCTGGCCTCGGCCATCGCCAACTGGGCTCCGTACTACATCAAGACCATCGAAGAGATCAAGGCCGGCACCTGGAAGACCGAGCGCACGGTCTGGGGTGTCAAGGAAGGCCTGAACGATCTGGTCAAGATCAACGATGTGGTGCCCGAGGACGCGAAGAAGCGCGTCGAGGAGATCAAGGCCGGCCTGAAGGATGGCAGTTTCGAGGTCTTCACCGGCCCGGTCACCGACAACACCGGCAAGGTCCGCCTGCCCAAGGACCAGAAGGGCGACCAGGAGTGGAGGGACAAGGTCGACTTCTACGTCAAGGGTGTCGAGGGCAAGGTGCCTACCGGCAAGTGATGTCCTGACGGTGAGGCGGCACTGCGCCGTCTTCATCACCGACAGAAAACGCCGTCCGCGCCTTCCAGGCCGGGCGGCGTTTCGCTTGGGTCAAGCTTGTGCGCCGGCATCGCGCAGACAATCCGGCGCCAAGTGGGTTTGCGGCGCCGTGGGGCCCCGGCGACCCTGAGGGTTTGCGCGCCGACTGCGCTTACGGACAGAGGATTCAGCGGGGGTTTTCCTTGGCGGAACATGCATGGTGGTGGCCGGTGGCCCTGGCTGACGAGGCTCGTGATGGACCGGTGGGTTTGAGCCCGCTGGAGATGCCGCTGGTGCTCTGGCGCGATGCGCAGGGCCAGCCTGCGCTGTTGCTCGACCGCTGCCCGCACCGCGGGGCGCGGCTGTCGATGGGTCGGCTGCGGGAGGGCACGCTGCAGTGCCCCTACCACGGCTGGCGTTTTGATCCGTCCGGTCGCTGCGTGGCCGTCCCTGCGCAGCCCGCCTTCGTGCCGCCGGCGTCGAGCAGCGTTCGTCGGATCGCCGTGCGTGAAGCACACGGTTTGCTCTGGGCCGATCTGGGAGGGGCCGTTCACGCGCCGCCTGCGCTGGACGGGCTGGCGCCGCGTCGCCTGATCTACGGTCCCTTCGATGTGGCCACCAGCGCGCCACGCGCGGTGGAGAACTTCCTCGATACATCGCACTTCGCCTTCGTGCACGAGGGCTGGCTGGGTGACCAGACCCACCCTGAAGTGCCGGCACACGAGGTGACCCACACCCCAGACGGCCGTCCGGTGATCGAGCGCTACCTCGCCTGGCAGCCGCGCGCTTCTGCCACGGCGGAGGGTGGCGACTGGGTTGAGTACCGCTACGAGGTCCTGAGCCCGTATGCGGCGCTGCTGACCAAGCGCGGGCGCGCCGGTGGCCCGCAGGACAGCTACACGATCTGGGCCTGTCCGACGACGCCCGAGACCTGTCGGCTGTGGTTTGCGCAGTACACGAGCGACACGGACACCCCCGATCAGGTCCTGCACGATTTCCAGGTCACGATCTTCTCGCAAGACCAGCCGGTGCTGGAATCGCAGCGGCCCAAGCGCCTGCCGCTGTCGGGCGGGGAGGCGATGGGCGCGGCCGACCGGCTGAGCGCCGCCTACCGTCGATACCTCAAGGCGTGCGGCATCGGGTTCGGGGTCTGCTGAGCCACGGGCTTCTGCCCGTGTCCGCGCCTTTCGATCCACCCCATGACCCTGCGCCCCCTGGCGCGTCGAAGGTCGTGTACCTTCGGGCCCCCTGTCCAGGAAAACCCGATGTCCTCAGTTACGCAGCCGACCCACCCCCCCGTGTGGCGCCTGGCCTGGCGCCAGACCCTGCGCGACCTGCGCGCCGGTGAGCTGCGGCTGCTCGCGCTGGCGGTGATGCTGGCGGTGGCGGCGCTGACGGCGGTGTCCTTCTTCGCCGACCGCATCCAGGGTGGCATCGCGCGCGACGCGCGGCAGCTGCTCGGCGGTGATGCGGTGGTGGCAAGCGATCAGCCCACGCCGGCGGCGCTGGTCGAGGCTGCGCAGGCGCTCGGGCTGCGCACCGCGTCGACGGCGAGTTTTCCCAGCATGGCGCGCGCGCCGGACGAGCGCGGCGGCGGCACACGGCTGGTGGCGGTCAAGGCGGTGACCGATGGTTATCCGCTGCGCGGTCGCCTGCAGGTGCGCGACGGCCCCGACCTGCCGGTCACGCCGGTCGAGGGCGGGCCTGCGCGCTCGACGGTCTGGGTCGACGCGGCGGTGCTCGACTCGCTGGGCCTGGCTGTCGGCGACGACCTGCTGCTGGGTGACGCCACGTTGAAGATCGCCCGCCTCATCGTCGTCGAGCCCGACCGCGGTGCCGGCTTCATGAGCTTCGCGCCGCGGGTGATGCTGCACCGCGACGATCTGGACGCCACCGGTCTGGTGCAGCCGGCCAGCCGCATCACCTGGCGTCTGGCCGTGGCCGGCGACGACGCAGCGGTGCGACGTTATGTGCGTGAAGCCGACCAGCGCATCGAGTCCGCGCCGCTGCGTGGCGTGAGGGTCGAGTCGCTGGAATCCGGCCGCCCGGAGATGCAGCAGACGCTGGACCGGGCGAAGATGTTCCTCAACCTGGTGGCCCTGCTGGCGGCCTTGCTGGCGGCGGTGGCGGTGGGCATCGGGGCACGCGACTTCGCGCAGCGCCACCTCGACGACTGCGCGATGCTGCGGGTGCTGGGCCTGGCCCAGCGCCGCATTGCCGCGGCCTACGCGCTGGAGTTCGTCGCCGTCGGGTTGCTGGGCAGCGCCGCCGGCGTGGCCCTGGGCTGGGCAGTGCATCACGGCTTCGTCTGGCTGCTGGCCGGGCTGGTGAGTGCGCAACTGCCTCCCCCCAGCCTGTGGCCGGCGCTGTTCGGCCTGGGGGTCGGGCTGGCGCTGCTGCTGGCCTTCGGCTTGCCGCCGGTGCTGCAACTGTCCCGGGTGCCGCCGCTGCGCGTGATCCGGCGTGATGTCGGCACGCCGCGCGCCGCCTCGCTGGGGGTGCTGGCGGCGGGCATCGGTGGCTTCACGGCACTGCTGCTGGCTGTGTCGTCCGACCTGAAGCTCGGCGCCATCGCCATCGGTGGCTTCATGCTCGCGGTGGCGCTGTTCGCCGGGCTCGCGTGGCTGGGCGTGCAGGCGCTGCGCCGCCTCGTCCCCGAGGTCGGCGCGCCGCGCTGGCTGCTGCTCGCCACGCGCCAGGTCACCGCGCGGCCCGCCTATGCCGTGCTGCAGGTCTCGGCGCTGGCGGTGGGCCTGCTGGCCTTGGTGTTGCTGGTGTTGCTGCGCACGGATCTGATCAGCAGTTGGCAGCGCGCCACGCCACCCGACGCCCCCGACCGCTTCGTGATCAACATCCAGCCCGACCAGTCGGAAGCCTTCCAGGCGGCGCTGGCACGGGCCGGCGTGACGCGCTACGACTGGTACGCGATGATCCGGGGCCGGCTCGTGGCGATCAACGGCGAGGCCGTGACGGGCGCGCGCTTCGAGGGCGAGCGCGCGCAGCGCATGGTCGAGCGCGAGTTCAACCTCAGCCATGCGGCGCAACTGCCACCGGGAAACCCTGTGGTGGCCGGCCGCTGGACCCCCGAGGAAGCGCAGGGCCTGAGCGTCGAGGAGGGCCTGGCACAGACGCTGGGGCTCAAGCTCGGCGACCGCCTGGCCTTCGACATCGCCGGGCAGGTGCGCGAGGCTCGCATCACCAGCCTGCGCAAGGTGGACTGGGGCTCGATGCGGGTCAACTTCTTCGTGCTGTTCCCACTGTCGCGCATGGACGACCTGCCGGTGACCTGGATCAGTGCCTTCCGTGCGCCAGCCGTGGCCGGCTTCGACAACCAGTTGGGCCGTGCCTTCCCGAACGTGACCAATGTGGACGTCTCGGCGTCGATCGCGCAGGTGCAGCGCGTGCTCGACCAGGTGATCCGGGCGGTGGAGTTCCTGTTCGGCTTCACGCTCGCCACCGGGCTGGTGGTGCTGTTCGCAGCCGTCACGGCCACGCGCGAGGCGCGCGCCAGGGAATACGCGCTGATGCGTGCGATGGGGGCCGGGGCGCAGTTGCTCGCGCGCGTGCAGCGCGCCGAACTGCTGGGCGTGGGCGCATTGGCCGGGTTGCTGGCCACGCTGGCGGCCGTGGCGGTGGGCTGGGCGCTGGCGCGCTATGCCTTCGAGTTCGCCTGGAACCCCGCCCCGTGGGTGCCGCTGGCCGGCACGGCTGCAGGCGCGTTGCTGGCGCTGGCCGCTGGCTGGTGGGGCCTGCGCGGCGTCCTCAGGCGTCCGGTGATGCAGACGCTGCGACAGGCGGCGGCCGAGTGAACCCGATGCGCGGTTGAAGACCGTGGTCGGACGCGGGCGGGTCCTCGCCCGCCTCAGCGGGCCCGATCGATCAGGCCCATCTCGGCGCTCGACAGCATGCCGGCGATGTCGACGAGGATCAGCATCCTTTCGGAGCTTCCATCGCCCACGGCACTGATGCCGGTGATGAAGTTCGTGTCCACGGCGGCGGACGTGAGCTCGGGTGCAGGCTGGATGTCCTGCGCGCGCAGGCGGATCACATCGGACACCGAGTCGACCACCACGCCGATCACCCGGCCGCGCACGTTGAGCACGATGACCACGGTGAAGGGGTCGATGTCCGTGCGCTCGCAGCCGAGCTTGACGCGCAGGTCCACGATGGGCACGACCACACCCCGAAGGTTGATCACCCCCTTGATGAAGGCTGGGGCGTTGGCGATGCGCGTCGGCGCCTCGTAGGTGCGGATCTCCTGCACGCGCAGGATGTCGATGCCGTACTCCTCTGTGCCGAGCCGGAAGGTCAGGTACTCGCCCGGGATCGCCCCCGCAGCGGATGCCTGGGGGGCGGCGGGGGTGGACGCAGACCGTGGATGCAGTGCGCCTGCAGGCGGTGCAGGCGGTGCGGACTGTGCGGACTGTGCGGACATCGTCGGGGCTCCGGCGGGTATGTCGGGGGGTGTACCGGGGGGACTCGGGAGTATCGGCGTGTGCAGGGCTTGTCAGCCCCTGAGACGGAAGGCGCCCACGGCCTGCGTCAGGCGTCCGGCCTGTTCGCGCAGGCTCTCCCCGGCGGCGGCGGACTGCTCCACCAGGGCCGCGTTCTGCTGCGTCATCTGGTCGAGTTGCGTGATCGCGGCGTTCACCTGCGTGATGCCGCCGGTCTGTTCGTTCGCGGCCGCGGTGATGTCGCCGATGATGTCCGACACCCGCTGCACCGACGCCACGATCTCCTGCATCGTCGTGCCGGCATCCTGCACCAGTTGCGTGCCGGCGCCGACCTTGGCCACGCTGTTGCCGATCAGATCCTTGATCTCGCGCGCGGCCTCGGCCGACCGTTGGGCGAGCGAGCGTACCTCGCCGGCCACCACCGCGAATCCCCGCCCCTGCTCACCGGCGCGTGCCGCCTCCACCGCGGCATTCAGCGCCAGGATGTTGGTCTGGAAGGCGATGCCGTCGATCACGCCGATGATGTCGGCGATCTTGCGCGAACTGGCGTGGATGTCCTCCATGGTCGACACGACCTGTCCCACGACCGCGCCCCCCCGGCGCGCCACCTCGGCCGCCGAGCGGGCGAGTTGGTCGGCCTGCCGTGCGGCGTCGGCCGACTGCGCCACCGCCCCGGTGAGTTCCTCCATCGAACTCGCCGTCTCCTGCAGGTTGCCCGCGGTTTGTTCGGTGCGGTTGGACAGGTCACCGCTGCCCGCGGCGATCTCCGACGAGGCGGTGTGGATCGACTGCGCCGAATCGCGCAGATCGCCCACGAGCGTGCGCAGCGCATCCTGCATGCCGTCCAGCGCGCGCAGCAGATCGGCCGATTCGTCCCGCCCATCGATGCGGATGTCGTGCGTGAGATCCCCGCCCGCAATGCCCTGGGCGACCCGCCGCGCGTAGGCGATCGGCTGGGTGATCGAGTGAGAGTTCAGCAGCGTCAGAGGCACCACGACCAGGACGACACCGATCAGCACCGCGCCTGACAGCACCAGCGCGCGCCACGTCGTCGCATCGATCTCTGCCTGGGTCGCGGCGCCTTCCTCGTCGACGATCTCGACGATGCGCGTGACCGCGTCGACCACCGCGGTGAGCTCGCGCTTGGCGGGCAGAAGTTTTTCGTGTGCCTGCCGTGCGACGTCGGCCGACGCGCTGCCGAGCGTGTCGAGCACGGGCGTGGCCGCGTCGCGGTAGGCGTCCAGGCGGCGCAGCGCGGCGCGCGCGAACTCGTTGTCCTCGTCCTCTTCACCCTCGAGCATCCCCTGCAGGGCCGCGCGGGTGCGCTCGATCGCTTCGCGCCAGGCCGCGCGGTGCCGGCCGACCGTCGCCGCATCGCCGGCATCGACGATCATCGCCAGCTCATGTCGCGTGACCTCGCTGCTCGACAGCCTGACCGCTGCGGCGTTGCGGATCTCCTCGACGGTGTGGTGGATGAACTCGTCGTTCAGATGCACCCACCGGAGCCCGGACAGCCCGCCTGTCAGGCTGACCAGCGCGAACATCAGCAGGACCGCCGCGATCGCCCCGCGCATGCGGGTGCGGATGGTGAAGCTGCGCATCAGCGCGATCATCTCGTTCATCGTGGACCTGGGTGTAGGGGACGGGCTGCGTGGCGGTCGATCGGAGTGGGGATGCCGCCGCTTCAGTGCCTGGAGCGTCGCACCAGCGACACCACGTCGAGGATCAGGGCGACGCGGCCGTCGCCCATGATCGTGGCGCCCGACACGTCCGGGACCTTGCGGTAGTTGGACTCGAGGTTCTTCACCACCACCTGCTGCTGTCCCAGCACCTCGTCGACGAGCAGCGCTGCGCGCAGACCTTCGGCTTCGACGACGACCATGATCGGCGTGCCGCGCTCCCGGTCGCCACGTGGCACATCGAACACCTCTTCGAGTTCGATCACGGGCATGTACTCCCCGCGGACCTCGACGAGCCGGCTCGCGCCGCCGATGGTGCGGATCATCTGCGGGCGCACCTGTGACGATTCGACCACCGAGGCCAGCGGCATGATGTAGCACTCGGCGCCGACCCCCACGCTCATGCCGTCCATGATGGCCAGCGTCAGGGGCAGGCGCACCCGGACCGTCATCCCGTGGCCCTGCAGCGATTCGATCTCCACCGTGCCGCCCAGCGCGGTGATGTTGCGCTTGACCACGTCCATGCCCACGCCGCGGCCCGACACGTCCGTGACGGCCTCGGCAGTGGAGAAGCCCGGCTCGAAGATCAGGCCCCAGACTTCGCTGTCCGACAGCGAGTCCGGCGCCGACAGGCCGCGTTCTCGCGCCTTGGACAGCAGCTTGCCGCGGTTCAGGCCGCGGCCGTCGTCGCGCACCTCGATGATGATGCTGCCGCCCTGGTGGCTCGCCACCAGGGTGAGCGTGCCGTGCTCGGGCTTGCCGCGCGCCTGGCGCTCGTCGGGCGGCTCGATGCCGTGGTCACAGGCGTTACGCACCAGGTGGGTCAGCGGGTCGGTGATCTTCTCGACCAGGCCCTTGTCCAGTTCGGTGGCCTCGCCCACCTGCACGAGCTCGACCTTCTTGCCCAGTCGCGTGGCCAGGTCGCGCAGCATGCGGGGGAAGCGGTTGAAGACCACCGACATCGGGATCATGCGGATGGACATCACCGCTTCCTGCAGGTCGCGGGTGTTGCGTTCCAGGTCCGCCAGCCCGGAGGCCAGTTGGGGATGCTGCGCGAGGTCCAGCGCCTTGCCCGTCTGCGCCAGCATCGCCTGCGTGATGACGAGTTCGCCCACCAGGTTGATCAACTGATCCACCTTGTCCACCGACACGCGCAGCGTCGTCGCGTCGCTGCCAGGCGTCGCGGGGGCGCGGTCGGCGCGCGCCGGTGCTGCTGTACGTGCGGGCACTGCCGCGCCGGCTTCGGCGCCGGGGGAGGAGTGTGGTGCGACCGCCGTCGTCACCGCCTCCGGCCCGTGCGGCGTGGCTTGCGGCGTGGCTTGCGGCGCGCCGGGCGCGCCGGCGAACAGGCCGTAGCTCCCGTCCGGTGCGTCCAGCGAGACGGCGGGCGGCGCAGGCGCTGGCTGAGGTGCTGACGCTGCCGCTGGCGCTGCCGCTGGCGCCAAGGCTGCAGTCGGGGCGTGGATCGGGGCGTTGGTCGGGACGTTGATCGGGGTGGCCGGTTCGAGCCGGATCTCCTCACGCGAGACGTGGAAGCCGAAGAGGTCGACGAGCTCGTCGTCGGAGGAGGAGGTGACGAGTTCGTAGCGGTGCAGCCGGTCATCGTCCTGCGCCTGGGGCAGGGCGGTGATCGTGCCCAGGCCGCCGATCTCCCGGAACAGGTCGACCACGTCCTGCGCTCGGCTGGGATCCTGCAGCGGGCCCAGCGTCAGGCGCAGGCGCCTGCTGCCGTCGGGGACCGACTCCGTGGACGCCTGTGCGACGATCGTCGGGGCAGGAACCGATGCAGGAGCGGGCGCCGATCCCGGCCCAGCCGGCAACGCCGGTGTCGAGCCGCGCGAGCCGTCTTCGTGACCGGGTTGCGTGATCGAGCGGATGTCCTGCAGCAGGGCCTGCGTGTCCACCGGCCCGCCCTGGCCGGACTGATGGCGGGCCAGCATCGCCCTGAGCGCATCGCCGGACTGCAGCAAGACGTCGACCATCGCCGGCGTCGGCGCCAACTCGTGGCGGCGCAACCGGTCGAGCAGCGTCTCCATCTGGTGCGTCAGTTCGGCCACGTCGGCAAAGCCGAAGGTGGCGGCCCCGCCTTTCACCGAATGCGCGCAGCGGAAGATGGCGTTGAGGTCTTCGTCACTGGCCTCGGCCAGATCGATGTGCAGGAGCATCTGCTCCATGTTGTCGATGTTCTCGCCGGCCTCCTCGTAGAAGACCTGATGGAACTGGCTCAGGTCCAGGCCGGCGGCCGCACCGGTGTCGGTGCGCGATGGATCGCTGCGGATGTCGTTCATGGAGGCTGCCTGCGGATGTTCAGCGGATCACCTTGTGGATGACCTCGATCAGCCGGACCGGGTCGAAGGGCTTGACCAGCCAGCCGGTGGCGCCGGCGGCGCGGCCGGCCTGTTTCATCTGATCGCTGGATTCGGTGGTCAGGATGAGGATGGGAATGGCCGCGTAGCGCTCGGTCTCGCGCAGACGCCGGGTCAGGCCGATGCCGTCCAGCCGAGGCATGTTCTGGTCGGTCAGCACCAGGTTGAAGTCCTGCATCAGCGTCTTTTCCCAGGCGTCTAGCCCGTCGATCGCCTCGACGACCGAGAACCCTGCATTGCGCAGCGTGAAACTCACCATCTGGCGCATGGAAGTCGAGTCGTCGACAGCGAGGATGGAGTGCATGTCGGGTCTCCGGGTCCGGCGGGCGGAAGCGTCCTTGGTGGTTTCGGGAGTGGCGGGTCGGGTGGGCGGGGCTGCGTCAGAACAACTCGATCGAGCCGGCGTCCATCTCGTCCTGGGTCACGGGGTTGGGTCGGGACGGCATCGGGCTGACAACGGTGCTGCCCTCCTCGTCATCGCCCAGCGCGGCGCTGGCGAGGCGGTCGGCGCAGCCGCGGATGCGCTGGTGCGTGTGGTCGAGCAGTTGGGAGGCCATGTCCTGGAACTGCATGCCGGTGATCGCCGCAGCCAGGTGTTCCATCGCCTGGTGCAGGTGACGCTGATCGACATCCGGTTGCTGCCGCGCCATCAGCCGCATGGCGCGGTCGAGGTGCCCGACGGCGCCGTTGAAATGCCCCAGCAGCGTGTCGCTCGCATCGTTGATGAGCCGCTGCAACCGGTCCAGGTCGTTGGAGGCGATCAGCAGGTGGTCCTGCAGTTCGGTGGCGGCCATCGGATCGAGCACCGTGGGCGGTGCGGGGGCCACGGATGCCGTCTGCGGCGGCGCGGCGGCCGACGGGTTGGGCATGTCTTCGGACGGGGAGGTCATCTGCGGTTTTCGCGAACGCGTGGATTGTCGGGGCATTTCGTGCGGTCGTCGTCCGTGACCCGGTCGGCGATACTCGCACGGGTGTCGAACGCCGCACGATCCTCCCACCCGACCGATCCGAGCGCCGGCGCGGGGACCGGGCGCGGCACCATGCTGCAGATCCTGCATCTGGAGGACTCGGAGGACGACCACGCCCTGGTCGTCCTCCAACTGCGCCGCAGCGGGCTGGCCGCGCAGGTGCAGCGGGTCGACACGCTGGCAGCCTTCGAGGCGGCGTTGGACGGCCCGTGGGATGCGATCGTGTCGGACTACAACCTGCCGGGGTTCACCGGGCTCGATGCGCTCGCCTGCCTGCGGCTGAGCGGTCGTGTCCTGCCCTTCATCCTGGTGTCGGGTCACATCGGTGAGGACACTGCGGTCGAGGCCATGCGCAGCGGCGCGAGTGACTACCTGCTCAAGCACAACCTCACGCGGCTGGTGCCCGCGTTGGAGCGCGCGATCGAGGCCAACGAGAGCTGCCGGGCGCGCATCGCAGCGGACCGCGAGCTGGCCCTGTCGAGGCAGCGGCTGTCCGAACTGGCCCAGCACCTGCAGACCAGCATCGAACAGGAGCGCGCCGCGATCGCACGCGAGATCCACGATGACGTCGGCGGCTCGCTGACCGCGGTGAAGTTCGACCTCGCCTGGATCGAGCGGCGCAGCAGCGACCCGCAGGTCGTCGAGCGCGTGCGCTCGGCGCTCGACACCGTGATCCACGCCATCGAATCCAGCCAACGGATCATGCACAACCTGCGGCCGGCCATCCTCGAGCAGGGGCTGGTGGCGGCGTTGCAGTGGGTCACGGCGAACTTCGAGCGCCGCACCGGCATCGCCACCGCCTTTCGCACCAGCCACGACACCTTGCCCGCCCTGCCCGCCGGTGTGGCGCTGGTCGCCTACAGGACCGCGCAGGAAGCGCTGACCAATGTGCACAAGCACGCGCGCGCCGCGCGTGCGAGCGTGGACCTGTCCCTGGCACACGACGTGCTTTCGCTCGAGGTCGCCGACGACGGATGCGGCATCGGACAGGGTGAGATGGCCAAGCCGCGCAGTTTCGGCTTGCGGGGCCTGCACGAGCGGGCGGGCACCGTGGGTGGGTGGGTCGACGTGTCGAGCAGCCCGCAGGGCACGACGCTCATCCTGTCGGTCCCGCTGTCGGAGACGTCGGTCGATCCGGTCGTCGGCCGGGACGGGTCCGCCTGGGGGTGAAGCCATGATCGAGGTGATCCTGTGTGACGACCACGCGCTGATCCGGCGCGGCATCCGCGACACCTTGTCGGATGCCACTGACATCCGGGTCGTGGGCGAGGCGGGAGACTACGGCGAACTGCGCGCACTGCTGCGCACGCAGCGCTGCGACGTGCTCGTCCTGGACATCAACCTGCCCGGGCGCAGCGGGCTGGACGTGCTGCACGCCCTGAAGGAAGAAGGGCGCGATCTGCGCGTGCTGGTCGTGAGCATGTACCCCGAGGAGCAGTACGCGATCCGCGCGCTGCGCGGGGGTGCGGCGGGCTACGTCAACAAGGGCGGCGATCCCAGGGATCTGGTGCTGGCCGTGCGCACCGTGGCACAGGGCCGCAAGTACGTGACGCCCGAGATTGCGCAGATGCTGGTGGAGAGCCTGACCGCACCGCCCACCGAGAAGCCCCACGAGCGCCTGTCCGACCGGGAACTGCAGACGCTGCTGCTCATCGCCTCGGGCCGGCGCCTGTCCGACATCGCAGAGGAACTGCTGCTGTCGCCCAAGACGGTCTCGGTCTACCGGGCGCGGGTGCTGGAGAAGCTTGGGCTGTCGAACAACGCCGAGCTGACGGTGTATGCGATACGCAATGGTTTGGTGGGGGAAGGGTAGGGCAGGCTGGGGTCATGTCGGCGCACGTGCGACGACTGCCCGTCGCGGCCATCGGCGTCCGGGATGCCACCGCGTTGTCGATCCGGAGCCTCCATGCGCCGCAGTCGGGTAACGCGACGTCGTTGGTGGGTCCTGAAAGTCCCTTGAACACGGTTTTTTCGCGTTTTTCGCGCGCGTCGCCCTAACGTCCCTTCGGAAACTGCCGAAGACCCCGATGAAGACGATTCCGGGGTAAGGCTCTTTCGGGGCTGCGCTGTCCGGGGTCGGGATCTGCGCGAGCCGTTGGCCCGCGCCCGTGACCGCGAAGAGCGGGCGGGCGGCA
>Ga0172372_10004368_pt1 | contig 20153 bp, 13 predicted proteins | sample LakKiv5m_2_FD_114544 | JGI IMG/M metagenome (GOLD analysis project Ga0172372, IMG submission 114544) | Freshwater microbial communities from Kabuno Bay, South-Kivu, Congo - kab_092012_9.5m | ecosystem: Environmental > Aquatic > Freshwater > Lake | place: Democratic Republic of the Congo...
AGTCGAGCTCGACCGGCGTCGAGCGACCGAAGGTTCGCGTACTCGTGAGCATCTTCGGTCGCTCGACGCCGGTCGAGCTCGACTACGGACAGGTCGAGAAGACCGCCTGACCCCGTCTCCCATCGTTTCCAGGCACACCCGCCAGAGAACGCAGTTAGCTCGAGGAAGCCGCCATGAAGAAGGTCACTGGTCAGATCAAGCTCCAGCTCCCCGCCGGCAAGGCGAATCCGTCTCCGCCCGTCGGCCCGGCGCTCGGTCAGCACGGCGTGAACATCATGGGCTTCTGCAAGGAGTTCAATGCCCGGACGACCGGTCAGGAGGGCATGATCATCCCCGTGGTGATCACGGTCTTCTCGGACCGTTCTTTCACCTTCATCACGAAGACCCCTCCGGTCGCCGTGCTGATCAAGAAGGAGATCGGCTTGGCCCTCGGCAAGAAGCCTGGCTCGGGCAGCAAGCGCCCGAACAAGGACAAGGTCGGCAAGATCACCAAGGCCCAGATCCGCAAGCTCGCCGAGTTGAAGATCCAAGACATGAATGCTGCGAGCGTCGAGACGGCCATGCACAGCATCGCCGGCACGGCTCGCTCCATGGGCGTCGACGTCGTCGACTGAGCGCGGCGCGCTCTACGAGAAATCTGTGGTCACGCATTTGCGGGACCGCTGGAGGCTCTCAGTTCGGGGAGGCGGTCTCTCCGGGCGAACCCGTCCACACCACCAACGAGAGCACAGGTGGGAGGCGGAAAACGGTCGATGCACCAGCTGGCTGGTGTGTGACGCCGGGACCCGTCGGTAAGGAGGAACGATGGAAGCAGGTCGAAAGCGCAAGGGCTCGATCGAGGGAGTCGATCGGGAAAAGCGCCACACGGTCCAAGAAGCCTGCGCCCTCGTGAAGGGAGTCGCATTCGCGAAATTCGACGAGAGCGTCGATGTCGCGGTGAGGCTCGGCGTCAATCCGAAGCACGCGGACCAGATGGTCCGTGGCGCGATCGTGTTGCCGCACGGCACCGGCAAAACGAACCGCGTGCTGGTTTTCGCGAAGGGTGACAAGGCGAACGAGGCGACCGCTGCGGGAGCCGACCACGTCGGCACCGACGACATGGTCGCGAAGGTGACGGAGGGTTGGCTGGAGTTCGACGTCGTGATTGCGACGCCGGATATGATGGGTCAGGTCGGTCGTCTCGGTCGCGTGCTCGGTCCGCGTGGTCTCATGCCCAATCCCAAGGTGGGCACGGTCACGTTCGATGTCGGCAAGGCGGTTCGCGAAGCGAAGGCCGGCAAGATCGAGTTCCGCGTCGAAAAGGCAGGCATCGTCCACGCGCCGGTCGGGAAGAAGTCATTCGCTCCCAGCCAACTCGCGGACAACGTCCTCACCCTCATCGCGGCCCTCATCAAGGCCAAGCCCTCGACGGCCAAGGGTGCCTATCTGCGCAGCATCACGCTGAGCTCGACGATGGGCCCCGGCATCAAGATCGACCCGCTGTCGATCGAGTCGGTCAAGGAGGTCTGACGTGCCCGTCATGAACGCGAATCGTCGGGAAAAAGAGGTCGAGATCGGCCTGCTTCGCGACAACTTCACGCGCTCGTCTTCGATGGTGGTGCTCGATTTCAAGGGCATCGACGTCGAGACGGTCACAGCTCTCCGCGTCGCCTTCCGCAAGGCCGGCGTCACGTACCGCGTGGCGAAGAACACCCTCGTCAAGCAGGCCCTCAAGGGCACGGCGCTCGAGGGGCACAAGCAGTTCGAGGGCTTCCTTCGGGGACCCACGGGGATCGCCTTCTCCTTCGAGGATCCGACGGCGGCCGCCAAGGTCGTCAAGGAGTTCCGTAAGGGCGGCGACAAGCAGGAAAAGCTCGGCGTCAAGTGCGGTGTGCTCGAGACCATGGTGTTCGAAGGCAAGGCCGTCGAAGACCAACTCGCGAGCATGCCGGGCAAGGACGAAGTCCGCGCCATGCTCCTCGCGACGCTCAACGCGCCGCTCATCGAGCTGCTCCAGTTGCTGCAGGCACCCGCGCAAAACCTCGTGTACGCGCTCAAGGCCCAAGAAGAGAAGCTCGGCGGCTAGCCTCGAGCTCTCCTCTATCAACGACTTTCCACTCACGTTTCCCAGACAACAGACTCATCCGGGCAGCAGTCCCGGCAGAAGATTCGGAGAAATACCATGGCGAACATGACGCAGGAGCAGCTGGTCAACGAGCTCAGCAGCTGGACGGTTCTCGAAGTCGCTGGCCTCGTGAAGGCGCTCGAGGAGAAGTGGGGCGTCAAGGCGGCCCCGGCGATGGTGGCCGGACCGGCCGTGGCCGCGGCGCCGGCAGCGGCGGCCGTCGAGCAGACGGAGTTCACCGTCGAGCTCACCAGCGGCGGCGACAAGAAGATCAACGTCATCAAGGTGGTGCGCGAGATCACCAACCTCGGTCTTGCCGAGGCGAAGGCCCTCGTCGAGGGCGCCCCGAAGCTCATCAAGGAGGGCATCAGCAAGGCTGAGGCTGAGGATCTCAAGAAGAAGCTCGAAGAGGCAGGCGCGAAGGTCACCGTCAAGTGAACTGCGCGAAAGCGTCGACGTAGTCCGCGCTTCCTGAAGGTTGCGGCGAGGGGGACGTGTCTCCCGCGCCGCAACCTACAGGCGTTTCTGCCCGGGCCTCCGGTCCTCTTGCGTTCGTGTCCTCACTTACGTTCGCTCCTTCGGCCTTCGCTCGTTGTCGGTTCGCTTCCTTGTAGTTCGCTCTCTCATGGATCGCTCGGGGTTGCAGGAAGTCCTGCCCCTGTTCCGGTAGTCCCAGCCGGATGACCTCGCACCGGCGCATACGGGCGCCCGCCCGTCAGGAGTTCCGCTACCATGGCCTCGATTCAGACCAACTTCCGGATTCGCCAGAGCTTCGGGAAGATCGCCAAGATCATCGACGTCCCGAACCTCATCGACATCCAGAAGAAGTCGTACGAGAAGTTCCTCCAGTCCGACATTCCGACGCACGAGCGCGAGGATATCGGCCTTCAGGGGGTCTTCCGGAGCGTCTTTCCGATCCGCGATTTCAATGGCGCGAGCGAGCTCGTGTTCGTCGCGTATACGCTCGAGCGCCCGAAGTACGACGTGGACGAATGTCGGCAGAGGGGCATGACCTTCGCGGCGCCCATCAAGGTCACGATTCAGCTGATCATCTACGACACGGCGGGCGAGGGCACCGACCGCGCGGTTCGTGACATCAAGGAGCAGGAGGTCTACTTCGGCGAGATCCCGCTGATGACGGAGAAAGGAACCTTCATCATCAACGGTACCGAGCGCGTCGTCGTCTCGCAGTTGCACCGCAGTCCCGGCGTGTTCTTCGACCACGACAAGGGCAAGACGCACTCCTCGGGCAAACTGCTCTATCAAGCCCGTGTGATTCCCTATCGTGGCTCGTGGCTCGATTTCGAGTTCGACCCGAAGGACCTCATCCAGGTCCGCATCGACCGCCGGCGCAAGATGCACGCGACCGTGCTGCTGAAGGCGCTCGGCTACAGCACGCAGGACCTCCTCAAGTTCTTCTACGACACCGAGACCATCTATCTCGAGGCGGGCAAGAAGTACGCGAAGTCCATCGAATTCGATCTGCTCCCCGGGCAGCGCGCGTCCAAGGACGTGAAGGTCGATGGCGAGGTGATCGTCCGCAAGAGCCGCAAGTTCACGCGTGCAGCCATCCGGAAGCTCAAGGAGGCGAACCTTGATCGCCTCCCGCTCGACCTCTCCGAGCTCCAGGGGAAGGTCAGCGCTGAGGACGTCATCGACGAGGAGACCGGCGAGGTCATCCTCGGAGTCAACGAGGACCTCACCGAGGAGAAGCTCGAGGCCGTCCGCAAGGCGAAGATCGACCAGTTCAAGATCCTCTTCATCGACGGTCTGAACGTCGGTGCGTATCTCCGCGAGACCCTCAATGCGGACAAGATCAACTCGCAGGACGAGGCGATTCTCAAGATCTACCACCACCTGCGTCCCGGTGATCCGCCGACCCTCGAGACGGCGCGGACGCTGTTCAACAACCTCTTCTTCAATCCCGAGCGCTACGACCTCTCGAAGGTCGGTCGTCTCAAGCTCAACTACAAGTTCTACAAGGATGATGAGCAGAAGCCTGACCTCGAGGTCGGCGTTCTCCATTCGCTCGACATCCTCAACACCGTCAAGCACCTCATCGAGTTGAAGAATGGTCGCGGGTCGATCGACGACATCGACCACCTCGGCAACCGTCGCGTTCGTGCGGTGGGCGAGCTGATGGAGAACCAGTACCGCATCGGTCTCGTGCGGATGGAGCGCGCGATCAAAGAGCGCATGAACATGTCTCAGGAAATCGAGACGCTCATGCCTCATGATCTCATCAATGCGAAGCCCGTCTCCGCAGTGGTGAAGGAGTATTTCGGCAGCTCGCAGCTGTCCCAGTTCATGGACCAAACCAACCCGCTCTCGGAGGTCACGCACAAGCGTCGCCTTTCCGCGCTGGGGCCTGGTGGTCTGACGCGCGAGCGCGCTGGGTTCGAGGTCCGCGACGTTCACACCACGCATTACGGGCGCATTTGTCCGATCGAGACCCCGGAAGGTCCGAACATCGGCCTCATCGCCTCGCTCTCGACATACGCGCGCGTCAACGAGTACGGCTTCGTCGAGACGCCCTACCGCAAGGTCGAGGGTGGCCGTGTCGCCTCGGATGTGCGCTGGTTCTCAGCCCTTCAAGAGGAGAATCACTACATCGCGCAAGCGAATGCCGACGTCGACGCGAAGACCGGGCAGATCAAGGCCAATCTCGTCTCGGCCCGTTACAACGGTGAGTTCGTCATGGTCCCGCCGGACCAGATCACCCTGATGGACGTCTCTCCGAACCAGCTCGTGTCGGTCGCGGCCTCGCTGATTCCCTTCCTCGAGCACGACGACGCGAACCGCGCACTCATGGGCTCGAACATGCAGCGCCAGGCGGTGCCCCTCATCCGCACGGCTGCGCCAATCGTCGGCACCGGCCTCGAGGGCAAGGTGGCGCGCGACTCCGGCGTCTGCACCGTGGCGCGTCGCGAGGGCATCGTCGAGAGCGTCGATGCAACGCGCATCGTCGTCCGCGTCGAGGGCGAAGGCGGCGAGTTCCCGGACATCTACCGCCTCCAGAAGTTCCAGCGCTCGAACCAGAGCACGGCCTACAACCAGAAGCCGATCGTGCGTGCGGGCGACCGCGTGCGCCCGGGCGACGTCCTCGCGGACGGTCCGGCGTGCGACACGGGCGAGCTGGCGCTCGGCCAGAACGTCGTCGTCGCGTTCATGCCCTGGCAGGGATACAACTTCGAGGACTCCATCCTGATCTCGGAGCGCATCGCGAAGGACGATGTCTTCACCTCGGTGCACATCGAGGAGTTCGAGTGTGTCGCGCGCGACACGAAGCTCGGCAAGGAAGACATCACGCGCGACATCCCCAACGTGGGTGAGGAAGCGCTCAAGGACCTCGACGAGTCCGGCATCATCCGGATCGGCGCCGAGGTGAAGCCGGGCGACATCCTCGTTGGCAAGATCACGCCGAAGGGCGAGACGCAACTCTCCCCAGAGGAGAAGCTCCTTCGCGCCATCTTTGGTGAGAAGGCGGGCGACGTCCGCGACAGCTCGCTTCGGGTACCGCCCGGCGTCGGTGGCATCGTCATCAATGCGCGCGTCTTCTCCCGCAAGGGCACCGAGAAGGACGAGCGCGCCAAGGAGATCGAGGATCAGGAGAGCAGCAAGCTCCAGAAGGATATGGCTGACGAGGTGAAGATCATCACCGAGTCTGCCTATGCCCGCGTGCGCAAGCTGCTCAGCGGCAAGGTGTCGACGAACAAACTGGTCGACGACAAGGGTAAGGTGCTCCTCGCCAAGGGCACGAAGCTCGATGATGCAGCACTCGACGGCGTGCCCCGTAAGTACTGGGGGCATATCGAACTCGAGAAGGGCAAGGAGAAGATCGATTCGATCCTCGAGCAGTTGACCGCTCAGGTCGACGGGATCGAGATGCTCTTCAAGGAGAAGATCGCCAAGCTGTCGAAGGGGGATGAGCTCCCGCCCGGCGTCATCAAGATGGTGAAGATCTACGTCGCCATCAAGCGCAAGCTGCAGGTCGGCGACAAGATGGCCGGCCGTCACGGCAACAAGGGCGTCGTATCGCGCATCCTCCCCGAGGAGGACCTCCCGTACCTTGCGGATGGGACGCCCGTCGACCTCGTGCTCAATCCGCTCGGCGTGCCGAGCCGCATGAACGTGGGGCAGATCCTCGAGGTGCACCTCGGCTGGGCGGGATTGCAGCTCGGCAAGAAGCTGCAGACCATGCTCGACGCAAAGGGGTATTCCGCGGACAAGGTCCGCTCGCACCTCGGCAAGATTCTTCACACGGGCGAGCCGAATGCCCTGCTGAAAGAGCTCCCTGACAAGGAGCTTCCGGCCCTCGGGCGGAAGTTCGACAAGGGCGTCTTCTTCGCGACCGAGGTCTTCAACGGCGCGGATGAGGCGGAGATCAAGAACATGTTGCAGCTCGGCGGCGTCGCGACGAGTGGTCAGTCGATTCTCTTCGACGGGCGCACGGGCGAGGCCTTCGACCGCGACGTCACCGTGGGCGTGATGTACATCCTCAAGCTGCATCACCTGGTCGACGACAAGATTCACGCGCGCAGCATCGGGCCGTATTCGCTGGTCACACAGCAGCCGCTCGGTGGCAAGGCGCAGTTCGGCGGTCAGCGACTCGGCGAGATGGAGGTCTGGGCGATGGAGGCCTACGGCGCAGCGTATGCGCTTCAGGAGTTCCTCACCGTCAAGTCCGACGACGTCCAGGGACGCACGCGCATGTACGAGGCCATCGTCAAGGGGGACCACACGCTCGACGCGGGTCTTCCGGAGAGCTTCAACGTGTTGATGAAAGAGCTTCAGGCGCTCTGTCTCAACATCGAACTCATCGAGTCTGGCAACGTGGTGAACCGCAAGGACGACGTCCTTGCGGCTGAGGAGGAGTGATCGATGAAGGACATCTTTTCGTTCTTCGAGAAGCCGAAGGACCCGCTCTCCTTCTCTGCCATTCGCATCTCGCTGGCCTCTCCGGAGAAGATCCGGGAGTGGTCGCAAGGCGAGGTGAAGAAGCCAGAGACCATCAATTACCGCACGTTCAAGCCTGAGCGCGATGGTCTCTTCTGCGCGAAGATCTTCGGGCCGGTCAAGGACTACGAGTGCAACTGCGGCAAGTACAAGCGCATGAAGCACCGCGGCATCGTCTGCGAGAAGTGCGGCGTCGAAGTCATCCAGTCGAAGGTGCGCCGTGAGCGTCTCGGGCACATCACGCTCGCAACGCCGGTCGCGCACATCTGGTTCCTGAAGTCGCTGCCTTCGCGTATCGGAGCGGTGCTCGATATCACGCTCAAGGAGCTCGAGCGCGTTCTCTACTGCGAGAGCTACATCGTGATCGACCCGAAGGAGTCTGGCCTGGAGAAGGGCGAGATTCTGACGGAGGAGAAGTATCAGGAACTCTGCGACGAGCGCCGCGGCGAAGGGTTCACCGCCGGCATGGGCGGCGAAGCCATCCTCGAGTTGCTCAAGGGCGTCGATGTTCATGCGCTCTCCGAAGAACTTCGCGTGGAGATGCGCGACGCGTCGAGTGAGGCGAAGAAGAAGAAGTACGCCAAGCGCCTCAAGGTCATCGAGGCCTTCAAGGAGAGTGGCAATCGTCCGGAGTGGATGATGCTGTCGGTGATTCCGGTGCTCCCACCGGATCTTCGCCCTCTCGTTCCGCTCGACGGCGGTCGCTTCGCGACCTCGGATCTCAACGACCTCTACCGTCGCGTCATCAACCGCAACAACCGCCTCAAGCGGCTGATCGAGTTGAACGCCCCGGAGATCATCATCCGCAACGAGCGACGCATGTTGCAGGAGGCGGTCGACGCTCTCTTCGACAACGGGCGCCGCGGCAAGACGATCACCGGCCCGAACAAGCGCCCGCTCAAGTCCCTCAGCGACATGCTGAAAGGCAAGCAGGGCCGCTTCCGTCAGAACCTACTCGGCAAGCGCGTCGACTACTCGGGCCGCTCAGTCATCGTCGTCGGACCGCAGCTCCGCCTTCACCAGTGCGGACTGCCGAAGAAGATGGCGCTCGAGCTCTTCAAGCCCTTCATCTACAACAAGCTCGAAGAGCGCGGTTACGTCACGACGATCAAGAGCGCGAAGAAGCTCGTCGAGAAGGAGCGTCCGGAGGTCTGGGACATCCTCGAAGAGGTGATCACCGAGCATCCGGTGATGCTCAACCGCGCTCCGACGCTGCATCGACTCGGCATCCAGGCGTTCGAGCCGATCCTCATCGAGGGCAAGGCGATTCAGCTTCATCCGCTCGTCTGCGCGGCCTTCAACGCCGACTTCGACGGCGACCAGATGGCCGTGCACGTCCCGCTCTCGGTCGAGGCGCAAATGGAGACGCGCGTGCTCATGATGAGCACGAACAACATCCTCTCTCCCGCCAGCGGCAAGCCGATCATCAACCCGACTCAGGATATCGTCCTCGGTCTTTACTACATGACGCGCGAGCGTCCCTACGCGCGCGGCTGTTACCGCGACGGTGGAGAGAAGAAGGGCGATTTCCGCGGCATCTACGCCTCACCTGAGAAAGTACGGATGCCCTTCGATTCCGAGGAGATCGATCTGCACGCACGCATCCGCGTTCGCATCGACGGGAAGCGCGTCGATACGACGGTGGGTCGCGTGCTCGTGGGCGAGATCCTTCCGGAAGAGATCGACTTCGCGTCGGTCAACAAGGTGCTCGACAAGAAGGCTCTCTCGGGCCTCATCGACACCTGCTACCGCAAGAGCAAGAACAAGAGCACGGTGCTCCTCGCGGACCGTCTGCGCACGCTCGGGTACACCTACTCGACGCGTGGCGGCATTTCGGTCTGCATGGATGACATGGTCATTCCGCCGAAGAAGAAAGAGCATCTCGACCGAGCGCAGAAGGACGTCGAGACGGTCGTCGAGCAGTTCCAAGAGGGCCTGATTACCGACGGCGAGCGCTACAACAAGGTCGTCGACATCTGGGCTGACACGGCCGACGCGGTCGCGAAGGAGCTCATCGACGGCATCAGCAAGGAGACGATCGTCGACGCCGAGACGGGCGAGAAGACGCAGACGCCTTCTTTCAATCCCATCTTCATGATGGCGGACTCCGGTGCACGCGGTTCGAATCAACAGATTCGCCAGCTGGCCGGTATGCGCGGTCTCATGGCCAAGCCCTCGGGCGAGATCATCGAGAATCCCATCAAGGCGAACTTCCGAGAGGGCCTGACGGTTCTCGAGTACTTCATCTCCACGCACGGCGCCCGCAAGGGTCTTGCGGACACCGCGCTCAAGACGGCCAACTCGGGCTACCTCACGCGTCGTCTCGTCGACGTGGCGCAGGATGCCGTCATCACCGAATACGATTGCCACTCGATCGATGGCATCTGGGTGTCGAAGCTCGAAGAGGGCGGTGAGGTCGTCCAGCCGCTGGGCGATCGCCTCCTCGGCCGCGTGTCGCTCCTCGACGTCACGGACCCGCAGACTGGCGAGGTCCTCGTCGAAGCGGGCCAGGAGATTGACGAGCATCTCTGTCGCGCGATCGACGATGCGGGCATCGACAAGGTGATCATTCGTTCGGTCCTCACCTGCGAGGCTCGACGCGGTTGCTGCGCGAAGTGCTACGGGCGTGATCTCGCGCGCGGGTACACGGTCAACATCGGTGAGGCGGTCGGTGTCATCGCCGCGCAGTCCATCGGTGAGCCGGGCACGCAGCTCACGATGCGCACCTTCCACATCGGTGGCGCTGCGGCTCGCGGCAAGATCGAGCAGAGCTCGATCGAGGCGCGGAACGAGGGCTCGGTCCGTTACGAGAACCTCAAGACGGTGCAGAAGCGTGACGGCTCGGTCGTCGCCATGAACCGTCACGGCGTGATCAAGGTCGTCGATGATTCGGGCCGCGAGCGCGAGCGTTACAACGTGACCTACGGCTCGACGCTCCGCGTGGCCGAGGGGCATCGTGTGACGAAGGGCGTCGTGATGAGCGAGTGGGATCCGTACGCGAACCCCATGCTCACCGAGGCCTCGGGCGTCATCGAGTACGCCGACATCGTCGACGGTGTGACGATGGAGGAGAAACTCGACGAGGTGACCGGTTTGTCTCGTCGCGTGGTCATCGAGTCGCGTGACCAGCTGCTGCGGCCGCGCATCGTCATCAAGGACGCGAAGACGTCCGAGATCATGGCGCAATATCCCCTGTCGGTCGGTTCGAACATCGTCCCCACCGAGGGAACTCACGTGGATGCAGGCGACATCATCGCCAAGATTCCGCGCGAGACGACGAAGACGAAGGACATCACCGGCGGTCTGCCGCGCGTCGCCGAGCTCTTCGAGGCCCGCAAGCCAAAGGACCACGCGATCGTCGCGGACATCGACGGGACCGTGCAGTTCGGCAAGGAGTCGAAGGGCAAGCGCAAGGTGGTCATCAGGCCTGACGTCGGTGAGGAGAAGGAGTACCTCATCGCGAAGGGCAAGCACCTGACCGTCAAGGACGGCGACCGCGTGCGCGCCGGCGAGGCGCTCATGGATGGCCCGGCGAACCCGCACGACATCCTCCGCGTGAAGGGCGAAAAGGAGCTCGCGGCGTGGCTGGTGAACGAGATCCAGCAGGTCTATCGACTGCAGGGCGTCGTCATCAACGACAAGCACATCGAAGCGATCGTTCGCCAGATGCTGCGTCGCGTGCGGATCAAGGAGGTGGGTGACACCAGCTTCCTCACCGACGAGCAGGTGGAGAAGCAGGTGTTCGAGCGCGAGAACCAGAAGGTCATCGCGCGTGGAGGCAACCCCGCCGTCGCAGAGCCGCTGCTTCTCGGCATCACGAAGGCCTCGCTCAGCACCGAGTCCTTCATCAGCGCCTCCTCCTTCCAGGAGACGACCAAGGTGCTCACCGAGGCTGCGATCAGCGGCAAGCTGGACGAACTCCGCGGTCTCAAGGAGAACGTCATCATGGGTCGCTTGATCCCGGCGGGCACCGGCGTCGGCGCGTACAAGCGCCTCGAGGTGATCGTCGACGACCAAGGCGAGGCGGTCTACCCGCAGCCGCGCATCGAGCGCGTCGCGGTGGCGCTGAGCGACGAGGGCTGAGCCCCACACGTGCGGCGGGCGTCAGCCCGCCGTCGAACACCGAGTGCGCGCCCGGCCATCACGGCTGCGGCGCGCTGCTCGTTTTGGACGAGGCGTTCGGGGCGGGCCTTGTTCGGCGGGCCTTGTTCGGCGGGCCGTGTTCGGCGGGGCGTGTTCGGCGGGGCGGTTGGCGGGGGAGCGTGAGGCGTGTTGTCAGTGTGCGGCCACGACCTCACGTCCAACGCATGACGCGACATCTGATCGTCGGGGGCGCGGGCGGCGTGGGCGGGGCGTTGGCCGCGAGGTTGCGTGCGCGCGGCGACACCGTGGTGATCGCGGGGCGCACGGAGGCCACGCTCGCTGCGCGTGCCGCCGAGCTCGATGCGGCGTGGCGTGTCGTCGATGCCAGGGACTTCGACGCGATGGAGCGGCTCGTGGGAGAGCTCGCCGCCGAGCCGGAAGGGCTCTTCGGAGTCGCTTGCTGTGCGGGGTCGATCCTGCTCAAGCCTGCGCATCTCACGAGCGCAGCCGACTTCGAGGCGACCGTGTCGACCAACCTCACGACCGCCTTCGCGACGGTCCGCGCAGCGGGGCGACATCTGAGCGGTGCGGGTGGCTCGGTGGTGCTCTTCTCCACGGCAGCGGCGCGTCTCGGGCTCGCCAATCACGAGGCGATCGCCGCCGCGAAGGCTGGTATCGAGGGGCTCACGCGGTCCGCGGCTGCGACCTACGGTGCGCGCGGTCTTTGTGTGAACGCGATTGCGCCGGGGTTGGTCGACACCCCGCTGGCGCAGCGAATCACCGGAAACCCTCGCTCGCTCGACGCGTCGCGCGCGCTGCACGTTCGTGGTCGCATCGGCACCGCCGACGAGGTGGCGTCGCTCGCGGCGTGGCTACTCGGGAGCGATGCCCGTTGGGTCACCGGTCAGACGCTCGGCATCGATGGTGGGCTCGGCGTCGCGCGCTGAAGGCCTCGGGCGCGCGTCGCGGGGCCGTAGAGCCACGAATTCGTTCGCCAGAACTCCGCTCCATGGGAGACCGGATGACGATTGTCATTCAGTTGCAGGTGCGAAATGGTCCGTCCACGTCGCGGGTCGGAGGTGCGCCATCGAACGAACTGAGCCGGAACGAAGTCGGAGCGCGCGTCGCGTCGCGCGCGGCCACGCGGCTCAGTAGCGCAAGGTGATCGCCTCGCGCAGGCGGACGGAGCCGCCCGCGTAGCGGAAGCGCGCGTCGGCCCAGCTCGGTGGGCCCATCGAGCCGGCGGCGTTGCGGGAGGTGCCCCAGCCCTCGCTCGGGATGCCGAAGAGGCCGGTGTCGAGCTTGCCGTTGCCGTTCTCGTCGTGGAAGGCCGAGATGGCGTACGTGCCCGGCGGGTGTCCGCTGAAGGTGCACGTCACGCGACGGCCCTCGGGGCGGAGGCGCTGGTGCGCGATGGCGCGCGTCTCCGCTTCCGTCGGGAAGCCGGTTCCGTTGGAGAAAAGCGCGCAGAAGACGAGGCCGCGGCTGCCCCGCGTGCGGATCTCGACGGTCATCTTCGGCTCGCCGGGCGACGGCTCTTGCGCACGTGTGGCGGCGTAAGGGGCAACGGCGAAAGGAGCGGCGGCGAGCAGCGTGCCGAGCAGCGACGGGAGGGCGAGGAGGCGACGAAGACGCACGGCCGCAGGCTAGCATCGCGGGGGCCTGATGCGGCGGGGTGAAGCGGCGGCGTACCGCATGGACCTGCGCGCGTTTGGGTGGAGCGGGCATTCCGCTGCTAACTTCGCGCCGACGATGCCGGTGTCCTCGACGGTTCGGTCGGCCACGCTGCGGAAGTCGCTCGAGCGCGCGCTCGCGGCGGGCCATCCATGGGTCTTTCGGGAGGCGCTCACGGACCTCGACGCGGCGCCCGGCGAGGTCGTCACGGTGCGCGATGGGCGCGGGCGCTTCGTGGCGCGCGGGATCGCGGATGCGGGCGCGATCGGCGTGCGCGTGTTCGTCACGCGCGACGAGCCCGTGGATGCGCGGCTGTTCGCGGTGCGGCTGCGTGAGGCGGCGGCGCTTCGCGCGCGCGTGGTGCCCACGGACACGGATGCCTACCGGCTGGTGCACGGGGAGGGCGACCGGCTGCCGGGATTCGTCTGCGATGTGTACGGCGCGTATGCGACGGCGCAGCTCGATGGAGCGGGCGCGGAGGCGTGGCGCGGGACGTTTCTCGACGCGCTCGCGCCGGTGCTTGCGGAGCGCGGCGTCGAGACGGTGCTGGTGCGGACGGGGAAGCGCGCGGCGCGGACGGTCGAGTGCGTCCGCGGGCCGCAGCCGCCGCCGCTCGTCGCGGTGCGGGAGCGTGGGATGACGCTGCTCGTCGATCTGATGGGTGGCCAGAAGACCGGGCTCTTCCTCGACCATCGGGAGTCGCGCGCAGAGGTGCGCGGGCTCGCGCGGGGGGCGCGCGTGCTCAACCTCTACGGCTACACGGGAGGGTTCTCGATCGCGGCGGGGCTCGGCGGCGCGGCGAGCGTCACCACCGTGGACATCGCGCCGCGCGCCATCGAGCTGGCCGAGGAGACGTGGCGGCGCAACGGGTTGCCGGAGACGCATCGCGCCGTCGTGAGCGATGTGCCGGAGTTCCTCGCCGCAGCGGCTGCGCGCGGCGAGCGCTGGGACGTCGTCGTGTGTGATCCGCCGAGCTTCGCCCCGAGCGAGCGGGCGCTCGCGGCGGCGCTCGAGGGCTATCGATCGCTCCATCGCGCGTGTCTGAAGGTGCTCGCGCCGGGCGGTCTGTACGTCGCCGCCTCGTGCTCGAGCCACGTCGATCGCGACGACTTCGACGCGACGCTGCGCGATGTCCCGTTGCGCCCGGGGGCTGCGTTGCAGGTGCTCTCGCGCGGGGGCGGGGCGGCGGATCATCCGCGCCTCGCGGCCTTCCCGGAGGGCGACTACTTGAAGGTCGTGGTCGCTCGCGTGGTCGGCTGACCGGGAGCACCGCTCACGCGGAGTCGGGGCGGGACCGGATGGGCGTCGGCGCAAACGGCGCGTGCCGGAGTGCCATGCGCGCAAGGCTTGCGGACGATTGCGGATGCGGATGCTGATACATCCATCATTTCAATGGGTTGGACTTTGGCATCGACCCTGCAAACCGCGTCTGCCTCGGGAGGTCACCGTGGACATGACGGTTCGGCAGGACAACTCGCTCGGCTCGCTCGGGACGCTTCGTGCACGCGCGCAGAGCGCGCCGATCCTCGATCTCGAGGAGGAGCAGCGGCTCGCGATCGCAGCGCGGGCCGGCTCCCGCAAGGCGCACGACAAGCTGCTCGTCGCGCATCTGCGGCTCGTGCTCCGCATCGCGCGGGGCTACGTGAAGCATGGCGTCCCCTTCGAGGATCTCGTGGGGGAGGGGATGGTCGGGCTCGCGGAGGCCGCGCAGCGCTTCGATCCGGCGCGTGGGGTGCGCTTCTCGGCGTACGCGGCGTGGTGGATCCGCGCGCACGTGCGGCGTTCGACGCTCGCGAACCGTCGTATCGTCGCGACGCCCTCGACGCGCGCGGCGCGCAAGCTGTTGGCGCGCCTCCGTGACACCGAGCGCATGCTCGCGCAGCAGCTCGGGCGCCGGGCGACGCGAGACGAGGTCGCCACGGCGCTCGGTGTCACGCCGGAAGACGTCGGCACGGTCGATGCGGCGCTGCGCGAGCGCGACGTCTTCGTGGGCGATGTCGATCAGGGCGGCATGGAGCTGGCGGATGCAGGCTGGTCGCCGGAGCAGCTCGTCGCCGAGGCCGAGCACCGCGTCCGCTCGTCGGAGTCCATCGCGCGCGCGCTCGAGGCGCTGAGCGACCGTGAGAGAGAGATCGTGCGTCGCCGCATCACGTGCGAGGACGCGGACACGCTGAGCGTCGTGGGCGAGGCGCTCGGGTTGTCGCGCGAGCGCGTGCGGCAGATCGAGTCGAAGGCGTGCGAGAAGCTGCGCAGCGCGCTCGACGAGTGTGCGGCATGACCGCGCACGACACGGTGCGCGTGCGCTACCGGCCACGGACGGTGGCAGAGGCGATGACGCTCGCGCCGTACACCGTCGGGCGCGACCAGCCGATCACCGTCGCGCAGGCGATGCTCCATGACCATCACATCAGACACCTCCCGGTGCTCGAGGCGGGGAAGCTGGTCGGTGTCGTCAGCGAGCACGACCTCGCCGTCGTCGAAGGGATGCAAGACCTCGTTCCGGGAACGCCGATCGTCGACGATGTGATGAGCCCGGAGGTCTACGCGGTCACGCCGGATGCACCGCTCGCCGAGGTCGCGGCGCACATGTCGGAGCGCGCGCTCGGCTCGGCGGTGGTCGAGGAAGACGGGCGCGTCGTCGGGGTGTTCACGACGGTCGATGCGCTGCGCGCGCTCGCGCTCTGTCTCGCCGACGCGGACCGAGTCGGCGGCGTCGGGTGGGCGCGGCTATAGTCCGCGCTCACGGCCGAGCGATGGAAGAGACGCTCTTCGAAGAAATCAAGCGTTACGCGCGCTTCGGTCTTGCAGACAGCGCGGCGCTCGCGCGCTTTGCGGGGGTCGCTGCGCCGCATTTCGAGCGCATCGCGGCGGAGTTCTACGAGCGCGTTCGCGAGCACGAGGACGCGCACGCGGTGTTCCGCGACGAGGCGCAGATCACGCGTTTGCGCCGCTCGCTCGTCGTCTGGATGGAGCGCCTCTTCGCCGGGCCGCACGACGAGGCGTACTTCGCCGAGCGCGCGAAGATCGGGCGCGTCCACGTGCGGATCGGGCTGCCGCAACGCTACATGTTCACGGCGATGTCGCTCATTCGCGCGGCGTTCGATGCGCTCGCGGCGTCTTTGGCAGAGCCGGAGCGCGCCGCGACGCGACTCGCCCTCGCGCGGATCCTCGACCTCGAGCTCGCGATCATGCTCGAGACGTATCGCGACGACCTCGTCGAGCGCATGCAACGACCGGGGCGCGAGGAGCGTGAGCGTCTCGCGTCGCAGCTCGCGCAAAGCGAGCATCGCTATGCGAACGCGGTGGAGTTCGCGAGCGTGCTCGTCGTGGGGCTCGACGCCGAGGCGCGCATCACGCTCTTCAATCACGCGGCGGAGCAGCTCACGGGGCTCGCGCGCGAGGAAGTGCTCGGGCAGCCATTCGCCGCGTGGTTGCTCCCCGAGGAAGTTCGTATGCGCGGGGGGGAGCATCTCGCGCGGATGGCGTCGGGGGCGGATCCGGCGCCCGAGTGGTGGGAGGTCGAGATCGAGACCCGCGCGAGACGGCAGCGGCTCGTGCGCTGGCGACTGACGTACGCGCCGAGCAGCGACGACGCAGGCGTCGTGCTCTTCGCGATCGGGCATGACGTCACGGATGAGCGCGCGCTCGCGGAGCGCACGTTGCGCAGCGAGAAGCTCGCGTCCGTCGGCACGATGGCGGCCGGCCTCGCGCACGAGATCCGCAATCCGCTCAACGGTGCGCTGCTCCACATCACTTTCCTCGAGCGCGCGTTGCGGCGCGGCGATGCGGACGGCGACGTGCAGGAGGCGGTCACGCTCGTCGGCGACGAGATTCGCCGCCTCTCGACCCTCGTGAAGGACTTCCTCGTCTTCGCGCGGCCGAATCCGCCGCAGCGCCGGCCCTCGTCCGTGCACGCCGTCTGCGAGCGCGTGCTCGCGATGGCGTCGCCGGATGCGACCGTCGCCGGTGCGCGCCTCGAGCGCGACTTCGCGGTGGAGGATCCGGTCGCTGAGATCGATCCCGAGAAGGTCGAGCAGGCGCTGCTGAACCTCGTGCGCAACGCGGTCGACGCGGTCGCAGCGGTCGGCGGCGGGCGGGTCGTCGTGCGCACGCGGCGCACACCGCGTCACGTCGCGATCGAGGTCGAGGACGAGGGGCCCGGCCTGCCCGCGCCGGACGCGCCGATTTTCGATGCGTTCTATTCGACGAAGCCACACGGAACGGGGCTCGGGCTCGCGATCGTGCATCGCGTCGTGAGCGATCACGAGGGCACCGTCGACGTCGAGAGCCGACCCGGCCGGACGGTGTTTCGTGTCACGCTGCGGCGCGTGTCGGAGTTCGACGAAGGGCGGCCCGCGTGAGCGGCGCGGTAAGAAAGGGGCGCGTCCTCGTCGTCGACGACGAGCCGAGCGCGCGCTCAGGGCTCGAGAAGCTGCTGCGCCAGGAAGGCTGGGCGGTCGACCTCGCCGCCGACGGTGCGCAGGCGCTCGCGGTGTACGCGGAGCGGCCGCCCGACGTCGTCGTCACCGACCTGAAGATGCCGAACGTCGGCGGCCTCGAGCTGCTCACGAAGCTGCACGAGGCGGACGCGGCGCTCCCGGTGATCGTCGTCACGGCCTTCGGCGATGTGGGCTCCGCGGTCGCCGCGATGCGCGCGGGTGCCGAGCACTACCTCGTCAAGCCGATCGACTTCGACGAGCTGCTCGTGGTGCTCGAGCGCGCGCTCGAGCGTCGCGAGCTGCGTGACGAGGCCGACAGCCTGCGCAACGCACTGCGCGAGCGCGATCAGCAGGGGCTCGAGGGGCTCATCGGCGCGTCGCCCGCGATGCAGCGCGTCTACAAGGTCGCGACGCAGATCGCATCGGCGCGCGCCACGGTGCTGCTCACCGGCGAGAGCGGCACGGGCAAGGGCGAGCTCGCGCGGGCGATTCATCAGAAGGGGCCGCGCCGCGACGGGCCCTTCGTCACGCTGCATTGCGCCGCCCTCGCCGAGACGCTGCTCGAGAGCGAGCTCTTCGGACACGAGCGCGGCTCCTTCACCGGGGCCGATCGGCGGCGCATCGGGCGCTTCGAGCAGGCGCACGGGGGCACGCTCTTCCTCGACGAGATCGGCGAGATCCCGTCGTCGATTCAGGTGAAATTGCTGCGCGTGCTGCAAGAGCGCGCGTTCGAGCGCGTCGGCGGCAACGAGACGATCCACGTCGATGTGCGTCTCGTCGCTGCGACGAATCGCGACCTCGCCCACGAGGTCGAAGAGAAGCGCTTCCGCGAGGACCTCTACTATCGGCTGAACGTCGTGTACATCGAGATGCCGCCGCTGCGCGCGCGCGGGCAGGATGTGCTCGTGCTCGCCGAGCATTTTCTCACGCGTTTCTGCCGCGAAAACGGGAGCTCGATCGCGGGCTTCACGCCGGCGGCGACGGCGCTGCTGCTCGGGCATCGCTGGCCCGGCAACGTGCGCGAGTTGGAGAACGCGATCGAGCGCGCGGTCGTGCTCGCCGAGGGCGCGCTGATCGACGCCGCCGACCTCCCCGTGCAGGCGCAGACGGCGCTCGCGGAGGGCGTGCGCGTGCCCGGCTCGACGATGGCCGAGGTCGAGAAGTGGGCGATCCTCACGACGCTCGACGCGGTCGGCGGCTCGACGACGAAGGCCGCGGAGCTGCTCGATCTGAGCGTGCGCACCATCCAGTACCGGCTGCACCAGTACGGCCGCGCGCGGGACAACGGCGGCCCCCACAACGGCAACGGGCGCGACTCCTCCCCCGGCTGACCGCGGCAAAGATCCGCGGAATTCCACGTAGATCCGTCGTTTTTCACGCACTGCGTCGTGCGCGTCGCGCGGGGACGTGGCATCAGCGGCGCGCGCGTTGCGGGCAGGCGTCCGGATACGACGCCTGGGACCTCCGCGGCGCAGGAGCGACACGTGCTCAACCGCTACAGCCGCCTCGTCACTCAGGACCCTTCGCAGCCCGCCGCGCAGGCGATGCTGCACGCCGTCGGCCTCACGCGCGCCGACCTCGACAAGCCGCAGATCGGCATCGTCAGCACGGGCTACGAGGGCAACCCGTGCAACCTGCACCTCGACGACCTCGCGCGCGTCGTGAAGCAGGGCACCGCGCGCACGGAGGTCGTCGGGCTCGTCTTTCACACGATCGGCGTGAGCGATGGCATCTCGATGGGCACGCCCGGGATGCGCTACTCGCTGCCGTCCCGTGAGGTGATCGCGGACTCGATCGAGACGGTCGTCTCCGCGCAGAGCTACGACGGACTCGTCGCCGTCGTCGGCTGCGACAAGAACATGCCGGGCGCGATGATGGCGATGGCGCGGCTCGATCGCCCCGCGATCCTCGTCTACGGCGGCGCGAGCGCGTCGGGCAGATACAAGGGGCGCAAGCTCAACGTCGTCTCCGCGTTCGAGGCGCACGGTGCGCGGCTCGCGGGCAGCATCGACGAGCACGAGTTCCGCGCGATCATCGAGAACGCGTGCCCGGGCGCGGGCTCGTGCGGCGGCATGTACACGGCGAACACGATGGCCTGCGCCATCGAAGCGCTCGGCATGAGCCTGCCGTACTCGTCGTCGACGCCGGCGCTCGCGCCCGAGAAGCGCGCCGAGTGCGAGGCCGCGGGCGCGCGCATGCACGGCCTGCTCGCCGAGGAACTGACGCCGCGCAGGATCATGACGCGCGAGGCCTTCGACAACGCGATCACGGTCGCGACGGCGCTCGGCGGCTCGACCAACGTCGTGCTGCACCTGCTCGCCATCGCGCGGACGCTCGGCGTGCCGCTCGAGCTCGACGACTTCGCGCGGATCGGCGCGCGCACGCCGCTGCTCGGCGATCTCGCGCCGAGCGGCCCGTATCTCATGGAGGACGTGCACGCGATCGGCGGCACGCCCGCCGTGATGAAGCTCTTGCTCGACGCGGGCCTCTTGCACGGCGACTGCCTCACGGTCACCGGGCGCACGCTCGCGGAGAACCTCGCCGCGCTGCCCGCGCTCACGCCGGGCCAGGAGGTCGTGCGGCCGCTCGATCGCCCGCTCGCAGCGACGGGGCATCTGAAGATCCTGCGCGGGAACCTCGCGCCCGAGGGCGCCGTCGCGAAGATCACCGGCAAAGAGGGCGTGCGCTTCTCGGGCACCGCGCGCTGCTTCGACGGCGAGTACGCGGCGAACGACGCGATCGCGGCCGGCAAGGTGCAGAAGGGCGACGTCGTCGTCATCCGCTACGAGGGGCCGCGCGGCGGGCCGGGGATGCCCGAGATGCTGAAGCCCACGGCCGCCATCGTCGGCGCGGGGCTCGCGCAGGACGTCGCGCTCATCACGGACGGTCGCTTCTCG
>Ga0172372_10004369_pt1 | contig 20131 bp, 16 predicted proteins | sample LakKiv5m_2_FD_114544 | JGI IMG/M metagenome (GOLD analysis project Ga0172372, IMG submission 114544) | Freshwater microbial communities from Kabuno Bay, South-Kivu, Congo - kab_092012_9.5m | ecosystem: Environmental > Aquatic > Freshwater > Lake | place: Democratic Republic of the Congo...
GAAACCGTTTCTCATTTTTCCAAAGGGGCAATGATTCCGTACGTCTTTGAAGAAGGGGTGTATGGTTTACCTTTAACGCAAAATTTCTGGGTCACATTTTATCGTCGCGACATTATGGATTCGATTGGTGTCAATACCATTCCTCAAACGTGGGATGAAATTATTGGTATTTTACCTTTATTACAAAGTTATGGGTTAAATTACTTCTTGCCCCTTTCGCAATTTTCAGGTTTAAAACCATTTGTTGCAACATTACCCTTTATCCACCAATTTGGTGGACAACTTTATGCAGAAGACGGCATGAGTACGACAATCAATGAAGAAAATACTTTAAAAGGAATCACCTTAATGGCGGAACTTTTTACCCTTTATAATATTCCCAAATTCGTCGCAAGTTTTTATAATCAATTCCGATATGGAACGTTGCCGATTGGCATTGGGGATTTAGGAACGTATTTACTGTTATCGAGTGCTGCAAGTGAATTAGACGGATTATGGGCAATGGATTTACATCCCGGATATCAAGACCCCGTGACCCAAGAGATCAACCGTTCGAGCGCTACTGGTGCTCAAGGGTCGATGATTTTGGCAAATACCAATATTCCTCAAGATAGTTGGGATTTCTTATCCTGGTGGATGTCGACACCCATTCAAACTTTATTTGGTTCCACACTACAAAGTACTTATGGCAAAACGTATTTCTGGAATTCTGCTAACTTAGAGGCTTTTGCTGAATCTAGTATGCCTGAAGAATATAAGTCCGTTGTTTTAGCGCAATGGGAATATGCTTTAGAAGCTAGTCGGATTCCTGGCACTTATATGGTGGAGCGCGAATTATCCAATGCATGGACCAATATTGTGTTCCAAGGCATCAATCCTCGCCAAGCAATTGATGAAGCGGTGAGAATTTCTAATCGGGAAATTATTTATAAGATGGCCGAATTCGGTTACACCTTCCAAGGTGAAATTTTACGACCGTATCCAGTGCCGACGATTGATAATATAGATTGGTGGTTGACCCAACATGCTTAATCGATTATTAGATCGGATGAACCGCCCTGCTTGGTTTATTTTCCCTTATTGGTTTTTGTTTGCAGTCTTCATTGTGGTTCCAGTTGTCGCTGCAATTGGATTATCCTTCACGTTCTTTAATTCCATCCAAACCCCAACCTTTATTGGCATTACAAACTATATTGAATTAATTACTTTAGACACTGTCTTCATGCGATACGTTTTACCCAACACCTTGCGTTTTGCATTTATTGTTGGGCCAGTTGGGTATGCATTGTCCTTTATGGTTGCATGGATGTTATCCCACTTACCGAAAAGACCAAGAACGATTTTGGCAATTATTTTTTATTCACCGTCTTTAACTGCAGGGGTTGCCATGGCAGCGATGTGGCGCATTATCTTTTCTGGGGATGCTCAAGGTTACTTGAATGCAATTATGTTGGATTTAGGTTTGATTGTAGAACCGATTCAATTTTTACAAAATCCAGATATGCTCATGACCATTATGATTGTGGTGTCATTATGGAGTTCTATCGGGGTTGGATTTTTAGCCATGCTTGCTGGGATTTTAAACGTTGATCGTACGCTCTATGAAGCAGCTTATATCGATGGCATTAAAAATTGGTTCCAAGAAATTATTTATGTCACCATCCCAGCGATGAAACCACAAATGATATTTGGTGCGGTCATGGCGGTCGTGGGTACTTTCCAAGCTGGTGCGATTGGTGTCGCCTTGTCAGGAACCAATCCTACGCCAAATTATGCAGGTCAATTGATTGTGAATCATATTGAAGACTTTGGGTTTATTCGCTATATGATGGGTTACGCTGCGAGTATTTCTGTGATTCTTTTGTTAATGGTATACGCCATTTCTAAAGTGACTTGGAAATTTTTAGGAGAAAAAGATTAATGGCATCAAAATTTTTAGGAACACAAATTAATCCTGACCGTTTTCATAAAGGACAACTGCCCTTTTTCATCATTTTAATTTCCTTTTCTGTCTTGATGATCTTACCGATTTTATTTATCATCAATCACGCATTTAAACCACAATCCGAACTCTTTGCTTATCCACCTGCTTTCTTTGTGCAAAATCCGACGCTTGATAACTTTATTGAACTCGCTAGACTTGTTTCAACTTCTGGCGTTCCCTTTTCTCGTTATGTTTTAAATAGTGTATTCATCACGGGTGTCGGCGTTGGCTTGGCAATTTTATTCACCGCTTTATCCGCTTACGGTTTAGCGAAATTGCATTTTAAAGGTAAGAAATTGTTATTTGAAATCAATACAATTTCTTTAATGTTTGTGCCAATTGCGGTGCAAATACCTCGATATATTGTGGTGGCCCAATCAGGAATGATTGACACTTATTTTGCTCATATTTTCCCGCTTATTACCATGCCTGTTGCTATGTTTTTAATCAAACAATTCATCGATCAAATCCCTAATGATTTTATCGAAGCTGCGCGTATTGATGGGGCTAGTGAGATGCAAATATTTTTTAAGGTGATCATGCCCATGATTGCCCCAGCAGTCGCCACCGTTGGTATTCTTGCTTTCCAATTAATTTGGAATGATACTTCCACTTCAACCTTATTTATTAATGACGAAAGTTTAAGAACGTTAGCATTTTTCTTACAAACTTTAACCTCAGGCGTTGGTAATACCATTGCTGGACAAGGGATGGCTGCGGCGGCATCGTTATTAATGTTTATTCCTAATTTAGTTTTGTTTGTGATTTTACAAAGTCAAGTGATGTCCACGATGGCGCACTCGGGGTTGAAGTAATATGAAACGCTGGTTATACCTTATTATTTTTGCAAACTTAGGGTTGTTTTTACCGCAAAGAACAGTCGTACCAACACTTGCAGATAATGGCTTGCCCTATCAAACTTACACTTATGCAAGTTCACGGCAACAACTCATCCAAACCCAAGATGCATATTTGCCGTTATCACTCACAACGCAACTTGGTGAGTTCACCCTCTCATCACCCCAAGATGTTTACGTGGATTCCCAAGATATTATTTATGTTGCTGATAAAGGTAGAAAATCCATCATCAAATATAATTTGCAAAATGATGAAGCGATTGAAATTGGTTTAGGTATACTCAACGAACCGACAGGTGTTCATGTTGATGAATTTGGTTCAATTTATGTGGCAGACTTTGCCAATAAAAAAGCTTATCAGTTCGTCAATGATGACGGGGAATATAGGGTACAAACCGAGTATCAAAAACCACTTAATTCACCTTTCTTTGGTGAAGAAGATCCCTTTGATCCTACCAAAGTTGTCACCGATCGAGGTGGCAATGTCTATGTTCTACTTGCCGGTAACGTGAACGGTCTTGCTCAGTTTAAAAACAATGGTGAATTCTTTGGTTATTTCGGAGGCAATCGAATTCCGGCCACAATTGAAAACACCATTCGTTCACTATTATTTGATGAAGAAACTAGACGTAACTTTTTCCAAATTATTCCTAAGCCTGTTTATAACCTTAGTATTGATCAAAGTGGTTTAATTTTAACCTCTACCAAAGACCAAGATGGATACTTAAAACTCAACATTGCTAACGTCATCTATAATCAATCAGTTTGGGGTTTTAATACAGTTGAAGATATTGCTGTCGGTCCATATAACACGATTTATACATTAACCTCAGAAGGTTATATCGTTGAATATGATCCAAATGGTTCCGTGCTATTTTTATTTTCAGGTCCGGACGCCATTGGGCAAAAAGGATTATTTAAACGAGCCAAAGGGATCGCGATTGATTCTCGAAATAATTTATATGCAGTTGATGAAGCAACAGGCGCACTACAAATTTTTATTCCAACCGAATTTGCAAATTTAGTTCATGATGCTATCGATTTATACTTTGATGGAAAATATGCCGAATCTTTGGTCCCTTGGCAAAACGTCTTAAAAATGAATCGGCTTTTTGACCTTGCTAATCAAGGATTGGGTGACGCTTATTTTGCTTTACAAGATTATGAATCTGCCTTAACTTACTATCGATTGGCAAGAGATACTAGAGGGTATTCCAATGCTTACTGGGAAGTTCGAAACCAATTCCTATTAGTCAATGGCAATGCTTTTGTCGTTTTCTTGATGATACTGATCGCTTTCTATGTGGTTCGCAAATTCATTCCTGGCTATGTTTGGGTGCAATCGCAAATCCAAAATTTAAAACAAAAAACCACGCTTCCTTCTTGGATTAAAGAACTCCAATTTCCATTCCAAGTGTTTGCCAAACCGGTTGATGGATATGATGATATCAAGCGTCATCGAACCTTTAGCAACCGCAGTGCGCTTGTTTATTTAATCGCATTCTTTGTCGCGTATTTAATTTGGATATACGAAACCAACTTTTTATTTAACGGTTTAATCTCTTCCGAAATTAATATAGTTGAACAAGTCATTGGTGTCTTTGTTCCATTTGGTTTGTGGGTTGTTAGTAACTACTTAGTTTGTTCCATAAGAGATGGCGATGGTAAATTATCGGAAGTATTTCAAGCATCAGCCTTAACATTATTGCCGATGATTATCACCTTCCCAATTCTGACGATCATTTCGCATGGGTTAACGGCAAATGAAAGTTTTATTTATGATTTGATATATGGCATTGGTGTGAGCTTTACAGTGATATATATGTTTATCATGGTGAAAGAAATTCACTTTTATGACATCAAACCGACGTTTAAAAACATTCTCATCACGATCTTTACTGCCATTATGTTACTTGCTTTAACCTTAATTATTGTCTTCTTGCTTGGAGAAGTTTATCAATTGATTGCCGATATCATTCAGGAGGTGAATAGCCGTGTTTAAACTTTCACGATTCATCATTCCGATGATTGTATTACCTGTATTAATTGTGACAACACAAGAGGATCCCACATTGATGGTTGCCCCTCGTGTTGATAATTTTGCTTTTATTGAAAACCAATTATTGAGTAGTTCACGGTACACGCAAGTAGATGAACAAAATGCGGCTGTTTTAAACCGTTTCGAAGATGACTTTCACTTACAATATAGCGAAGAACAACTTGATATTCTTGGTTATGAATTAATGTTAGAAAATAACAACCTTAATCTTTATTTTGAAAAAGATTCTTTTTCATTATTGCTTGAAGATAAGGCAACTGGTTATATGTTATCTTCGCGTCCAGAATTCCAAGGGTATTCTGAAACCAGAGAAGATAACACAGCGAATCGCAATCAAATGAATTCAGGTTTATGGATTGATTCTATCCGAACCAATAATATTAGTAGCAGTGCAATTAAAGTAGAATCGTTGTACACCATTGCAGATGTAAGTTATCAAACGAATGGTTCACAGGATTTAACCAACATTGATTGGACAAGACCTTATTTAATTGAGGCGAATAGTTATCAACATAGTCGAGTACAAGTCATCACTTCATCTGTTAATGAAACAAGTTTTAAATCCACGATTCAGATTACAAACTATGGTTTTAGTTTTGACATCATCATTGGCTTAGAATCAAATGGATTTTCTGTTCATTTTAATCCAACAACTATCCAAGAAAGCAATGATCAATATCGCTTACTTGGATTACAATTTTTCCCATATTTTGGTTCTGCTCGTGAGGATATTTATCCCGGTTATGTTGTCATTCCAGATGGCGTTGGTGCATTAGTCAGAACCAATCAACGTTTTGATAAAACCTATCAATCTGATTATTATGGTTCAGATTTAGGCTATCTAAGAAACTCGGTTGCCTCCTTATCCCTACCCATTTATGGCATGATTCACCAAGTCAATCGTGTTGGTTTTTATCATGACATAGTTGAGGGAGCTGAACATGCAACCTTATTAGCGAATTTCTGGGGTAGAAACACTCGTTATCATCGCATCACAAATCGATATAACGTTCGACGTATTTATCGAAATATCATTAATCGCGCTGGTGATGGTCAAGATGTTATCCCTGCAGAAATGATTACGCAACCTTATGAAGGAGTTTACCGTATTTTAAAGGAAGACCAAGCTAATTACGTGGGCGTGGCAAAATCCTATCAAAATGAATTAGCATCTCGCCAAGCAATTCAAGCATTAGAAAACACAGAAACACCCATTCAACTTGCTATGCTAATTCACGAACAAGAACCTACTTTTTTTGGCACTTCACGATTAACCATGACTTCAATGGATGATGTTCAACGCATGCGAGATGAACTCAATGAACAAGGTATTGATGAGCAACTTATCGTCTTAAAAGGTTGGTCTGGCGATGGCTATGCTTACCGTCAACCATACTATTTTAATTTACCCGATCGTCAAGGATTATTAGATGTGATTGCAGATGTCAACGAAGATGGCCAGTATCTTTTCCTTGAACAGGACTATCTTGTGAGTAGTGAACTTTCTCGACGAGTTGAATTTAATCGCGATGTCGCACGAAATTACTCAAAATTAAAAATGAGTTATCGTCTCAATCGCTTGGATAATCAACCGATTAATGAGTATTATCTTTACCCAACCATCGCTCAAGAAAAACTAGCAAATGATATCGCAGTGATAGATGACTTAGGAGCAAGTGGATTTGCATTCCCTCATCTTGGTCAAACCTTATTTAGTTATTATGATGATCAACGAATAAACCGTTCTGAAACCTTACAAATTGTGACCGATATGGCTGCATCATTAACGCGCTCAGCGATGAATCGTCCATCTGCCTACATGTTCCCTTATGTCAGTCATTATTTAGAAATGCCGATTACGAATAGTCAGTTAGATTTATTTACTGATTTAGTGCCACTTGTTCCTTATGTGTTAAAAGGGTATATGCCCACCTTCACACCTTATTTAAACTTTAATGCTTTAGGAAAAGAACGACTACTCCAAATGATTGATTTTGCAGTGAATCCAAGTTATTTATTAACCGATCAACCAAGTAGCGCGCTTCGATATACTTATAGCAATAAATACTTCACCACCGCTTATGATGATTTCAAAGATGACATCCAAGATGTTTATCAATATATTGCAAATGCATTAAATCCGGTGTTGGGAACTACGGTCGCTGAACGAACGATGCTACAAACCGGGGTTAGTCGAATTGTCTATGATAATGGCATCACCTTATATATTAATTACCGTTCTACACCTGTCACCGTTGATCAAGTGACGATTGCGGCATTAGACTATGAGGTTGTGTTATGAAGAGAAAAAGAACGTCTTTTTTTAAACAATTCTTGACGCGTCTTTTGAATTTGATTCAGTCAATCAGTCAATTTTACCAAGCTAAGATTCAACCTCCCTTAGACCGTTTTTTCTATCGCTTAAAACATAATTTTATTTATCGAGAAATCGGTAATACAGTGAAAATATTTTCCTTGATCACCATTCGTATCACAAGAAAACGTCGGCATGCATTTTATGGCTATTTATTTATTTTGATATGGTTAATTGGGATTGCGATTTTTACCTTATATCCCTTAGGATATTCGTTTTATTTAAGTTTTCATGAAGCCTATTACAACTTACAAGAAGGCGTTATTACCACATTCATCGGCTTCACGAATTATGTCAATATATTTAGAAGTCAAACCCTTGTGCCTGCTTATAGCAATTATTTAGGTAGAATGGTGGTTGCGGTTCCCATCATCATTGTCTTTTCAATCATCATTGCCGTCCTCGTCAATATGCCGATCAAGACCAAAAGTTTGTGGCGAACTGTTTTCTTTTTACCGGTGATTATCTCTACAGGTCCTGTCATCAATGAATTGAATGCTCAAAGTGCAATTACTTTACCCAATTTACAGGCAAGCGGAATCTATAGTTATATCGTCAATAATTTACCAAGCTTTTTAGCAGATCCTTTAACCACTGTCATTAATTCCATGCTTTTAATCCTATGGTATGCAGGGATTCCTATCCTCATTTATTTAGCAGGATTACAAAAAATTGATCCGAGTTTATATGAAGCCGCCAGTATGGATGGTGCCTCACCTTGGATGCGTTTTTGGAAAATCACCTTGCCATCTTTAATGCCGTTTACCGGTATTTCTATTGTTTATGTGGTGGTATCGATGTCCTTATTTGTTGAACCAGGTGGCGTATTAGATTTAACGAGGACCCATATGTTAGTGGGGGCTCCTGATTCTGCATTCTGGTTTGGATATGGATATGCAGCCGCAATGGCGTGGGTATATTTTATTTGTATGGTCTTATTGATTCTAGTTTTTACAAGTCTTACCCGAGAAAAAAGAGGTAAAGTAAAATGAAACTTTACTCATTCATTTCAGTCTCCCAACAACAAAAAATGAAAAAAGTTTGGTTAGGAAAAACCTTAACTGATGGTTTGCTATTTAAGGTTGTTATTTATTTATTGTTGATTAGTTTTAGTTATATTTATTTATATCCTCTGTTGTTTATGTTGATCAACAGTTTAAAATCTGTTGATGATTTGATTAATCCTGGTGTGCAATGGATTCCCACCGTCTTGATGTGGGAAAACTATGAACGCGCCTTTCAAGTTTTAAGTTTGCCAAACTCGTTGATTGATTCAACAGTCTATGTTTTAAAGGTCAGTGTCAGTGCGACGTTATCGAGTGCCCTAATTGGTTATGGGTTTGCTCGATTTAATTTCCCTTTTAAACGCTTATTCTTTGCAATTATGTTAGCGACCTTTATTCTCCCTCAACAAGTGACCATGGTTGCGAATATGCTTATCTTTAGAGAATTAGAAATCATCTCAACGGAATGGGCGATGCTTTTACCAGCGATGACAGGACAAGGCATCAATGCTGCGATTTATATTTTGATTTTTTACACATTCTATCGAACGATTCCAGGCATCCTCATTGAATCTGCAGAAGTGGATGGGGCTGGTCAATTAAGAATTTTTCGAACCATCATCCTACCCTTAGCGATCCCTTCTTTTGTCATTGTTTTCTTATTTAGTTTTGTTTGGTATTGGAATGAATCTTTTATTACCGGCTTATATGTAGGTGATAAGGTGACCTTGCCATTATGGTTACAAGCTTTTAGAGCTTCGTATGAAACGATTTTCCCACCTGGTACACCAGGAGCAGAATTAAATGAGGCTATTTTATTGTCGGGAAACATGTTGACCATTTTGCCTTTACTCTTACTGTATTTCTTTGGTCAAAAATTATTTACTCAAAGTATCGATAAAACGGGAATCACTGGAGAATAGTATGAAAAAAATATGGCCTTTAACATTCTTAATCGTGACCGTCACGTCTTGTGTCAATCCGAGTGTAAGTTCATCCGCATCAAGTGGTGTTCCTAATGGAAGATTACCTTTAACTCCTGTAGAAGGTTGTGGCGTACAAACGATTGATAACCAGTGGGTTTGTACATGGACCGACGAGTTTAATGGAGACAATCTTAATCCTGATCATTGGAATATTGAAGTGAATGGCGATGGTGGTGGTAACCAAGAAGCTCAATACTACCGCAGTGAAAATATCTCAGTCAATGATGGCACATTAAAAATCACCGCTAAAAAAGAAAATTATTTAGGGAAGCAATATACCAGTGGTCGAATTAATTCTCGTTATAAAGTGAATCCTCAATTTGGTCGAGTAACGTTCCGCGCCAAAATGCCGGCAGGAAGAGGAACCTGGGCGGCAGTATGGATGTTACCGTTGTTCAATCGCTTTGGACAATGGCCTAATAGTGGTGAAATTGATATCTTAGAATATGTCGGTTATGACCCAGACACCGTTTTTTCGGCAACGCATACGACTAAATTCAATCATACAAAAAATAACAATCCCAGCGCCTCTAAAGTATTAGTCGATCCTGAAAATCAATTCTATGAATATGAAATGATTTGGTTACCAGGAGAAATTAGGATGTTCGTGGAAGGCAATCCTTATGGTACCTATCGATATGTTCCACAATTTAATCAAGACGTACCTTATGATGATGTATTCCCATTTCAAGAAGAATTCTATTTCATCATTAATCTTGCGATTGGTGGTAGTTGGGGTGGAGTTCAAGGCATTGATACCCTTGCGTTTCCTACTGTATTAGAAATCGATTATTTACGCATATATGAATGGGATTATGCCAATCATGATCTCACACCACCTGAAAAACCAACAGCCCTCGCCACTTCGCAACTCGAGAATACCATTCATTGGAATCGCCCAAGTGATGACACATGGGTTAGCCATTACGCGATTTATTTAGATGGTGTGAAATATCGAGAAGCAAAAATTAATCAATTTACATTCGTTGGACTTGAAATGCGGAGTTACCAAGTTCAAGTTGAAGCGATTGATTTTGTTGGTAGAACTTCACCCTTATCCGATGCAATTACCTTTAACTTTGAAGGATAAACTCATGCTCAAACCACATCAAAAACTTGTATTTAAAGAAACGTTTCAATCTTTGAATCGGAATGTTTGGAATGTCGAAGTAGGAGAAAAATGGTTTAACGATGAACGACAATGTTATGTTGATTCACCTAAAAACCTCCAGATCACTCCACAGGGCTTACGAATTATTGCCGATATCAATCCTGCTGAAAAAAAGTGTCGATATCAATCCATTCGTTTAAATACAAAAGATAAAAAAGAATGGCAGTATGGAACGTTTATTGCTCGCGCCAAACTTCCTCATGGGAAAGGTTCTTGGCCTGCAATTTGGTTTTTAGGTCACGATATTGGACCTGTAAAGTGGCCGTTGTGTGGTGAGATTGACTTATTAGAAATGGTGGGACATGATCCGGAAGTTTTACATTTTAGTTTGCATTCACAGTTACATAATCACATTATTAAAACGCAACGGACGAAGTTTCAAAAAATTCCTGGCATTATGGAAGGTTTTTATGATTATAAAATGATTTGGCGTCCCGAAGGCATTAGTTTTTTTATTGATGATATTCATTATGTAACCTTTGAGAAGAAACCAAATGATCCAATTGAAAGTTGGCCTTTTGACAAACCCTATTATCTGATCATTAATATTGCGGTTGGGGGTACTTGGGGTGGAAAAATTGAAGAACAAGACATGCCATATGTGATGGATGTTGAAAAAATTGAGGTGTATCAAGAATGAAAGTCATTGTCAGTACTGCTTCAGGAGCTCGCTGGGCAAATCAACCTGTGACACCTTCAAAGGCGCCGATGGGGACAAGTTTAGCTTTAAATCCTATCCAAACCTTTCAAACCCATCTTGGATTTGGTGGTTCCCTTACTGAATCAGCGGCCTACACGATCAAAGAAAACCATGATGAAGTCACCGTGCAAAACTTATTGGATTTATATTTTTCCAAAGATGGATTAGATTATCACTTTACTCGTATCCATATGAATTCCAGTGATTTCGCCTTAGGAAATTATACTTACGTTGAATATGGCGATAAGACATTATCAACTTTTTCTATCGCCAGAGAATCTTGGTATGTCTTACCGATGTTAAAAAAGATTTTAGCCAAACAAAAAGATTTAAAAATTCTGATTTCACCTTGGTCGCCTCCAGGATGGATGAAAGATAATTTACAAATGAATCATGGTGGTGTCCTAAAACCAGAATTTCATTCATTATGGGCACAATACTACATCAAGTTTATTCAAGCATTGCATCAAGAAGGCATTCAACCCTGGGGTGTCACCGTACAAAATGAACCTGCTGCCAAACAAGTTTGGGACTCATGCTTATACACACCTGAACAAGAACGAGACTTTATTAAATTTCATTTAGGTCCACTAATGCAAAAACATTTTCATGATCAAATTAAACTTCTTGTATGGGACCATAATCGGGATATCATGGTTGAAAGAGTCACACCCATCTATGCTGATCCTAACGCCAGTCAATTTGTCTGGGGCACAGCCTTCCATTGGTATGGAGAAGAAAAATTTGAGAATGTAGGTAAAACGAAAGCATTATTTCCTGATAAACATTTATTGTTTACAGAAGGTTGCATTGAAGGAGGTCCTCGTCCAGGATCTTGGGATACAGGAGAACGATATGCCCGTAATATTATCGGAGATTTTTTACAAGGTAATGAAGGATTCATCGACTGGAATTTAGTGTTAAACGAACAAGGGGGTCCTAATCATGTTGGAAATTATTGTGATGCCCCTATTTTGTTTGATCGCCGATCTCAAACTGTGATTAAAAATAGTTCCTATTATGTCATTGGTCATTTTTCAAAATTTATTCCACCTCAATCCAAGCGCATCCAATTAGTTGGAAAACTTCCTGATGGCATGCTTGGTGTTGCTTATCAAACCCCTGAACATAAAAATGTGATGGTCTTATTAAACACCACCATGCTTCCTCAAGTTTTTTCGATGGAAATTCAAGGAACTTGGCAAACCTTTACATTAGACGCAAAAGCGATTGCCACGGTGATAAAGGATGAAAAGTAAATTACGAAAACTTACTATTCATCAATTGGCTGCAGATCTTTCCTTATCTCCAGGAACCGTCAGTAAAATTCTCAATGATAAAGGGAGTGTCACTGAAGAAACTAGAAATCGGGTACTAGCTCGGGCAAAAGCATTAGGATATGTTGCCAGCCATTCTGCAAGAATCTTAAAGGCAGAGCACACATGGACTATTGGCGTTGTCTTTTCAGACATAGCTTCATTCGGTTTGGAACATCCTTTCTTTGGATCGATAATTCAAGCATTTAAAAACCTCATTGAAGATAAAGGTTACGAAATTGTGTTTATTCCTAAAAAAATAGGTGATCAAGAACAAACGTATTTACAATGGGCTTTAAATAAAAGTGTGGATGGTGTTTTGTTGCTTACCGGCGATATCAACGCTTCTGATATTCAAGAATTAATCCGCGCTGATATTCCATGTGTATCCGTTGACATGGTAGATCCATTACTTGCCACGGTGATTAGTGATGATTTTCAAGGCATTGAACTTATTTTTAAACACTTTTTACAGCTTGGATTTCAACGGATTTTTGCTTTTTCTGGATCGACGTTATCAAGAGCCTATCAACAACGAACCGAAGCCTTTGAAAAATTAACCCTGCAATTTAAAACAGATCGTTCTAAAGATTTTTATTTTTCTACTGATAAATATGGCGTGAAGCATTATTACGAACAAGCACTTTTATGGATTCAAAGTTGGCAAGTAAAACCACATGCGATCATTGCGTTTTCAGATGATATTGCAATGGGACTGATTATGGCGTTACAAGAATTAGGTTATCGCGTTCCAGAAGATATTTCCGTATCTGGATATGATGATATTCAATTTGCAGGTTTGTTTTCTCCACCATTAACGACCATTCGCCAAGATAAAAAAAGGATTGCAGAAACCGCAGCCGCAAAATTATTGTCGATGATTGAGTCTGACGATCAAACCAAGGGACTTACTAAAGTTCCTGTACAACTCATCGTTCGTCATTCCACTAAACGGATCAAATAACTTTAATTTTGGTTTTGATGAGATAGATGCCGATCGATAAAATGGCTAATATGACTCCAATGATCCACAATGGTAAGTTGAAAAAAATCAGTTGCATTATTCCAAAATAAATTAGAAGGTTTCCGATCGTTAACACCCCGTACTGTAACCAAGTTTGCCAGAAATAATCATAGAATTTTTTGTGTTGGATCGTAAAGGCAATACGCAATGGATAGGTGTATACCAAAGGCATACCGATGACGATGATATGTTTCCAAGTCGGTTGTTGTTTCACCCACATCATTGCTTTTTTGGTTGGTTTATATTTTTCTACAACTTGATTGGTTTTTTCGTGGAGCCAATGGATGAAAAAATAAAAAAGCGAAAACCCAATGGTAAAACCTATCCATAACACCAAACTCGCTAGCCAGACATGATTTAAAAGTATGGTAAGCACGGTCAATAAAAAGATGGCAGCAGGTCCTTCTAAGGTTGGATGAAGGATAGCAAGTATGAATACAAAGATGATCCCCATTAATCCTAGAGAAAGGATCCATATTTCAATCGTTGACCAAAGGCTTTCAAGCATGATTCTATTGTACATTCTTTAAGATTAGGTTAAAAATAAATCCTTTCGCAAGGAATTGAAGAAACAATGGTAAAATGACATTAGAGGTTAATTATGGAAAAATCATTGAAAAAGACGCCGGCTAAATTCACAAAAAAAGAATGGGCCTATATTTTTTATGACTGGGCAGAATCTGCATTTACGGTTGTGTTCGCTACCTTTATCTTTCCCGGACTCTATGCATATTTATCTACTGAGGGTGGTGGCGGGTTAACCAATGATCAATCCTCCATTCTTTACCAAGTTATCATTTCTACCATTTCTATTATCATCGCGATTAGTTCACCTATATTAGGAACTTTATCGGATTATCGTGGTACAAAAAATCGTTTCTTTAAGTTATTTTTCTATGTTGGTATTTTTAGTAGCGTCTTGATTCCTCTTTATCCCTATTTCCCTTGGTGGCTTGTTTTAATTCCGTTTGCAGTTGCCTATCTTGCGTATAACGCGACCAATGTATTTTATGATTCATTTATCGTCGATGTCACCACAGACGAAAGAATGGATAATGTTTCTACAACAGCCTATGCCTTTGGATATTTAGGTGGTTCAACCATTCCCTTAGTGTTAGGAATTGCCTTTATTATGTTGTTACCAGATCCCATTGATTTACAATTAACCTTTTTAGTCACGACCTTATGGTGGTTTGTATTTTCAATTCCATTTTTAAGACATGTTAAACAAGTCCACGGTATTGAACCCGAAAAGAATCCTGTTAAACAATCCTTCGGAAGATTGTTTTCCACATTTAAAGAAGCAAAAAAATACCGAAAAGTCTTCTTATTTTTAATCGCGTTCTTTTTATACATTGATGGCGTACATACCATTATTTCTCAAGCTGTTCCCTTTGCAGTCAATGCGATTCCTGAAGTCACTGGTGAAAATGTTAATGATGTTTTATTACCTATCTTCTTAATGATTCAAGTTGCCGCTTTCTTGTTTGCATTGTTGTTTGCGCAACTTGCCAAACGGTATAAAACAGAACATTTATTACTTGTGACCATTGGAGTTTATGCGTTCATCAGTTTGTTTGGATTCTTCATTAATGATGTCATGATGTTTACCATTTTAGGTTTGCTTGTTGCCACTTCTCAAGGCGCGATTCAATCTTTATCAAGATCCTACTTTGGTAAGATTATTCCAAAAGAAAAAGCGAATGAATTTTTTGGTCTATACACAGTCTTCTCACGCGTTGCTGCTTTTATGGGGCCCGCAATCATAGCCGTGGTTAGTTCAATCGTCTTAATCATTAACGATACAACTGAAATTGTAGATCCTAATTTTCCTGGTGCCATGCGATACGGTATCCTAGCACTCATTGTATTGTTCTTTGGAGGAGCGTTTCTCTTTAATCGGGCAAGAAAAATTCCCATCACATATCTAGATCAATAACGATATGCCTTCCATTTTAACGCATCAGTATTTTGCCAATTTAATCATTGACGATCTTAAAAAATCATCACCTTTTTTGCATAATCAAATTGCTTTGGTGTGGTTAGGTTCGCAGGGACCGGATCCATTCTTTTTCTATGGTCATGCTATCTTAAAGAAACGATTATCGACTACTTCAATTAATCAATTCGGTTCGACATTACACAATCAAGACCCTGTCGATTCCCTTTGGCCATTGATTGAGCAAGGTTGGATGAGTAATCAAGCCGATGAAGTAACGAAAGCTTATGTGATGGGTGCTTTAACCCATTACGCGCTGGATCGCACTTGCCATCCTTATGTTTTTTACCGCTCAGGTTTTGACGAACATGGTACTTTATCGGGTCACTATAATGCCGATCATGCAAGGCTAGAAGTAGAAATGGATGTTGCATTGATCGACCGTTTGAAACTTCAATCCAAAACCTATCAACCTCGGGTTACCTTAGATATTTCAAAAGTAAGTTTACAAACCATTAGTCAATTATATTTCCAAGCATTCCCTAAACAAACCCAACATGAGTCATTTCAATTAGCAGTCGAGGATATGCAGTCGGTATATCGATTTTTGTATCATGGGTCGATTTTCAATCGCTTATTGGTCATCCTTGTTTCAGGTCGCCGGTCTTTACCGATGGGTTTGATTCATCCACATCGATTACCATCTTCTGTGAAAGATAGATCGCTCAACGTTTCTCGAAAACAATGGAAAGACCCAGTCACAGGTAAAACTTCACAAGCCACGGTGCTGCAAATGATTCAAGAAGCTAAGACTTATATCATGCCTTTGTTAAAAAAACTCATCGATGGAAAGTTAACAAAAAGCTTATTAAAAGATTGGACTGATAGGATTGATTATGATGGTAAACCTATTGGGAAGACCATGCAATATTTTCATTCTTATTTCCCTTCTTATCAAGGAAAACCATCTCAAGATAATATTCGCAATCATCCTTCTAAGAAAAGCGTATAATATTTTTTTGTGAAACCAACTTGGCACCGATTTTCATTTCGTTATCTTAGTCTTTATTTCATAGGCATTATTGCCTTAGGTTTAGGTGTTTCATTATTTTCCCGTGCCAATCTAGGGGTTGCCCCATGGGATACTGCGGTGATCAACTTAAGAAGTTTATTGCTGTCCTTAAATGTAACCATTACACTTGGTCAAAGTTCATTGATTCACACCACTTTTTTATTGATTGTCGTGTTGTTGATTGGTAAGCGTCTACAAGCTCTGTTAGCCATTTTCCCGATGATTTTGATTTCTTTATCAATTGATTTATGGGATGTGGTTATTTTACCTTTTTTATTTCCTTCACCAATCCCCTTATGGTTGAGTATCGTTTTTTTACTCTTTGCTTTAGTCGTCATGACATGGGGACTTGCGACGATCATCATCAGTGGATTCCCGCCTAATGTATACGACGACCTTCAACTCACCATAATCCGTGTTTTTAAAATTAAATCATTTCCGCTCGCTCGATGGATCATTGAATTTTCTGGAATTACACTAGGATTAATTTATGCATTGCTTGAAGGGGATGGTTTAGGAAGTATCACTATTTTATCCTTCTTGCTCGCGGTGGCTTTTGGAAGTTTTATTACATTTTTCGTCAACCTATATCAACGATATGAAATCATCAATCGTACCATATGAAACAAACATTAATTGCCTCTAAAAATCTTCTTTTCCTTTATGTGACAGGTGTTTTGACTGCCTCATTAGGCGTGTTTTTGATGAAATCTAGTACTTTAGGTTTAGGGCCTTGGGGTGTTGCAGCTTATGAACTTAATGCTTTATTGAATCCAATTCTTGGCTTCTTTACTTTTGGTGCCGCCTCCACCGTTCATACATACACAATGATTTTTTTTATTCTTCTCATTAATAAAAATTTAAAATCAACATTTGTGTTTGTGTCTGTATTATTGACAAATGGTATGGTGGATTTTTATGACTATATTTTATTTCCACAATGGGTGATTAGCAATTTAGAATCCGCAATCCTGAGTCATGCAGTTGGTTTTATTGTGTATTGTTTAGGATCCGCATTTTTAATTCTTTCAACTTTCCCCGGCATGGTGATTGAAGAATTTACTTTTGCCCTCATGAAATTTTTTAAGATCAAAAACTATCCATTGATGCGCACGATTGTTGCATATTTTGGTTTTGTTTTAGCGTTGATTTATGGTCTATTGTCTGGCACCAATGCAAGTTCCATTACTTGGTTATCGTTTATCCTTGGTGTTGCCTTTGGACCCGTGATTCAAAAAATCGTCAAAACGATTCGCCAATCAAAATTAGGAATTCACCTTAAGACTAAACAAGCTTAAGCTTGTTGATATTCGGGAAAAACAAGCGTTTGTAGAATTGAATCCGAGGTTAAGTCATAACTGATCATTTGTTGGTTTGATAAAGTATGGATGACTTGATTGATCATGACCCCTCGATCCACTTGCACATAACCTAATTCACTAGAAGGATGTTCGACTTTTTCAATGAGCGAAATAGGTTCTTCTTCGTTGAAATCAATTCTAAAGACAAAGTAGTAACTATGATAAGTGAACGTATAGTCATAATAAACATCCGTTTTAACTTCACCATTTTCATTTTCTTCGGTCACGATGTCTTCCACAATATGGTAACTATAAGCATTGACAGCAAAGGCAAAGATGCCATGTTCAACCGATACCGTGATCGCTTTGTGATCCCATAATGCTTCTGCCCAACTCCAACCCCATACTTGACCATCTTGGTCTGACATGTCGCTTAATAATTCTTGAGAGAAATTTAATGTTTGTATCACATCACTTTCTCCTTCTGCAGTGGAGTAAGCGGATAATTTCATTCCCGTAATTTGCCCATCTTCATTCGCGTCATATCCTAATCCAATGAGTTGACCATCACCCCATGGATGTTGATAAGTATCAAATCCAGGCAAGACAATTTCTTCACGAATTTCCGGATTAAGTGGATCGCTTAAATCGATAATGTATAAAGGATCAGTTCTTAAAAACGTCACCACATAGGCTAAATGTTCTTGGAAACGGACAGACATAATGGATTCGCCTGGTTTTCCTAAACCTTCTTCAATTAGGGCAACGATACCGAAATTACCATTTTCTAAATCACTTAAGATATATAGACGATTGGTAACAGTGCGATTTTCCCACGACCACCACCATTCTCCAGCACGCCAATCCCAAACCGTATCCGTCGTAGCGATACGGAAATTTCCTTCAAATTCATCAAGCGCGAATTGATTGACTGCCACACCACGAATGGTACCAACTGCCATTAATTCAAGATCACCGGTTTCAATCTCGAGATCAAATTTCATAATCGTTGTCGTTTGATAACTTTGTGGTTCTTCCCAAACATAATTGGATTGCGCTAAATAAAGGTGTTCAAAATTGACATATAATTTTTTGTAATCAGGTGTAGTTCCTAAATAGCCAGAGGTGCGGTAAGTTAAGTCTTCTGGTGTTGAATGCAAGGGAATGCCTGTTAAAGTGGTCATCGCATATAAATTATCTTCATTTATATAAGTCATTGAAGTGTAAGGCATGTATGCTTTTTCGCCATCATTTTCAATATAAGATGGGCGTAATTCTTGACCAGCTTGATAAGAATAAAAATAGTAATGACCAACTAAAAATAGTGTTTCTTGAACGATGCTATCGCCTTCCATGATAGGAACAATTCGGTGATCAATGAAAGCTGCATCCGTTTGAAGACTATAAACTATATCCAAAGTTGCACGATCAATGATCATCACCGATCCAGTGGGTTGCCACCAAACAAAATCTGCACAGAAATAAACATCTCCATTTTCATCTTCTTGGGCACATGAGGATTGAGTTAAATTGTAACGATAACCAATAATAATTAAATATTGATCCGTTAAATACATACTGTCGGTGTATACCGTTTCTTCTGCGGTATTTAAATTAATGGTCGTAACATATTCCACCACATTACTTGTATCGACAGTCATCACACGCACACGACTATCCCAACGACTTGCATAATAAATAAACTCCCCGTCGGTTTTGACTACATCACCTTCTTTGACCCCAGCAACTTGGCTATTGGTATCAACAAAAGAATTTTCTTTAGTAGTTTGTTCTGAATTAGCTGTTGAATCTTCTGCAACACCTGGACTTAAGACACCAGTAAATTCTCCCCTGGTTTCATTTGCTTCTTGAAGAAGGGAGCGTAAGTGATTTTCATCCTGGACTTGATTGATACCTACTCGTTGAAGCGGAACGGGATCGACGGACTTTGGTGTTAAGGTCCCTACCAACAATAAAGAGGTGGTTAACAAGAAACCCACCGATGGTGCGACTTTTATTTTCATTTTAGGTTGGAATGTTCTTTGTATCATGAAATAAGCAAAACCGACCAAAAACCCTATAAAACCTACAAAAATCATTAAATTAAGAATATTATTCATTTCAAATTCCATCCTATCTACATTATAGACAAGTCAAAAGGCGTTTTCTTTCTCGAATTCATCACTTGCTTAAGTTAAAATAGTACTAATGGTAATTTATCACATAATGTTCACTCATTTTAATAGAAAGAAATAACCCCTATGATTTACACAATTACCTTAAATCCAAGTCTAGATTACTATTTAGATTTACCAAAATTAAAACTAGGTTCTTTAAACCGTTC
>Ga0172372_10004370_pt1 | contig 20129 bp, 17 predicted proteins | sample LakKiv5m_2_FD_114544 | JGI IMG/M metagenome (GOLD analysis project Ga0172372, IMG submission 114544) | Freshwater microbial communities from Kabuno Bay, South-Kivu, Congo - kab_092012_9.5m | ecosystem: Environmental > Aquatic > Freshwater > Lake | place: Democratic Republic of the Congo...
CATCGTCGGGCAGGGCTTCTTTCAGGTGCAACTGCCCAACGGCAACATCGCCTACACCCGCGACGGCACCTTCAAGCTCAACGCCGATGGCGCCGTGGTGACGAGTGACGGCTACCTGCTCACCCCGCAGCTCACGGTGACCGGGGTCGTCCCCGACAGCGTCAGCATCGGTCGCGACGGCCTGGCCACCGGTACCGACACCACCGGCGCCACGCAGCAGATCGGGCAGCTGCAGATCGCCTCCTTCATCAACCCCGCCGGCCTGCGCGCCCTGGGCAACAACCTGTTCGCCGAGACCACGGCCAGTGGTCAGGCGGTGACCGGAAACCCCGGCGCCAACGGCCTTGGCGAGACGCTGCAGAAGTCGCTCGAGAACTCCAACGTCAATGTCGCCGAGGAACTGGTCAACCTCATCACCGCACAGCGTGCCTTCGAGATCGCCTCGCGGTCGATCACCGGTTCCGACCAGATCCTGCAGAAGCTGTCGCAACTGTGATGAACGTCCTGTATCGCGCCACCCTCCTCCTTGCACTGGCGACGCTGGGTGCCGGCTGCGCCAACCGCAGCGAGGTGCAGCAACTTGCACCGGCGATGTCGCGTCCGGCACCGGCGCGGCAGGCGCTGGAGCCGACGGGAGCCATCTTCCGTACCGACGCCCAGCAGCGCGGCCTGTTCGACGACCGGCGCGCACGCAATGTCGGCGATGTCATCACCGTGGTGCTGCAGGAGACCGTGAGCAGCTCCAAGCAGGCCGCCAGCACGCTGTCGCGGACCTCCTCGATCGACGATTCGGTGGGTACGGTCTCGGGTCTTCCCCTGAAGACGCTGCAGGGGCTGCAGTTCACCGCCTCCGAAGACAAGAGTGCCGACAATAGCGGCAGTTCGACGCAGAGCGGAGCCTTCACCGGGACCATCGCCACCACTGTGGCCGAGGTCCTGCCCAACGGCAACCTTCTGGTCTCTGGCGACAAGCAGATCCAGATCAACTACGGCGTCCAGCACCTGCGCTTCTCCGGCATCGTCAACCCGGTCAACGTGCTGCCCAACAACACCATCCAGTCCACCGCCGTCGCCAACGCCAGGCTCGAGTACCGCGAGGACGGTGCGCTTGGCGACAACGCCATCCTCGGCGGTCTGATGCGTCTGTTCATCAAGGCAGCCACCATCTTCTGAGGTCGGATCATGCGCATCTCATCCCTTCTCGCCACGTTGTTCGCCGGCCTGCTGCTGGCCGATGCCGCTGCGGCCGAGCGCATCAAGGACCTGATGTCGGTGCAGGGCGTGCGCGGCAACCAGCTGGTCGGCTACGGTCTTGTGGTCGGCCTTGACGGCACCGGCGACCAGACCACGCAGACGCCGTTCACTATCCAGACCATCAGCAGCATGTTGTCGAACCTGGGTGTGCAGCTGCCGCCGGGGACCAACCCGCAGCTGAGGAACGTCGCCGCGGTCATGGTGACGGCCAGTCTGCCGGCCTACGCCAAGCCCGGCCAGCCGATCGACATCACGGTCTCTTCCATGGGCAACGCCAGGAGCCTGCGTGGCGGAACCCTGCTGATGACCCCGCTCAAGGGCGCCGACGGGCAGATCTACGCCATGGCACAGGGCAGCTTGCTGGTGCCGGGCGCGGGCGCCTCCTCGGGGGGCACCAGCACCACCGTGAATCACCTGTCGGCGGGACGTATCCCTGGTGGCGCAACGGTGGAACGGGCGGTGCCGACCCCGGTGGGTCAGGGCGACTTCATCTTCCTCGAGGCGCAGAGTGCCGACTTCACCACCGTGACTCGCGTCACCCAGGCCATCAACAAGAGCTTCGGCGAGGGTGTGGCCAGCGCCGTCGATGGCCGCCAGGTGCGCGTCGCTGCACCGTCCGACCCGACCCAGCGCGTCGCCTTCATGTCGCGACTCGAGAACCTCGCCATCAACGCCGGCGAGGCGGCGCCCAAGGTGGTGATGAATGCGCGCACCGGCAGTGTGGTGATGAACCAGCTGGTGACCTTGGCGCCTTGCGCCGTATCACACGGCAACCTGACGGTGTCGGTGCAGACGCAGCCCCAGGTCAGCCAGCCCAACCCGTTTGGCGCCGGCCAGACCGCAGTGACCGAACAGGCGCGGGTGGAGATCAAGGGCGACCAGGGCAAGGTCATCAGCATGCCGGCCGCGCCCTCGCTCAACGATGTGGTGCGTGCCCTCAACGCGGTCGGTGCCACGCCGCAGGACCTGTTGGGCATCCTGCAGGCGATGAAGTCTGCCGGCGCACTCAAGGCCGATCTGGAGATCATCTGATGGCCGACCTGCGCTTCGATCCGGCGGCACGCCCGGCCGATCTGCTCGATCCGCGGCAGGTGGCATCGCTGCGGCAAGCCGCGGCCGATTCGTCGCCGGCAGCGCTGAAGGCGGTCGCGCAGCAGTTCGAGGCGATCCTCCTGACGCAGATGCTGCAGCAGATGCACAAGCCGATGATGCCGGGCGGCATGTTCGATACGCCGGAGGCACAGACCTGGAACGGTTTTGCCGACCAGCGTCTCGGCGAGCAGGTGGCCAAGGCCGGCGGCATCGGCATCGCCGATGCCGTGCTGCGGCAGATCGAGCTCGGTCGTGCTGGCGGCGGTACTCAAGCGACGGCCCTGCCAGCCGTTAACAAGGTCTGAACGGGGAGAGACTGGGATGTCTTTGGGAAGGGTCATGGAGACAGGTCTGAGCGGCCTTTACGCGGCCGCCGCCCAGCTGTCGACCGCCAGTCAGAACATCTCCAATGCCGGTGTCGATGGCTACAACCGGCAGTCGGTGGTCCTGGCTGCCAACGAGCCTCAGTCACAGGGCCGGTTCTTTCTCGGCACCGGCGTATCGGTGGAGACCGTGCGCCGTGTCTACGACGCCTTCACCGACCAGCAGTTGCGCGATGCCAAGGCCGATGCCACCTATTTCGAGACGCTGAAGTCGCTCACCGGGCAGGTGGATGCCGCCCTTTCCAGCGATGACAGTTCGGCGCTGCCGGGCATCCAAGGGCTGTTCAGCAAGTTCAGCGCCCTTGCCGCGTCACCCACCTCTGCCGCGGCAAGACAGTTGGTGGTCTCCAACGCCAACTCGATGATCGACCGCTTCGCCTCCTTGCAGGAGCGGCTCGATTCGATCCGCCGTGGTGTCGAGGATGGCATCGGTGCCGCAGTGAGCGAGATCAATTCGCTGGGCAGTCAACTGGCCAACGTCAATGCCCTGGTGCGGCAGTCGGCGGTCGGCCCCGGCAGGACCCCGGCTGCCGACCTGCTCGACCAGCGTGACGCGTTGGTCAGCAAGATCTCCGGCCTCATCAACACCACGGTGGCCTATGCCTCCGACGGCAGCGCCACGGTGACGGTCGCCAACGGCTTCACGCTGGTGGATGGCAATGCCTCGAGCCCGATCGCTGCTGTTGCCGACCCCGACGATCCGACCCGCAAGGTCATCGCCTTCACCGTCGGCAACACCACCACCTACCCGCCGGACGGCGACGTCTCCGGCGGCCGCATCGGGGCCCTGCTGCAGGTCCGCAGCGAGCTGCTGGACTATGCCGATGGCCAGTTGGGCCGCCTCGCTGTCAGCCTCACCACGGCTGTCAACGCCCAGAACCGGCGCGGTGCCGACCAGAACCTGGCCGGAGGGCAGAACCTCTTCGTCGACCAGACCGATCTCGGCAGCCCGATCGGGTCCCTGCGCAACAACCCCAATTCGACCATTGACATCAGTGCCAGGGTCGCCGACGCGTCGCAGCTCACCGGGCTGGACTACCGGCTCGACTTTGATGGCAGCGCCTGGCGCATCACCGACAGCGACGGACGCAGCGTCACGCCGACCATCACCACGCCAGGCGGCGGCGATCCTGCGACCTACTACAGCTTCGAGGGGGTCCAGCTCGCCCTCACCGGGACCGCATCGGCCGGCGACCGCTTCACCTTGCGGCCTACGGCCGGCAAGGCCTCGGATATCGCACTCAATCCTGCCATCCAGAGCGATCCGAAGAAGATCGCCGCGTCCGCCGTGGTCACCGCCAGCGTCACCTCTGCACCGGTCGGCAGCCCGAGCTCCAGCATCTCGGCCACCAGCGTCTCCGATCTGTCCAAGGTCAAGGGCGCGACCTACGACTTCTTCTTCAACGGCACGGATTGGTTCGCCAGACGTGACGGCAAGGTCCTGGTCCCGGTCACCGGTTCCGGTCCCTTCACCTTCGAGGGCTTGAGCGTGACGGTGGGCGGCACGCCGGCGAGTGGCGACCGCTTCACGCTGAGCGTGGGCGTCACCGGGACCAGCAACACCTCGGGCAACGGCAGCAATGCGCTGGCATTGGCCAACCTGCAGAGCGATACCAAGGCCGTCGGTGGCACTGCCACCTTCGCCGAGGGCTATGGGCAACTCGCTTCAGCCGCCGGGACACAGGCCGCTTCGGCGAGCACCGGATCCACCGCGCAGAACGCCCTGGTGCTGCAACTGAAGTCCCAGCAACAGGCGATCTCGGGCGTCAACCTGGACGAAGAGGCAGCCAGTCTGCTGCGTTTCCAGCAGGCCTATCAGGCTTCCTCCAAGGTGATCGCCACCGCGGGAAGGCTGTTCGATTCGATCCTGCAGATCAACTGACCGAGGGCCGACATCCATGCGCGTCGCCACCAGCACCATCTACGACACCGCCAACTACAACATCCAGCTGACCTATTCCCGGGTGGTTCGCGCCCAGAGCGAGCTCGCCTCCGGCTCCCGTCTGCAGACCGCTGCCGACAATCCGGGCGACTTCGCGCAGTTGACGCGCGTTGGCCAGTTGCTGTCGGAGAACACCCAGTACCGGGATGCCAGCGAGGTCGCCCGGAACCGCCTCGAACTGGAGGAGGGGACACTCGCGAGCATGGGCAACCTTACCCAGCGCGCGCGGGAACTCGCCGTGCAACTCGGCAACGGTGCGCTCAGCACCAGCGCCCGCCTGAGCATCGCCACCGAGGCCGACGGGCTTCTGAAGTCCCTGGTCTCGCTGGCCAATTCGCAGAATCCCGATGGTGGCCGGATGTTCGCCGGGATCTCGCCGACCGATGCGCCGGTGAAGTCGTTCGACGTGTCCGGCAGCACATACTGGTACTACGACGGAAACGACAGCCCGCGCGCCGTCCAGGTCTCGAGCACGCGCGAGATGCCGACCTCGTCTGCGGGATCGGCGGTGTTCTTCGACACGGCGACGCCGCTGCCCGGTCCGGTCACCGACCCGAATGGCAACCCGGTCAACGACTCCGTTTTTGCGACGCTGCAGGATCTGGTGACTGCCGCCAAGGTGCCGGCCCCGACCTCCGTCGGCACCCAGGTCGAGAGCGTCCTCGGCCGCCTGACCAAGTTCCAGGAGCAGATGGTCACCGAGCGCGCCAGGGCCGGCGCCTATCTCAACGAGATCGAATCGATCCAGTCCACTCTCGAGGTATCCAAGCTCTCGTTCACCGTGCTCAAGGGCGAACTCAAGGATGCCGACCTGGCCGATGCCATCAGCCGCTTCACCCAGCAGCAGACGGCGCTGGAGGCCGCGCAGAAGAGTTTCGTCCGCGTTCAGGGACTGAGCCTGTTCAATTACCTGTGACCGGCCCATGATAGGGGCCTGAGATCGCAAGGATGCGCCCGATGGAGGCCACTCAGTCCCGCAAGCTGGAGCGCTGGGTCACTCGCCTGAGCCGGGTCGAGATCCCGGTGCTGCGCCATACCGCCGACGAACTGGCGATGATGCGCCACAACCTCGACCGGGTCAGCGTGCGGCAGGTCGCGAATGCGGTGCAGAACGACCCGCTGATGACCTGTCGCCTGTTGGTGCACGTGGCAGAGGTGCGTCGCGGCGGTTCGGCGACCCACGACATCGAGACTACCGAGCATGCGCTGCTGATGATCGGCGTGGTGCGCTTCCTCGAGACCTTCTCCGAGGTGGTGACGGTCGAGACCATGCTCGCCAAGCGCCACGAGGCACTGCTCGGTGCCCTGCGCGTGACCAAGCGCTCACGCGCCGCAGCGCGATTCGCTGGCGACTGGGCGGTGTTCCGCAACGACCTGCACGTGTTCGAGATCGGCACCGCGGCCCTGCTGCACGACATCGCCGAGTTGCTGGCCTGGATCTACGCACCGGACACCATGATGCAGATGGATGACTACTGCCGCCGGTTCCCGCGGCGCCGCACCGCCGACATCCAGAACGAGTTCTTCGGTTTCTCCTTCAACGAACTCAAGGTCGCCCTCAATCGGGCCTGGCAGACGCCGTCCTACCTCATCGACCTGATGGACGACGACCAGCCCAGCAGCCACCCGAGCCACGCCACGGTGCGCCTGGCGGCATCGCTCGCCCGCCATTCGCAGCGCGGTTGGGACGACCCGGCCATCCCCGACGACCTGCGCGGCGTGAGCGAGTTGCTCAGGATCTCGGTGCCCGAGGTCGCCGCCCGGCTCGGCATCGAGGTTCCGCCGTCGATGTCGAGGTCGGAGCAGGAATAGGGTTCGAGTCGGCGCGTCAGGGCAGGGGCGCCATCGCCACTCAGACGATGCCCTCGAAGGGCTGGACCTGGACCGTCTCGCCGGCCTCGACCCGGCCGCGGTCCTGCTCCAGAACGATGAAGCAGTTGGCCCGGCTCATCGAACTCAGGATCCCCGACCCCTGCTCGCCGGTCGGCGCCACCACCCACTGACCGCCCTCGAAGCTGAGGATGCCGCGCTGGAACTCGGTGCGGCCGGGAGCCTTCTTCAGCGCCGCCACACAAGGCACGGCGAAGGTGGGCAGTGGCTCCGGCGTGCGGCCTTGCAACCGCAACAGCGCGTCGCGCACGAAATGGTAGAAGGTCACCATCACGCTCACCGGGTTGCCGGGCAGGCCGAAGAACTGCGCGCCTGCGATCTCGCCGTAGGCGAGCGGCCGCCCGGGCTTCATGGCGATCTTCCAGAACAGTACGGTGCCGAGGCGGGTCAGCACCTCGCGCGTGAAGTCGGCCTCGCCGACCGATACGCCACCCGAAGTGATCACCACATCAGCCGACTCTGCCGCCCGTCGCAGGCTGTCCTCGAGCGCAGCCGGCTCGTCGCGCACCAGCCCCAGATCCAGGACCTGGCAGCCGAGCCTTGCCAGCAGTCCGTGCAGACTGTAGCGATTGGAGTCGTGGATCTGACCCTGGCGCAGGGTCTGACCCACCGGAACCAGCTCGTCGCCGGTGGAGAGGATGGCAACCCGCAGTCTGCGCCGTACCGCCACCTCGCCGATGCCCAACGAGGCGAGCAGGCCGAGGTCGGACGGGCGCAGCAGGCGGCCGGCAGCGAGCGCCACGCTGCCTCGCTGCAGATCCTCCCCGGTGCGCCGGATGTTCTGTCCCTGCCGGTGGCCAGGGCCGATGGTGGCGCGGTCACCGCTCGCCAGCACGTTCTCCTGCATCACCACGCAGTCGGCACCGGCGGGCAGCGGCGCGCCGGTCATGATGCGCAGGCACTGACCCTTGCCGACAGTTCCCGGGAATGGTTTGCCGGCATAGGCGGTACCGACCACGGCGAGCGTGCTGGCGCCGCTGGCGGAGAGGTCGGCGTGACGCAGCGCATAGCCGTCCATCGCCGAGTTGTCGTGGCCCGGCACGTCCATCGGCGACAGCACGTCCTCCGCCAGTACGCGGTCGAGAGCCTCGAGGATCGGCACCCGCGCGCTGTCTGCGACCGGTTGCAGTCGGTCCAGGATGAACTGCCGCGCTCGCTCCACCGGCATGTCGTCGGGGTCGTAGTCGTCGGGGCGGATGCGCAGGATATCGATGGTCTTCATGCTTGGCGCAGCAGGTCTTGCGGGGTGTTGATGTTGGCGAACGCCGCCTCGTCGGGGAAGACCGCGGCGACCGCACCGATGCGGTCTTGCCAGTCGCGCACCCGGCGCCCGCCGCAGGCGACGAAGTGCCGCAGGTCCGTCAGCAGTTCGCGTCGCACCAGCATGAACACCGGGTGCGGACCGGCCCCAGTGACTGCCAGCGCCGCAGGGGCGCCGGCCGCCTGCGCGGCAGACCACAGTCGCGCGACGAGGTCCTCCGGGAACGCGGGGGTGTCGCAGGCTACGGTCGCCAGCCACTCGCTGCGGCAGTTCGCGAGACCCGCGATCACGCCCGCCAAGGGGCCTGCAGAGCGATCGCCATCGCGCAGCGGATCGCCCAGCGCTTCGAGGCCAAGTCCGCGGTAGGTCTCGGCATTGCGGTTGGCGCTCAGCAGCAGCGCCTCGACCTGCGGCCGCAGGCGATCCGCGACGTGACACACCAGCGGCCGTTGGCGGAGCATCAGCAGGCCCTTGTCGGCACCGCCCATGCGCCGGCCCTCGCCACCGGCGAGGATGAGACCGGTGACGCCCGTCCCTGCGACGGCCATCAGCCGCCGGTGACCGACATGAAGCGCACCACAGCGGGGGACGGTCTGCGGATGTCGAAGTCGTGGCCGCGCGGCTTGATGCCCATGCTGCGGCGGATGGCGGCGAGCAGAGCGACATCGCTGCCATCGGCCGGGCCGCGCAGGACCGGCAGCAGCGGCAGCATGTCCTCCTGGCCGAGGCAGGGGTAGAGGTCTCCGGTGGCAGTGACCCTGACCCGGTTGCAGCTGTCGCAGAAGTTGTGCGAGTGTGGGCTGATGAAGCCGATCCGCGTGGCATGACCAGCGATGCGCCAGTAGCGGGCCGGTCCGCCGCTGTCCTCGTTGCTGGCGATCAATTGGAAACGCGCCTGCAGGCGCGGCAGGACCTCGTCCTGAGTCATGAAGGTGTCGATACGGGCGTGGTCGGTGTCGCCCAGCGGCATCTCCTCGATGAAGCTGATGTCGATGTCGCGTTCGAGCGCGAAGTCGACCAGGGACTCGAACTCGTCGTCGTTCACGCCGCGCAGCATGACGGTGTTGAGCTTGATGCGTTCGAAGCCGGCAGCCACGGCGGCATCGATGCCAGCCAGCACTTTGTCGAGGCTGCCGGTGCGGGTGATGGCGCGGAAGCGCTCTGGTCGCAGCGAGTCGATGCTGATATTGATGCGACGGACACCGGCCGCGCGCACCGGCCGCGCCATCCTGTCGAGCTGGCTGCCGTTGGTGGTGAGTACCAGTTCACGCACGCCGGGCAGGGCTGCCACACGTTCCATCAGCCAGAGGATGTCGCGCCTGACCAGTGGCTCGCCACCGGTCAGGCGGACCTTGTCGACACCGAGGCTGACAAAGGCGCGGATCACACGCAGACACTCCTCCAGAGAGAGGATGTCGGCTCGCGGCAGGAAGCTCATCTCCTCTGCCATGCAGTAGGTGCAGCGGAAGTCGCAGCGGTCGGTCACCGACAGCCGCAGATAGCGGATGCGGCGGCCGTAATGGTCGACGAGGTCGGCGGCCCGCGCGGACTCGGGCAGGGGCGGAGCGTGCATGGCTGGATTCTAGGCCTGTATGCTACATTCTGTGCGTTCGAGGTGCCCGTGCCAGCATGCGGCGGGTGAAACAGGGAAGCGGGTGCAAGGCCCGCGCTGCCCCCGCAACGGTAGGTGACGAGCGGGGTCGCCAGACGCCACTGGGCAACCGGGAAGGCGGCGACCTCCGGGCGCAGGTCCACGTCGCGAGCCCGGAGACCGGCCTGGGACCTGGTCCGCACGTCTGTGCGGTGCCGGCAAGGCGAGCCGCAGGGCCGCCGTTCCGACTTTGGCGTACGGGGTTCTTGCGCCGGCTGAATGAAGGTGCGTTCCCATGCCCAGTTTTACCCAAGGCCGGCGCTTGCGCGCGCGCGGTCGATCTGTGGCCGCCGCCGCGGTCTTTTTGCACATCCCGTTTTCTGCCGCGGTTGCAACAGCGGCCGAGCCGGTGACCGATTCGACGGTGCTGGTCACCGCCACCCGCCAGCCGTTCCACGTCGAGGAGGCGCCGTTCGCGGTCGAGGTCTACACGCGTGCCGACCTTGACCGCTCCGGCGCGGCGAACTTTCTCGACTTTCTTGCCAGCCAGACCTCGCTTACCGTGCTGCCGGGGTTCGGCAATCCCAACCAGCGGCTGATCGACATGCGGGGTTTCGGGCTCGAGTCGGGCTACCAGAATGTCGTCATCAGCCTTGACGGGCGGCGCCTCAACGACATCGACCAGCTGCCGCAATTCCTCGGCAACGTGCCGCTGCAGACCATCGAGCGCGTCGAGATCATCCGCGGTTCGGGGTCGGTGATCGGCGGCGATGGCGCCACGGCCGGCACCATCAACATCGTCACCCGCGAGTTCAGCGGCGCGTCGGCGCGTCTGTTCGGCGGCAACCACGGCCAACTCGGCGGCAGCGTGTCTCTCGGCCGTAGCGCCGAGCGCTTCAGTCTCTCGGTCGACGCGACCCATGAGCAGCGGGACGGTCAGGCCGAGCGTGACCGGCGCGGCCAGCGCGACGACAGTCGTCTCGATGCGCTCAACGCTCGCGGGCGCCTGCGGCCGGCGGACTGGCTCGAACTCCGCGCTGGCTTCTCCGGTTTCGACAGCCTGGCCCTCTACCGCGAGGCCATCCCGCGCGCACTCACGCTGTCTCGCCCCAACGCCAACGCCGGCTCCAACGGTGTCTACAACCGTCAAGATTCGCAGAGCGTGCGCGGCGACCTCGGCTTCCTCGCCCAACTCGGTGGCGGCCTTTCGCTCGAGTACGAGCACGGCCGCGAAGAGAAGCGTTATGCCTACGACAGCGCATTCGGCGCGTCAGAGTCGGATTACGTCTACGACTCCGACCGCGCACTGCTGCGCTGGTCGGCCGGACGGGTGACGCTGCTCGGCGGCTACGAGGGGCGGCGTGGCCGGCGCGACCTCGAATCGGCCTTCGGTGTGTCGGCGGTCGACCGCGACTCGCGGGCGTTCCTGGCCGAGGGCACCCTGCGCGCCGGGGTCGACACGGTGACCGCCGGCGTGCGCACGGAGCGCATCGACTACGCGTATGCCGGGGGCGGCGCGTCGCTCGCGGGCAGCGACCGGCTCCTGCTGTGGAACTTTGGCGTCAACCATCGCGTGGATCCCCGACTCAACCTCTTCGTCAGCTACGCACGCGGCGGTCAGGCGCCGGACGTCGACCGGTTCTTCGCCTTCGACTTCTCACAGACGCCGGCGCGGCCACTGTTCAACGGTTTCATCCGGCCAGCGCGTTCGGACACCGTCACCGCCGGCGCGCGTCTGGTGCTGCCCGATACTCGCGTCGATGCGTCCGTGTTCCACGCCAGTCTGCGTGACGAGATCTACGCCGACCCGGTGACCTTCACCAACACCAACCTCGACCGCAGCCACAAATACGGCATCGAACTGAACCTGCTGCAGAAGGTTACCGAGGCCCTGCGCGGCCGGGTCGCCTGGACGTGGACGCGGGCAGTGATCGACCGCGAGGCTGCCGATCCCGCGACCGGTCAACCCGCCCTGCGCCACCGTGAACTACCGGGCGTGCCGCGCCACGGCATCACCGCCGGCCTCGACTGGACGATCGACCCGGCGACGCGCCTCAACGTGAGCCAGATCTGGCGCTCGACGGCATGGGCGATCAGCGATTTCGACAATGATGGTTTGCGCCAGCGTCCCTACCGCCTCACCAACCTGCTCCTGACCCGCCGGCTCGACTCGCACTGGCAGGCTTTCTTCGCCATCGACAACCTGTTCGAGGTGCGCAACGCGGTGTACGTGCGCACGCCTTTCGGCGTCACGCCCGCCGTCGACGGCGGTTACGGCTACCCGTCCGACTACCAGCGACTGTGGCGCTTCGGCCTCCGCGCCGAGTTCTAGGGCAGGGCTGGCGGCACGGGTTTGGACGAGTGCTATGATCGAGCCCATGAAAGCAATCTCCTCGCACCCAGTCGCCTTGCAGGCGTCCCCTTGGAGCACCGGCCTCGCGCTGGCGGCAGCTTTGGCAATCACCCGCTTCGACCACTTCGGCGCCATCCCGGATGCCAGCTTGGCGGTGTTCCTGATCGGGGGCATGCTCATCGGTGGCGCGCTGCCTTTTGCCGCCTTGTTCGCGCTGGCCTTCGCGGTCGACCTGGCCGCCGTCGAGGTCGAGTCTTGGCGCGCCTACTGCATGACCCCGGCCTACTGGGGGTTGGTGCCGACCTATGGACTGCTCTGGCTGGGCGGCGGGTCCCTGGCGCGGTCGCCGCATCCCCTCACGCCCGCTCGGCTGATGGTGGCCGGCGTGCTGCTCTTTGCCGCTGCCTTCGTGCTCTCCAACCTGAGTTGGTGGGCATTCTCGGATCGCTTCGACCTGCCCTTCTCCGCGTTCTGGCTCGCGGTCGCTGGCTACTTCCTGCCCTACCTGTTCTCAGGGCTTCTGTACCTCGGTCTGTTCGCGCTGGCGGTGCATGCGCGCCCGGCCTGGCGCGCTGCGATCCAGCTCAAGGCGGGATGACGGCGGTGGATGCCGAACTGGTCGGTCAGCTTGAGCAGCGCGTCGACGCGCTGGTCGCCGAGCTGCAACGCCAGCGTGAGCGCTGCGAGCGACTCGACGCTGAGAACAGCACCCTGCGTGCTCGCGCCGAACAGGCCCGGTCACGTCTCGATGCGCTGCTCGAGGCAGTCGTGGCGGAAGAGGCCTGAGCCTTGCCGAGCATCGACGTCTCGATCATGGGGCGCGACTTCCGCCTGGCCTGCGAGGCCGTGGAGGAGCCCAGCCTGCGTGAGGCGGTCGCCTATGTCGATGCCCGTATGCGCGAGTTGCGTGATGCCGGCAAGGTGGTCGGCGTCGAGCGCATCGCCATGATGGTCGCGCTCGATCTCGCACACTCCCAGCTCAAGGGATCGGACCCGACGTCGGTCCACATGCCTGCCGCCATCGGCAAGCGCCTGCGGGCCCTGGTCGAACGGGCCGATGAGGCGCTTGCTGCGGCACCGTCTTCCCCGGCGGCTGCGGTTCAGTTGCAGATTCTTTGAACCGATAAGCTCCACTCAGGCCGCCAGGCTTGGACACGGGTGTGCGGGTCCTACGCGGAATCCCCCGAAGTGTCCACCAGGAGGGTCGACTTGAACCTCTGGGTTCAAGATGCGCAGCTGCGCTGCAGCGCGCCGGGGACCCTCTCGCGCATGGACCTCATCCTCTACATCCTCACCGGCACGCTGTCCGGCTTCCTCGCCGGGCTGCTCGGCATCGGCGGCGGTCTGGTCATCGTGCCGGCACTGGTCTATGCCTTGCCGCATGCGGGTTACGGGCCCGCTGTCCTGGTGCAGACCGCGATCGGCACTTCCCTGGCCGTGATCGTGTTCACCGCACTGTCCTCGATCCGCGCCCACCACCGTGCGGGTTATGTCGAATGGGAAGTGGTGGTTCGCATGGTACCGGGTGTCTGTCTCGGCGCTTTCGCTGGAGCAGCCCTCGCCGGCCAGCTGCCTGGGCATGCCCTGCGCGTCATCTATCTGGTGTTCCTGCTCGGCGCGGCGACGCAGATGCTTCTTGAACTGCGGCCGGATGGCGGTGTGTCGCCTGGTCGTGCCGGCTATCTCGGGGCCGGCTTCGTGATCGGCGTGTTCAGCAGTCTGGTCGGTATCGGCGGTGGCACGCTCTCGACACCCTTCCTGCTCTGGTGCAAGCGGACCATCCACACAGCGGTCGCCACCTCCGCTGCCATCGGCTTGCCGATCGCCTTGTCCGGAGCCACTGGTTTCATGCTCGCCGGCTGGGCTCGACCAGAGCTGCCGCCAGGTTCCACCGGCTTCATCGCCTGGCCGGCAGTGGTAGTGGTCGGCTTGGCCTCGGTGCTGCTGGCGCCATTCGGCGCCCAGATCTCGCACCGGGTCCGCCAGAGGCCGCTCAGGCGGCTGTTCGCGTCCCTGCTGCTGATGTTGGCGGCGCGCATCGCGTGGGAGCTGTCTGCCGGGGGTGCCTGAGGCCGGGAGGCGGGTACATCGACGAAGGCCGGTCTTAGGCGAAGGTATCGACCAGGCCCTGTCCGCCGCGCGTCACACCACTTGCGCCATCCAGCGCATCGATCCCCTCGGCCCCGGACCGCAGCGTGCCGCCGGGAGCGCTGCCACCCCCGTTGCCGCCGCCATTGCCACCCTGCTGCGGGTTCTCGCTGCCGACCGAGGTCTGGCCGAGACTGAGGCCCTGCGCCGAGAAGCTGCTGGCGAGGGTCGGCAGTGCCTGCTGGATGGCATCGCGAGTCTGTGGTTGCACCGCAGCGAAGCTCACGTTCGCCTGGTCGCCATTGAGCACGATGCGGACCTCGATCGGCCCGAGTTGTGCCGGGTTCATCTGCAGGGTGGCCGCGCTCAGGCGACTGCTGGCGACCCAGGCCAGACGGTCGCCGAGTTCGCTGGCCCAACGGCTCGACTGCTCCATCGGAGCGTTGACGCTGAGCCGCACCGGCTCGTCGGTGCTGCCGTTCTGGGGCATGGCCTGGGCCGTCTGGCCCGCTGCCGCCGAAACCAGCCCGATACCGAAGCCATCGTTGTTGCCTGCGGTGTCCGCGGCAGCTGGGCTGTCACCGACCAGCGTGCCGGAGAGGGCGGCCAGTCGTTGGTCGAGCTGTTGTAGCGTGGAACCGAGCTGTGGCGGCACCAGTGCCGCCGGATCGCGCGCGATGGCACGGTCGGCAAGCGTGAGTGCCAGTGAATCGGGGCGTACGGCGAGCCATCCGGAGCCGCTGCCGGGGTTCGGCGCTGTGCCCTGCGCATCCTGAGTATCGCCGCCCAGACTGGCCGCGTCCCCCGCCGAAGCCTCCGCAGGTATCTGCAGCGCCGCTGCCACAAAGCCGCGACCGGCGATGACAGCCGTATCGACCATCGCGGGCATCGGTGTATCCGCTGCACGGAAGCTGCCAGTAGAGGGCTGGCTGACGAGGGCGCTGCCGATGGCGCGCTCCACCGCGACCGCGACCGTGACGGGTGCCAGCATCGCTGCCGAGGCATCGGCAACGGCAAGACTTGCCGCATCTGCGGTAAGGGGTGCCGCGGTGTCGCGCGCCTTGAGGTCGTCGGTGGTCTGTACCAGACCGTCGACAGCGGGCGTCTTGATGGTGCGCTCGCCAGGCGTCGTGGCAGCGGCTTGCGGACCCGCCGCAGAGGCCATCGCGGCACCGGCGGCAGCATTGGCGAGGGCGACCGACGGGGTGGCTGTCGGCGACGGCTTTGACACTGCCGCGGGGTCCGCCAGCGTGCCCGAAGAGGGCAGCATGGCATCCACCAAGCCCTTGTGTACGTTGGAGGAATCCGACGCATCGGCATCCTTCTCGGGGACCCTGCCGGTGCTCTTTGCGGAGGGCTGTCCCGCCTCCTCCGCAGTGCCGGACTCGGCGGTCGCAGGGCGTGAAGCGTCGGTCGCGGCGCGTATCGCCTCGGCGAAGGCGGCGGCATCGACGTCTCCGCCACCATCGACAGCGGGTCGGGCCGCAGCGTTGCCCGCCTTCGAGGTGGGGACTGGCTGGATAAGGTCCTGCGGGGCGTCCATGGGTCCGTTCATGTCTCGAATCGCACTCGCAAGGATGAAAGCAAAAGTCGGGCCAGCCCCCTTTTTCATCGCCATCGGGGCGCGCAGGCCAAGTACGCCGTCGTCAGCGGCACGCGCCCGATGCCCCCGCCGCGTGGGACGGCGACACCCGGGACTGGGACCCGAGACCCCGGCTGAACAGTGCCCGGCCGGTGCTGTCCGAAGCACCATGCCACCGATCGACCCCGCTGCCAATACCCTGCTCTGGTTCAAGCGCGACCTGCGCGTGGCCGACCACGCCGCACTGTGCACAGCAAGCCACTCGCCGGGCATGCTCGGGCTGTTCGTCTGGGAGCCTGCGGTGCATGGCGAGGGTGGTTCGGAGAGCGGGGACTGCTCGGCCCGGCATCGGCGCTTCATCGCGCAGAGCCTGGCAGCGCTGGATGCCGATCTGCGTGGGCTGGGAGGTGGTCTGCTGCAGGTCCACACCGATGCTGTCGCTGCTCTGGCGGCGATCCACGTGCTCTGGCCCTTCGGCCGGCTGGTGTCGCATCAGGAGACCGGCAACACGGTGACCTTCGAGCGCGACCGCCGGGTCGCAGCCTGGTGTCGGGAGCACAACGTGGAATGGCAGGAGTTCGCGCAGGACGGCGTGGTCCGGCGCCTGCGCTCGCGCAACGGCTGGTCGAAGCGTTGGGATGCGCGCATCCGGCGCCCCGTGCATGGGGTACCCGAGCGCCTGCCACCCATGCCGGCGCTGCAGGATCGATTGGTGATCGCGGTGGCACCCGGCGGCGAGCCGCTGCATCCGGCCGGCCTTGAGCAATCCGGTGGTTCCGCTGCTGCCCATGCCGCCCTCGACGCCTTTCTCGAGTGCAACGGTGAGACCTACCGCAAAGGCATGTCGAGTCCCTTGCAGGCCGCCGACGTCTGCTCACGCATCTCGCCCCATCTCGCGCACGGTACCCTGTCGCTGACCACGGTGGTCGATGCGCTCGGCCGCCGCCGCGACCGTTTGCAGGGCGAACCGCCTTCCCCGGCCCGCAGCCGCTGGCTGGCCTCGCTGCGCAGCTTCGAGGGGCGGCTCTACTGGCATTGCCACTTCATGCAGAAGCTGGAGTCGACGCCCGGCATCGAGCACCGCAACATGGTCCGTGCCTTCGACGGCATGCGCGAGTCGGACTTCGACCGCGAGCGCTTCGAGCGCTGGGCGGCCGGACAGACCGGCTATCCGCTGGTGGACGCCTGCATGCGGATGCTCGCGGCGACCGGCTGGCTCAATTTCCGCATGCGAGCGATGCTGGTGTCGTTCGCTGCGTACCCGCTATGGCTGCACTGGCGCGAGCCCGGCCTGCATCTGGCACGGCTGTTCACCGACTACGAGCCCGGCATCCACTGGAGCCAGATGCAGATGCAGTCGGGGACCACCGGCATCAACGCGCTGCGCATCTACAACCCGGTGAAGCAGGCGCTTGAGCACGACACCGAGGGCAGCTTCGTGCGGCGCTGGTGTCCGGAACTGGCCGCCCTGCCCAGGGAGTGGCTGTTCGAACCCTGGCGCATGCCGGCCGACCGTCAGCAGCACTTCGGCGTCGCCATCGGCAGCACCTACCCGCGGCCGCTGGTCGATCTCGCCTCGGCCACGCGTGCCGCGCGGGAGCGCATCGCTGCATTCCGGCGACAGGACGCGGTGCGTGCCGAGTCGGCTGCGGTGATGGAACGCCACGGCAGCCGCCGCAGCGGCATCCGGCAGCGCGGCGAGCGGCCCGGGTCGGCAAGGCAAGGCAAGCAGGTCCCGGCCTCGCTGCAGATCGGCTTCGATTTTGGCGAATGAACGCGCGACCATGACCCGCGGACGTGACTTCTCCGGCAACAAGGCCTACCTGCCCAGCAAGCCCTGTGTGGTCTGCGGCCGGCCCATGACCTGGCGCAAGAAGTGGGCGAAGAACTGGGAGCAGGTGAAGTACTGCTCCGAGGCCTGCCGCCGAAAGGGTGAGCCATGACCCGGCATCTGGTCCTGATCCTCGGCGACCAACTCGATGTTGATTCGTCTGCCCTCGACGGCTTCGACCCGGCTCAGGACCGCATCCTGATGGTCGAGGCCCGCGGCGAGGGCGAGCGGGTGTGGTCGCATCAGGCGCGCAGCGTGCTCTTCCTGTCGGCGATGCGCCACTTCGCCGAGGCACTGCGCGGGCGTGGATGGCCGCTCGTCTACCACACGCTCGACCATCTGCCGCAAGGCGGTCTACAGGAAGTGATCGCTCACTATCTGAGCCACCTGCGCCCCTCGGCGCTAGTGCTGGTCGAGCCCGGCGAACACTGGCTGGAGGTCGGTCTGCGCGAAGTCGCCAAGGCCGCCGGTTGCCACCTGGAACTGCGCCTCGATACCCACTTTCTCGTCAGCCGGGCCGACTTTGCTCGCTGGGCCAAGGGCTACAGACAACTGCGCATGGAGTTCTTCTACCGTCAGGTACGGCAGCAGACCGGCATCCTGATGGAGGACGGGCAGCCGATCGGCGGGGTGTGGAACCTCGACGCCGAGAACCGCGCGAGTTTCGGCAGGAAGGGGCCCGGCCTCGTACCCCGGCACCAGGGCTTCGCGCCCGATGCGGTGACGCGCGAGGTGATCGATGGGGTGCGCCGTCACTTTGCTGGAAACCCCGGTTCGCTGCTGGACTTCGACTGGCCGGTGACGCGGGAGCAGGCGCTCGCTGCGCTGCAGGACTTCGTCGATCGCCGGCTCGAGCACTTCGGCCGCCATCAGGACGCGATGTGGACCGGGCAACCCTTCCTCTACCATGCGCGTCTGTCGGCCGCACTCAACCTCAAGCTGCTGCATCCGCGCGAGGTGGTGGAAGCTGCCCTTGAGGCGCTGCGCGAAGGACGTGCGGGGCTTGCCAGCGTCGAGGGCTTCGTCCGCCAGATCATCGGCTGGCGCGAGTTCATCCGTGGCGTCTACTGGCTCGAGATGCCGGGTCTGGCGGCGACCAACCACTTTGGCCACATACGCGACCTGCCTCGCTGGTTCTGGAGCGGCGAGACACACATGGCCTGCCAGCGTGAGGTCATCACCCAGACCCTGCGCTTCGCCTACGCGCACCACATCCAGCGGCTGATGGTCACCGGGCTGTTCGCATCGCTGGCCGGCATCGACCCGCGTCAGGTCGCGCACTGGTATCTGGCGGTCTACGTCGATGCCGTCGAGTGGGTCGAACTGCCCAATGTCGCCGGTATGGCGCTCCACGCCAATGGCGGGCGCTTCACCAGCAAGCCCTACGTGGCCAGCGGCGCCTACATCCAGCGCATGAGCAACTACTGCTCGGGGTGTCGCTATGACCCGTCGAAGAGGACCGGCAACGACGCCTGTCCGCTGACCATCCTGTACTGGTACTTCCTCGATCGGCACGAGGCCGAACTCGGCGCCAGCCCGCGCACCGCGCTGATGGTGAAGAACCTGCAACGCATCCCGGCTACGGAGCGGGCGGCCGTGCGGCAGCAGGCGGAGATCGTGCTGCAGCGGCTAGAGGAGCTTTAGGCAGAGCAAGGCGACCACCGTTGGCAGCGCCGCGCCCGCCAGCAATCCGAGTGGCGCGATCTGCCCGTCGGCGAAGCGTCCGCGCAGCAATGCCGCGCCGGCGGGATTGGGCGCATTGGCGATCACCGTAAGGCCGCCGCCGGCCACTGCGCCCGCTACCAGGGCGTACTTGAAGTCGTCGCTCAGCCCCGGCACCAGCGAACCGAGGTAGGTCAGGGCGGCATTGTCGGTGATGGCGGTGAGCGCCGCTGCGCCGAAGTACACCGCGTCCGGAGACAGCGACAGCAGCAGGGGCTCGAGCCACCACCGCTGCAGACCGCCGAGTACCACCAGACCGGCGAGGAAGGAGGCCACCAGCAGACCCTCGCGCAGGATGAGACGGTCATGGTGGCGTGGATAGGCGGTGGCGACCGCCATGAACAGCAGGAAGATGCCCATGAACACGGCTGGGTGATGGGCAAAGACGACGATCCCGGCAACCATGCCCAGATGCAGCACCCGCATCGAAGTCGGCACCGACCGGCCACCTTCCGCCGCCTCGTGGGTCTCGACCACCAGGTGGCGCCGGAACAGGAGGGTGAGGGCGGTCGCATTGATGACGACAGCGAGAGCCGACTTCCAGCCGAAGTTGGCGAGCATGAACGCGCTGTCCCAGGCCCAGGTGCTGGCGACCATCAGCACCGGCGGTGCAGCGAAGTGGGTGAGTGTGCCGCCGACCGAGATGTTCACGAACAGCACGCCGATGGTCGCGTACTTGAAGCCTTCCGGGGCGTCCTTGTGCAGCAACGGCAGCAGCATGATGGCCGCCAGGGTCATCGCTGCCGGCTCGGTGATGAGCGAGCCGAGCAGCGGCACCAGGGTCAGGAGCAGCCAGAAACGTGCCACCGCCTCATCCACCGGCAACAGCGCGGCAGTCCGTACCACCAGCGCCCGCGCTACCGACATCACCGGCCGCGAGGCCGAGACCACCATGATGGCAAAGACGAACAGCGGCTCGGTGTAGTTTCGCGTGTCAGCGTATTCGACAGCGCCGGACATGCCTTCGGCGAACATCAGCCAGACGAACAACACCATCGCCCAGAAGCCGAACACCGCTTCGACCTCGGCGAGCAGATGAAAGGTACCGTGGTGAGCGGGGTAGCGGTGTCCGAGTCGCTCGATCCAGGCGGTCGAGAAGGTATGCAGGATGGCGAGGCCGAACAGCACCGCGCCGGCCCA
>Ga0172372_10004371_pt1 | contig 20129 bp, 14 predicted proteins | sample LakKiv5m_2_FD_114544 | JGI IMG/M metagenome (GOLD analysis project Ga0172372, IMG submission 114544) | Freshwater microbial communities from Kabuno Bay, South-Kivu, Congo - kab_092012_9.5m | ecosystem: Environmental > Aquatic > Freshwater > Lake | place: Democratic Republic of the Congo...
CAGGCGCTCCTGGGCCATCAGGAAACCAGCCCCGGCGGCGCCGAGCAAGTTTGCACGCGGCACCCGGCAATTCTGAAAACGAAGTTCCGCATGGCTGAAATAGCCGCTGCCGGCATCGCCCATCACGGAAATGTTGCGGATCCGCGCATAGCCCGGCGTATCGGTCGGCACCAACAGCATGCTGGCGCGCGCATACGGGTGGGCCTCCGGGTCGGTGACGGCCATCACGATCGCGAACGCGGCCCCGTCTGCCGCCGTGGTAAACCACTTGTGCCCGTTCAGGACATAGTGATCGCCGTCTGCTACGGCGCGGCAGCTCAGCACGAGCGGATTGGAACCTGCGTGTTCGGGCTCCGTCATGGCAAAACAGCTGCGCGTTTTGCCGGCCAGCAGCGGTTCTAAAAATCGGGTGCGCTGTTCCGGGCTGGCATGCGAAAGCAACAGTTCCATGTTGCCCGCATCCGGCGCCTGGCAGTTGAACATGTAATGCCCGAAAGGACTCTGCCCCAGCACCTCGCTCAGGCAGCCAAAATCAGGCAGCGACAGGCCCATGCCTCCGTGGTCACGAGCAATCTGCGGCAACCACCATCCCCGCTCGCGCACCATTTGCCGGAGCCGATCCAGCTCGGGTTCCAACGCCGAAAAGTCGTGGAGCGAGCGCAGCCGCCCTTCGACCGAAAAGAGCTCCTGCTGCACAAAGCCGCGAACCTGCTTCAGCAGCACGCTCATCCCTTCGGGGGAAGGGCCGTTGCCGGCAGCCCCCGACATCAGTAGGTGGCGCTTTCCTCCACGCGCTGCGCCAGCGAGGCCGGCGGGTTAAAACGTTCGCCGTAGCGCGCCGCCAATTGCCGCGCGCGCTCCAGAAACTCTGCGGGGCCGTACTGGTTAATGAACTGCAGGGTCCCGCCGCTCCAGGGCGCGAAACCCCAGCCAAAAATGGAGCCGATGTTGGCGTCGGCCGAGCTGGTCAACACCCCTTCGTCCAGACAGCGCACGGTCTCCAGTGCCTGCGCGAACAACATGCGGTCCACCATCTCCTGTTGCGACAAGGCTTCTGCCGGGGGAAAGGCTTCGCGAAGTCCTGGCCACAGCTTTTTCTCCTGCCCCTGCGGATACTCGTAGAAGCCGCCGCCGTAGGCGCGGCCCTTGCGGTCGTGTTTTTCCACCATGGTGGTGAGCACCTGGAAGCCCGGGTGATTGCCCACGCGCAGCGCCGCCGTATCGCCATCGGCGATGGTTTGACGGCTGATGTCGTAGGCGAGTTTCAGGCTCACTTCGTCCATGAGCGCGAGCGGACCCACGGGCATGCCCGCCTGCCGTCCCGCCATTTCGATGGCCCGGGGATGCTGGCCCTCGCCGAGCAACGCCAAACCTTCATTCGTATACGTTGAAAACACCCGCGAGGTATAGAACCCGCGGCTGTCGTTGACCACTATGGGAGTCTTTCCGATGGCCAGCACGTAGTCAAAGGCCTTGGCCAGCGTCTGGTCATCCGTCTGCTTGCCCCGGATAATCTCCACCAGCTTCATTTTATCCACCGGCGAAAAGAAATGCAGGCCAATGAATTGCGAAGGGCGGTTGGAGCGCTCCGCCAGCCCGGTGATGGGCAGCGTGGAGGTGTTGGAGGCAAAGACGGCATTCGCGTCGAGGACAGCCTCCGCTTCGCCCGTGACCCGGGCCTTCAACTCCCGGTCTTCAAAAACCGCTTCGATAACCAGGTCGCAACCCGCTAAATCGGCGGCACTGCCGGTGGGCAGAATCCGGTCCAGGATTTCCTGGCGCTTCTCGGGCGTGCTCCGACCCCGCGACACCAGTTTGTCCAGAATGGCCTGGATGCGCGCCTTGCCTGCTTCAGCGGCTTCCAGGCTGGCATCTTTCAGCACCACCGCCATGCCCGCACGGGCACTTTCGTACGCAATACCATGCCCCATCATGCCCGCGCCCAACACCCCGACTTTGCTCGTGGTCTGCCGCCCGATGCCTGCGGGCCGGCTCTGGCCCTTGTTGATGTCGTTCAACTGGAACCAGAATGTATGGATCATGTTTTTGGCCACCTTGCCGGTGACCAGATGGGCGAAATACCGCGACTCTATGCGCGAGGCCGTCTCGAAATCAACCGTAGCGCCTTCTACGGCAGCGGCCATGATGGCCTCCGGCGCCGGGTAGTTGTTGTAGGTTTCTTTGGTCAACAGTGCCGGCATGGCCGGGATGCGCTGCAGGATGGCCGGGCTGCGCGGGTCGCCGCCGGGCAAACGATAACCTTTTCTATCCCAAGGCTGGCTGGCCTCGGGCTTGCTCAAAATCCAGGCTTTGGCCTGGGCCAGCAACGCGTCGCGATCGGGCACCAGCTCATCCACGAAACCCGCTTTGAGCGCAGCATCGGCGGGCATCTGCTTGCCCTGCATCAGGTAAGGAGCCGCTGCCTCCAGACCGAGCATGCGCACGGCGCGCGTTACGCCCCCACCCCCCGGCAGCAACCCGAGGGTCACCTCCGGAAAGCCGATCTTGACTGAGCGATCGTTCCATGCGATGCGGCGGTGACAGGCCAGCGCCAGCTCCAGTCCCCCCCCCAGCGCCGCGCCGTTGATGGCGGCTACGACGGGCACCCCGCAGGTCTCCAGCATGCGCAGGCCCTTCTTGAGCTCCTCTCCGAGCTGGAAGGCCTCCGCCGGATCGGTCAGGCTGTACAAATGTTCCAGGTCGCCGCCGGCCAGAAAGGTCTTCTTGGCCGAGGTCAGCACCACCCCTTTCAGCCCGTCGGCCTTAGCCGCCTGAATCTGCTCCAGGGTCCAGGCCAGGGCCTCGCCAAATTCACTGTTGATGACGTTGGCGCTGCGGCCCGGCATATCCATGGTCACGACGGCGATGCCATCGGCATCCCGGTCAAAGCGAAAGGCCGTTGCGGCCGCGGAGGTTGGTTTTGAAGAAGCTTCCATGCAGGAGAGAAAGAAAGATAGAAAATGTTATGCACGCAACGGGGATCAGACCCGCTCCACGACCGTGGCAATGCCCATGCCGCCCCCGACGCAGAGCGTCACCAGGCCGGTTTGCAGGTCGCGGCGCTCCAGTTCGTCCAACAGCGTTCCGAGCAGCACCGCTCCGGTAGCCCCCAGCGGGTGTCCCATGGCGATGGCTCCTCCGTTCACGTTGATCCGGTCCAGGTCGTTGATGCCCATGTCCCGCATGAACTTGAGCACGACGGCGGAGAACGCCTCATTGACTTCGAACAGGTCGATGTCTTTGACGCTCATGCCCGCCAGTTTGAGGGCCTTGCGGGTGGCCGGTGCCGGCCCGGTCAGCATGATGGTGGGCTCGGTGCCCACCAGCGCCGCCGCCTTGATGACGGCACGAGGTCGCAGGTTGAGCTCCTCCCCCTTCGCCTTGGATCCGATAAGCACGAGTGCCGCACCGTCCACTATGCCGGAGGAATTGCCCGCCGTGTGTACGTGGTCAATGCGCTCGACGGTGGGGTAGCGCTGCATGGCCACGGCATCAAAACCGCCCATTTCGCCCATGATGGCAAAAGCCGGATTCAGCGTGCCCAATGCTTCCGCTGTGGTGCCGGGTCGGATGGTCTCATCGCGGTCCAGGACGGTGAGGCCGTTGAGATCCCGCACCGCCTGCAAGCTGCGGAAACGCCCGGAGGCTGCCGCAGCGGCGGCCAGGTTTTGGGAACGGGCTCCGAACTCGTCCACATCCCGGCGGCTGAATCCCTCCATGGTGGCGATGAGATCGGCGCCAATTCCCTGGGGAACAAAACCCAGTTCGCGGTTCACGTTGGGATCGGCGTACATGGCACCTCCATCCGCGCCCATGGGCAGGCGCGACATGGATTCCACGCCGCCGGCCACCACCAGGTGTTCCCAGCCGGAGCGCACTTTGGCCGCTGCCAGGTTAATGGTCTCCAGGCCGGAAGCGCAAAAGCGGTTGATCTGCATGCCGGGCACGTCCAAGTCCCAGCCCGCGTACAGAGCCGCGGTTCGCGCAATGTTGCCGCCCTGTTCCATGACGGGCGTTACGCAGCCCAGCACCACATCGTCCACCTGCGAGGTGTCCAGCTGGTTGCGTTCGCGCAGGGCAACAAACAAGGTCTTCAACAAATCCACGGGCTGCACTTCATGCAGGGATCCGTCTTTTTTGCCCTTGCCCCGCGGGGTTCGGACGGCGTCGTACACGTAAGCTCGGTTGGGCATAGCGAGAGGGAAATTTGGCCGGCCGGAAGTTACGCTGAATATCCGTTTCCCGCCATCAGGCCAACAGGTAAAGCCCGGCAATCACCACCAAAAAATAGGGCACCAAGGTGGCTGCTCCGGCGTAGTCTTTGGCTAGCCGCTGGCCGAAAAACAACATGACCAGCGAGATCGCCGAGAGGATAAATCCCCACCAGATCCAGGTATGGCCCGCGCCCAGCAACAGCTGCACAGCACCAAAAGCCGAAAACAGCCCGGCGGCCGTTTCGAACAGGGTCAGAACCGGAAGCAGGACCGGTACCGTTCCCTTCAGCGGCGACTGGGCAAAATGCTCCTTCAGCCAGCCGAGGTTGCCGGAATAGTCCAGCACTTTATCCAGCCCGGATTGCAGAAAAAGAATGGCCAGAAAAGCGGCGATGAAGACCAGCGTCAGGCCCCGGCCGTCCAGGCCAAGCGCGCTGAACAGCGCAGGCAGAGAAGTTTCCATCGGCCTAAGATAAGGAAGCGCGACAATCCGAGAACGGCCTGTCCCCCCGGCGCAACTGCCATTCCCCGCGGCGCGGCCACCGTTCCCCCCGGCGCGGCTAGCGCCGATTCCGCTCCGTGCCTGTATCGGGATTTCCGCGCCGGGAAGGTTGCACCGAAACCTGCCTGGGGAGCGCAGGCCCTTCGCCCTCTTCCCGAAACTGCAGCACCAGGTCGTGAATGCGCGTATAGACGTGATTGGACCCAACCACAACATCAAGACTATTTTTATACAATTTATCGCGAACAGGTCCGTTCAACCCGATAAAACGCAGGCGAATGCCCTGGCCGCTCAGCTCGCGCTCCAGCGAGCGGATCATGGCCACCGCCGTGGAATCGATGTCGCTGATGGCCACGCCGTCCAGAATGACCAGCTCCGTTTCCGGGCGAAGGGCCACTTCGCGCTCCACCACATCGCGAACGAACTCCTGGTTGCCGAAAAAGAGCCGGGCATCCGGGCGCAAAATCAAGACCCCCTCCTCCTCTTCGGCCTCCTGAAAGCGCTCGATGTTTTTGTACAGGGTGGTGTTGGGCAAGCGACCCAGCACGGCGTAATGCGGCCGGGAACTCGAGTACAACACCCCGGCCAGCGAGAGCACTACGCCAGCCACAATGCCGTTTTCCATGCCCAGCCAAAGTGTGGTGATCAGGGTAGCCACCAACATGAGCAAATCGCGCAGGTCTGTGCGGTAGAGGTGCAAGGCAACGCGCCATTGAATCAGGTCGCCAACGGCTACCACAATAATGGCCCCGAGCACCGCAAGCGGCAAATGATGAAGCCAGGGCGTGAGCAACAGAATGGTGACCAGCACCATGGCTACCGAAACCAGGGAACTCAGCCCGGTCTGCGCGCCAGCCTGAACATTCACGGCCGTTCGGGCAAAACTGCCCGCCACCGGAAAACTCTGGAAAAAAGCCCCGCCCAGGTTAGCCAGGCCCTGCGCGAGGAGTTCCTGGTCCGGCTCCAGCCGCTGCCGGCGGTTATCCACCGGTACAGACCGCGCCACGGCAAACGAAATGACAAAGCCCATCAGCGAAATGCTCAGAATGCTGGGCAACAAAATCAGCAGATCGGCACCTTCAAAGGCGGGCAACCCGGGAACCGGCAAACCCCGGGGTATCTCGCCCAGCACCGCAACACCGCGCTGTTCGAGCGACAAGGCCAGCGAACAAACCATACCAAATACTATGGCTAAAAGCGCACCCGGAAATCGGGGGAAAAAGCCCTTTACTCCGAGCAACAGCGCCAGGGTACTCCCGCCCAGAAGCAGGGTCGGACCGTGGGCCGCATTCAGCGAATGCAGCAGTTGGGCAACGCGTGCCGGAAATCCCATGCCGTGGTGGGTGTGGACCCCAAGCAGCGCATCCGTCTGGGTCACCATGATCACGATGGCCGAAGCGGTGGTAAATCCGCTGATGACCGGTGCAGACAGAAAGTTGACCAGAAAACCGAGCCGGAAAAATCCGAGCAGGAATTGCAGCACCCCCACAGACAGCGCTAACACAAAAGCCCAACGAATGTATTCCGGTGTACCAGGTTCGGCGAGTGGGCTGATGCCCGCCAGAATCAGCAGCGACAACAGGGCGGCAGGGCCAATGGACAGTTGCCGCGAGCTGCCCAGAAAGGCGTAGATGAGGATGGGAAAAACGGCGGAATACAACCCGTACACTGGAGGCAGCCCCGCCAGCATGGCATAAGCCATGGCTTGCGGGATCAACACGACGCCTACCGTAAGTCCGGCCTGCAAATCGCCCTTGAACATCTGGCGATCGTAGTGCCGCAGATCCGCTAGGAGGGGTAAGGAAAGAAAACGAAACATGCCGGGCTGTTGCTCAAAGGTACGGTCGGCAGGCACGAAAAGCTCCTCAGGGCACTTCTAAAAACCCCATATACGGCGTTATGCCAAATTTTTAACATCCTCATTTACAGCAGTAAACTCCGGTGTTAAAAATTTGGCATGCCTTGTCCCTGGGGTTTTTAGAAGGACCCTTCAGAACAACCCAAGCTGTCGCCCTTGCGCGCGGATAAACAGATGGGTGGCCAGCGGCGGAATATCACGGGCGGGGAAATAGCGATTGCGGCTTTGCACAAACAACGCGCGGATGCTCTGAGCCAGAGGCCCTTCGCCCGTCATGCGGACGCCGAAACGCGAATCTCCCAACGTGCCGCCGTGGGTCTGGCGGATCTGCGCCAGGACTTTGTCCGCGCGGTCCGGGAAATGCTGCTGCAGCCAGGTCGCGAAGATGTCAGCTACCTCCCCGTTGAGCCGCACCAGTTGCATAGAGGCGGACTCGGCGCCCGCCTCCGACGCTTTCCGCACAATGTTGGGAATTTCTTCGGCATTCAACCCAGGGATTACCGGAGCGAGCATCAGGTTAACCGGCACACCGGCTTTGGCGAGTTGCTCCATGGTATCCAGGCGTTTGGCCCCCGAAGCCGTTCTGGGCTCCATACGCCGACGCAGCGACTCCCGAAGCGTGGTGATGCTGAGAAAGACCCGGACCAGGTTGAGCTGGCTGAGCTCGCGGTACAGGTCCAGGTCGCGGAGAATGAGGCTGTTTTTGGTGATGATGCCCACCGGGTGGCGAAAGCGGAGAAACACTTCGAGCATGGCCCTCGTGAGGCGGAATTTGCGCTCGGCGGGCTGGTAACAATCGGTGTTGCCGGACAACACGATGGGCTTGGGCTCCCAACCGGGTTGACGGAGCTTTTGCTCCAGCAGCACCGCCGCGTCCTCTTTGACCAGAATGTTGCGCTCGAAGTCCAGTCCGGGGCTATACCCCCAATAGGCATGGGTAGGCCGCGCATAACAGTAGGCACAGCCATGCTCACAGCCCTGGTAGGGATTGGCCGAAAAAGCCATGCCTACATCCGGGCTCTTCACTTCGTTGACAATGCTCCGGGCGTTGTCCTTGAGGTATTGGGTTGGAGCAGGCGCCTCGGTCCATTCATCCAGTCCGTCCGGCTCTTCGCGCACCCGTTGCTGGCTGAGGTAGCGGTTGTGCGGATTGAGGGAAGTGCCCCGGCTGTTCCACGCGGGTGTTTTGCGGGGTTGTTCCTCGCCGCTGTTTCTATCCTGCATTGGCCAAAATTATTAGCCAATTTTTGGAATTTCCCGTTTTTGCTAATAATTTTGTCAACCTGACGAAATGGCTGGTCGCCCCAGGCTTCGCATTTTGCAAAAGGTTTTCGGATCCTGCAACCTACAGCCAAACTTCCGCTAAGTGCCTGAAAATCAAGTGTTCTCAGAAGCGGGAGCAGCATCTGCCTCTTTTTCCAGCAATGCGTAGAACATTTCGCCGCCCCCTTCATTGGATATGGTAATGGAAACCGCAACCCACCCCCTTCCGGCATAATTGTTGATGTCAATTTCCAGCCTGCTGTGGCTGACTGCGCGAATGACCTTGTATGTTTTCATCAGGGTAACCGTTCGGTGGTCCAGGAAGGCAGGGCAACGCGTTTTGCATACTTTTTACCCCACCGTCCTCGTTAATAGTCAGTCATGGACGATCGGGCAAAAAACCAAACGACCGTTTGTTTGTTCAAATTGAGCATCAGGCAGTTAGAAACACATTCCGGTGTTCCTTCTACTGTCATCCGATAGTCAAAATTGTTAAACTGCGTTAAATAAACACATTCTAAACAACACATGAACTAATTAGAGCATTGAAAGGTTACTAAATTACCTCCATAGTCGCAAAGCGGAATAAACGGAAGCTTCTCCCTTAATAAGCATCCGGGAAAACTGCAGAGCGGGAAGGATAACCCCAAATGCTGGCCGACTTTCCATTCAGCCATTTTTAGGACCCCCCTTTCGATTAACTGGATTACCGAACCGAGTTTTAGCATGAGAAATCTTAAAATCACCAAACAAATTACCAACCGGGCCGGCAAGTCTATGGAGATTTATCTCAAAGACGTGTCGCGCGAACCGATGGTAAGCCCCCAGGAAGAGGTGGAATTGTCCCGCCTGATTCAAGCAGGGGATGACGAAGCCCTGCGCAGGCTGATCAACGGAAACCTCCGTTTCGTGATCAGCGTGGCCAAGCAATACCAGCATACCGGTATCCCGTTAGAAGACCTGATTAACGAAGGGAACATCGGCTTGATCACCGCCGCTAAGCGTTTCGATGCCACGCGTGGTTTTAAGTTCATCTCCTATGCCGTTTGGTGGATTCGCCAGAGCATTTTGAAGGCCATCTCGGAAAAGTCTCGCAGGATTCGGGTTCCCGCCAACAAAACCCGGGACACCCGCTCCATCGCAGAGGCCGCCATGAGCATTGAGCAACACCAGGAACGCACCGCCAGCCCGGAAGAAATTGCCGAAATCCTGGGCATGGATGTACGCGACGTCAAGCAATTGCTCCAGTACACGCAAAAGGAACTCAGCATTGACTCGGCCATTAACTCCGACGATGATGCCCGGAGCATGCTGGATGTGATGGTGGACGAAAGCAGCCCCGACCCTGAACTGCAAATGCTCGACCTTTCGCTGACGCAGGAAATCGATCACGCTTTGTCGCAGATTGATCAAAAGGATGCCTACATCCTCAGTCTGTTCTACGGCCTGAAAGACAACTACCCCAAAACCCTGGCCGACATCGGCAAGAAACTGGGCATCAGCAGCGAGAGCGTCCGCAAGCGCCGGGATCGCGCCCTCCGGAACCTCAAGCGCCAGGCCAAAGATGACCTGAAGTCGTACCTCTGAGCCAGAACCTGGCACAGAGCCTGCATACAACCGCCTCTATTCTGCCGGTCCAACCCTGGACCGGCAGTTTTTTTTCCTCCCGTCGCTGTGTGGTCTTGCTTAGAAAACTAATTTTCTGAAAAAAAACGTCAAAAATTTTGCACTTGCCAGGATTGCCTTAACTTAGCCCAGTACGTCGCTTAAAGGTGTTCGCATCAGAAGGCTTCGAAAACTCTTTGAAAACTTTGAGGTGGAGGTTATGATATGACTGTATAGCATATTTAACCGGGAGGCGGGTTTATCCCGCCTTTTTTTTTGCCCCCAGGTTGCGCTTTGCCGGCTGCCGATTGCAAGTTACCGGTTGCCGGAGGCAAATTACCGGTTGCCGGTTTAGACTTTCCCGTTACGGAGATTGTCCCAAACCCGGCCGGCCGGTTGTTACATCGCGAAGAACGTAACACCGAAGGCCAGCACAGCCACGATCAAACCCCACATGAAAACGGTGTAGGTCAAGCGCAGAAAGTAGTACTTCCTCGCCAGGACCACGCCCAGAAAATAGAGATCGCGCGTCAGGCTTCCATAAAGGAAGTCCCGGTCTTTCATCATCTCGGTCATTCCCCATTCGTAGTCCTCCAGCTTCATGTTGTAGAAGTTGCCGAAAAAAAGGAGGTTGGACTTCTTGTGAGCAATATCATCCCGGTCAAACTTGCCTTTGGTAATCTTGGGGCGTGTGGACAAGGTGGCGAAAATGATGCTCAGGATGCAGACCGCCAGCAAAATGGACGTGGGGATCAACAAGGTGGGATTGGTATCCAGCTTGGGCGCCAGACCGGAGATCACCACAGAAATGATGAGCGCATTGATGGACAACATGATGTTCGCCTTGTTGTCCGCAATGGAACTCAGGTTGATGTGGTTGCGGGCAGCCGTGCGGAACATGGTTTCAATGCCGCGATCGGGCCGCTGCACCTTGAGTTCACCGAGTTCCTCCTTGCGTTTCTGCAGCGCTTTTTTCTCCTTCTTCTTTTTCTTGCGCCGCCTGACTGCTTCCAGAGCCTGCTCGGCCTGCATCAGGTTGCGCATTCGGCCTTCCTTCCAGTTTCGCTGCGCCCAGGGCGTATGAAAACGGGCGTTGCTCAGAAAGCGCACCTCCATGTCCCACCATTCCTCTTCGCTGAACACCTTGATTTGGCGCGCCTCCCATTCCCGGCGCAGCGCCATGGCCTTGTCCAGATGCTGATCGCTCGCCACGTTGTACAAGTCAGCGTCCACCAGAATTTCCTGCAGCAAGGTTTTGGGCTGCTGCGGCATTTTGGTGGCCAGGATGCATCCTTCCACGGTGGCCAGCCCTTCCTCCGACAAACCCTGCTCGCTCAAAAACGCGCGGGCCATAGCGGCGCTAACCTCTTCATGGCCCACATAGGCCTGGGTGTACCCCGTATCGTGAAACAAGGCGGCCAGCGTCAGACACTCCAAAGGCTCTCCGGTGACCTCCATGGCCTGGGCCATGCTTCTGGCAATCTCCGTGGTTTCAAGCGTATGCCCGAAATCGTGGAAAAACATGCCTTCTGGAAGGCGCTCTTTAAACAGCGCAAAGACGTGGTCGGCTGCGGCTTTGACCAAAGGGCTGGCTCCGGAAATCATTGCGGTGAAGTTACTTTTTCTTGCGGGGGAAAGGGGACTGTCGCCTTGGGCAACTTCATCCAAATCCGTTAGGGCAGGTCACTGAAGCACCAGGCGGGCTACCTCCTGAAAGAGCGAATCCACGCCCAGGCCGTTGCGCGCGCTGGTCCAGGCTTCCGGGGCTAACTGCGCCCGCTGCAGTTGCTCGCCCAGCTCCTGCCCTTCGACCAAATCCGCTTTGCTCCCCACCAACAGCATTGGGACTCCGGGCAAGCGCTCCGTCCAGGCAGCCATCTGTTGACCTGTCCCGATCCAACTGACCGGGCGGCTTAGGTCCAAAACCCAAACCACGGCATGCGCACCGGCAAAAAAAGCCGCTGACCCCTTGTTGGTCAGGGCCAGATCGCCGAGGTCCCAAAGGGCAAGATTGACCCTGACCTCCGGTCTGGGGTCTTCTGAAGGCAAAATGATCTCCTTTTTGGTAATGGTCACAGAAGCCGTAGCCTCATAGGTTTCCATAAAGGGTTGCCCGGCCAAACACCGGACCAGCGCCGTTTTGCCGGAGGCAAATGCGCCGGCTAAAATGACTTTACGCTGAATGGGTTTGCTCGCTTTCATGCCGCTGAATGCTCATTTTCCTTGCGGCGAAACGGCTGTCCGGGGTCCGGTATCCGCCCGAATTCCGCTATTTTGCCGTTCACCCTAAAAGCTATACGTTTGCTCTTCGCCTAACCAGGACCGGGGCGCAGGCATTCAGGCAACAAGATGGGTAAGAAAACATGAAGACCAAAAGAAATGGCCTGGTTCAGATATTATTGGTAGAAGACAATCCCGGGGACATTCGGCTCACACAAGAAGCACTGAAGGAAGGCAACCTGCCCAACACCCTGCACGTGGTTAAAGACGGCGTGGAAGCGGTCGCCTTTTTGAAGCAGGAGCGGGAATACGCCGATAAACCCCGTCCGGATTTGATTCTGCTGGATCTGAACCTGCCCAAAAAAGACGGACGGGAAGTGCTGGCTGAGATCAAAGAAGACGACAAGCTCAAGCATATCCCCGTGGTGATCCTCACCACCTCTGATGCCGAACAGGACATCATCAAGGTGTATAAACTGCATGCAAACTGCTTCATCACCAAGCCGGTGGATCTGGATGAATTTATGACTGTAGTCCGGAGAATTGAGGAATTTTGGTTCAGCATTGTTCAGTTGCCTCCTAACTCCCTTTAATGCAAGACGGTACGGCATCAGCCAAAGTCGCCACCCGGGTTCTGCTGATTGAAGATAACCCGGCCGACGCCAGACTTGTTGAAATCTTTCTTCGCGAATCCAGCCTGCTGGACTGCCAGATTACCCGGGCCGATGAACTCCAATCGGGCCTGGAAAAACTGGAGGAAGGCGAGTTCGATGTGATCCTTCTCGACCTGACCCTGCCTGACAGCCAGGGCTTCAGTACGGTCAAGACCATGATCGAGGAGTTCCCGGAGTACACCATTATTGTCATGACGGGGCTGGAAGACGAAAACCTGGCGTTGAACTCCGTCAAAGCGGGCGCTCAGGATTTTATCGTCAAAGGAAAGTTTGACGCCAATCTGCTGAGCCGAACCATAAGCTATGCTATTGAGCGACACTCGCTGACCAAGCGCATTGAGGACTACGCGCGCACCATCAAAGAGAACGAGCGGCGTCTGCTCGAAGCGCAAAACATGGCGCGCATCGGCAACTGGGAATTGGACATCATCACCAGCAAAATGTACTGGTCGGAGGAGGTGTTCCGCATTCTCGGGCACGGCGAAAAGCGCTTTGAACCTACCTTAAATGCCTATCTGGCTGATGTGCTGAGCGAAGATGCGGATCACGTGCGCACAGAGATTAACCGGAGCATGGAGAAAGGTGCCCAATTCCAACTGGAGTACCGGCTCAAGCTGGCCGACGGCAGCATCAAGACGGTGGCCAATCAGGGCCAGATCAAAATGAGCCAGAAGAGCGGCAGCATTGTATTGGTCGGCACCATCCAGGACATTTCCACGCTGCGGGGGCAAAGCCCATCGGGTCTTCCCCCGGCCTTCCGCAAAGATGCCGACACCCTGGCCGAAAAATTGCGCCGTACCGGTTTGAAGGCCGATCAGGAAAGGGTCCTGGACCAGTTGCAGGCGCTCTGGCAGCGCTGAGGCTGCCGAACGGTCTATCATCGGTAAGTTAGACGGGCCAAGGCAAGGCACCGACCCTTAGATCGAGCGCGTGATGCTCTCCTGGCCCGTGTTGGTGGGCGTTCCGGCCTTGAGGCGGTTGAGCACTTTTTGCCAGAGGGTTTCGTAGGGAATGACTTCCCAGTCCTGCACCTCGTTGCCCTCCTGCTCGGCGTATTCCACCATTTTGCGGTAGTATTTCAGCGCCATGTGCTTGGTCCGGTCGTATTTGAAGTCCTCCTTCTCCATGACCAGCAGCATTTTGATGAAACAGGAGCTGCGGAAGCTTTCATCTTTTCGCAGATAGCGGCTGCAGTAAACATTCAAAGCCTCGGAGCGGTTAATGATGGCGTCGTATTCGCCCTTTTCCAACAGATAGAGCACCTGGATGATGAGGATGGAAACGTTGAAACCCTTTTTGTCTTTGGTGAAGTTGGGCACTTCATTGAGGAAGCGCAGCAACCTGAATTTGCGTTTCTTGTTGTTCTGCAGCAGGCTTCGATCCAGGCCTTCCGTCTCAAAAATGTAGTTGAGGTAAGCCTCAAAGATTTTCCACTTTTCCTGGCGGTTCTCCGAGGTGTAGGGGAAACGCGGGTGGTTAACCACTTTGAAGTAGATACCGGCGGCGTTGATGTAGTTCTCGGTGTGCATAGCCAGGAGGAAGTAGTACTCCAGGAACACAAACCAGGCGTTTTTTCCTTCTTCGAACAACTGCAGGCAGCGCTCGGCATTTTCTTTACCCTGCTCGTAATCGCGGAGCTGGACATAGCAATTGAGCTTGATCAGCGCGATGTGCGCCAGGTTCTTCTGCTGGTTGAACGGGGGGTTGTCGGCCAGGTACTTTTCGGCGCGTTCGCAAACCTGCACCGTTCCGGCAAAGTCGCCCCGGATCTGGCGCGAAAGGATGCCGATCTGGTAGTAATACCAATGCAGCTGGTAAGAATCGTGGTTGTTGGCGAGGGCTTCTACCTCAGCCAGGTATTGATCAGCCACAGAGGCTAATTCTACCTTCACGGCCACTGAGTTCGCAAACTGAATCGTGAGCCGCTGATACAGCTCTTCGGCGCGCATTTCGGCCAATAAGTTGGCTTGCGCGTGGTTGGCGATCTGGGTGAACTCTTCGTACTCGCGCTCCTCCCCTTCCAGGCTGGCGTGGTTCATGAGGATGCGGGCACAGCTCAGCACCATGTCGCTGAAGCGATGCTCCTGCGCCACGTTCAGAATCTTGCGGGTCATCTTGATGGCCGACTGGCGGGCGCCGTTGCCCAACAGAATTCGAACCAGCGCCCAGTTCTTGTTGCAGGTGTAGTGGGCCCGGTGGTAGCCGGAGAACGACGGGTCGTTGGCATCCAGGAAGAACAGCGTATTCAGCAAACGCTTGCTGAATCGGCTCTTTAACTGACGGTACTTGTCATCGAGCGGAGTGGTGGCATAGAGATACTCCGCAGCCTCTTCGTCCGAACTGAACTTCTCGGAAACGAGGCCATCGTAGAACTCATTGAATTTGCTGTCTTTCTTGTTCAGCAGGCTTTTGTCGAAGATCTCAATCTTGCTGACCCTTTTCTTGGTCACAATTTTGCTGATCTCAATTAGATTCTTCATGTGAAACCGCTCTTAAGTTTTGATAATCAAGTAGATGCAAACAATCCTTCATGCATTCAAGACCCTATAGCCGCTAAAATCTTGTCACAAAGATAGTCGCAAACAACAGGAAGCGCAAGGGGCAATTTTGGCCCAAAAGCGCTGGAAGGCCCGTAAAATCTGCGTTTGCCGGAAATTAAAAGTTCTGAACGCCAAAGAGGATCATCGGTCACTTAATACGGGAGTCATGCATGAAAGTTTCAGCGGTTATAAGATGGGTTCAGGCGGCTTTTCTGACCACCCCCCGCTGACCTGCCGAAATAAATGCGTCACCATTGGGGGCTGAGTGTAACCTCATGCCCTCGTTTATCGAATACATTGCCTACAGTCATTGATTGCTTCAAAACAAGATTATCTATGGAACGCATGCTCTACTCTCTCCTCGTTGCTCTTGGATTTCGCAACATCGTCATCATTGACATGGACGAACTCTGAAAACGCTTTGCCGGCGGTTGGAGCACTCTTTCCGATCAGGCTGCTGCAACCGCACTCTCGGTAAACTGCATGTTGTTTTTTTCGTGAGTTTATTGGTTCGTACCGTTTAAAAGAAAAGGGCAATGTTCTCACATTGCCCTTTTCTTATTTGGCGGTATCCGGATAGCGGGAGCGAAGGATCAGGCCACCACCTTCAGTTTGGCAATCTTTTCCTTGTTGAGCTTGGACTCCACGTAGTCGCGGGTCAGGTGAAACTTCTTGACGTCCGGTTGCGAGGGCAACTCAAACATGGCGTCCACCATCACCGCTTCGCAAATGGAACGCAGACCGCGGGCACCCAGTTGGAATTCCATGGCCTTCTGGACCAGGAAATCGATCACATCGTCGTCGAGCGTCAGCGCAATGCCTTCAATTTCAAACAGCTTTTTGTACTGCTTGATCAGCGCGTTCTTGGGCTTGGTCAGAATGGCCTTCAGTGCCTCCTCATCCAGCGGTTCCAGGTAACTGAGCACCGGCATCCGGCCAATCAGTTCCGGAATGAGGCCGAAACTTCTCAGGTCCATCGGGCTGACGTAGCGAAGCAGATCTTCGGCTTCAATGTGCTGCTGGTCATCCGGAGCCCGAAATCCAATGGCCTGCTGCTTGTGCGTGCGGCGGCTGATGATCTTTTCAATGCCGGCGAAAGCGCCTCCGCAAATGAAGAGGATGTTCTGGGTATTGATTTTGATCATCTTTTGCTCCGGGTGCTTGCGCCCCCCTTGCGGAGGAACGAACACCTCGGTGCCTTCGAGCATTTTGAGCAGGGCCTGCTGAACCCCTTCGCCCGAAACATCCCGGGTAATAGAGGGGTTATCGCTCTTGCGCGCAATCTTGTCAATCTCGTCGATGTACACGATGCCTTTCTCTGCTGAGGCAATGTCGTAGTTGCACACCTGCAACAAGCGGGTCAGGATACTTTCCACGTCTTCGCCTACGTAGCCGGCCTCGGTGAATACCGTGGCATCCACGATGGCAAACGGCACATTCAGGAAACGGGCAATGGTTTTGGCGATTAGGGTCTTGCCTGTTCCGGTTTCGCCCACCATGATGATGTTGGACTTTTCAATTTCCACATCGTCGGCCTTCTTCTGGTTGAGGCGCTTGTAGTGGTTGTACACCGCCACCGAAATGATCTTCTTGGCTTCGTCCTGCCCGATGACGTACTGGTCCAAAAACTCTTTGATGCTGGCGGGCTTCAGCGAATTGGGCATGCTGAACTTGGGAGAGGCCTCAGACTGGTTGAGTTCCTCGTCCACAATCTGCTGGGCCTGGGTCACACAGCTCTCGCAGATGTGCCCGTCAATGCCCGCAATCAGGATGAGGGTCTCGTCTTTGTCCCTTCCGCAGAAGGAACATTTGGACGTTTGCTTCCTCTTCATGGTGTCGTCTTTCATAACCTCTTCTACGGCTGGTTCAGGGCTGGTTAGTCGCGTTTGCTGCGTTCCAGCACTTCGTCGATCATGCCGTACTCTTTGGCTTCTTCGGCCCGCATCCAGTAATCGCGGTCGGAATCCTTCTCGACCTTTTTGACCGGCTGGTTGCTGTGCTTGCTGATGATCTTGTAGAGTTCTTCCTTCAATTTGAGGATTTCCTTCAGGGTAATCTCCATGTCGGAGGCCTGGCCCTGCGCACCGCCTAAAGGCTGGTGAATCATGACCCGGCTGTGGGGCAGTCCGGAGCGCTTGCCCGCTGTACCGGCGCAGAGCAATACAGCGGCCATCGAGGCGGCCATGCCCGTGCAGATCGTGGCCACATCAGGACCAATATACTGCATGGTATCGTAGATTCCCAGACCGGAATAGACCACCCCACCAGGGCTGTTGATGTAAATCTGCACATCGCGCTTGGCGTCCACAGACTCCAGAAACAGCAATTGTGCCTGGATAACGTTGGCTACGTAGTCGTCGATGGGAAGACCGAGGAAAATAATGCGGTCCATCATCAGGCGGCTGAAGACGTCCAACGCCTGGACGTTCAGCTGGCGCTCTTCAATGATGTACGGCGTCATAGCGCTCACCGCGTGTCCGCCAGCGGCCATGCTGACGTTGGCGTACTTCTCCAGGTGCATGCTGGAGAAACCCAGGTGGCGGGTGGCGTATCGGACAAACTCGTTGGATTGGCTCATAGGGGGGTTAAAAATTCATCGTGAGTGATCAGAACACAGGTGTAAGCTCAGAAAAAACCGCGGATGAAAAACTATGCTTCCGCAGCATCAGCAGCATCAGCAGCATCGGCATCGGCTTCAACGGCCAGGGCCTCCTCCGCCTTGAGCGACTGTTCATAGTCCTCCAGGCTGACTGGCTCATCGCTGATGGTAATGGCCTGTTGCAAGACCTGGAAAACCCGCGCATCCAGAATGCCCGAATGCACTTTTTCCAGGTACTCTTTGTCCTGCAACAAGCGGCCTACCAGGCCGTTGAGGTCGTCTTCATCCAGGCTTTCAAAGGCAGCCCCATAATGACGGCGGACATCCGCTCTTACCGCGTCTTCAATCTCTTCGCGGGTAACCGATAAACCGTTATCGCGGGCAACCTGGTTGTAAATTAACGACCACTTGAGGTTACGGCGGAAAAACACAAAATCCTGCTCTCCCAGGGTCTCGGAAGCCTCTTTCTGGCTCTTCAGCCACCGGCGAAGGAAATCTTCCGGCAGGGGAATATCCGTGTGGTCAAGCAGATGCTCCACCAACTTATCGTTAAAGGTTCTATCGGTGCGTTGGTTGTACACCCGACCCAATTCGGTGCGAATGATGGCGCGGGCTTCTTCTTCGGAGGACACGGCCCCGGGACCGAAAACCTGATCCAGAAAGGCCTGGTTAACCTCGGCCGGCACCTGGCGCTTGATGCCCGTGAGTTCGGCCCGGAAAGCGCGGCCAACGGCCTCGATGTTCTCCTTGACGCCCATCATGTAGCGAACCACCGAGTCGTGCTCCCGGCCCAGCGCAGCGGGTAAGTCCTGGAAAATCAGGGTATTACCCACCTTCAAGCCAAGGGATTGTGCAGCCAGATCTGCGTCGGTGATCATGTCCTGGTTGATGACCGCATCTTTCATGACCCCTCCGGGCTTGGTCTGTCCGGCCTCGTCCAGCTCCACAAAAAGCAGGTAGAGCAAATCGCCGGCGCCGACTTCAGTGACCTCTTTGAGCGAGCTGTTCTGGCGCAGCAGCCTTTCCCACTCTTTGTCCACCATGGCCTCATCGGGCATCACGCGCTGGCGCGTCAGGACGGTGGAAGGGCTTAGCGCGGGTATGCTGAAGGCCGGCCGCAAGCCAAGTTCATAGGAGAATTTGTACGTCGAAGGGGCATTGATGTCCAGCACGATGGATTCATCCTCCAAGGGAAGCGGCCGCGCCAGAATCTCGATCTTGTTCTCTTCGAGGTATTTGGAGAGGTTTTCCCGGACAAGGTTGTCGAGCTGCTCGGCCAGCACCTGGTTGCCGTAAATCTTGCGGACCAGGGTCTTGGGCACCTTGCCGGGGCGAAAGCCTTTGAGCTGCACTTTTCGGCCCAGGTCGCGGAGGGAATCCTCCAATTTGGTCTCGTAATCTTCGCGGGCTACCTCGATGTGCAACAATGCGCTGAGGTCCCCGGTTTTTTGCTCCTGAATGTTCACGTTAGACGTACCGTTCTTGATGAATAAAGGCTGTGGTTAGAGCCGAAGTGATCTGTTTGCGCGGCAAACAGGGCCTTTCCGGCGAACGGGTGCAGCGAGTCAGCGAAATGGCAACCTGGCAGAGACCAGATGGTGCGGATGAAGGGACTCGAACCCCCACGGCCGAAGGCCACCAGATCCTAAATCTGGCGCGGCTACCATTACGCCACATCCGCATGAAATCTGCCCGCTGTTGCCCGGTTTCGGCGGGGAGAATTTCCGGCGCTTCATGCCCCGGAACACTTCCCGCGCTGGTTCCCGTACAATCGTGCAAAATTAGTCCTTTTGAGCCGAATCCCGAACCGTTTCTCCCCTGTGGTACGCGGATGCCAACCGTTGTGCTTAATTTAGGAAGGCAGGACATGGCTGGGTTGTTCGACCGGTTTCCAATAGTGCACCATCACCTGCACCAAAGCCCTCTAAAAGCCTGATAATCAGCCTTGAGTACCATTACTTCTAAAAATTACTCCGAATCGGAGGCCCGGCTTATTGCCCGCGAGTACCGCCACCTGTTGCGGGCGTTCAAACCTGCCTTGGGCAAAACGGAAAAGAAACTGGTCCGAACGGCTTTTGACATGTCGGTGGAAGCGCATGCTCAGATGCGCCGCAAGTCAGGAGAGCCCTACATTCTGCACCCGATTGCCGTGGCCCAAATTACGGTTTCCGAAATGGGTTTGGGGCATACCGCCGCCATCTGCGCACTCCTCCACGACGTGGTGGAAGACACCGAAATCAGCCTGGAGGAGATTGAGCGGGAGTTCGGTAAGAAAACGGCGCGGATCGTGGACGGGCTGACCAAAGTCAATGCCGTTTTCGACCTGACCAGCACCGTGCAGGTGGAGACCTTCCGCAAGCTGCTGTTGTCGCTGGCCGATGACGTACGCGTCATCCTGATCAAAATTGCGGACCGGCTGCACAACATGCGGACCATGGATTCCATGCCGCGCGACAAACAGCTCAAAATTGCCTCGGAAACCCAGTACCTCTACGCCCCCCTCGCCCATCGCCTCGGTTTTTATGTGATCAAGTCCGAGCTGGAAGATCTGGCCATGAAGTTCCGGGACACCGAGGCCTACGAGGACATCCAGAACAAACTCAACGCCACCCGCCGGGAGCGCACCCGCTACATAAACGAGTTCATCAAGCCCA
>Ga0172372_10004374_pt1 | contig 20127 bp, 13 predicted proteins | sample LakKiv5m_2_FD_114544 | JGI IMG/M metagenome (GOLD analysis project Ga0172372, IMG submission 114544) | Freshwater microbial communities from Kabuno Bay, South-Kivu, Congo - kab_092012_9.5m | ecosystem: Environmental > Aquatic > Freshwater > Lake | place: Democratic Republic of the Congo...
GATAAAGGTGCTAAATAAGCAATTAGATATTTTAGATCCCGCATGATTGTACATTTCAATTTTTACAAATATAAAGTAAAAAAGCCCGCTATAAACAAATACAGCGGGCTTTTACCAAATAATTAAAAATATTGATTGTAATTTTTACAACAAAGGAGCAATAACCAGCGCTACAACCGACATTAATTTTAACAGAATATTCAAGGACGGTCCGGAAGTATCCTTAAACGGATCACCAACGGTATCACCAACAACAGCTGCTTTATGAGGGTCGGAACCTTTGAAATACATAGCACCTTGAATATTTACACCTTCTTCGAACATTTTTTTGGCATTATCCCATGCTCCACCTGCGTTTGACTGAAAAATAGCCATTAAAACCCCGGTAACCGTTACACCGGCTAAAAGACCTCCCAGCATTTCAGCACCACCGCCAAAACCAATCAATACCGGTGAGAGGATAGCAATCATACCTGGAAGTACCATTTCACGGATAGAAGCCTTAGTGGATATTTCCACACATTTGCTGTATTCCGCTTTTCCTTCGGCCTGATCAAACACTTGCCTGTCCTCTGCACTCCATTCATTATCATCCTTTCCTTCATTTTTTTTCATAACAGCAAGTGCTGCCTTTAGTTCTGGTATATTATTGAACTGGCGACGAACTTCCTGAATCATATCCATGGCTGCCCGACCAACAGCTCCCATTGAAAGCGCAGAAAACAAGAATGGAAGCATTCCTCCCAGGAATAATCCAGCCATGACCACCGGATTGGCAACGTCAATGGATGTAATGCCAGCTGTTGACATAAATGCTGCGAAAAGAGCTAATGCCGTAAGAGCAGCGGAACCTATGGCAAAACCTTTACCAATAGCAGCCGTAGTGTTTCCAACCGCATCCAGTTTATCAGTGCGGTGACGAACCTCTTTATCCAGTCCGCTCATTTCGGCAATACCACCTGCATTATCAGAAATGGGGCCATAAGCATCAACTGCCAGCTGAATACCTGTATTAGCCAACATACCTACGGCTGCAATAGCAATACCGTATAATCCGGCAAAATAGTGAGCTCCAATAATAGCAATAGATAAGACAATGATAGGTAATGCAGTGGATCGCATACCAACACCAAGTCCTGCGATAATATTTGTTGCAGAACCTGTAATGGATTGGTCAACAATTCCCTTTACCGGTTTAGTTCCGGTTCCTGTATAATATTCCGTGATATAACCAATGGCTAAGCCAGAAACCAAACCAATGATAACCGCATAAAATACGCCCATACTACTGTAAGTGATATCGTTATATACCCATTCTGCAGGAAGCATATACTGTACCGTCAGATAAGTTGTAATCAGCATTAAAATACTTGATACCAGGCCGCCTAAATTCAATGCCTTTTGAGGATCTCCATTTTCGCTAACCCTTACAAAGAAGCAACCAATAATAGAAGCGATGATACCTAATCCTGAAAGAACCAAAGGAAGTAAAACGGCATTTAATCCCTCAAACAGGTTTGTTTCTTCGAAACCAGGTATATTTATGAAAACGGCACCTAATACCATAGTTCCAACAATAGCGCCAACATACGATTCAAAAAGGTCGGCACCCATACCTGCAACATCTCCTACATTATCTCCTACATTATCGGCAATAGTGGCAGGATTATAAGGGTGGTCTTCAGGAATTCCAGCTTCTACCTTTCCAACTAAATCGGCACCAACGTCAGCTGCTTTCGTGTAAATACCTCCGCCTACGCGAGCAAAAAGAGCGATAGATGAAGCACCAAAAGAAAACCCGGTAATAACAGTGATTACTTTATTGATATCCCAACCCATGCCATGATAAATGACAAATAAGCTGCCTAATCCCAGAATACCTAAACCAACGACCCCCATACCCATAACGGATCCGCCGGTAAATGCAATTTCTAATGCTTTAGCTAAGCTGTTTCTGGCTGCATTGGTAGTACGTACGTTTGCTTTGGTTGCCACACGCATACCGAAATAACCTGCCAATGCTGAGCAAAAGGCACCAATTATAAATGAAAGGGCAATCATCCAGGATGAAGTGGAACTATCAGCTGATACAGCTAACAAGATAGATACGCATACCACAAAAATGGCAAGTACTTTATACTCAGCACGCAGGAATGCCATGGCTCCCTCTGATATGGCCCTGGCAATGGCTGCCATTTTAGGAGTACCTTCATCTTGTCTTGATACCCACGCAGATTTCCAAAACATGTATATAAGCGATAATACGCCGAAAAATGGAATGGAATAAATAATTGTTTGACCCATAAATTAGTGGTTTAAAACTTGTTCAAAATAAAACTTGAAAGCCAATCAGCGCTCAAGGAATTTTTTTAATGTGCGAAAATAATATTTAATTATCTGTTGTCCAAAAAAAGGACGTTTTAGTATTTGGATTGGTACAACTACATCCATATTGCTTTTTCAGATGGGTCGCCTCTTTCCACAGAAGGTACTTCTTTTTCCACATAACCGATATAAAATAAACCCAGGCAACGTTCATTTTCAGATAACTTAAGAAAGGAATCAGCATTAAGGGCAGGTCTTGGGGTACTCCAGAAGGAACCTAATCCCGCGGCTGTACAAGCAAGTGCCATATTCTGAACGGCACATGCCGTGGCCGCAATGTCCTCCCATTCAGGAAGGTTCGCTGATAAATCCCTGTGCATAACAATAGCAATAATTACCGGTGCCTTCAGCGGATTTTGAATCATTTTGTTAAAAACAACCTGAGAATACTCAGCTTCAGGTGTATTTTCCAGATAATAATCAGCCATGAATTTTCCCAGATTCTCCCGACTTTTCCCAGTGAAAACATAAAAACGCCAGGGTTCAGTTTTTTTATGACTAGGTGCCCAGTTCGCTGCCTCCAGAATCTTCTCAATAACAACACGGGGGACTTCTTTGTCTGATGCATATAAAGGGGGAAAAACACTTCTCCGTGTGCGAATGATGTCTGTTAGTATATCAATTTTTTCCATTTTTCCATTTATTTATTCTATTAAATATAGATTTCCTTTGATGGCCCGATTTATTTAAAACCTGATTAATCGTATATATTTGATTGATTTCCAACATACCAACCAGTTCAAATTGTCTCATTACAGGTAATGTTCTGGTATTTGATTGTTGAAACAACAACAAGGCATCCTGTAAGGTCATCTCTTCTGTCAACACATTTTCTATGGGAAAAATGACCTCCCCAACCATCTTTTCTCCTTCACCTTTAAGACATAATTCAATGATTTCAAAGGTGGAAATGGTACCAACAAGATTTTGCCACACATCAAAAACCAACACTTCCCGGTCGCTCTCCTCTTGAACCAGAGGCAAAACATCCTTTAATTGCTGGCTTTTCTCAAAGCGTGTGAAATCTTTTTTCATCCAATCCTTCACTTTTAATCCCTGTAAGGAATTTTCCATATTAGCCATCTTTGCCTCAGAACCGGCTGCAAGGAATACAAAAACACCGATAAATAACTGAGTGACACTACCATCACCCATTATGCCATTGTAAACAAAATAAATAGCAATAACCTGACCTGCTATGGCGGCAATTCTCGTGGCTTTCACATGACCCATAAAATGAGACAAAACCGCCCTAAGTACCCTGCCTCCATCCATTGGAAAGGCAGGTATCAGATTAAATAAGGCTAAGGTAAGGTTCAAACCAATTAATCCCAGTACCACATAAGCGTAAACAGGTAAATTGGGCAGGAAAAAATTATCAGCATCTGACTGATTGTATAAACTGTAAAAAATATCCAGTAAGGTGTCAGAACCTAAAAAAAGCAGTAAAGGCAATAAGATTAATACAATTGCTATATTGACTAAAGGTCCGGCAATGGCCACCCAGAATTCCTGTACAGGTTTTCTGGGTAAGCGTTCCAGACGGGCAACGCCACCAATCGGATATAGGGTAATATCTCTCGTTTGTACGTCAAACCTTCTTGCCATTAAGGCATGACCAAATTCGTGCAATACAACACACAAAAATAAAATAAGTACAAATAAACTGGCGGACACCGCACCCCATATACCCCAGTTTTCTTGTATGGCAAGATAAATTACATAGACAAATAAAAACAAGAAACTCCAATGTACTTCAACAGGTATATTAAATATTTTGGCAATTCTTAAAGATCCTTTCATATTTGTGTTTCTTGTAAAGAAAAGTAAAGATAACTTTGCTGTGGAATTATTTTATTCATTCTAATACAATATCAATGGTTTTTATTACCGAACAACAGCTGGATGATGCTGCATCAGCCATTCAGGATGATGAAACAATCAATGAATCATTGGTTACGGAGCTCAGCGAAATCCAACCCGCTGTTTTTGCTTTTTTGTTTACTGAAAATACCGAGCTTTTCACGGAATATGAAAAGGAATATCTCCTTTTTATCCTGTTGACCCTTTGGCAGGCGATTCGTACCCGGATAGATGTCAATGATATGGACGAAATCGATGCTGAGGCCCTTTCTCTCGCCGAGGAGAAAAACTGGGAATTACTGGAATCCATTACTGCCAAACGATTCAGAGATCGGCTGGATGTATTTTTTAAGGATAATAAACAAACAGATTTACTTGCCTTCGTCGAAGACATGCTTCTCGATGAAGAGGATGAACTTTTAACCAAAGAGGGCAGAGAACCTATGTTTGTCATTCTGAAGTCAATCATTGATTGTTTTGACAACTGTATTGAACCATAACGAATTCTCTGATGCTTTGGTTGAATGATCACTTATTTAATAAGGGATCGTCCCGAAGGATTATTTTTTTTCTATGTGTAAATAATCCGGAGGTTACCTCCAACTGATAACTTCCGGCAGGTGCCGCGCGTTTCGGTTTTATTTCTTTGCCCAAAACAACACCATAAACACCAAAAACAGAATGAATTCGGCTGCGTAAGGATTCATAGGCAACTTTTTTTTGAGGGCTAAGGGCTGTAAGGGATATTTTGAATTGGGAAAGAGAGTCTTTGGCAGCTGCAGATAAGGAGCTGAGAGAACTTAACTTTTCAAGTGCGTGATGCATGTTTTCGATTTCCTGGGTCCAGGAAGTATTAGGTTCGTCCACCTGCATATCCCAGTAAATTCTGTTGATACCTGGTTGGACAGGTACTTTCCATTGCCTTTTCAATTGGTTATCAAGGTCAGAGATTAGGTTTAATGAGATAGAATCTGTCTGGTTAGTTTTATTTATCCACAAATGAAAAGGCACCCCACTTCTGGGATTTTGTCCACGGAATTCGAAATAAGGTTGTTTCCTCCCTGTATTTATCCGCAGCCATCTGGTTCCTTGTCTGCTCTCAAAAAGATGGAGGGGTTCATTTATAATTTGCTGGTTGAGTTGTCTCAAAGGACTGATATCATCCAAAATCCAGACGCTTCTGCCATGGGTACCAGCTATCAGATCGCCATCACGGGGATGGATTAAGAGGTCATAGACTGCAACGGTAGGCATATTACCCATGAGTTCATGCCATTCTTGTCCTCGGTTAAAGGAGAATAACACGCCTTGTTCTGTCCCCACAAATAACAAATCAGGGTTTACCCGGTCTTCTCTAATCACATATACAGAAAATTCCGGCAGATTATGCTGTAACGATTTCCAGGTTTTTCCATAATCATCTGTCACAAAAACATAAGCCTTCATATCGTCATATCTATGATTGTCAAGTGAGACATAACATCTGCCTTTTACATGTGATGATGGAGTCACCCTGCTTACCCAGGGTCTTTTACCCCTGAGAGACGAAGCGTTTTGACCAATATCGGGAAATTGTTTGACCAGAAATTGCCCAACTTCAGTCCATGATTTACCTCCGTTTAAAGTAACCTGTACATTTCCGTCGTCCGTACCTGCCCAGATTTCCTGGGTATCTAAAGGAGATTCAGCCAGGGTAATGATGGTAAAATGATTTTCACCACCCGTCACGCTTCTGGTCAGATAACCGCTATTGGAGGGATTCCTGAACTCAGGGTCATTGGTAGTGAGGTCCGGACTTATTATCTTCCATGAATTTCCCTTATCCGTAGATTTAAAAAGGTGGTTACCTCCAAAATATAGTGTATTCACATTGCTGGGGGAGAGAATCAAGGGACTGCTCCAATTGAAGCGAAATTGAGGGGGTAACTTGACGCGATCTGTATTTTCATAAAAAAACCAATGTTCCCCAGGGTCGATGGAATACCTTATAGGAGAATCATCATAATTGGGATCAAAATAGTTGGCATAATTATAAATAGTTTGTGGCGTTGGTGTGATATAACTATATTTCCTTGTTTCCACATTTAACCTCGCAGCAAATCCGACGTGATTGACCATATAGACCGTTTTCCAGTCTGTTGGATCAATTTGAAAATGAAAACCATCCCCTTCACCAACCCAGGTATTATGCTCATTTAGAATACCTCGTACTTCCCTGCTGTTGGAGGGACCCATCCATAAACCATTATCCTGAAGACCACCTCCAATCCAATAGGGGTCTCTCATATCAACACCTATAGCATAGTACTGACCAATGGCCATATTGTTGAAAGACAAAACGCTTTCACCGCCATCGACAGTTAATTTTAAACCCTGATCGGTTCCCATATAAATAATTTTATTATCATACGGAGCAATCCACATGGCATGGTCATCGCCCCCGTCGGTTTTCCATGTTCTTTCGGAAAAAGATTTACCTCCATCGCGGGAAATTCTAAAATCCCTGGAAACCAGATAAATAGATTGTGGGTCTATGGGGTCTATCTCAATTTGGCCATGATAATAAGGACGAGTATTGTGTTTTAGTAAAAATCGCCAGGTATTGCCGCCATCATCAGACCGGTAGGTACCTGAACCTGGCTGACCATCTAGTATATTTTCGTCAGCTTCAACAGAAGCGACGATGATAGAAGGAAAATTTCTACAAATTGAAAGGTCAATTTGACCCGTTTCACCTGTTGGTAATCCGTTCACCAGTTTTTTCCAGGATTTTCCGGCGTCAGTACTTTTATAGATGCCCCCATTTCCTCCACCGCTCTTTAATACATAGGGTCTTCTTAACCGGTGGTAAAATCCTGCATATAAAATGTTAGGATTACCTGGATCCATTACTACCTCAGTACAGCCTGTGAGAGAATCTGTTGGCAGACCTTTCGTTAATTTTTTCCAGGATTTTCCCCTGTCACTGGTAAAATATAAGCCCCGGTCACCAGAATATCCCCATAAATGACCTACTGCAGCCACATAAGCTATATCTGGGTTTGTAGGATGTAATGCGATATCCGCAATATGGTGTGTGTTAGAAAGGCCTAGTTTTGAAAAACTTAAGCCTCCATCATTACTTAGGTAAAGACCGTCGCCCCAACCCGAACTGTTTCTATTTGCCGATTCGCCGGTACCAACCCATATAATAGATGGATTGCCTTGAAAAAGGGCTACACTTCCAATGGAAGAAGTGCCATACCTGTCAAAAATAGGATCCCAGCTAATTCCTCCGTTTTTACTTTGAAAAACACCGCCTGAGGCAGATGCACATATTACATGTCGGTAATCGGTATTAAGGGCATCAATGTCGGCAATTCTGCCCATCATATTGGCAGGTCCGGTATTTCTCCATCGCAGGTCTTTGGAGAATAGATTATCAACTCGCTGAGCAAATAAAATTAAAGTGCTGAAAAATAAAATAGTAAGAAAAAGTATTCTCATTGGGTAATCCTTTTATGGCCTTTCAATATTAGAAATATAATAATTTTTTCAAGATGAAGAATTAAAATTACATTGATTAAAATTTATTGGAACAGGCTTTTGTAAACAAATTATGAAATTCCTTCGTTTTAAACGCGTCGAATTGCTTAAATTTCGGCTCCGAAAGGGCAAATAACCCGAAATTCATTTTTAAAGAGAAGGAAAATGTCAGAAACAAATTTTAGATCAGATGTAGAAGCTGTAGATGCACTTGCGAATAAATATCAGGATTTAAGGCAGGAAATTGGTAAAGTCATAGTTGGACAGGATGAGGTGGTCAAAGCGGTCATCATTGCCCTTTTCAGTAATGGACATAGTTTGCTGGTGGGTGTACCGGGTTTAGCAAAAACATTGCTTGTCAGTACTATTGCAGCTGTTCTTGATTTAGATTTCAAGAGGATACAGTTTACCCCTGACCTTATGCCTTCAGATATCATTGGGTCTGAAATATTGCAGGAAAACCGAACGTTCCAGTTTAATAAGGGTCCTTTATTTGCTAATATTGTATTAGCAGATGAAATTAACAGAACCCCACCGAAAACACAGGCAGCTTTACTGGAAGCTATGCAGGAAAAAGTGGTAACGGTCAGCGGTGTTTCTCATGCCTTACCCAAGCCATTTTTCGTATTGGCTACTCAAAATCCTATCGAACAAGAAGGTACTTACCCTTTGCCTGAAGCCCAATTAGACCGTTTCATGTTTAATATTCCTTTGGATTATCCAAGTTTCCAACAGGAAATTGAGGTAGTGAAAAATACCACGGGAGCCCAGCATGTAGATTTAAAAAATATAGTGACAGCCAGTCAGATTCAACAATTCCAGCAACTTATCAGAAAAATTCCCGTGACAGATAACGTGCTTGAATATGCTGTTTCTTTGGTTTCAAAAACAAGACCAGGGACAGAGCGGGCTGCTTCTATCGTAGATAATTATATTTCCTGGGGTGCCGGCCCCCGTGCTTCACAGTTTCTAATTGTTGGGGCTAAATGTCATGCGGCAATTTTAGGCAAATATTCTCCTGATATATCTGATATTCAGGCGATAGCAAAATATGTGCTGCGACACAGAATAGTTAGGAACTATAAGGCGGAAGCCGAAGGGATTAAGGAGGAAAATATTATTGACCAATTATTATAGTCAGGACTGGATACACCCTAATGGATTGTTTTTTCATCTGATAAGGTAAACATAAAATGATGTATTTTAAAAGGGAAGAATCAATTATAAACGGATTTTTATTAACCGTTCTGTTGACTACGGTACTTTTCTTCAACGCATGCACCAAAGATGGGTCGAGTCAATTTAAGATGAAACCAAATGCTTTTGGAGAAATTGCAAATCTGGTTGTGGTTGCAGATAAAGAAATCTGGGATGGTCCCATAGGAGATACTATAAGATATTATTATTCCTCTGCCTATCTCATTTTACCTCAGCCGGAGCCAATTTTAGACCTGAAATATTTTAGTCCCAACGATTTTAAAAATGTTCCGCTCAAAAGGGAACTTAAATCCTATCTTATTTTAGCTGACTTAAATGATGAATCTTCGCCAACAGCAGCCTTAATGAAAAAGGAACTGGGCCCTAAAAATTTAGATTTGTTTCTAACTAACCCTCAAAAAAATAACGTTGTCGTTGGTTATGACCGATGGGCGAAAGGTCAGTTAATAATGTTTCAAATGGCAGATTCACCTGAAAAACTGGTTGAAAATCTGAAAATTAATTTGCCAACCCTGGTCAAAAAGGTTCGGGAACAAGATGCTGTTCAATTGGGAGCAAATGCTTTTCAGTCAGGACGCAACACGAAACTGGAGGCGGAAATTGAAGCTAAAATGCATGTGCGTCTGAAAATTCCCAATGATTATCTGGTAGCTATTAATGATGGAAAGGCTTTTTGGTTGAGGAAAGAAACGGATAAAGCTTCGTTTAATTTACTTATATCAAAATTCAATTACACAAATACCAAACAATTCTCCGTTGAAAATCTGAAGACTATGAGAGATTCCCTGGGCAGAAAATATGTTTCGACCAGAGCACCAAACTCTTATATGATTGTTAATGATGTCGATTTGCCCTTATATGGACAGTCTGTAAATATAAATGGTAAATACGCCTTCGAGGGCAGAGGGATATGGGAAATTGAGAATGATTATATGGCTGGCGCATTCGTTTGTTATCTGATACATAATCCTAAGACAAATGAAATTATATTGATTGATGGTTTCTTGTATGCCCCGGGGGAAACAAAAAGAAATAAAATGTTGCACCTGGAACATCTTATTCAAACAGCTATCATACCTTAATCATAACCTATCAGGTTAAATAAAAAAGCCGTTGACCCAAAGTTATCGAGACAACGGCTTTTATATATCCTGTCAATTTAAATATTTTCGATACTCTTATTTACGAAAGCGTTCAGGTCTGCCCCGGTTAACATACCAGCCTGAAGTTTTGCAATTTGTATGAGATACTTCATCGTTTCATTTCTGACAGATTCATCTGGTTGATGTAACAACTGCTCATTAATGATTTTATGGTTGGTATTAACAACGACATTAATCGAATCGGGAAAACCATCCATTTTCATTCCTTGCATCATTTGCATTTCTTTCATTCTCCGCATGAATTCTGGTCTGGTAATCTGTACGGGTAAATCCTCCGGATTTAATGCTTTAGTTACCAGCGTTGACATTGGATCATTTAGATTGGCGGTGAACCATTCCTTAATTTGCTTTTCCTGATCCTCAGTTAAGACAGATTCTTTTTTATCTTCTTTCTGTACCAGATTATCGACGGTATCGGAATCGACCCTTACGAAAGTAACGGTTCCTTGTTTATATTCCAGTTGTTGCATAAAATGAGCATCAATGACCTGATCCATCATCAGCACATCATAGCCATTATTTTTTGCAGCCTGGATTTGAGCATATTGAGCATCCTTATCATTTGAATAAATAAGAATAATCTTATTGTGCTTGTCCGTTTGAAGTGCCTTTACACTCTCAATATACTCATCTATTGTTTTGTATTTTGACTCGAGTGTTTTGAAAAGAGCGAAAGAAGTAGCTTTTTCATAGAACTTCTCATCGGAAATCATACCATATTTTACAAAAATGCTGAGATCATTCCATTTGCTTTCATAGTTCTCTCTTTCATTATTGAATAAATCAGAGAGTTTGTCCGCCACTTTTCTCGTAATATATCCCGTAATTTTTTTCACATTACTATCTGCCTGCAAATAGCTACGGGAAACGTTCAATGGGATATCCGGTGAATCTATGACCCCATGGAGCAGGGTAAGAAATTCAGGTACAATCTCTTTTACATTATCGGTTACATAAACCTGATTGGAATAGAGTTGAATTTTATTGCGCTGAATTTCTATATTGTTACCCAGGTGTGGGAAATATAAAACGCCTGTGAGGTTGAATGGAAAGTCAATATTCAAATGAATCCAGAACAAAGGTGTTTCGTAACTCATTGGGTATAATTCCCTGTAAAATTGGCGATAATCCTCATCACTTAAATCTGTCGGAGATTTTTTCCAGATGGGTTGTGTATTGTTGATAAAATTATCAACTTTTATGGTTTTAGTTTTTGCATCCTCTCCTTCACCTTCCGTTACGGATTCATCTTTTTTACCAAAGCGAATGGGAACGGGAAGGAACTTACAGTATTTTTCCAGTAAATCATCAATTCTCTTTTTCTCCAGATATTCTTTGCTGTCATCCCCAATATGGAGGATAATATCGGTACCTCTTTCCTTTCTTGACCCTTTGGAAAGCGTATATTCAGGACTTCCGTCACAAGACCATAAAACAGGTTTGGAACCTTCCTTCCATGACAATGTATCGACTTCAACTTTAGTGGCAACCATGAAGGCAGAATAGAAACCAAGGCCGAAATGCCCGATAATGCTCGCGTCATCCTTGTATTTATCAATGAATTCCTGAGCACTGGAGAATGCCACCTGATTTAAATATTTCATGACCTCCTCTTCTGTCATACCGATACCGCGGTCTCTGATGGTCAGGGTGTTTTTTTTCTCATTTAAAATGATGTCAATGGTTACTTCTCCTGTTTCCCCATTTAATTCACCCCTTCTACTTAAGGTTTGTAATTTTGAGGTAGCATCAACCGCATTTGAAATTAATTCCCGCAGAAAAATTTCCTGGTCAGAATAAAGAAATTTTTTGATGATTGGAAAAATATTTTCCGTTTGTACAGATATATTACCGCGTTGCATAATAAAATTTTTTGGTTGCGATTCTTACGTCAAACAATATGCCACACTCAATTTTCTGCCATTTTGTCAAACCTGTAGTTCATACTGACATGAATTTTTTTAAATCTTATGCTTGTTTTTAAAAATAATTAACGTAAATTTGACTTTTATTCATTTGAGAGCTATTACACAAGATATTTAATACTGAAACTACACGCTTTTTTTTAAGCGCTGGGTCTTTGAGCCATATCTACATACCACTTGATTTTAGTAGTCGTCCTTTATTGGACGAATTTTTTTTATCCGTTATTAAAATGGGTGGAAGATTTACTTTTTATGGTGGGCTCAAGATCATCTTTGGGGGGACGCATTGGTCCGATGCCCACCGAATTTTAAAAGAATAACTTTAAGAATAAACCTGAATGGATTTTTTTTGCCGGTTCCACTGGGGGGTAGAGCCGGCATTTTTTTTTCTAAAATTTAAAATACCAGTTCACAAGAGGAAAAGGAAAAGATACTTGTTCATTTTTATCTAATGTGCTTATACCCGCCAAAGAAACCTGAAACGATTGAGTTTCCTTTGTTTGAAAACGCATTCCTGGCATTAATACGAAAGCAGTTGTCCATAATTTTTCCTTTGTCACGCTGGTTACAAAGGGTCTTTCTTTTCGGGTCAGGGGATCGAAACCGCCCTCGTAAGTCGTAAAAGTTTTTTCCTGTTTACTGGTGGAAATCAAGGAATCGAAAAATAAGGATGCTTTGGTACTTACTTTTACAATACCGGCGAAGGAAAAAACCGGTGAAGCCCTAAGTGGACTTTCTTCTGCTTTGTACAAAGGATAATCTGGGGACACATAAGTCCCGGGGAGTGCGATTTCTATAATATCGCCACTCTTGATATACCCATAACCCATAGAAATGGAAAAATTATTCACTGTGTTTCCATAGGTACCAGTCACCCATTGTAGCCCGCCAAAACCTTTAAAATTATTGGCATAGCTGCTACTTCCCAGTAAAGATCCTATCGAAAAATGTAAATTTTCATTTTTCGATGGCAGCGTATATTTAACGGCAAGAACGAGGGGTACTGCAAGCCAGGTGGACATGACTCCTACCGATAATCCTTTTGAAACGGCAAAATGAACCTCGGGACCATACCAGGAGATAGCAGCATAATGGTCCCCTTTTCTGATAGGCAGGGCATTATTGGTAAAAGCATAGCGCGTGTTGAAGGCAAAATATGCCAAAGGTTTACCCGGGTAATATTGTTTGATGCTTTTTTCGCTTGAAATGGACTTTATTTCATTTTTTGGAATATAAATCCTGCCGATATTATCAGATTCCAGTAGTAATTCCCTGCCATCATCTGAAATAATTTTTCCCTGATAGGATGTTCCGTTAATTTTTTCAACCTTAACCATGATGCTTGTATCTGAAGGTGTGGATTGAGCTATTAACAAATGCCATGATAAAAGTAAAAAGGATAAAAATAGACTATTTTTCATAATTACCAAATTTTTTATTACTAACGTAAGAAACCTTATACAAGTTAATACAAAAGCACTATTTTTAGAAATTTGAATTCTAATGTAGTCATTGAAATAACTTAAGAGATGAAAATAGCCAATATTACCAGCATCCTGCTATCGGGGGGAATTATTGTATTTGCGCTTTGGGCCTGGTTTTTAACACCACCCTGGGAATTTTCGCAACCCTCATGGAGGCTATTTTTACTTTTTTTATTTGCCATCTTAACCGTTCTTTCTCAGTTACTTTCTATTTTCCTGGCTGCTATAATAGCGATGGTTATTGCAGTTAGTACCGGCGTTCTTTCACCGGAAAAAGCATTCTCGGGATTTTCAGAAAGTTTCATGATTTTAATTCTCTCTTCTTTTTTAGTAGCAAAAGCCATTATACATTCCGGACTTGGCAAAAGAGTAGCCTTACTTTTTATCAGGCAGTTTGGTCATTCCACCCTGCAACTGGGATATTGTTTAACGCTGACAGATGTAATAATAGGGCCAGCTATACCAAGTAATACAGCAAGATCGGGTGTTTTGTATCCTATTGTTTTGTCTCTGGCTATGGATACAGGTTCAAATGTAGAAAAGGGAACCCGCAAAAAAACAGGGGCCTATCTGATGATGGTATCTATTACCAGTTTGACGATTTCATCGGCCCTTTGGTTTACGGCTATGGCAGCAAATCCAATTGGTGCAGGTTTGGCATCGAAATATAATGTGGCCATGGATTTTTCAAACTGGTTGTTAGTCAGTTCATTGCCCTGTTTGGTTGCGCTTGTTTTTTTGCCATGGTTACTTTACAAGTCATTTCCGCCAGAGGCTAAATTGACGCCTGAGGCTCCGGTGGCTGCAGCTGCCATGTTAAAGGAAATGGGTCCAATGGGTAAAAAGGAATGGATAACAGCCGTCACGTTTTCAGGTATGATTCTCGGTTGGGTATTGGCTACTCCGCTTGGCTTAAATCTGGCCATTGTTTGCTTGGCGGGATTAGCCGTTCTTATTATTTCAAATGTATTTCCGCTTACCATATTAAGAAAAGACGGTGGGGAAGCCCTGGAAACATTCATCTGGTTTGCTATTTTATATATGATGAGTAGTTCCCTGAATGCGATGGGTTTTATGGGAATTATCGGCCAGAAAATATCAGGACAAATTACAACTTTATCTACTTTTCAGGTGTACGTATTATTGACTGTTCTTTACGTGCTTATTCATTATTTATTCGTAAGTCAGACTGCCCACATGCTTGCATTATATGGGGTGTTTCTGGAAGTAGCATTTGCTGCGGGTGTTCCTGTAGCCCTGATGGCTTTCAGTCTTTCTTTTGCCACTAATTATTTTGCCGCTTTGGCACCGCAGGGCTCTTCCTGTAATGTATTTTTTGTAGGAAGTGGTTATATAACGCCTAAAGAGGTTTATCAACAAGGTGCTATTGTCACGCTGGCCAATCTTATCATATTTTTATTAGCCACTCCCTGGATTGAATGGGCAAGTGGTTTTGCCTTAAAATAAAGATGTGAAAAGATGAATATGGAAAAATTAAATGGGAAAGTTGCCTTTGTTACCGGCGGGAATAAGGGGATTGGTTTAGGTGTCGCCGAGGCTATGGTTGAAGCTGGAATGTTCGTTTGTATCACTGGCAGAAATGAAGCAGATCTGAGAACGGCGGAAAGGAAATTGAACGCAATAAGAGAAAATGCCGCCATGGGTATTGTTTGTGACGTTCGTTCTTTGTCCGGCCAACAAACGGCTGTTCAACAAGTGATGGATAAATGGAAGCAACTGGATGTGGTGATTGCCAATGCAGGTGTCGGACATTTTGCTGATATTAGTCATGTGACACCCGAACAATGGCACGAAACGATCGATATCAATCTTACCGGTGTTTTCAATACCGTAAAGGCTTCATTAGATCCGTTAAAAGCAAGTAAGGGATATTTAATTACCATAGCAAGTCTGGCTGGCACCAATTTTTTTGCCGCGGGTGCCGCCTATAATGCCAGTAAGTTTGGACTGGTTGGTTTCACTCAGGCTGTTATGCTCGATGTGAGAAAACATGGCATAAAAACAACAACGATTATGCCTGGCTCTGTCAGCACCTATTTTAACGATCATACACCAAATGATTCCGATTACTGGAAAATTCAACCGGAAGATATGGGACAAATGGTCGTCGATTTACTTTTAATGCCGCATAGAACGCTACCAAGCAAAATTGAGGTTAGACCAACTATGCCCGGGTAGGTTTATTCGCGAGGTATTTTGTATTTATTGCGCATCATTGGAGGGAAAATGCCATTTAGGACCCTACAGTGGAGGGTTACGAAGATGGCTCTATGTGATGTCGCCATTTTAGGGCTTATTGGCTACATCGTCGAATAACCTTATGTTTAAACCGAAGAAGTACACAATCATCCGTGAAATCTTGTAATCCTTAAAATCCTTGATTCATCGGGTCTATCAGCCCAATGTAAAAAGTAGAATAAAAAAAAAGAGGCTATCTTTTTAGACAGCCTCATGCGTTAATAAGGTTATTTCTTTTTTACTGGTTTTTTGGCAAGCTGGCTCTTTCGATAATTATCTTCCTTTACCTTTTTTCTGGCTTTATAATCATTGAAACGGGTTGTCCAAAAGTTTCTTTCCTCTTCTTTCATTTTATCAAGCCTTACTGGTGAGAGATTTATCTGTTCCGGATATCCAAAAGGTTCTTCGTCAATAAATTGCTTGCTTTTTCCTGCTTTTTTAACAATCTTAAATTTATCGTATAAATCGCCCAAGGTTGTATAAGCAGCGTAAGTTAAAGAATCGCCGTTAACATGTACGGTCTGGTAAAGTTGCGTTTCATTAGCCGCCCTGTCAATCCAGGTGAGCATGCTTGAAAGATACATTTTAGGACCACTCACGGAAACTACATAAACAGGCCCTGTTGAATCCATAACCATACTTCCTTCCGGTAGGTTATTACCACCACGGGCGTAGGTATGATCATGGCCTTGAAGAACCAGGTCAACATTGTATTTATCAAAAAGAGGTTTTAAGCTATTTTTAAGTTCGGGATTATCTCTGCCTGCAGCTGGAGAATAAACGGGATGATGCATGGTAACAAATGTCCATTTATTAGGATTATTAGCAAGTACCTTTTCCAACCACTCTATTTGAGCAGCGCTATCTTTTGTATGTGCTAAAAAGGCTGTGGTATTTAAGGAAATAATTCTGGCTCCTTGAAAATCAGTATAATATACGGTTTCTTCTAAGCCCTTCGGACCATTTTCAGGCAAGGTGAAAGATGGTCTCCAATGAGGTGTCAACTTATAATCTGTAGGGGTAATACGGGTATATTCGTGATTACCAGGGGTTAATATGCTGGGCATATTTTGATAAATCCAACCTCCAGCATAAAACCACTCTCCCCATTCCTGATCTCTCTTATTAATATTGATCAAATCACCCGCGTGAATCATAAAATCAGCTTTGGGTAAATCACTGTAAGCCTGACGAATGGTTCTTGACCATTTTGATTTCAGATCGTTTTGAGCATCACCAAAATATAGAAAAGAAAAGGGCTTTACCGCTTTTGAGGCGGTCGTAAAATGTACCCATTCGCTCCAGATATTTCCATCTCCAACCCGATAGGCATAAGTTGTTTCCGGGCTTAAGCCTGAAAATTTAACAGAATGATAATGAGCCGCATGTAAATCGTTAATAAGTATTTCAGAAGTTGCCTCCCCAATTTTTACGCTGTCAAAATCAGGTCCGGCAGCCGCTTTTTGAATTTGTGCTATTCCCTTACTGACATTAATGGAAGTACGCCAGTTTACAGAAAAAGAGGTAGCGGGGTCGTCATGCCAGGTAGCAATGATTCTGTCGGGGACAACAGATGGCGGATAAAAATCGACGGGTGCAGCAGGTGTTTGTGCCATAGCGGTGCAAGCAACAAACAGGGCGGCAAAAATAGTTGAAAACAGGTGTTTCATAAATGGTTCTTTGTTGTTTACAAATGTACTATTTTTGCCCACCTAATTTTATTCATTTTTGAAAATTATGAGCAATGAGCAAGCGAAATAAGTTGCAACGCTTTGCCGATTTACTTTCTTTTCCCAATGTTTATGAAAATAATGACGGGCGAAGTGCTATGCTCGCAGGGGCGTTTGGTGCAGAAAAAGAGCTCGCTGGGAAATGGAATGAAGGGCATTTTCAAAAGGAAGCTCCTCTTATTTTAGAGCTTGGTTGTGGTTATGGGGAATATTCCGTTGCCCTTGCCAGCTTATTTCCAGATAAAAATATCATTGGTATCGATTGTAAAGGTTCCCGTTTGTGGAAAGGAGCATCTGTCGGATTAAAAGAAAATTTAAAAAACCTTGCCTTTCTGAGAACAAGAATTGAAATGATTTCTTTCTTCTTTGGAAAAAATGAAGTTTCTGAAATATGGATTACTTTTCCTGATCCATTTCTGGAAAATTATCGCATTAACAGGAGGTTAACCTCACCTGCTTTTTTAGAAAAGTATAGAGAAATGTTGAAGCCTGAAGGTATTATTCATCTAAAAACGGATGAATCAACACTTTATCAATATACCCTGGATATATTGTCAAAAGAAAATGATGCCAAAGTGATTGTTGCTAATGATGATATTTATGCAGCCGAACTTCCAAACCCTTTACTTACTACCAAAACACGTTATGAAAATAAGTTTTTGGGTGAGGGAAAGGCCATAAAATATATACAGTTTACCTTATGAACCAAATCGCGAAGAAAAGCCTGATTGAAAAATACACCAATGATTCTCGCCTGAAAGAAATGGATTATTTTTTTGAAAGCCAATATCCTGCTTGTTTGCGGGCGACAGCTGTCTTTGGTGCTCAGGCCTGTTTTATGGTTCGTGGACTGTATGAACGAAAAAAAAGACCGTTTCTGATTATTGCTGAAAATAAGGAATCGGCTGCTTATTTCTGGAATACCCTAAGCCTGTTATTTGATAAAAAACAAGTTCATTTTTTCCCGGATTCTTTTAAAAGGCCTACTTATTTTGAGGAAATAAACAAACCGAATATTCTGGAAAGAACCGAGGTTGTCTCTGCCATGTTTGACCAGGCGGCTGCCACGGTAATTGTTACTTACCCCGAAGCGCTCTTTGAAAAGGTGGTGAATCCAGCTGATTTGGAGAAAACCAGACTTAATTTTTCAAAAGGGGAAAAACTGGACAGGGATTTTATTGTGGAAGTACTGCTGGATTATGGATTTACCAGGGAAGAGTTTGTTTATGAACCTGGTCAATTTTCAATCAGAGGTGGAATTATTGATATTTATTCCTTCGGAAATGAATTACCCTATCGGATTGAACTTTTTGATGATGAAGTGGAGCGCATAAGATCTTTTGATCCGATGAGCCAGCTTTCCCAAACGGAATTGATAAAAGTAAGTATTGTTCCCAATATGAACAATAGATTTGAGAAATCTGATAAAATTGCTTTTACCGATATTCTACTTCCGGAAACCCTGGTTGTGACTTGGGATTTAAATCTGGTACATGAAAAATTAAAGATTTGTGAGGAAAAAGCCAATGATTTTAGTAAAACCATTTCTATTTTGCACGAAGGAGAGGAAGCCGAATTTGCACGCGAAAAACCTTACGTCAAACCAGATGTCCTTCTTTCAGCGCTTTTTACCAAATCGAACCTATGTTTTAGCGGTAGAAATCAACCCATACCTGTAACCAGTCAGATTGATTTTTCAGGAAAACCACAACCTCAGTTCAATAGAAATTTTGACCTTCTCATTGCAGACTGGAAAGAAAGACAGGCCAAAAAGCAGGAAATCTATTTGTTTACGGAAAATGCGCGGCAGATAGAACGTTTTCATGCCATCTTTGAGGATATGAAAGTGGAACTCATTTTTCACCCGGTGATTGTTGGTTTACACGAGGGATTTATAGATGAAAGACTGGGCATAGCCTGTTTTACTGATCATCAGATTTTTAATAGATTTCACCGGTTTAAGCTCAGATATACTTACTCCAGAGATCAGGCGCTGCAACTAAAACTGGTAAAAGATTTACAGCCAGGTGATTTTGTCTCTCATATTGATTATGGTATTGGAAAATTTTCAGGTCTTCAGAAAATTGAAATTAATGGAAATCTTCAGGAGGCCGTAAGATTATTTTATAAAAATAATGACATCTTATATGTCAGTGTCAATTCCTTACATAAAATTTCAAAGTATGTGGGAAAGGAAGGCACGGAACCTCAACTTAGCAAACTTGGCTCTGATGCTTGGAAAAATCTGAAAAATAAAACGAAAAAGAAACTTAAAGATATTGCCGCAGAGCTCATAAAACTGTACGCCCAACGGAGGGCTGCCCCGGGATTTGCCTTTCCTCCTGACAGTTATCTGCAGGACGAACTGGAAGCTTCCTTCATTTATGAGGATACCCCAGACCAGTATAAAGCCACCGTGGACGTGAAAGCTGATATGATGAAACCATATCCAATGGATCGTTTAATTTGCGGTGATGTAGGATTTGGGAAAACGGAAATTGCCATAAGAGCAGCTTTTAAGTCGGTGGTCGCAGGTAAGCAAGTGGCCATATTGGTGCCAACGACTATTTTGGCC
>Ga0172372_10004375_pt1 | contig 20127 bp, 20 predicted proteins | sample LakKiv5m_2_FD_114544 | JGI IMG/M metagenome (GOLD analysis project Ga0172372, IMG submission 114544) | Freshwater microbial communities from Kabuno Bay, South-Kivu, Congo - kab_092012_9.5m | ecosystem: Environmental > Aquatic > Freshwater > Lake | place: Democratic Republic of the Congo...
CAGCAGAGCGGCTGCGACTGCCGGGCGCGGCACACGGACCACATCCAGCCACACGCCCACGGCGGAGCCACGTCGCAAGCGAACGGTCAGGCACTGTGCGCCCTGTCCAACCAGGTCAAAGAGCTCCCCGGCTGGCACGTCAAACGCACCGCCGACGGCGGCACCCGATGGACCACCCCCACCGGCCACACCTACACCCAGCCGCCACCCCGACCTCATCGGAGGACGTGACGGTCAGACCGCGGTCATGAGGCGGCGGCCCGACTCCATCTCGTCGAAGGCGTCGAGCACGTCGTCGAGGCTCGGCAGGCTCGGGACTGGAGTCAGTACCGCGGCGACGGTCTGCTGCCGTGCGCGACGCAGGTGTCGCTTGATCGTCGAGGTCGAGCACCCGAGCCGCTCGGCGAGCTGCTGGCACGTGTCGCCCGGGTGCGCCTGACGCGCCGCGAGCACGGCGTCGTGGTCGACCGGCCCGCCGCCGAGGCGCGCGGCACCGAAGCTCGCGACCTCGGTGTCGGTGACCTGCACGCCGAGGCGGCGTCGCAGGTCCTGCCGGTCGGACTCGGTCGTGCACGCGACGAAGCCCGAGACGTTGACCTCCACGACCGCCCGGTACAGGCACGCGGTGAGGATCGGGCACGCCGCACAGCGACGGTGCGCCTCGGCACGTTTACGCGCGACCTCGCGGCGCATGGCCGCGGTCAGGCCGTGTCTCCCGAGTGGCGTCTCCAGCGCGTCATCGAGAAAGGTCATCGGATCGTCTGCGCACGCAGGTACGACAGCATCATCGACGATGGTCATGGGCTCCCTCTTCCCTGAACCGATCGAATTGATGCGCAGCCTACAAGTACATGCCTCCGCTGGTGCCGTTTTCACCAGATTGGTTCCCCTGGGCACTCTCGGCGTCATTTGACGACGGGAGCGCCAGTCGCATCGTCTGGAGCTGCGACTGGGCCTGCACCTGCTGGGCGTAGAGCGCGGCCTGGATGCCGTGGAAGAGACCCTCGAGCCAGCCGACCAGCTGGGCCTGCGCGATGCGCAGCTCGCCCTCCGACGGCGAGGCCGCCTCGAACGGCCGGCTGAGGCGCGACAGCTCCTCGACGAGCTCCGGCGCCAGGCCCTCCTTCAGCTCGGCGATCGACTGCTCGTGGATCTCGCGCAGGCGCGCGCGGCTGGCCTCGTCGAGCGGCGCCGCCTTCACCTCCTCGAGGAGCTGGCGGATCATGCCACCGATGCGCATGACCTTGGCCGGCTGCTCGACGAGCTCCGTCAGGGGGGTGTTCGCGGTGTCGTCCTCCGGCACCGCGACGGGGCTGCCGTCGGGGCCGATCGTCAGGGGTGGCTCGCTCATGGGTTCCAGCCTAGGCGCCGGGTACGAGCCGTGCGGCCCGAGACGGTCAGGGCAGCAGGACGAGCTTGCCGGTGTGGGTCGAGGCCTCCATGACGCGGTGCGCCTCGGGCGCCTCGTCGAGCGTGAACGTCTGGTGCACGATGGGCCGCACCGCACCGCTCTCGACCCACGGCCACACGTGCTCGACGAGGCCGGCGACGATCGCGGCCTTCTCCTCGGCCGGGCGGGCGCGCAGCGACGTGGCGGTGACGGAGGCACGCTTCATCAGCATCCGGTTGAGGTCGAGCTCGGCCTTGACGCCGCCCTGCAGCCCGATCACGACGAGGCGGCCGTTCGTGGCCAGGGCGCGGACATTGGCGTCGAGGTACTTCGCGCCCATGATGTCGAGGATGACGTCGGGTGCGATGCCCTCGGCCTTGAGCACGTCGCCGAACTCCTGCTCGCGGTAGTTGATCGCGAGGCTCGCGCCCAGCGAGCGGCAGAACTCGGCCTTCTCGTCGGAGCCGACCGTGACGACGACGCGCGCTCCGGCCGCCACGGCCAGCTGGATCGCGGTGGTGCCGATCCCGCTGGCGCCGCCGTGCACCAGCAGCGTCTCGCCGGGCTGGAGGTCGGCGGTCATGAACACGTTGGACCACACCGTCGCGGTCGTCTCGACGAGTCCGCCGGCTGCGGCGTCGTCGAGGCCCTCGGGTCGCGGCGCGACCTGGCCGACCGGCACCGCGACGTGCTCGGCGTAGCCGCCGCCGGCCAGCAGGGCCACGACGGAGCTGCCGACGAGCGAGGTGTCGACACCCGCTCCGACGGCCACGACCTCGCCTGCGGCCTCGAGGCCCGGCACGCGGGTGGCGCCGGCCGGCGGGTCGTAGAAGCCGAGCCGCTGCAGCACGTCGGCGCGGTTGACGCCCGCGGCGACGACCTGCACGAGCACCTCGCCGGCGGCGGGCTCGGGCACCGGGTGGTCACCGACCACGAGGGCGTCGGCGTCGCCGGGCTCGGGGACGGTCACGGCACGCATCAGGGCGGGAGTCGTCACGGTTCCGACCCTAACGCCGCAGCGATACTCTCCCCCCGTGACGCTCGCGCACCGGCGGTGGATCCTGCCCGTCGTCCTGGCGCTGGGCTCGCTGCTGGTCTCGCTGCCCCGTCTCGGGCGGCCCTCGTACTGGTACGACGAGGTCGCGACGGTCTCGATGCTGGAGCGCTCGCTGGGTCAGCTCCGGTCGATCGTCGGCGACATCGACGTCGTTCACGTGACCTACTACCTGCTGCTCAAGCCGTGGGAGGCCGTCGCGGGGACGTCGGAGGTGGCGCTACGCCTGCCGTCGGCGCTGGCGCTCGCGGCCGCGGCCGCCGGGTTCGGACTGCTCGTGCGGGAGGTCTCCGGTGATCGGGTCGCCTGGGTCGCGGGCGGGGTGCTCGTGCTGCTGCCGGGGGTCTCCTGGGTGGGGCTCGAAGCGCGGAGCTACGCGTTCGTCCTGGCGCTGGTCGTCTGGAGCACATGGGCGCTGCACCGCGCGGTGACGCGCCACGCCGAGGGGCGCGGTCGCCGCTGGTGGGTCGTGTTCGCGGTGCTGTTCGCCGCGTCGGTGCTGATGCACGTCATGGCGGTGCTGATGGTCGTGCCGCACGTGGCGATGGCGGTCGCGAGCCGCCGGGCGCGGCCGGTCCTGCTGACCGACGCCGTCGTCATCGGCCTGCTGGTGCCGTTCGCGGTGGTCGCGAGCACGCAGCGAGGACAGGTCCGATGGATCGACGTCAGCCCGCGCGAGCTGGCGTTCGACGTGGGGCTCGAGCAGCTGTTCGTCGGTCAGGTCCCGGCGCTCACGCCGACGCTCAAGGCGGCCGCGCTCGTGCTGGCGGCGCTGCTCGTGGCCCTGGCGGTCGTGGCGCTGCGGGGCGCCGCCGACCGACCGGTCGCGGTCGTGACGGCGGCGGCGTGGCTCGCCGGCCCCACGGTCCTGCTGGCGGTCCCGGTCCTGCTCGACGTGCAGCTCTACCAGCAGCGCTACCTCGTCTACGCGGCTCCTGGCGCGTGCTGGCTGGCGGCGATCGGCTGGGTCCGGCTGCGTCTGCCGCTGTGGTCGACGGCGCTCGTCGCCGCCGTCGCAGCGGGCGCCGCGCTGGTGCCCAGCGTCGTGCAGGGCCAGCAGGACGCCAAGGGAGGTGAGGACTACCGCGCCCTGGCCGCTCTCGCGGACGGAGCGGACGCCGTCGTGTTCGCGACCGCGGACGCGCGGGGCATCGCGATCGGCTACCCGGACGACTTCGCAGGGGTCGACGACCCGCTGCTCGTGGCGAACGGGGCCACGACGTCGACCCTGTGGGGCACGCAGCGCCCCGTCGAGGAGGTCCGGCTGCAGGGCCGCGTGGTCCTCTACGTCGCTACCGCGGGTGACCGAGCGGGGCGGGCGGCGGCCGTGGCCGTATTCGATGCGCAGGGCTGCCGGGCCGTGGCGCGGCTGCGTGAGTCGCGCTGGACGGGCGTGGTCCACGAGTGCCGACCCGGCTGACCGACACCCGGGTCGAGGTCGGATCCGCCCGCTAGCCTCGGTGGGGTGGACGTCCGACTCGTGCAGCTCGCCGCCGGCATCGACCCCGCCGGCAACCGGCAGCTCGTCTACGCCCGGCTGAGCGACCTCGAGACGGGCTCGCTGGAGTCCGGCGCGTCGCTCGTGGTGCTGCCCGAGGCGACCATGACCGACTTCGGGCCGACCGACCTCGACCTCTCCCGGTTCGCCGAGCCGCTCGACGGCCCTTTCGTCGACCTGCTGGCGCGGCACGCTCGGCGGCTCGGGAGCACGGTCGTCGCCGGCACCTTCGAGCCCGGCCCCGACGCCGGGGCACACCCCTTCAACACGCTCGTCGTGGTCGGACCCGACGGGTCGCTCACGGCGACGTATCGCAAGATCCACCTCTACGACTCCTTCGGCTACCGCGAGTCCGACCGGCTCACGGCCGGCGACATCGCGCCGGTCACGGTCGACGTCGACGGGCGACGCCTGGGGCTCATGACGTGCTACGACCTGCGGTTCCCCGAGCTCGCGCGCCTGCTGGTGGACGTCGGTGCCGACACGCTCGTGGTGCCCGCCGCGTGGGTCGCGGGCGAGGGCAAGCTGCACCACTGGCGCACGTTGCTGACCGCGCGGGCCATCGAGAACACCGTCCACGTCGTCGCGGCCGCGCAGGGTGGCCGCCGGTACACGGGGCATTCCCTGGTGCTCTCGCCGGACGGCACTATCGTGGTCGAGGCCGGCGAGGGCGACGAGACGCTCGCGGCGGCGCTCGACCCGGACGAGCCGGGCCGCACCCGGGCGACCAACCCGTCGCTCGCGAACCGACGCATTCCTGCCCCCGAGGAGTCGATCCATGACCGGTAGTGCCGTCGGACGTCGACGCCTCGACGCCTCGGTGCCTCCGGAGTACGAGCAGCCCGTCCGCCCGCCGCGGATCGCGTCGCGTCGCTCCGCGGCCACGATCGCGGTCCTCCTGGGCATCGCGGGCGCGGTGGGCCTCGTCGGCAGCGTGCTCTCGCTCGTCGCGGTCGACGTGCCGAGCGTCGTGTACCGGCCGTCCGCGGCCCTGCTCACCATCACGCTCTCCGTGCTGCTGGTGCACCGCGCGGGCGGTCACATGCGCATCTGGGTCAGCCTGGTCGCGGTGCTGTGCGTCGCGGCTGCGGCCACCGAGGCCGCCGGGCTCGTCGCCACGGCGGCCGTCGCGACCGGAGTCGTGGGGTCCGTGCTGGCCGTGGTGCTCACCGAACCGGCCGACGGCATCGGCTCCACGCTGCGCGAGTACGGGGTCGCGCTGGGGGTCGCGGTCAGCGGTGCGGCCGGAGTCGCGGCCTGGAACGCGCAGGTCAACGTCGTCGTCTTCAGCGTCATGGTCGTCGGCATCTCGCTGCTGGTCGTGCTGGGCCTGGTGTGGGCGCTCGGCGAGGGCCTGCACGGGCTCAGTCGCAACCACCTCGCGATCCTCGCGGCGGTCGCGACCGTGCTGCTGCTGCTCGTCGTCTACACGTACGCGGTGCGCAGCTACGGCTCGACGTCGGTCATCAACGCGATCGACTCCGCCATCTACAACACCCGCACGACGATCGGCGGCGTGCCGCGACCCGTGCAGGCGTTCGCCGGCTTCCCCGCTCTGGTCGTGGGCCTGCGGCTGCGGTCGCAGCGCCGCGAGGGGTGGTGGATCCTCGTGTTCGCGGTGCTCGCGACCAGCTCGGTCACCACGGCGCTCGTGTCGCCCCTGGCCTATCCGTCGTACATCGGGCTCTCGATCGTCTACTCGGCCGTCATCGGCTTCGTGGTCGGCTGGATCGTCTCGACGTTCGTGCTCGCGCCGGGCACCAAGCGCGCCGCACGCCGGGTCGAGTCGACTCGCCGGGTCGAGCCGCCGCGGTGGGCGGGGCTGCGCTGACCTTCGCCCGAGTGAGAGACTGGACCCCGCTCGTGCGCTGCGGCGTCGGGCGAGGAGGGGTGCCGGAGTGGCCGATCGGAACCGCCTTGAAAGCGGTCGCTGGGTCTACAGCTCAGCCGCGGGTTCGAATCCCGCCCCCTCTGCCAGCCGTGTCCCGTCTGAAGTGAGAAGCGCATGAGCAAGCCCGACAGCTCCGTCTACCGTCTGGGTCGTGGACCGGCGCTGCTCGCGACGGGCGCGTTCACGATCGTCGCGGGCCTGCTGGTGTTCGCGGCCTTCCTCGTGGCCGACGACTCCACGGCTCGTCTGGCCACGACCTTCGTGCTCGGCGGTCTGGGTCTCGTGGCGGTCGTCATGGCGCTGCGGTTCGCGCTGCGTCCGCCGGCGCTGGCGCGCCTGGACCGCGACGGTTTCATGGTCGCGCGCCCGCGGGTGCGGGCATCGTGGAAGCAGGTCGACGACGTCCGCCTCGAGGGTGGGGTGCTCGTGCTGACGGGCGAGGGCACGGCCCAGGTCGACCTGCGGATGCTCGAGCCGGCGCAGCGTCAGGACTTCGTGCGCGACGTCTACGACCGCCTCAACGCGGCCCACGGCTACACACGCTTCGGCTGAGCCGATGCCGGGGGAGGCCGATTGGTCGTCGCCCGCGGTGTGTCGGTATCGTGGCGGGGTTGCCACCCGCGGGTGGCAGCGAGGAGATGTCGCATAGTGGCCTAGTGCGCCCGCCTGCTAAGCGGGTTGAGGTTTAAACCTCTCGCGGGTTCAAATCCCGCCATCTCCGCCACCCCCTCAGGGAGCATGTGAGCACCAGCGACCGATCTCGGTTGCTGGTGCTTTCGTGTCTCAGCCAGGGCGGAGCTCGCTCCGCCTGGTCGGCTTCTCGGATCGGTGTCCCGTGCTGCACCAGCGACCGGTCTCGGTTGCTGGTGCTTTCGTGTCTCAGCCAGGGCGGAGCTCCCTCCGCCCTGGAGGGCGTCTCCGTTCGAAGCCTGTTGAGAAAGTCCCACCGGCCGCCGGTGAGCGAGCGGAGGGCGATGGAGTGAGGAGGAGTACGCCGAGAGGTATCGTTTCCGTCCCTGCGCTGCGCTATCTTGTTGGTATACCGGGACGCCAGTAGTGCCTCCCATCCAGCCAGCGGCCTCCATTGCGGGGCCGCTGAGCATTTTCAGGGGACCCAGCAGAACTCGTGGATGACCCGATGGCTGACGATTCCTCTGAGGTGCGCTCGAGCGCGACGTTCTGCCCGTGTGACATCCGGCTTCGAGGCGATTCGGTGCACGAGGTAGGCCAGCAGATCAGCTGCCTGCACCATTCGGCTGTCCTCCGAACTAACGAACTCGAGGGCGTCCACGACGTGGCCGAGCGTTGAACGGTCGTAACCCGGGGTCCCGGTCTGCCGATGTTGCTCGAGCATCGCCCGGTGGCGGTCGTTGTGATGGATCTCGTCGCAGGTGATCCGCACCTGCTCGGCACGTTCCTGTGCGGTTCGGTTGATCTGCCGAATGATGTGCGTGAGCACCAAGGGGTATGGCTCGAAAACTTCGCGGTACCTCGCCCGCTGCGCAGTTCGGTCCAAGCCACGAACGACGAACTCGACTCCGCTGGACTCGATCGCCCGAAAGAGGCGTGCCGCGACAGCGAGCCTGTCGGGGACCCTCGGCATTGCCTTCCAAGGTCCAGCGCCCTGGAACAGTTCGTAACCGTGGAACTCGAGGGTCTCGCCGACATCAGTACCCCGGGCGACGTAGTCCGCGACTTCATCCAGACGCCGTTCGAGAGCGTTCATCTGTGAGTCGTTGCCGATCGCGGCGACCATGTAGAACCAGTCGTCGCAGTAGGACTCGTCGATGTAGGCGTGGAGCACCCACGGATCATCGCAGCCGAGTAGGACACTGCTGGGACGGTTCGCACGACATCGGCGCTGACGGGATCCGACCCGAATGCGACGGTCACGGTCACGAGCAAGACGACCTACGCGTACAACGCCAACGGCGACACGGTGGCCACGACCCTGCCGAACGGCAACGTCGGCGCGCCGTCCGTGGCGCCGCAGCACACCTCCACGGCGACGTACACCTCGGACGGGCTGCTGCTCGAGAGCTCGGCGCCTGGTCTGACGGGAACGGACAAGAACGTCACCCGGTACACCTACGACGCCGTCGGTAATCCGACGACGGTCATGTCGCCGAACGAGACGTTCAGCGGTGGACGAGCCCTGCACTACACATACACGCAGGACAACCTCATCTACAGCTCCACCGATCCGAAGGACGTCACGAGCTATCAGACGTCCTACTACGACTACACCGCCTCGGGGCAGAAGGCGTCCGTCCAGACCGGAGTGTGCATCTCGAGCGATCAGAGCCTGTGCGATCGCAGAGCGCTCCTGAACAGCGGGGGATCGATCAGGTTCACGTACGCCCCCAACGGGCTCAGCGTCGACCAGGTCGGTCGCAACGGGCAGTCGATCACGACCGGGTACGACCGAGTGGGCCGTCCGACGACGGTGACGGACCCGACGTCGGGCATCACCATCACGGCGAACTACTACCTCGACGGTCTCCTGCGCAGCACGAACGACGGCAGCGTGACGTCGGCCTATGCCTACGACGCCGCCGGCGCCGTCACGATGCGGGGTGACCAGATCAACGCCAGTGGCATCACCGGCGGACTGGCCTTGCGCACGCAGTACCTCTACAACGACGCGGGCCTGCCGTCCAAGATGCAGTTCCCGCTGGAGGGGATCCGCAACTACACGTACGACCAAGCGGGCCGTGAGCTCTCCAACAGCCACGTCGGCGGGCGGATGAACTACGTCGAGACGAACACGTGGAACCCGGACAACTCGTTGGCGTCGACGGGTGCCGTGACCGACGGGAACAACTCGACTACCCAGTCGTACCAGTACCGCTACGACTCCAACGGGAGCATCGTGGTGAAGAAGCTGACCGGCGGCGGGCAGTCGTCCACGCGTTCGTTCACCGACACGTTCGGCTACAACCCTGCGCAGAACGTCACGAGCTTCAGTCATCAGACCAGCGCCGGGACGGCGAGCACGACCTATGACTGGGACCGGAACGGCAACCGCACGGGTCTGACCTACACGCCGAGCGGAGGGGCGGCGCAGACGGCGTCGTGGGTCTATCGCGACAACAACAGCCTGGCGTCCCACACCATCTCGGGCGTCGGCACGCGAACAGTGACGCAGGACCCTGTCGGGCGGACCACGACCGACGCGTGCGCCACGTACACCTACGACGGCTTCGACCGCACGGCCTCCACACGGCAGAGGACGCTGCAGGGATGTCAGACGGGATGGGCGGCGGGGTCGACGACGACCTACAGCTACGACGGACTCGACCGGCAGCGGTCCAGTGCTGTCACGGGTTCGTCGACGGCAGCAGCCAACGACACGACCCGTTCCGCCTACGACGGCCTCTCGGACCGGCTGATCGGTCAGGTCGACGCGCAGAACGCCAGCCACGACGACCCCAACACCTACTACTTCCTCGACCCCTGGGGTCAGCAGGTCGGCAAGGATCAGACCAACATGGGGTGGTTGTCCTGGCTCACGGACGATGGCTTCGGGTCGATCGTGCAGGAGAGCGGCTACCCGCAGCCCCTACGCTGCTCGGTCGCGTACGACCCGTTCGGCAATCCGATCGACCCCGCGGCCGGGGGGAATGGGATGTGTGCCACGAACAACATGAATACGGCGAACGCCCTCTGGTACCGCGGCTACACCCGAGACGCTGCGGCCGGCTCCTACCAGCTGGGGACCCGCACGTATCAGCCGGGGATCGCCGGCTTCACGACGCCTGACACGTATCGCGTGGGTACTCCGGCGACGGACTTGTCGGTCGGTACCGACCCGTTGACGGCGAACACGTACACCTACGTCAACGGCAACCCGGTGAACGCGTGGGATCCGTCGGGGCATCGGTCGTGGGACTTCAAGCAGTGGTTCGGGAAGAAGGTTGCTGACGCGACGGTCGCGACGGGCAAGGGCATTTCGAAGGCTGCTGGTGTCGTGGTCGATACCGCGAAGACGGCGTGGGCGAATCGACCGCGTTCGAAGTTCGACCTCGACCGGATGAGGACTGATCTGCTGGCCGGTTCGATCTTCTCGTTGGCCACGACCGGGGATCTTCTGCTGAACAGCCCACGGATAGATCCGTACGTCCCGAAGGACAAGGAGGGCAACCCGGTTCCGATCGTCAGTAATGCCGTAAAAGAGCAGATGCAGAACGTTGGTATCGACACCGACTCCTACACCTTCACCGCAGGTCGGGTGGTGGGCGAGGTTGCCCAGATCGTCGCCACCGGCGGGGCAGGTGCGCCTAGTGCCTTCGTCCGCACCAGTCAACGACTGGTCAGCGCAGCCGCAAAGACGACGAAGATCACGACTGACGCTGGCGCCTCGGTCCTGGTGAGATTGAAGAGCGTGCCCGCGAGAGGGAAGCCGTCAGGGGTCGCGACCGATGCTCGAGTTCCCGTCGCTTCAACTGGCGGCACTCCCGCCGGGACGGTGCGGGTTGGCGGCGGCGCCACGTTCGACAACATCTCGGCGGCCGAAGCTGCGAGGATTCAGAATGCCGCCGATCGAGTCGGACATCAGATCTCGCTCGTAGGTAGTAGGGCTCGCGGTGACGCCGGGGCCTACTCTGACTGGGACTACGTCGTGCCGGGTATCAGCAGCAGGACCCGACACTCATTGAAGAGTTCGCTGCCTCGAGCTCCGACTGAGGTAGGAACGGATCGGAGGATCGATATCTTCACCGGTCCACTCGACCAGCGAAAGCCTTACATCACCTTTTCGCCGAGAGGGTAATCATGGGAATCGAGCCACTTGGGCGTGATGGAAACGTCGTCCTTGCACGACCTGCGGGGAGGAAGTTCCCTGGCCTTCTCGTGCAAGGAGATTCGCTCTATGTCTTGCTCACAGAGATAGAGGAGGAAGCGCCAGAGTCGCCTGCTGCGGCGACTGTGCGGGGCTGGCTCTCCGCGTACGAGTCGATGATGGCTGATGCGGGTCTCGAGCTGCCGTACTTTCGGTGACCAATCAGCGCACGTAGCTGGCGGCAGTGGGGAGACTCGGTTTGCTTCGTCGAGGTTCCAGTCACGATTGAGAGAACGCTCGTAGATCTGCTGGAAGATGTGATTGACGGGCGGGCAGGGTTCGTTCCGTGCACTAGCGAGATGGCTGCGCGGATGAAGACACAGGTCTTCGACCAAACACCGATCACGATCCGCTCCCCGGGCGGGCGTAACTATTGGCAATAGTGGCAGCAATGAGCGACGACATCCTGAAAGGAAGGGACGAGGTTCTCGACGTTCTCGATGCCCTGCAGGCTGAGCTGGCGAACGACCCAGACTGGGATAATCGGACCTTCGAGCGATTTCTGGACGCCTTCAGTGCCCTGCTGGGTTCGATCGAGAACGCGTATGCCAACACGAGTCGCCCGCGGCCCGAATCCCCCTGGGAACTGGTTGCTGAAGCATTGAAGGGCGCGCGCTTTTACGAGTAGTCGCCGTCGGCGCGACCACGTCCAACAGGTGCGCAGGGATCGACCGTCAGCGGAATCGTGGCGTCTCAGCGCGGATGAACACGCGGGGGACGGGACGGCCCGGACGAGAACGCGATCGTCCTCCAGCCCGCCGGCGAGCTCGGCCTGGACTCCTTCAGCGACAACCCGCTGGCCGACAAGCCGCCGGCCGACGTCGTCACCGGCACCAACTCCTCGACCGGCCCCAAGAGCGGCAAGGAACCTGGTCTCTACGGCGGCACCCAGGTCGGCACGATGTGCGACGCCGAGCAGCTCATCAGCTTCCTCAAGGCCAACGACGACAAGGCCAAGGCCTGGGTCGAGGCCCTCAACGCCGACCCGAACCTGCGCTGGGAGAAGGGCGCCCTGACGGTCGCCGACATCCCCGCGTACGTCGCCAAGCTGACGCCCACGATCCTGCGCGCCGACACCCTGGTGCTGAACCACGGCTACAAGAACGGCAAGCCGACCTACCTCAACACGGTCCTGCAGAAGGGCAGCGCCGTGATGGTCGACCAGTACGGCGTGCCGCGCGTCCGCTGCTACTGCGGCAACCCGCTGGCCACCCCGAAGGTCCCCGCGACGACCCTCTCCTCGCCGCCGCCCACCACGGCCACGACGCCGGCGACGGGCCCCACGCCGCCGCCGACCACGACGACCAAGCGACCGTGCGTCCGTGACTCCGAGGGCGTCTTCACCGGATGCGAGTCGACCGAGACTCCAGCCATCCCGGGCGACGTCGAGATCACGGGCGAGAGCTGGGACAGCCTCTCGATCGAGGACCTCAGCGTCACGACCCAGGCCGAGGACCCGCTGCCCCACCTCGACGTCACGATCGTCGAGACCGGCGAGGTCGAGTCGAAGCCGATCGGTCCGTCGTGCGAGGTCGGTGCCGAGTGCCCCGAGCTCGAGGCCGCGTACGAGTCGATCGGCAAGAGCGCCGACGACATCCCGCGCGTCGAGCCCGGCGTGCCGGCCGACGGTGCCGAGGACGACGACGCGGACGCCTCCCCGACGCCGTCCGCCGAGCCGACCCCGACCGTCCCGGCCACGCCGCAGCTGTCGACCACCGCCGGGTCGTTCACCTACAACCAGACGATGCAGGGCTCCGACACGTACTACTACTTCTCGTTCTCGGGCTACAGACAGCCCGAACTCGATCGTGCAGTGGACGTGCAGCGACGACCAGGCGGGTTCGTTCTACAGCGGTGAGACCCAGATGGGACCGGACGGCAGCAACGCCGACGGCGGCTACTGCAACACGGTGCCCGGGTCGACCGGATTCCGAGCCGTCGACCACCTGGGGACGCCGGCCAGCGGCTGACCCCGGGCGGTCCGTCCTGCGAGGCCCCCTCCACCCGACGGTGGAGGGGGCCTCGTGCCGTCCAGCACTCGATCGCGCGGGACCTTGCAAGGTCGGAGTCATACGTATAACTTCCGTCGTGTGAGCCTGCTCGAGGACGTGACGACCCGAGCCCCCGACATCGAGGGGCGCAGCAAGAAGCTGTGGCACGTCGGCGACGGCACCTGCGTCGTCGAGCTGATCCCGTCGTTGCGCAGCTTCACGTACGAGCGTGACGAGCTCGTCGACCAGACCGACGTGCTGCGTCTCGACTTCTACGAGCTGGCCGCTCAGCGCCTCGCCGCCGAGGGAGTGCCGACGGTGTTCCGCGAGCGGCTCTCGCCGCGCAGCTACCGCGCCGACTACGCCCCGGGCCCGCCGTTCGAGGTCATCGTCAAGCATCGCGCCGTCGGGTCGACGATGCGCAAGTACCCCGGCCTCTTCACCGAGGGGCAGGAGCTGGTGCCGCCGGTCGTGAAGTTCGACTACCGCACCGACCCCGAGGACCAGCCGATCGGCGAGGACTACCTGCGCCATCTGGGCATCCCGGTCGAGTCGTGGCGCGACCTCGCCCTGCGGTGCAGCCAGGCGCTGCACCGGTGGCTGCGCCCCGCCGATCTCTGGGACATCTGCTTCGTGCTCGGCACCGGCCCCGGGGGACGGTTGACGATCAGCTCGGAGATCTCCCCGGACTGCATGCGCCTGCGCTCGCCGCAGGGCACACCGCTCGACAAGGACCTGTTCCGCCGAGGCGCGAGCGCCGAGGCACTCGTGGACGTGTGGCAGCACCTGGTCGACGCGGTGAGGTCGACGCCATGACGTGGACACCGGTGAGGCCCGCGTGAGCGGGCAGCTGCGCCACGTCCTCGTCACGGGCGCGAGCCGCGGTGTCGGCGAGGCGGTCAGCGCCCGACTGGCCGGGTCCGGCTGGCGCGTGTGGAACCTCTCCAGCACCGCCACGGCCGCGAGCGACGGGGTCGTCACCCACGTCCGTTGCGACCTCCGCGACCCGGCTGACGTCGAGGCCGGCGTCGCCGCCGTCCTGGCGGACGCCGGCCACCTCGACGCCGTCGTCGCCAACGCCGCATACCGGGGCTTCGGGCGCATCAGCACGATCGACCCCCGGGAGTGGGACGCCGCGATCGCCGTCAACCTCACGTCGGTCGCGCAGCTCGTCCGCCTCACGATCGCCGCGCTGCGGGCGACGGGCGGCCAGATCGTCCTGGTCGGCAGCCACGCGGCCGACCGCCACTTCGAGGCCGGCGGTGCGTACTGCGCCTCCAAGGCCGGGCTCAAGGCGCTCGCCGAGGTGCTGCTCCTGGAGGAACGTCCGCACGGCGTGCGCACGAGCCTGCTGAGCCCGGGCGCGATCGCCAACGAACCCGGCGACGTCTCACCCGCCAAGATCTCGCTCGCCACGATCGCCCAGGTCGTCGAGCAGCTCCTCGAGCTGCCGGCCGACGCGGTCGTCGGCGAGCTGGAAGTCCGACCCTCCCACCTGGACCCCGGGCCCGTCACGGGCCTGGACCGACTCCAAGCCGTTTAGCCACAGACAGGACAAGGACCCGTGACCGGAACAGACGTCGCGCCCGCCCACGTCGGCAGCCCCGACCCCACCACGATCGCCCCCTCGACCGTGCCCGCCCTCCCCGTGCTGGAGCAGACCATCGCGGCGGAGCCGTCGGCCGAGTGCCGGCTGACGCTCGTCGCGCACGCGCTCGACACCGCCGCGCCGTACGTGCAGGCGCTCGCGCGCCACCTCGACCTCACGGCCCTCGTGCCCGTCCCGTACAGCGCGCGCTCCTCCGCGCTGCAGGCGCTGGCCGGCACTCGCGTCGAGATGCCCGCCAGCATCGCCGAGGTCGGCGAGATCGCCGCCCAGGTCGCCCTCGACGAGGCCGCACGGCCCGGCAGCCCCGTCATCGTCCAGGAGGTCGGCGGCTACTGCGCCGCCCAGGTCGACCGCCTCGCGGACGCGGGCGTCCGCGGCATCGTCGAGGACACCAAGCAGGGCCAGTGGCGCTACGAGGAGGTCCCGCTGCTGCCGCTGCCGGTCTTCACGATCGCCGACAGCCCGCTGAAGGCGCTCGAGGACTTCCAGGTCGGCCGGGCCGTCGCGACGAGCGTCGAACGGCTCCTGCGCCGCCACTTCTACACGATGCTCGCCGAGCGCCGCGTGCTCGTGCTGGGCTACGGCGGCATCGGCACGGCGCTCGCCGACCACGTACGCCGCACCGGCGCCGCGGTCGCGGTGCACGACCCGGACGAGGTCCGCATGTCGGCGGCCGTCGTGCACGGTCACCGGGTCGGCGACCGCGCTCAGCTGCTCGGCTGGGCCGAGGTCGTCATCGGCGTCTCCGGCCACCGGGCGCTCACCGCGCACGACCTCCACCTGCTGCGCGACGGCGCGATCCTGGCCAGCGGCAGCTCCAAGCAGATCGAGTTCGACGTGCCCGGCATCCGCGAGAGCGCCGACGACACCTGGACGTTCACCGACCACGAGACGCACCGCGTGGGCGGGAAGGTCGTGCACCTGCTGAACGAGGGCAAGCCCGTCAACTTCCTCGAGCAGAGCATCCTGGGCAGCATCCTCGACCTCGTCTACTCCGAGCTCTACCTCTGCACCCAGACCCTGGCCGCCGGTCCTCGGCCCGCCGGGCTCCAGCGGCTCGACCCCGAGCGTCAGAAGGCACTCGCCCGCCGCTGGCGGGAGCAGTACGGACGAGCGTGACGACGATGATGATCCAGGCACGACGGTCCGACGACGGCCAGCTCCACGTCGAGCTGGCGGTCGACGCCGACCTGGTGCACGCACCGACGTCGTGCCTGGACTTCCTGAGTCGTGCATCGGTCGGGTTCGGCCCGGACGGTCGACTCGCCGCGGTCAACCTCTTCGAGGTGCCGGGTGCGCTCGCCCGCATCGCGCCCGCACTCGACCGCGAGAGCCCGACGTTCTGCCCGCACGAGCACGCCTGGATCGACTGGTGGCTCGACGACGGCTGGGCGTGGTTCCCCGTGACCCTGGAGCGCAAGGCCGTGACGCTCGCGGGTCTGGGCAGCGCCTCGGTCGCGATCCACGACGAACGCGTCGTCGGGCTGCGGCTGGACCTGCCGCGGGCGTGGGAGACCGCTCGGTGACCACGCAGGTCGACGTGCTGCGCAGCCCGCACGTCCCCCGTCTGCTGGCCAGCAACCTCGTCGGGCGCATCCCCAGCGCGATCGCCGCGCTGGCGGCGAGCCTCGTGATGCGGGAGGCCGGCATCTCCTTCGACGTCATCGGCGTCGCCGTCGGCGCGTTCGCCCTGGGGCTCGCGATCGGCGGGCCCGTCCTCGGACGCATCGTCGACCGGCTGGGTCAGCCGCAGGTGCTCGTGATCGCCTCGGTCGTCGCTGCGGCCGCCTTCGTGTCGGTCGACCTGGCCGGCGACCGCTGGGCGGTGATCGTCGTCGCGATGCTGGTCGCCGGGTTCACGACCCCGCCGCTCGAACCGTGCCTGCGAGCGCTGTGGCCCGACCTGGTCGAGGACGACCAGCTCGACGCGGCACTGAGCCTGGACGCCGCGGTGCAGGAGATCGTCTTCATCGTCGGCCCCCTGCTGGTCGCGGCCTCGGCCGCGCTGCTCGGGCCGTCGTCGGCGGTCTGGCTGGCCGCCGGCCTCGGCGTCGTCGGCGCCATCGTCTTCGCCCGGTCGGCGCCGTCACGGAGCTGGCGACCCGCCGAGGCCGAGCGTCACTGGAGGGGGCCGCTCGACAACGGCGGCATCGTGCTGCTGTTCGGCTGCCTGTTCTTCTTCGGCGCCGCGATCGGGGCGCTCACGATCACCGTCGTCTCCTACGCGGAGCAGGAGTCGGTGTGGGGCGGGGCAGGGGGGCTGCTCGCGACCAACGCCGTCGGCGCGCTCGCCGGAGCGGTGCTCTACGGCGCCGTCGTGTGGCGGCTGTCGTACCGGCGCCGCCTGCTGGTCTGCTGCGTCGGCATGGCCGCGACCTACCTGCCGCTCGTCACCGTGCCCGAACCCGGTCTGATGGTCGTGGTGATGTTCGCGACGGGCTTCTTCCTGGCCCCGTTGCTGGCGGTGTCGTTCTCGATGGTCGGACGCCTGTCGAAGGCCCACTACGTCACCGAGGCGTTCGCCTGGCTCGTCACGCTGTTCACGATCGGCAACGCCCTCGGTTCCCCGCTCGCCGGGCTGGCGAGCGAGAGCAACCTGTCCGCGGCCGCCGGAGTCGCGGCGGCCGCGACCTGCGTCGGCGCCCTCGTCGCGATCTCGGGCCAGCGGTCGTGGCGCACGGTCGACGTCGCGCGATGACGCCCTCGTGGCAGCACGTGCGCCTGGTGGCGACGGACCTGGACGGGACGCTCCTGCGTTCCGACGGGAGCCTGAGCGCGCGGACCCGTGAGGCGGTGCTCGCCGCCGACGCGGCGGGCCTGGCGGTCGCGTTCCTGACGGCACGGCCGTTGCGGGGCACCCGCGAGCTGCTGCTCGACGCGGGCTTCCGCGGGGCGCTGGCCACGAGCAACGGCGCGGTCTGCCTCGACCTGCGCAGCGCCGAGCACCTCTACGAACCGCGCACCCTCCCGCCTGAGGCCGTCCACGACCTCCTGGCCTGGGCGTTCGCGGTCGACCCGGAGTGCGTCGTCGCGCTCGACACGGGTTCGCGGGTGCTCGCGACGGGCGACCTGGGCGCGACCGGCTGGCCGTACGAGGTCGTCCCGGCGTCGTCGTTGCGCCTGGGGTCGGCGGTGACCAAGGTGCTGGTGCAGCCGAGCGGCAGCGTCGCGGAGCTGCTCGAGCGCGCCCGCACCCTGCCGCCGTACCTGGCCACCGCCACGGTGTCGACCCGCTCGCTCGTCGAGCTGGGCCCGCCCGGGACCCACAAGGCCGGCGCGCTGCGGGCCATCGCTCGCCGCGCAGGCGTACCGCTGGTCGACGTGCTCGCGATCGGTGACATGCCGAACGACCTGACGATGCTGTCCGCGGCGGGCCGTGCCGCGACCCCGCAGAACGGACATCCCAGCCTGCGGGCGGTCGACGGCGTCGTCGTCACCCGGTCGAACGACGACGACGGGGTCGCCGACCTGCTGACCGACGTCGTCCGCTCACGCGTCCCGGCCTGAGCGTCGCACGACCGACCCGCGGACGATCAGCGACGGAGCGGGGAGCGACGGCACCGCGAGGTCGTGCCGCTCGCGTCCGCTCAGTACGTGGTGCACCCCGGCGGCGCCGAGCGCCTCGGCCGGGAAGGCGATCGTCGTCAGAGGCGGGTCCATCAGCTGCGCCGCCGGCGCGTCGTCCATGCCGAGCACGCTGACGTCGTCGGGGATGCTCAGGCCGCGGCTGCGCGCCGCGTGGTAGACGCCGGCGGCGATGACGTCGTCGTCGCAGATGATGGCGGTCGGCGGCCTCGGGAGGTCCAGGAGGCGACCCGCTGCGGCGGCACTGGCGGCCACGCCCTCGGCGAGGTCGACCCGCTCACGCACGACGTCGAGACCTCGGCCCGCGACGTCGAACGCGGTCTGACGGGCCCGGAACGTGTACGAGCGGATCGTCGACTCCACGCGACCGACGCGCTCGTGCCCCTGTGCGCGGACGTGGGCCACGAGCTGGTGCATGCCCGCCGCGACGTCGAGCTGGATGACCCCCGTCGTCGTCCCCGTGCTCGTCATGGCGAGGGGCTCCACCGCACGGGGGTCGGCGTCCAGGAGCACGACGGGAACACCCCGGACCTCCGACCTCAGGATCTCGTCGGTGGGAGAGCAGAGGATCACGCCCCCGAACCGCCCGTCGGCCACCGCCTCGGTGAGGTCGTCGCCCGACCACCCGGACCCGAGCACGACGGCCGCGCCTGCCCGGTCGGCGGCACGCTGCGCACCGTGCAGCACGCGGGCGAAGAACGTCGAGCGCACGTCGGGCACAGCCAGGAGCAGCAGGTCGGTCGTGCCCAGGCGGAGCTCGCGCCCCGCCCGCTGGGGCCGGTAGCCGAGCTCCTGCGCGATCTGCACGATGCGCGCCCGCACCTCGGCCGAGACGCGGGTCGACGTGGGATCCGACAGGGCCAACGACACCGTGGCCTGCGAGACGCCGGCGATCCGGGCGACGTCCTGACCCGTGGGTCGCGCTGGTCGGTCACCGGAGGTTGTCATCGAGTTCATCTTCCCGTCTGTCGATCCGGTGGTCCAGCCGTAGCGCGGCGCACCACGGAGTTATACGTTTGACCGCATGCCCCAGGCCCTGGTGTTCGACCTCGACGGCACGCTCCTCGACGGTGACGGTCGTCTGAGCCCCGCGTCCGTCGGCGCCCTCCGATCCGCCCGCCGCGACGGCCGGCTGCTGGCCGTCGCGACCGCCCGACCGCTGCGCCTCGTCGCCCCGGTCCTGGGGGAGCACGTGTCCCTGTTCGACGCCCTCATGGTCTCCAACGGTGCCGCGACGGTCGACGGCGCGAGCCTGCTGCCGACCGACCAGGCCCACCTGCGCGGGCGGCACCTGCACCGGGCCGTCGTCCGGGCACGGTCGACCTGGCCGGACTGCGGTCTCGGCTGGGAGTCCGGCTCCGGGTTCTTCCACGACGACCAGTTCGCGCAGATCGCCGCGGAGCGCCGCATCGTGCGGAACCTGGAGCACGTGCCCACGCGGGTGCTCGGCCGACGGGCCCACCAGGTCGTCATCGCCACACGGGACCCGCACGACCCGTCGGACCTGGCACGCTTCGCCCAGGCCGTCGGCGGGCGGCTGAGCGTCACCGACTCCGCCGGCGGCGTCATCGAGGTCGCCTCGCGCCACGCCGACAAGGCCACCGCGATGCTCCGATGGGCGCGGCGGCGCGGGGTGAGTCCCCGGCAGATCGTCGCGTTCGGCGACGGCCTGAACGACGTGCGCATGCTGCAGGCGGCCGGCACCGCGGTCGCGATGGGCAACGCGGTGCCCGAGGTGGTCGCCGTCGCCGACCACGTCACGCTGCCGCACGACCAGGACGGCGTCGCCGCCTTCCTCGGCTCCTAGGTGTCGGCACCGTCCGGCTCGAGCCAGAGCACGCCGGACGGCGGCAGCTGCACGAGCGCCGACGCCGCCTGACCGTGCCACGGCACGCCCTCGGCCTCGACGCTGCCGAGATTGCCCACGCCCGAGCCGCCGTAGACCTCGGCGTCGGTGTTGAGCACCTCGCGCCACGGGCCGGGCAGCGGCAGGCCCACGCGGTAGTCGTGGTGCGGGCTGCCGGAGAAGTTGGCCAGGCACGCCAGCTGCGAGCCGTCGGCGCCGCGGCGCAGGAAGCACACGACGTTGCCCTGCGTGTCCGAGGCGTCGATCCACGCGAACCCCTCGGGCCGCGCGTCGGCGGTGTACAGGGCCGGCGCGTCGCGGTACCGGGCGTTCAGGTCGCTCACGAGCCGCAGCACCCCGGCGTGCAGCGGCTGCTCGGCCTGCTCCCAGTCGAGCGAGCGCGACTCGGCCCACTCGCCCTCC
>Ga0172372_10004376_pt1 | contig 20123 bp, 13 predicted proteins | sample LakKiv5m_2_FD_114544 | JGI IMG/M metagenome (GOLD analysis project Ga0172372, IMG submission 114544) | Freshwater microbial communities from Kabuno Bay, South-Kivu, Congo - kab_092012_9.5m | ecosystem: Environmental > Aquatic > Freshwater > Lake | place: Democratic Republic of the Congo...
ATCCTGGAGCCGGCAGTATATGGACTTCCCATTTGTTTTGGTCCGAAGCATTCAAAATTTCCTGAAGCGGCTACTTTTTTAGACCACAACTTCGCAAAAGAAATCGAAACGGGTGAAGATCTGTTAAATTTTATCAATGAAATGAAAAATCAAAGTGATGACATTAGCGCAGGAATTCAATCTTTTATTGCACAACAACAAGGTGCAACTGAAAAAATTCTAGCTTTCTTTTCTAAGTAAACTGAATCCAATTTTATAAATCGAACTAAGGTTAGTAGGCTCTTTCGTTTCTATTTTCTTTCCAATTTATAAAGGCCTTGTTCACCACTTTATTTCCTCCAGGTGTTGGATAATCTCCTGTAAAATACCAGTCGCCAAGATTATTCGGACAAGCTTTATGTAAATTTTCTACTGTCTGAAAAATAATTTCTACTTCAGCTTGCATTCCTTTTGGCGTAAGCATCTTAGCAATTTGTTTTGAGACCTCGTCATCACTGAAGGCTGCATATATTTCCTTTACGACATTTTTTACCTGTTCCTTGGGAAGATGTTCTTGTTCTTTGCATTTCTGGTATACCTCCTCAATTACATGTTCTCTATTCGTAGCTTTTAACAAAGCGATAGCTGCTTCAAAGGCAATAAAATCTCCCATTTTTGCCATGTCGATACCGTAACAGTCGGGGAAACGAATTTGAGGTGCTGACGATACCACGATAATTTTTTTTGGATTTAACCGATCTAAAATGCGCAAGATGCTTTGCTTTAAAGTTGTTCCTCTCACGATACTGTCATCAATCACAATGAGGTTGTCTGTATGTGCTCGTACACTACCGTAGGTGATATCATACACGTGAGCCACTAAATCGTCTCTTGAATCGTCTTGCGTAATAAAAGTTCTGAGTTTAGCATCTTTGATAGCGATTTTTTCAATTCTAGCTCTCCGGTGCAAGATTTCCGCTATTCTCTCGTGATTATCCGTATTTCCTAGGGCAATTATCTCAGCAATTTTTTGTTCATTCAGGTGTTCTTCTAATCCTTTAATCAAACCGTAAAATGACACTTCCGCTGTATTCGGGATGAACGAAAAAACGGAATTATCGAAGTCGTAATTTATGGATTTCATTACTTGGGGCACAATAAGTCGACCCAAAGCCTTTCTTTCCGTGTAAATAGCTGCATCTGACCCTCTCGAAAAATAAATTCGTTCAAAGGAGCATTTTTTCGCAACGCGCGGGGTATTTATAAGTGATTCGGTTACTTGTCCGTCTTTTTTAATAAGCAGCGCATGGCCTGGTTGAAGCTCCTTAACTTGATCGAGTTTTAAATTAAAAGCTGTCTGTATTACAGGTCGCTCAGAAGCAACAACACAAATTTCTTCATCTTCGTACCAGAAGGCTGGGCGAATTCCTGAAGGATCTCTCAAAACGAAAGCATCACCATGACCAAGTAATCCCGCCATCGCATATCCTCCATCCCAATCTTCAGATGCTTTTTTTAAAATTTTGGTTAAGTCCAATTCTTTTGCAATCCGCGAATAGATTTCCTTATTATCATAGCCAAGAGATTTGTAATGACGATGCAACTCATCGTTTTCCACATCTAAAAAATGTCCAATTTTTTCTAACACCGTTACGGTATCAGAATGTTCTTTAGGATGTTGCCCAATTCTTACGAGCACATCAAATAGTTCATCGACATTTGTGAGGTTGAAATTTCCCGCCACCACTAAATTTCGCGTAATCCAATTATTTTGTCGCAAAAAAGGATGACAACTTTCAATTGAGTTCCTGCCAAAAGTGCCATAGCGAAGGTGACCAAGAAATAACTCTCCCGTAAAGCCTGCATTTTTTTTCAAATAATGGACATCTTTCAAACGGGTCGGGTCTTCTTGAGAAATTTGACGGAAGCGATTATTAATTTGATCGAATATATCTTGAATCGGGCTCTTGGCGATGGATCGAGTTCTTGAAATGTATCGTTCGCCCGGTTCCATGTCGAACTTGATGTTAGCAACCCCAGCGCCATCTTGGCCACGGTTGTGTTGTTTCTCCATCAAAAGATGCAGCTTGTTTATTCCATAAAGCGCAGAGCCATACTTATCAATATAATATTGCAAAGGTTTTTTGAGTCTGAGTAGGGCAATACCGCATTCGTGTTTTATGGCGTCACTCATGAAAAAAAAATTTGACGCGAATATAAGGTTCTTTAACGGAACATTGCCTAGAAATTTTCTTATTTCGACAGATTAATTCTTTTCGTTTTTATCATTCCGAGTAACGTACTCGTAATTGACGATCGTGGCCTGTTGTTTTTCTTCTTCAAGCGCTTTCAATTTTGCCTCTTCTTCCCGGACTTTTTCCCAGTATTGCCCCTCTAGGTCAGGAGGTTCAATTCCTAATTCTTTCTCGATTTCATATTGATATTTAGGGCGTTGAGGTCCTTTTTTTCGAAACCAATATGCGAGAAACACACCCACTAACAGACCAGCTAAATGTCCTTCCCATGATATCGGTTGAGGCGTTGGAAATACTCCCCAAATCATGCTTCCGTATAAGAATATTACGAATAAAGAAAGTGCTTGTAAAGGAAGATATTTACGGATAACACCACTGGTAAAAAGAAATCCTGCAAGGCCATAAACGATACCGCTCATTCCGATGTGAAAGGAACCATTCGCTGAGGCAAGAAACCAAACAAAAAAACCGGAAAGAATCCACACGATCAGAAACACACGCCAAGCTATTTCTTTGTAACTGTAAAACAATAAACCAGAAAGTAAAAAGACAGGAATACTGTTGCTAAGGATGTGATGAAAATCCCGCTCGTCGTGAATCCATGGTGAAAAAAGAATTCCTTTTAAACCACTCAATTCTCCTGGAAGAATTCCCAAGGTATACAGATGAAAAGCAGTTACTTTATCCAATAAAAAAAGCAACCACATCATGCCAGTAATGATTACGGCGGGAGGAATAGCATTCCATAAATGATCGTCAAATTGCTGATTTTTAGCCATTGATAATCTCTGTTCAAACATAATGCCTCTTACTTGGTTTATGACATACTGTCATGTAATAATTCGGGATATCCTTAATTACATTAATTTTGTAAGGTCATGAATGAAATTCGCAATAAAGTCGAAGAGAGTGGTTTAATTCAGTTGGATTTGGCACAGTTCAAACCTCACATGGAATTGGAGGGTGTGGATATTGCTGCGCAACTTTGGCAAGGATTGGTCATTAAAGAAAAAGAGTTTCGATCCTGGATTAAAACTACCGATTGGCAAGCTTTTCAGGGGAAAGCGGTATATGTGTTTTGCAGTGCAGACGCAATCGTGCCTACATGGGCTTACATGCTTGTTGCCGCTAGTTTAAATGGAATCGCTGCACATGTTACCATAGGAAACAAAGATGATGTAGAGAGAGAACTTATTCAAACGTCAATTTCTAAAATGAATTTAGACGAATTAATGAATGGAAAAGTAATAATCAAAGGATGTTCTGATATTTCTGATCCAGCATTTGCGATGGTTTGCCTGCTTAATAAACTTCAACCGGTGGTGCAATCTATTATGTACGGAGAGCCTTGTTCAACGGTACCGATTTATAAAAAATCAAAAGAAAAAAATGAAAATTAAAGCATGGATTCAGGCCATGCGCCTCAGAACCTTACCACTTTCAGTTTCTGGAATTATTATTGGAGCTGGATTCGCAAAATTTCAATTAGATTACTTGGAATTAACAGAGGAAAAGCAGTTTTGGCCCATTACCATTTTAGCGATTCTTACAACCTTGTCATTTCAAATCGTTTCGAATTTGGCCAATGATTTAGGGGACAGCGAGAAGGGAACAGATAATAAAAATAGAATTGGACCAACGCGCACCGTTCAGTCGGGTGAGATTTCTTTCGCTTCAATGAAAATGGCAGTTCGGATTTCGGCCGTAATTGCCATGATTTTGGCGTTTAGTTTGATTAATCAGAGTGCCCCGAATTTAACTTCACAAGCCAAATTTGTATATTTCATCTTAGCAATTCTATGTGTTGCAGCGGCAATTACGTATACAGTTGGCAAAAATGCCTACGGATATAAAGGACTCGGTGATGCCATGGTTTTTATCTTTTTTGGATTAGTAAGTGTAATTGGCAGTTATATGCTTTATGGTTTTGAATTTGAAAATCTTATATTGTTTTTTTCTGCAGCAATTGGGCTTTGGAGCACGGCAGTATTGAATTTGAATAATTTGCGCGATATTGAAAATGACCGTGCAAGTAAAAAAAATACGCTCGTGGTAAAAATGGGATTTAAGAATGGAAAATTCTACCATGCTTTTTTGATTTTAGGAGGATTTCTTTGTTGGTCGATGGGGGTCATGTACCTCATGTTTCTTTCGTGGCATTTGCTCTTAATTTTGGCGCTTTTTCCGGCTTTTATTTTGCTTTTCCATCTTCATAAATTGATGTACACAGTTGAGCCAAAAGACATTGATCCAGAATTGAAAAAAGTAGCTTTAGCCACTTTTGCCTGTGCTGCTGTGTTTACTATTTTATTGAACTATTCATTTTAAACCAATAAATTAACCGCTAGAAAAGGTCATTTTAGCCGCTTAAATTCGTGTTCTTCGAATTGTTTTCTTACTTTTGTTTTCCTTATAATTTCGCAATTTAGAATGGATAAAGTATCATACGTAGGTAACGCAGATGTGAATGCAATTGATCATCTCTACACACTATACCGACAGAACCCTGACAACGTAGATTTTGGATGGCAAAAATTCTTTGAAGGCTTCGATTTTGCAAGAACAAATTTCGAAGATGGTGGCGAGATTCCTGAGAATTTCAAGAAAGAATTCAAAGTGTTAAATCTTATTAACGGATACCGAACTAGAGGTCACCTCTTTACGAAAACAAATCCGGTAAGAGAACGCCGTCAGTATTCACCGACATTAGAGATTGAAAACTTTGGCTTGACACAAGAAGATTTGGCAGAAGTATTCCAAGCAGGGACAGAAGTTGGATTAGGAGCGTGTACCTTGAAGGAAATTATTCACCATTTGGAATTGACGTATTGCCAATCGATTGGGATCGAATATGTGTACATGCGAGACCCGGAAAGAATCGAGTGGTTGAAACATAAAATTGAACTTAAGAATCGTCCTCAGTTTGACAAGAAGCGTAAAATTGAAATATTAAAAAAATTAAATCAGGCATCCGGTTTTGAGGCGTTCTTAGGAAAGAAATTTGTTGGTCAGAAACGATTTTCTATAGAAGGAGGAGAAGCCTTAATTCCTGCTTTGGATACATTAGTGAATAAAGGTTCAACCATTGGTGTTGAGTACTTTGTAATGGGGATGGCACACCGAGGTAGACTAAACACATTGACCAATATTTTTCAGAAACGTCCGCGTGATATTTTCTCAGAATTTGAAGGAAAAGAATTCGATTTTGAAACTACTTTTGATGGTGACGTGAAATATCACCAAGGATTTACCTCGCACATTACCTTGGATAATGGTAAAAAAATGGGCTTAACCCTGGCGCCAAACCCTTCGCATTTGGAGGCAGTAAATACAGTAGTAGAAGGAATTGCCCGAGCGAAAATCGACCACGTATACCTCGATGAGAAAAAAGTTTGTCCTGTATTAATTCACGGTGATGCTGCTGTTGCTGGGCAAGGAATTGTCTACGAAACCATACAAATGGCGCAATTGGATGGATACCGTGCCGGAGGTACAATTCACATGGTGGTAAATAACCAAGTTGGCTTTACCACGAACTACCTTGATGCAAGATCATCCACATATTGTACGGATGTTGCGAAAACTACACTTTGTCCGGTATTTCATGTAAACGGTGATGATATTGAAGCCGTTGTGCAAGCCGTAGAAATTGCCATTGAATACCGTCAGCAATTCAACAGAGATATTTTTATAGATCTTCTTTGCTACCGAAAATACGGACACAACGAAGGGGATGAGCCTAAGTTTACGCAGCCGAAATTGTACGATATTATAGCAAAACACCCAAATCCAAAAGTGATTTATCAAAAGCAATTGGAAGCAGAGGGAGTAGTGTCAGGAGCAGAAGCCAAAGCAATTGAAGACGACTACAATCACTTTTTGGAAAATGAATTTGAGGAGTCCAGAAAGAATGAGAAAGCTTTGGTTTATGACTTTTTAAGTTTGACTTGGGAAGGATATCGTCACGGAACAGAGAAAGATTTTCTTCAGTCACCAAAAACAGGTGTTGATAAGAAAAAATTATACGATTTAGGGGTTAAGTTGGCGTCATTACCGGAAGGAAGAAAATATTTTAGAAAAATAGCAAAGATTTTTGAGGACCGTTTGAATGCCGTTAAAGAAGATAAATTGGATTGGGGAACAGCAGAAATGTTGGCCTATGCCAGTCTATTGGTGGAGGGTCATTCAGTTCGAATTTCAGGTCAAGATGTCGAACGCGGAACCTTCTCACACCGCCATGCTGTTGTTAAAACAGAAGATACAGAAGAAGAAATTGAAACGTTGAACTTGTTGGCAGCTAAGCAAGCAAATTTTGAGGTTTACAATTCGTTATTATCGGAATACGGTGTATTAGGATTTGAATACGGTTATTCTCTTGCTCATCCATCAGGATTGACAATTTGGGAGGCGCAATTTGGAGATTTCTTTAATGGTGCTCAAATAATGGTAGACCAATTTATTTCTGCGGGTGAAGACAAATGGGCAACGCAAAGCGGATTGGTAATGTTGTTGCCGCATGGTTATGAAGGTCAGGGTGCTGAGCATTCGAGTGGTCGTATGGAGCGTTTCCTTCAGCAATGTGCCGATTACAATATGCAAGTAGTAAATACATCGACTCCAGCAAATCATTTTCATTTATTGAGAAGACAAATGGTGCGTGATTTCCGAAAACCTTTGGTGGTATTTTCTCCGAAAATGCTATTGCGATATCCGGATGCGACATCAGCGTTGAGTGAGTTGGCAACGGGGTCGTTCCAGGAAGTAATCGACGATGCACAAGCAAATTCGAAAGAAGTGGACACCTTGGTATTATGTTCGGGTAAGTTTTACTACGAAATGAAGCAAAAAGCAAACGAGCTAGGTGTAAATTCAATGGCTTTTGTTAGAGTGGAACAATTATACCCACTGCCGCAAACGCAATTAGATGCAATCTTCGCTAAGTATAAAGCAAAAAATATTATTTGGGCACAAGAGGAGCCTGCCAATATGGGTGCTTGGACGTATATGGCCATGAACTTGAGACACATTCCACTAGTTGGTATTTGTCGCCCAGCCAGTGCAGCCTCTGCGGAAGGTTCTAAAAAATTACACGAGAAACGTTTGGCAAAATTGTACAAAGAGTTGTTCTCGTATGCAAAAGTGACTGTTTAATTTTAAGATAAAAGTATGTCAGTATTAGAAATGAAAGTCCCAAGTCCGGGAGAGTCTATATCAGAAGTAGAAATCGCTCAATGGTTAGTGAGTGACGGAGATTACGTAGAAAAAGATCAAGCCATTGCTGAGGTAGATTCTGATAAAGCAACCCTAGAACTTCCTGCTGAACAAAGTGGTGTTATAACGCTAAAGGCGGCAGAAGGTGATGTGGTAAAGGTGGGACAAGTAGTATGTTTAATTGACACTTCGGCAGCTCGTCCTGAGGGCGCAGCGCCGAAAGTTGAGCAAAAAACGGAAGAACCGAAAGCCGCTCCTGCAAATGTGGCAGCGCCGAATCCGGATCCGGTGAAAAAAGAAGTTTCCTATGCCGCTGGGACACCTTCTCCGGCTGCAGCCAAAATCATGAGTGAAAATGGTATATCCACAAAAAATGTGGCAGGAACAGGTAAAGACGGTCGCATCACTAAGCAAGACGTTGTCAATGCAATGTCTGCAGGATTTTCCACAGAATCTGCTCAAGGTTGGGGAGGCACGCGCAACCAAAACCGTGAAAAGATGTCCATGCTGCGCAGGAAAATTGCTGAGCGTTTGGTATCCGTAAAAAATGAAACGGCGATGTTGACGACCTTCAATGAGGTGGATATGAAGCCGATTATGGATATTCGGTCAAAATACAAAGATAAATTTGCAAAGCATCACGAAGTGAATTTAGGTTTTATGTCTTTTTTCACTAAGGCGGTAACGGAGGCTCTAAAGTTATACCCTGCCGTGAATGCACAAATCGATGGACAAGAAATGGTTTTTCATGATTATGCGGATGTAGGCATTGCGGTATCATCGCCAAAGGGGCTCATGGTTCCGGTAGTTCGAAATGCCGAACAAATGTCATTGGCAGAAATTGAACGTGAAATCAAGCGGTTAGCTGTGAAGGCGCGTGATGGAAAAATCACACCTGACGACATGACGGGAGGGACATTCACCATCACGAATGGAGGAGTTTTCGGTTCTATGTTGTCGACACCGATTATAAATCCTCCCCAATCGGCTATTTTAGGGATGCATAATGTGGTAGAGCGTCCGGTGGCGATTGATGGAAAAGTTGAAATACGTCCAATCATGTATGTGGCACTTTCGTACGATCATCGCATCATTGACGGAAAGGAATCCGTTGGTTTTTTGGTGAAGGTAAAAGAAATGTTGGAAAATCCGGAACGCATGATCTTTGGGGCGAAAGACCCAATAGAGGTATTATTGGGCTTGTAACTAAACGTCCATTTGGCGTTATAGGTCGCGAATTCTTCAAATTTTACAATGGATACTTTGCGCACTCCGCGTGATTATTTCGATTTCTTTGAGCCACAGCTGGCTTCCTCCACACCACAAGAATTGGTTTGCATATTCAATCAAGCGGTTGGCCTTCGTTCTTTTGGAATTGCAAGATCTGGTTATCTTTGGGCCTTGCGCCATCACTTAGTTCGCTCGGGTATTGACGTTGAAAATATTACGACTGATGGTGTTGTGTGGTCTTTTGCACACCAGGTGGAATTAAAGAACGGGAAACTTTATAAAAAAAGCTAAATCTCTTCTAACTTTCCTACTTAGTTATCAAAGAATTTCTTCATAAACAATCAACTCCAAAACACAGTCGAACAGTTACTTATCCCATAGCGTGGCTTCGTACAACTTCATATTATTTCACATTAATTTTTATCTTTGAAAGGATGGCAAATAAAATGCTGAGGAAGTTACCTGCAACCCTAACGAACGCCTCAAGTAATAAATAACAAACTATATGGATTGGAGCATTCTAATTCCAGAACAAATTAACCGACTAATTTTTGTTCATCATATTCTTATCATTGCTTTGACAATCGTTTGTTCAATTTTATGGGCAAAAGTCCGACATTTGTTTAAAAGGATAAAAGAACTTGAAGATAAATAATATGAATAATTTACAAATGAAAATAATAAGTTTAGATTTTAGACGACACATAAAAGATGCAGTATTCATTATTTTAGGTGTTATAATGGCTTGTATTGGACTAAAAGGTTTTCTACTACCCAACAACTTTTTAGATGGCGGAGCTATGGGCGTTTCATTGTTACTTGAAATGCTTACTTCAATAGAACTTTCCTATTTTCTCATTTTAGTAAATCTTCCGTTTATTATTATTGGTGCGAAGCAAATTTCTATTCAATTTGCCATAAAAAGCATCATTGCAATTTTAATTTTAGCAATTTTAGTTCACTTTGTTACCTTACCTGAAATTACAAACGACAAATTATTGATTTCAATTTTTGGTGGTTTTTTCTTGGGTGCAGGTATAGGTTTAACAATTCGTGGTGGTGCTGTTATTGACGGAACAGAAGTTTTAGCAATAACAATAAGCCGAAAAAGTAGCTTAACGGTTGGGGATTTTATTGCAGTTTTTAATATTGCTCTTTTTAGCCTATCAACTTTTTTGGTAGGAGTAGAAACAGCAATGTATTCAATGCTTACCTATTTATCCGCTTCAAAAACAGTTGATTTTATAATAAACGGAGTTGAAGAATATATTGGTGTTATTGTTGTTTCAGAAAAAGCAGACGAAATAAAACATAACATTACAAAAAATTTGGGACGTGGTGTAACAGCCTTTAAATCTGACAAAGGATTTGGTTTACGAGGCGAATTTGGAGAAGAAGGAAAAGTTTTATTTTGTGTAGTTACAAGATTAGAGGTTACAAAACTTTTACTTGAAATTGAAAAAATAGATGCAACAGCATTTGTAGTGCAACACTCAATAAAAGATACCAAAGGAGGAATGATAAAAAAAAGACCATTGCACTAAATGAGAGCAACAAAATTATTTAAGGACTTTTTTGACAGTGAAAAAGCAGGCGGACTTGTTTTAATTGCTTGTACCATTTTATCATTGACACTTGCTAATTCCAACTTTGGAACGAACTATCACGAATTTTTCCAAACAAAATTTGCAGGTTTATCCATTGAACATTGGATTAATGACGGACTAATGGCAATCTTCTTTTTGCTCATTGGTTTGGAGTTGGAGAGAGAAATTTACATTGGCGAACTTTCAAAAATCAAAGATGCTTTATTGCCAATATTTGGAGCAATTGGCGGAATGTTTATACCAGCAGGAATATTTTTAATGTTCAATTATGGAACTGCAACCCAATCAGGTGCAGGTATTCCAATGGCGACAGACATCGCTTTTGCGTTAGGCATTTTATCATTGTTAGGCAACCGAGTTTCAACTTCTTTGAAAGTTTTTCTAACAGCATTAGCCATTATTGACGATTTAGGAGCAATCATAATTATAGCAATTTTTTACACGAAAACGCTACTTTGGACGAACTTATTTATTGCCTTAGGAATTTTCGCTTTGCTTTGTGCTTTCAATAGATTAAAAGTTAGAAACCTCATACCTTATTTAATTGGTGGAATTGCAATGTGGTATTTTATGCTTCATTCAGGTGTTCACGCCACCATTACAGGAGTTTTATTAGCTTTCGCTATTCCATTTGGCAACGGAGACGAAAAATCTATCTCTTATATTTTGCAACACTTTTTACACAAACCAGTTGCATTTATCATTTTACCAATTTTTGCATTAGCCAACACAGCCATAGTTTTTAGTGGAGACATTGCACAAACCTTGACAGAAAATAATAGTTTGGGCATTGCGCTTGGACTAATTGTTGGAAAGCCTTTGGGTATTTTCGTATTGACATTTTTAGCAGTAACTTTTGGACTTTGCAAGCTACCGACCGACCTAAATTGGAAATCCATTTTCGGTGTTGGACTTTTGGCAGGTATAGGCTTTACAATGTCCATTTTCATTACAATACTTGCATTTGACAACGAAACACTCATCAACAACTCAAAATTAGTAATCTTACTTTCCTCGTTGACAGCAGGGCTTTTAGGATTTATAACTTTGCGACAAACACTAAAACAAACAGCAACTGAATGAAGAAAAAAGGGCAACAGGTAACACCGTGCAAGCGCCATAGCCCTGCCGCAGGCGCAACACTGGGCTACGATCGCCTGCACGCAAACCGTTAAGGAGACTAGTTTTATTGTTTTAAAACTAAAAGAAAAAAAGTTTTGCGAAGCCTTGATTAAATCTAATTAATTCTATAATAACCAAACATTTAAATTATGAAAATTTATTTGCCAATTGCATTTCTAATATTTTTTGTTGGATGGATTTTATACCGACTTTTTATAAAAAGAGACCTGAAGAAACATTTAGATTATTTATACTTTGGTCTGTTTTTCATTGGAATTTGGATACTGATCTATTTATTGATTTTAACTTAAAATTTTGAAAGAAGATTAAGGTGTATTGACAGCATGAGAAAAACAAAATTGTAATCAATAATTATCACCATTTGGCACTCTTCAGCGTTAATTATAAATTCAATTAAAAAAGAATGACAGACAATTTTAATCTAAATAGATTTTTAGATGCACAAAGAAACAATTACGATTGTGCTTTAAAAGAAATCAGGGCAGGATATAAGCATACCCATTGGATGTGGTACATATTTCCCCAAATTAAAGGACTTGGAAAAAGTACTGACTCAAAAATATTTGAAATAAGAAGTGCAGAGGAAGCAAAATCATATTTAAGACATCCAATTTTAGGAAGCAGATTAATTGAAATAACAACTGCATTTTTAATTTTGCCAGATAAAACGGCATTTGAAGTTTTTGGAGAAATCGATTCGCTAAAGATGAAATCTTGTATGACACTTTTTGCTTCAGTGCAAAATGATATTGATGTTTTTTCAAGGGTATTGAATGTTTATTATATGGGTGAATATTGTGAATTCACCCGTTCTCAAATTGATGTTAAATAATCAGTTAATTCTTTCTTTTGAGATTACAAACCTATATGTGTTTTGGTAAAATGGGTTTTCTTAGCTGATGTTTTAGTTCTTACATTTTGAAAGAATTTCGTATCTTTGCACCCCTTAAATCAGCAGAATGGCGAAGATTAAAAAACAAGATGCATTGGATTATCATTCCTCGGGAAAACCAGGGAAAATTGAAGTGGTTCCAACCAAACCCTATGCCTCACAACGCGATTTATCTTTGGCTTATTCGCCAGGAGTAGCAGAACCCTGCTTGAAAATTGCCGACAACAAAGAAGACGTTTACAAATATACCAGCAAAGGAAACTTGGTTGCAGTTATTTCTAACGGAACAGCAGTGCTCGGATTGGGTGATATCGGCCCAGAAGCTTCCAAGCCGGTAATGGAAGGAAAAGGATTGTTATTTAAAATATTTGCTGATATCGATGTATTCGATATTGAAATCGACGCAAAAGACCCAGAACTTTTCATTCAAACCGTTAAAGCTATTGCACCTACATTCGGTGGGATAAATTTAGAAGATATTAAAGCACCGGAGGCTTTCGAGATAGAACGCCGCTTGAAGGAAGAATTGAATATTCCCATCATGCACGATGATCAACACGGTACTGCTATCATTTCTTCTGCCGCTTTATTGAATGCCTTAGAGCTTGCAAAAAAGAAAATCGATAAAGTAAAAATTGTAGTTTCAGGGGCCGGCGCTTCTGCTTTGTCATGTGCGAAATTATACCATTCTTTGGGAGCAAAATTGGAGAATATTTTCATGTTCGATTCCAAGGGATTGCTAACTAAAGATAGAAAAGACCTCGATCCTATGAAGCAGTTTTTTGCCGTGCATACCCGTTGGGTTTCGTTTGCAGATGCTTTCAAAAAGGCCGATGTTTTTCTTGGTTTGTCTCGAGCAGGACTCGTGAACAAAGAAATGATTGCCGCAATGGCAAAAGATCCGATAGTTTTTGCTTTGGCAAATCCAGAACCTGAGATTTCTTACAAAGAAGCGACATCTGTAAGAAAGGATATTATTATGGCTACCGGTCGTTCGGATCATCCTAATCAAGTGAACAACGTGTTAGGGTTCCCTTTTATATTTAGAGGAGCGTTAGACGTACGTGCCACCACCATCAACGAGGAAATGAAGTTGGCTGCCGTTAAAGCAATAGCCTCACTTGCTAAAGAAACCATACCGGAAGAAGTTATCGAAGCTTACGGAGAGAAAAATATTTCTTTCGGCCGAGAGCAAATCATTCCGAAACCCTTAGATCCGCGGTTAATTTACTATGTCGCACCAGCAGTGGCTAAAGCCGCTATAGATTCTGGTGTTGCCAAAAGTCCGATTAAAGATTGGGACGAATACGAGCAAACACTGAAAAACAGGTTAGGTCTCGATAATAAACTTTTGAGAAACATTACGTCAAAAGCACAAGCTAATCCAAAATCTGTAGTTTTCGCAGAGGGTGACAACGTCAAAATTTTGAAAGCGGCGCAACAGGCATACGAAGAAGGGGTAGCAAGACCAATATTATTAGGAAAGAAAAATCGAATTCAAGAATTAATAAAAGAATATGCCATCGAAATTCCAGAGTTGGTGATTATCGATCCAAAATCTGAAGAAGAAGAAAAACGCAGAATAGACTTTGGCAAAACCTTGTTCGAACGAAGAAAAAGAAAAGGACTTACAGAATTTGAAGCCATTCAATTGATGCGTGAACGTAATTACTTCGGTGCCATGTTGGTGGACAAAGGAATTGCAGATGCAATGATTTCGGGCTTAACAAGAAGTTACCGATCTTCTATAAAACCTGCTCTTCAAATAATTGGATTAGAAAAGGATGTGAAAGTTGCGGCTGGAATGTATATTTTAAATACGAAAAGAGGTCCTTTGTTTCTTGCAGATACCACCGTAAATGTAAACCCTACTGCAGATCAAATTGCCGAAATTACATTTAACGTATCTAAAGTTATTCGTAAATTTAAGGTTACTCCGCGTATTGCATTGCTGGGGTATTCAAATTTTGGATCTTCTCCAGGTGAAGATTCTGAAAAAATGTCCAAAGCCGTTAGTATGTTGCATGAAAAACACCCTACGCTTAACGTGGACGGAGAAATGCAAGCAAATTTTGCCTTGAATAGCGAATTGATGAACGAGAAATTTCCTTTCTCACAATTAGCCAATAAAGAAGTAAATACCTTAGTGTTCCCAAATTTGTCAGCAGGAAATATTACCTATAAAACCTTGCAACAAATGATGGATGTAGATGCCATTGGCCCAATACTCGTTGGTTTAAGAAAACCTGTTCACATTTTGCAATTAGGTTCATCAGTTAGGGAAATTATAAACATGGTGAAAATCGCCGTAATCGACGCTCAATCAAAGTAAGATGATAGGAATGTTAAATGGCCGAATGGTCGAAAAAAATCCCACAGAACTACTTGTAGATTGTGGAGGAGTGTGTTACGAAGTGAAAATTTCGTTGAATACGTTTTCAGTAATTGGGGATGAGGAATCCGTTAGGATTTACACGAAATTAATTGTGAGAGAAGATGCTCACATCCTCTATGGTTTTGCCTCGAAAGATGAGCGTGAAATGTTTAATTTTTTAATCAGTGTTTCGGGAATTGGTCCGAACACCGCTATGATCATGCTCTCGTCCTTGGTGCCTGAGGAGATTGCGCACGCAATTCAAACCGAAGATGTGGTAACCATTCAAAAGATAAAAGGAATTGGAGCTAAGACTGCGCAGCGGGTTATCATCGATTTAAAAGGAAAAGTATTAAAATTCACGGGCAACGCCGAAAATCTTTTTGCTCAAAGCAATACAAACCGATTTGATGCGTTAACTGCATTAGTTTCTCTTGGTTTCGATAAAAAATCGGCCGAAAAAGTGTTGGAGAGAATCGATACAGGAGATTTGAATGTTGAACAATTGATAAAGGAAGCATTAAGGCTTTTATGATTAAAATAAAAAGAAAGGGTAGCTTGATGTTGGCATTGGTAGGAGTACTATTGCTTACTTCACATGCACAAGCTCAGCCGAATCTACCTTTTCCGATCTATAACCCAATGAATCCTGGTCAAAATTTACCTCAAAGTTTTGATCTTGGTGACCCTACTAATCTGCAACAAGGAATCGTTTATGACCCTGAAACAGGTAAGTATATTTTTACAGAAACGATAGGAAACGGTTTATTTTACCGCTACCCCTCCATGATGTCATTGGAAGACTACCTCGAATTTCAGGAAAAAAAGTCTCAAACTTTAGATTGGCAAGAAATAATTGAAGAGGAAACAGCTGAAAATCGCCAGTTCGAGTTGCCCATAAAGGTTGGTAGTAAAATTTTCGAAAACTTTTTTGGTTCGGATGAAATAAAAATTATTCCCGGAGGAAATTTAGAAATTTCACTTGGGGCTAATCATTCAAGGGTGGATAATCCTATGCTTCCCCTTCGCCAAAGACGCATTACGCGCTTTGATTTCAATCAGAATATCAACCTCGATGTGACCGGCCAGATCGGAACAAAATTAAAGTTAACCATGCGCTACAATACGGCGGCTCAATTCGACTTTAATAACTTTTCAAATATCAAACACACGGGTAGAGAGGACGAAATTCTACAAGAAATTGCACTAGGAAATGTTCAATTGAACTTGCCAACAACCTTGATTCAGGGGTCGCAAACTCTTTTTGGAGTTAAAACACAATTAAAATTCGGACGTGCCACTTGGGATTTAATTGCTGCGCAGAGTAAAGGAAAGCGAACAGAAATTAATGTTTCAGGAAAAGCGCAAGTGCAGGATTTTCAGTTATCGGCTGATAATTACGAACAGAACCGTCATTATTTCTTAAATCTATACCATCAACAACATTACGACACCGCAATGGCATCACTTCCCGTTGTCAATTCTACCGCTTATATCACTCGAATTGAGGTTTGGATTACAAACAGGAACAGTTCGACTGAAAATACCCGAAACGTACTTGCATTTGCTGATTTAGGTGAGGCCTTGCAAACGAATTGCCAAGGGTCGCCCGGAGCATATTCTACGTCCTCCATTTTACCGGATAACGAATCAAATGGCTTATATACCTGGGCGGCGAACCAACCGCTTATTCGTGGTTTTGCAAATGCAGTTTCAACGTTGTCCTCTCAAGTTACGGCACCAGGTCCGTTTCAGCAAGCCATTCATTATGAAAAAGTAGAAAATGCCCGCAAACTTGGGGAAAATGAATTTACCTATAATGCTTTGTTAGGTTATATTTCTTTGAATAACAGTTACAACAACGACGAGGTTATTGCCGTAGCGTATGAATACACCTATAACGGGGAAACATTTCAAGTAGGCGAGTTTTCTACAGATGGTTCAAGCGGGCAGGATGCATTGATTTTAAAGATGTTAAAGCCAACCATTACGATTCCAAATAATAAGGTTTGGGATTTGATGATGAAAAATGTATATTCTATTAATGCCGCCCAAGTAGATCAATCTGGTTTCAGAGTTGATATTTTGTACAATAACCCGGATCAATCAGTATTGATTCCATTTTTACCTTACGAAGGAGTTAATTCCGTGCAAACAGTTACTCTTTTAGAAATGGATAAGCTTAATCAAAACAGCCAGCCTTTTTCTGATGGTGTTTTTGATTTCGTTCCAATGAATCAAGTAGGAAACAAAATTGACAACGGTGGTACAATTAACAGAAAAACAGGTAGAATTTATTTTTCAACCGTTGAACCTTTCGGAAAAACACTCAAAAACAAATTGACGGCAGCAGGTTTACCTCCTTCTACAATCGATAAAATTTCATTTGTTGAATTATACGATTCTACAAAAACTGCAGCACAGCAAATACCAAGTAAAAATCGCTTTTCTTTCAAGGGTCAGTTTCAGTCTTCTATTTCATCTGAAATTTCATTGGGAGCATTCGATATTCCGGAAGGAGCTGTAGTTGTTACGGCAGGGGGAATTCGACTTACAGAAGGTGTAGATTATCAAGTAGATTACGCACAAGGAAGGGTGAAAATATTGAATACAAGTTTACTTGAATCAAACGCACAAATAAAAGTATCTATTGAGAGTAATTCCATGTTTGGATTTCAGGCGCGTACCATGATTGGTGGACATTACACCTACCGTTTTAGCGAAAATTTAAAATTAGGTGCTACATGGGTAAGAATGACCGAAAGGCCTGTTACACAAAAAGTAGACTTTGGAAGTGAACCTTTCAAAAACAATGTAATTGGTGCTGATTTTTCATGGCGAACAAATGTTCCGTTTTTAACGAAATTGGTAGATCTGTTACCAGTGATTTCAACCAATCAAATGTCAACATTTGCAATTCAAGGAGAAGTCGCCACCTTGATTCCCGGTCAGCCTCGTGCAATAAATAAAGAAGGGACGTCTTACCTCGATGATTTTGAAGCAGCACAAAGCGCTATTGATTTACGTTCAGCTACAGCATGGAGACTGGCATCAATTCCTCAAGGACAACCTGATTTATTTCCAGAAGCTTCTAAAAAAGATTTAGGTCTTGGGTTTAAACGTAGCAAGTTAGCGTGGTATACCATTGACCCTGTATTCGTTCAAAATAACACCTTAACTCCTCAACACATTGCACAGGATGGCCAGATGTTGGCGGATAGCAGGATGCGTTTGCTTCTGATAACGGAACTTTTTCCCAATAATCAACCTCAGCAAGGTCAGATGACAAATGTAGCAACCTTGGATTTGGCCTATTATCCGAAAGAGCGAGGGATGTATAACTACGATACGACCAACGTGGATACGTCAGGGAATTTTGTTGATCCAGAAGCGCGATGGGGAGGAATTTCACGTGCCTTGACCACTAACGATTTTGAAACTGCAAACATAGAATTTATCCAATTTTGGATGTTAGATCCTTTTAATGTAGACGCTGAAAATGCAGATCCAAATTCTTTTCACAACGGTGGCGATTTGTATTTCAACCTTGGAAATATTTCAGAAGATGTACTTCCTGATTCGCGTAAGAGTTTTGAGAATGGATTGCCGGCATTAACAACACTCACACAGGAAAACATTGATACTACGCTTTGGTCAAGAGTCTCCACGCAGCAAATAGTGGTAAATGCTTTTGATAACGATCCAGAGGCACGGATAAATCAAGATGTTGGGCTTGATGGTTGGAAAAATGAGGACGAACGATTGAATTACAGCAATTATGTGAGTTGGGTAAACAATAACCCAATTTTAACTGCTCAAGCGAAGGCGCGTATGATTTCAGATCCGTCTTCTGATGATTATACCTATTACCTAGACGACAACTACGACAATCAATTGAAAAACATACTCGAGCGCTACAAGAAGTTTAACGGTATGGAAGGAAATTCTCCGACTACCCAAATGTCGGATACAGCTAATGCGAGGGGTTACCCTACTCAGGCAACAAATTTACCTGACAATGAGGATATCAATACGGATAACAACTTGTCGGAATCTGAAAATTATTTTCAATACCACGTTCGCTTGCGTCCAAATGAAATGGTGGAGGGGAAAAATTATATTACGAATGTTCAAGAAATCCCTGTTGGAAACAAAACAGAAAAATGGTACCAGTTTAAAGTCCCTATTGCAGATTTTGAAAAGAAAGTCAACGGAATTCAAGACTTTAGATCCATTCGTTTTATGCGTATGTTCTTGAAAAATTTTGACGAAGAAGTAGTCCTAAGATTTGCGCGTTTGGAATTAATCAGAGGGGAATGGAGACGTTATAATTTAGATTTGACACAGCCGGGACTTAGCGTTCAGGTAGACCCTAACCTTACAACTTTCAATATTGGAGCTGTTAACGTAGAAGAAAACTCAGAAAGAGAACCGATTAAATATATTGTTCCTCCAGGAATTGTAAGAGAAATTGACCCATCCCAAGTATTTCAACGACAAATGAACGAGCAGTCTTTAGTCTTGGATATTTGTAACCTACAGGATGGAGATGCGCGCGCGGCTTATCGAAATGTAAATTTTGATGTGAGGACTTACAAAAAGATGAAAATGTTCGTGCATGCAGAAAACGTTGCAGAGTTTCAAAATCAACTTAAAAACGATGACCTAACGCTGTTTGTTAGACTAGGAACAGATTTCGTAGAAAACTATTATGAGTATGAACTACCTTTAAAGGTTACAGACCCTTTAAGTGCGTCAACTGCCACACAAATTTGGCCCGAAGATAACAATGTAGAAATTACTTTTTCTGATTTAATAAATCTGAAAAAAGATAGAAATTCTAAAATAGAAAATGGGACTCCAGGAGTTTCATATATAATAGAATACGAGGCAATAGACCCTCAGAACATTCAACGTAAAATAAAAGTTAAAGGCAGCCCAAACTTACAAGGTCTGAAAACCATCATGGTAGGTGTGAGAAATCCATTACAAAATGACCCTGACAATATTTGGAAGCCGGATAATGGTGAGGCAGAGTGTGTGAATGTATGGATTAATGAGTTGCGTTTGACAGATTTTGTTAGCGAAGGAGGTTCTGCTGCAGTAGGTCAAATGCAATTACAATTGGCTGATTTTGCCAACATAGCAGCATCTGGAAATTATTCTGGAATCAACTGGGGAAGTGTTGAGAGCCGGGTTCAAGAACGCCAACGTAACGAACGAATTGGTTTGGATATGAATTCAACGGTTCAGCTTGGTCAGTTTTTTGGAAAGAAAACAAGACTTTCGCTCCCATTCTTTTACGGATATTCCCTAGGAATCATCAATCCTGAATTTGATCCATTCAATCCTGACGTTAAATTGCGAGATTACGATCTTGCCACAAGAAAAGAACGAGCAAAATTAGGTCAAGATTTTACTGAGCGAAAGTC
>Ga0172372_10004377_pt1 | contig 20121 bp, 11 predicted proteins | sample LakKiv5m_2_FD_114544 | JGI IMG/M metagenome (GOLD analysis project Ga0172372, IMG submission 114544) | Freshwater microbial communities from Kabuno Bay, South-Kivu, Congo - kab_092012_9.5m | ecosystem: Environmental > Aquatic > Freshwater > Lake | place: Democratic Republic of the Congo...
TCTTGGGTAAAGACACTTTAGTGTTCCGTCACGAGCCATACTTTCAAACAGGTCACATCCTAAAACAGAAACACCTAATTGAAAACTGGTCAGAATTGCTAGGGGTAGAATACACTAAACAACTACCTCAGATTCATATGAATATGATCCAGAAGAACTTCCAATACAGTTGGAAACGAGATAAGCCTATCTTTCTAATCCAAACAAACGGTGGTATGTTCTCAGGTCAACCTTATGGATATGCTTGGACTAGAGATATTCCAATTGAATTAGCACTCTATATTGTAGAAAAGGTAATCAAGGATTATCACGTGATTCAACTAACTCGTGAGGGTACTCCTATAATTGAGGGTGTAGAGGTAATCAATCAACCTCTAACTAATATGGAACTATTTAGTTTAGTTGCCTCTACAGAAAAACGAGTACTAATTGATTCATGTGCTCAACACGCTGCTGCAGCATTTAATCTTCCTTCTACTGTATTGTGGGTTGGAACAGCAGCTGAAAACTTTGGATATGAGATGCATACTAATATCAAGTCATTACCTCCTAAAGGTAATACTAAGCTAATTGATGCTTACTTGTTTGATGCTTCTTTTGAAGGTATTCCTCACGAATGTCCTTACCAAGATATAAATGAGATGTTTGACTTGAAAAAGATAGATGCATCTATACAGAGTATGTTAAAGAGTTAAATACACACACATATTTAATTGAAGAAGCCTCATCTGAGGCTTTTTTTCTCATATTTATAACAAAAAGGCATGGCGAATATTCCTATATATCCTGGGTCAAGTAGTTTCTTCCCTGGGGATACTCCATTTGGCTTCTACGATAACGACTACCAGTTCCAGCAAGATGCTGATAAGGTAACGAAATTCTGTGCTCAACGTTTAGGTTGGCCAATTGAAAATGTAGAATTACAAGACGTAAATTTCTATACTGCTTTTGAAGAGGCAGTAACAGTTTACGGAAATGAATTATATGCTTACCGTTTAAGAGACAACTATTTAAACTTAGAAGGTTCTCAAACATCATCTAACCTAAACCAAGCTATCATTACTCCATCAATGGCAAACATTATCCGTATCTCAGAACAATACGGAACAGAAGCAGGAGTAGGGGGCAATGTAAACTGGTATTCTGGTTCAGTTATCTTAACAGGTAGTCAACAAGACTACGATTTGGATGTATGGGCTCAAGAACATGGTATCTCAGGTAGTAATCTAGAAATCAAACGAGTATTTTATCAAGGTGTTCCTGCCTCAGCAGACTATTATTATGGTGGTGGTATTGGATTAGGGGCAGGCTACGGTACTTTCTTTGGAGGTTTAGGTGGTGTAGCTGGTTACGGGTATGGAACCAACTGGTTTGTAACTCCTCTCTCTTACAATGTAGCAGCTATTCAAGAGGTTGAATTAGCAGATGACATTCTACTCTCAGCATTTAGCTTCCAGCTAATCAACAACAAACTTAGAATATTCCCAGTCCCAACTGATGCTGATGCTGGTATCCATTTTTGGTTTCAATACTTACTTAAAGACGAACGTTTAGCAGATTCTATTACTCAATCTCCTAATTTAGTATCAAACGTTTCAAATGCTAACTACAATAACCCAGTTTACTCTCAGATTAATTCAATAGGTAGAAGCTGGATTTTCGAATATACTTTAGCTATTGTTAAAGAGATGTTAGGGTATGTTAGAGGTAAATACACTACTGTACCTATCCCGGGTGCTGAAGTAACTCTAAACCAAGCTGATCTTTTATCTTCAGCTTCAACTGACAAAGCAGCTTTAATTGAAAGATTAAGAGGATATTTTGATGAAACATCTCGTCAAGCACTTCTTGAAAGAAGAAAGAATGAGTCTGATCATGCTCAAAGTGAGCTAAATAAATCACCAATGGTTATATTCATTGGCTAATGATACAGTTAAAAGACATACTAAATGAAGTACTTAACACTTATCAGGTTAATGGTACATTAGTTTCCTCTAAAGAGGAAAACATTAGTGACATCTTAAACCAAATCAGAGGTATAAGAAAAATAACTGTGTTAAACAATACAACTCCTGATGATGTTCCTGAAAGAGAGGATACTGAAATAACTACATTTGAGCTTAAGTTTGTTAGTAGAACTAATGAACCTAAAAAAGATATAGCAAAGTTTGAAAAAGATATCTTACAATCTGATTACGAAAGAAATGATCTTAAAGTACCAGGTGTAAGATCAGTTAAGTTTGACTTAGACAGTTTAAAACGTTTATAAGATATGGCTCTCTTTGGACAGGCTCGTGATATCTCAATGTTTAGATATGTCAACCGTGAGTTGATGCAAAACATTATCTCTCAACAGTGTGCCTTATATCAGTTAGAATTGAATGAGACTCAATTCAACATGTATGGAGAAGCCTCAGAGACTAAAATATATAATGGTCCTTTCCTCCTATATGCTCTAATTGAACTACCAGACCAAAACTTCCCAACAGATACAATGGGTGTAGATTTTAACTGGAGACCTACATTTAGATTTTTAAGAGATGACTTATTAACAGGTTCTTTAGGCTATACTAACATGACAGAGGATGTTGTTCCTCAAGTAGGTGATATAATCTTTTACTTAGAATCATACTATGAGATCACTAATGTGAATGAAGCTCAATATTTTGTAGGTAAGAATCCAGATTATCCGAATTCACCTAACCCATTAGAGACGGACTTAGCTCAGTTTGGTTACAATACCTCAATAATTTGTCAGACTATCTATGTTCCTGCTGATAAGGTCGGACTGAGTAAAGAAAGAACATAATGCCTAGATATAGAAAACCCACTCCTAAAACTCAGAGACAACTCTCTGAAGAACAGCATATACCTACTTACCCACAGTATGGTAATCCTAATGCTGCTGTACCTACTGATAACAACAGAGGTACAAAGATATCTTGGGATGGTGATAATGCTAAGCTTTTCTCTATTGGTATCAAAGACATAGATGAGGCTGTAATGTATTACATGAAGAATATCATTAAACCTTATGTTTTACAAAATGGGGAGCGTATTGAAGTACCTGTTATCTATGGTTCTCCTGAAAGATGGAAATCAGTCCAACGTGATGGGTACTATAAAGATAAGAATGGGGCTATCATGCTTCCATTAATTGTCTTTAAAAGAGATAATATAGAAAAAGTAAGAAGTTTTGGTAATAAGTTAGATGCTAATACTCCTAACAACTACCAAATCTTTGAAAAAAGATATACAGCCCGAAATGCTTACAACAGTTTTGATGTTTTGAATGGTGTTAAACCACAAAAAGAATATTACGCGGTAGTTATGCCTGACTTTGTTAATGTAACATATTCTTGTATTGTCTCTACTTACTATGTAGATCAACTAAACAAGATAGTTGAAGCCATAAACTATGCTTCAGATACTTACTGGGGAGATCCAGAACGTTATAAATTCCGTGTTAGTATCAACTCAATTCAAACTCCGACCGAGTTAGTACAAGACAGCCTTAGGTCGGTTAAAGCCAATTTTAACCTGACTTTATACGGACAGATAGCCCCTGAGGTACCACAGAAAGATTTATCAGCCATCAATAAGTACTTTGATAAAACTAAAGCAATCTTTTCAGCAGAGATTGTATCAAAGTTGCCTAAGTAAAATATTCGTTTTACTTTTTAATATTTATTGTAAACTGTAAGATGTAAGTCTAGTTGCATGGCTGAAAATAAAAGATATACTACCCAAAAGAAACAGAATTCCGGAGAAGATAACGTCATTAAGGATGACTTATATCTTTTTTCGATTCCTACTGGCTCATCTGATGACTATACTCTTGTACTTAATCCAAACTCTAAACAAGTTAGATATGTTTTACAAGCATCTGATGGGGGTGGTACTTCAGGTACTTCAGGTACTTCAGGTGGTGCTAATACATCTGGTACTTCAGGTGTAGCTGGTTCCTCAGGTTCATCAGGTACTTCAGGTGTAAGTAGGAGTTCAGGTTCTTCAGGTACTTCAGGTTCAAGTGGAACAAGTGCTTCCACAGGTGAATCAGGTAGTTCAGGCTCTTCTGGTTCTAGAGGTTTATCAACCTCTTCAGGTTCTTCAGGTGTTTCAGGTTCAGGTGGTTTAAGTACTTCCTCAGGCACATCCGGTAGTTCAGGAACTTCAGGTGTATCTGGTCTTTCAGGTATAAGCACTAGCTCAGGCTCAACTGGTTCTTCAGGCAGTTCTGGTTTATCAGGCTCTTCAGGCTCTAATGGTCAATCAGGTAGTACTGGTACTTCAGGCTCTTCAGGTAGTTCAGCCTCTTCAGGTACAAGTGGTATAGCTGGTCTTTCAGGTTTATCTAAATCATCTGGTAGTTCAGGTTCTTCTGGTTCAGATGGTTCAAGTGGTAGAAGTGGTTCTTCCGCTTCTTCTGCTACTGCTGGTTCAAGCGGTAGTAGTGCCTCCTCTGGTACCTCAGGTGTAGCAGGTCTTTCAGGTTTAAGTGCTAGCTCTGGTTCATCTGGTACTTCTGGTAGCTCAGGTATAGCTGGTTCTTCAGGTAGTTCAGCATCTTCTGCTACTTCAGGTAGTTCAGGTTCATCTGCTTCATCTGGTACAAGTGGTGTAGCAGGTATTTCTGGTATCTCTAAAAGCTCAGGTTCAACAGGTTCAAGTGGTTCAAACGGTGCTGATGGATCTAGTGGTGTAGCTGGTACTTCAGGCTCAAGTGGTTCATCTGCTACTTCAGGCTCAAGTGGTAGTTCAGCATCTTCAGGTACAAGCGGTGTAGCTGGTCTTTCAGGTACTTCTCGCAGTTCAGGTTCAACTGGTTCAAGCGGTTCTAGTGGTATTAGTGGTTCAAGTAGTGTAGCTGGAACATCTGGTTCATCAGGTTCATCTGGTACTTCAGGCTCTAGTGGTAGTAGTGCTTCCTCTGGAACAAGTGGTGTAGCAGGATTATCTGGTTTATCACGTAGCTCAGGTAGTTCAGGATCATCAGGTACATCTGGCTCTTCAGGTCTTTCAGGTACAGCAGGTAGCTCAGGTGAATCTAATACTTCAGGTTCTTCTGGTTCAAGTGGTTCAACAGGAGCAGCAGGTGAAAGTAAAACATCAGGTTCAAGCGGCAGTTCAGGTTCTTCAGGTCAATCTGGTACAGCAGGTAGTTCTGCTGCCTCCAATACTTCAGGCTCATCTGGTACTTCAGGATCAAGTGGTAGTAGTGCTTCTTCTGGTACCTCTGGTGTAGCTGGTCTTTCAGGTTTATCACGCAGCTCAGGTAGTTCAGGTTCAAGCGGTAGTACTGGTTCCTCAGGTCAATCCGGTACTGCTGGTTCTTCAGCAGAATCTAACACATCAGGTAGTTCTGGTAGCTCAGGTTCTACAGGAGCAGCAGGTGAAAGTAAAACATCTGGTTCAAGTGGCTCATCTGGTTCTACAGGAGAGGCAGGCGAATCTAAAACCTCAGGTAGCTCTGGTAGTTCAGGTACTTCAGGTTCAAGCGGTAGTTCAGCATCCTCAGGTACAAGCGGTGTAGCAGGTTTATCAGGTAGTTCAAGAACTTCAGGCTCATCAGGTAGCTCTGGTAGCTCTGGTTTATCAGGTACTTCAGGTAGTTCAGGGGCTTCAAATACTTCAGGTTCAAGCGGTACTTCAGGTTCAACAGGAGCATCAGGTGAAAGTAAAACCTCTGGTTCTTCAGGTAGCTCAGGCTCAACAGGAGCATCAGGCGAAAGTAAAACATCAGGTTCAAGTGGCTCATCTGGTTCTACAGGTGATGCAGGATTAAGTAAAACCTCAGGTAGTTCAGGCTCTTCAGGCTCAACTGGTAACTCAGGTGAATCTAAAACATCAGGTTCAAGTGGTTCTTCAGGTAGCACAGGTAATTCAGGTGAATCAAAAACATCAGGAAGTTCAGGTTCATCAGCTACTTCGGGTTCAGCAGGTTCATCTGCTTCTTCAGGTACAAGTGGTGTAGGTGGTTTATCTGGTTTATCTCGTTCTTCAGGTTCTTCTGGTACTTCTGGTTCATCAGGTTCATCCGGCTCTTCTGGTACTTCGGGTTCAAGCGGAACAAGTGGTTCCTCTGGTATCTCAGGTAATGTAGGTTCCTCAGGAACATATGTTTCTATTATTGCTGGTACTGGTCTCTCAGGTGGTGGTTCTTTAATTACTGATAGAACTTTAAATATAGCTTGGACAGGTTCTACAAACAACGGAGTTGTAACATACGTTAGTGGGAACCCTAATGTAGCAGCAGATTTTGTATATAGTGGAGGTAACGTAGGCATTGGTACTGTTAACCCAGGGTCAAAACTACATGTAATAGGTAGTGTAGTTGCTACAGGAGGTATACTAGCATTAGCTACTTCTTATCCTAGCTCTGCAAATATATGGGGAATCAGCAATGACTATCCTGCTACAAACTACGGTATAACCTATGTAGAAGGTAACCCTGACGAAATTAGAATTCAGGGTAACGGTGTTACTAACCATCGTTTTGGGATGGATATTGGTAATGCATACCTAGCTATTGATTCAGGCAACGTAGGTATTGGAACAGTTACTCCACTCTCAAAACTCCACGTTAACGGAGACATCAGAGCATCTCTCTCAAACGTAGGTCAAGCCAATGTTGTAGCATACAATTCCTCAACAGGTCTATTTACTTACCTAGCTACATCTTCTATCTCTTCTCTACCAGGAGGTTCAGACGGTCAAGTCCAATACAACAACGGAGGTGTATTTGGAGGTGCTTCTGATTTATTCTATGATGATTCAACAGGTAATGTAGGTGTAGGTACTGCTGCTCCTACTCGTCAATTAGATGTTTACGACAATAGTACAGTTCAAATTGTAGCACAATTTGCAAACTCTTCAAGTGTTTCTTCTCGCATCAAATTTGCTGACTTAAACACTGGAGCAGAAAACGTTAACATAGGTGCTATTGGTACCCGCATGGCAATGTGGACCAATAATACCGAGAGAATGTCTATATTGTCTGGTGGTAATGTGGGTATTGGCACTTCTTCCCCAACCCGTAGGTTACAGATAGGTAATTTCTCATCAACTTCAACAGCTACTCCTGAAACTTTTTCCCTAGGAGCCACTTATTCTAACTCAGCAGGTAATAATCCAAAAATCCGTGTCTGGGAAGATGGAACCTATTCAATGGGATTTGGAGTATCTAATGATCAACTTGACTATATTTTGGGTAGAACCATTTATAGACACGTTTTTTATGCTGAAGGAAACCATCTAATGACTATTTTAGGTACTGGTAACGTAGGTATTGGTATTACTTCCCCAGGCCAAAAACTTCACATAGAAGGAGGTTCTCTTCTAGTAAATGCTGGTATAGGTGCTTCAACATTCAATGATGTAAACATTGGAGGAATAAATGGATGGTCAACTAACGAGGCTCACCGTATAAACTTTGTATATGGGTCTGCGGCTTCACCTACTATATTCCAAACTATTGAGTCGTTGTTTGATGGAAGCAATAGTAAAATGCGTTTTAGAAATTTCTTTAATGCTAGTAACCCCCAGACTAGTATCTTAATGACACTACAAAGTAATGGTAATTTAGGTATTGGTACTGATAGTCCAACCGACAAGATCCATATGTATGGGTCTGCAGCTGATCAATTCTTAAAATTAGAAAACACCTCTACATACACTGGTATGTGGTTACAAGATGGTGGTGTTAATAACGGATGGTTAGTACTATCAGGATATACTGATACCACATCACCTGGTGATTTTGCTATTAGGGAGTATGGAGTACAAACCTCTCTTACTATTAAACAAACTAGTGGTAATGTAGGTATAGGCACTGCTACCCCAGGAGCTAAACTTACAACCTATGTAGGATCAGGAGCTATTAGTGGAACAAATGATGGACTTAGATTACAAGTATCATCCTACAATACTTCAGCTAGAAATACTATAGCATGGCATCAGGACAACTCTGATCTTAACTTAGGTAGATTTGGACTAGAATGGAATTCAAGCACTTCTCAGATGAATTTTGTCTGGAGAGACATGTACAATGGTGGTGCTGGAAGCACTGAGTTAATGAGACTTCAAGCTAATGGTAATTTAGGTATTGGTACTGATGCCCCACTCTCAAAACTCCATGTTAACGGAGACATTAGAGCATCTCTCTCAAACGTAGGTCAATCCAACGTTGTAGCATACAATACTACTACAGGCCTATTTACCTACTTTGCTACATCCTCTATTTCCTCTTTACCAGGAGGTTCAGACGGTCAAGTCCAATACAACAACGGAGGTGTATTTGGAGGTGCTTCTGATCTATTCTATGATGATTCAACAGGTAATGTAGGTGTAGGTACTGCTGCTCCTACTCGCCAATTAGATGTTTACGAAAACAGTACAGTTCAAATTGTAGCACAATTTGCAAATTCCTCTAGTGTTTCTTCTCGCATCAAATTTGCTGACTTAAACACTGGAGCAGAAAATGTTAACATAGGTGCTATTGGTACTCGCATGGCTATGTGGACCAATAATACCGAGAGAATGTCTATTGTTTCTGGTGGTAATGTAGGTATTGGTACTACTAATCCAACCTTCCGTTTTGTAGTAAACAAAGCAACTCAAGCCGCTCCGGCCATTATGGTTGGTGGAGCTCTTTTTGGTGGTCCTAGAATTCAAACATATGATTTAGTTGCAGACCCAAATGCATGGATGGGATTAGGTACTGATATGTCGGGTGCCCCTTATGAGCACAATCTATATTACACGGATACAGGTACTTACGGTCGTTTAAGTATTGGAACTTACAGTGGATCTGTTTCTCCAGTTTATTCTGAAAAAGCAGTATTTAACAGAGTTGGTAATTTAGGTATTAATACTACTGCCCCAGGTTATAAGCTAGATGTGACAGGAGATATAAACTTCTCAAGTACCCTAAAGTACGGAGGAGTTAATGTAATCCACAACGCATCCACAGACGTATATGCAAATATCAGGGTAATTAGAAATGAATCTACCGTACTTCAGGACGGAATGTACATTGGTTATAATAATAGTGGAGGTAGTAGTGGACATTTAAGATTCTATGCTAACGGTACTACTGAAAGAATGCGTATTGATGCTAGTACCGGCAATGTTGGTATTAGCACTGATAACCCATCTCAAAAACTTCAAGTAGCAGGAAACATAGCATTAGGCTCTACATTAAATGGATATTTAGAAGTCGGCTCAAAATATATAGGTACAGCTTATACAACCCCAGGTGCAGATGGTTATGTAGGATTCCAGTTTGAAAGTGTTAATGCTCCGGCCCCCTATAATGGAAACTATAGCCAAAACATTAAGTTTTATACACACCATTATGCCGCGGGTACAGGTGGAACTCCTAGAATGACCATTCAGTATGATGGTAATATAGGTATCGGTACTTTAGCCCCTGGTAGTAGATTAGACATCACAAAAGAAGATGGTGGTCAACAAATATTCAGAGTTAGAAACTACGCAACTAGTGCTACAGGTAACTTTACTGGAAACTATGCTGCTGAAATTAGATCAGCGTGGACTACAGGAGCAACAGGCGGTGCTTTATTAGTACACACTCAAGAAGCTGATAATACTAGACCTACAATGGCAGTATCTGACTCTAACGGAGTATTTACTACATTTGTAAATGGTAACGTAGGTATAGGCCAAACTAACCCAGTCTATAAACTAGGAGTAGTAACATCCGGAACTTTAGGATTTAGACTACAAACCAGCAACTCAACAGTTGGAGGTCCTATGATAGACTTGTATGATGCAGGTCGTACCCAAGAAACAGTAATTTCTTCAACAGATGGGACTACAGTAGGTACTTATATAGCATCCTACAGCAACCATCCGTTAATGTTTAGTACTAACGCCGGAGCTTCTAAAATGATACTTACAACAGGTGGTGATGTAGGAATTGGAATTACCACCCCAGGCGCTCAACTAGTAGTAGGCACTCAATCTTCAGGTACAGCTGGTTCTGGTGTCGCACAAGACAATAGTGTAATAGCTAGATTTGGAGCAAGCAATGCTGGCGCAAGAGTAACCGGAGCCACCATTGCTAACACAGCAGCTGCTACAGTTGGCAACGATGCAACCTTATCGTTTATCGTAGCTGGTAACTATTCCGCCACAGGACTTATTAGCGCAATTCTACAAAACACTGGTACTGCTGGTACAGATATGGCATTTTCTGTATATAATACTACTGGCAATTTTGAAAGAATGCGTATTACCGCTGTTGGTAATGTAGGTATTGGTATTACTAACCCAAGTGCTATCTTACATATAAACGGGCAGATAATAAACTCTACTAACTTATATAGTACAGGAGTTGCCGGATTAGGATTAGATGGAAATAGATTAGGATTTAATGAAAGCGGTGTTAGAAGCTGGTCAATAGGAGCTTCTTCAGGAGTATTAAATTTTTACTCAGGAGATGGTACTGGTACATTTAATTTTAACGGAGGAAAAATCCAAAGCACAGGAGTCCAGGTAGGAGGTTCCATTTTAGGATCAAACACTGCCGCTATTTTTGGAGCTACTAACCCGGTATCAATGGTATTCAACAATCCTATTGTTGCGTTTAACTCCTACTATAATAGCGGTTGGGTTAGGTACAGTTCAGGATTCTATTCTGGATACCTTAATATGGATCCGTCTACTGGAACTTTTGAATTTGTTACAGACAGTAATACAACAGGTACTCCTTCCTATACTACAAGACTTACAATCTTACAAGGTGGTAATGTAGGTATTGGTACTGCTACTCCACTCTCAAAACTCCATGTCAACGGAGACATCAGAGCATCTCTCTCAAACGTAAACCAAGCCAACGCTGTCATGTACAATACAAGTACAGGCTTATTTACTTACGTTAGTACAGGCTCTATAGTAATCGGAACTGCCACTAACGCAGACAATGTTTACATAAACGAAGATGCTACAGCCGCTGATCAACCTGTCCTATTTGCTCAAAATACTGAAGCATATTACCCTGTAAGAGCAAACAAAACACAGTTTACATATAATCCTTCTACCAATACTTTAACAGCAGGAACATACATTGAAACTTCAGCTTTAAAGTTTAAGGAAAACATTGAACATCTAACCGGTTCTCTACACCAAGTAGAACAACTCCAAGGTGTTTCCTACAACAGAATAGGACAAACCCGTAAAGAGATAGGCTTTATAGCAGACGAGGTAGTTAAAATACTCCCAGAACTTGTAAAATACCAAGACGGAGAAGTATATGGACTCTCATACAACCGTGTAACAGCAGTACTTGTTGAAGCAGTTAAAGAACTAAGCGATAAGGTTAATCAGCAGGAAATATTTATACAGGACCTAACAAATAGGCTTAAAAAACTAGAAGATAAAGGATAATGGCACAATTACAGGCATCCACCGTTGCGGGAACATTAACTACCACTGGTAACGTAGGTATTGGATATACCAACCCCTCTTACAAACTTCAAGTAAATGGTACAGGTTACTTTAATGAAACACTTTTTGTAAATGGTATTACTACTATTGAAGATAGGATGGTAAGTATCTACGATATGTTTACTGGCGGAGCTGTTGGAGAACTCCGATCTTCCACCTCAGTAGCTGGTAATATAAACTTTCAAGGAGCTACAGCCCAAGGAGCAGGTGCCACAGGAACAACCCAACAAGGTATTACCTGGCAGGTTAATAACTACAGCGGCACTACCAACTACGGAATTCAAGCCCAACTTGTTGTCGGTAACAACGGAAGCGTTGGTACATTTATGGGGCTATTTACTTCAGATAACTACGGGGCAGCACCAGTTGAAAGACTACGAATCCAGCATAATGGTAACGTAGGTATTGGTATTACTACCCCAACAGCACCCTTACATATAGTTAAAGATTTAGGAACTGGTGTTTCTGCTGTTGCTAGACTTAGGGGAACTAATTCTACAGCTAGAACCACGAGACTTCAGTTTGAAGACTACAATGGCACTATTGCTGACGGACTTATTGATTTTATAATACCAACAGCTGGAAACTCTACTGGAGCAAGACTTGATATTGGAGTTGATAGTGCAATTATGAGTCTTGTAAAAGGAGGCAATGTAGGTATTGGTACTGTTACTCCTAGAAAAGAATTAGATGTTCAAGGTAATAATTTATGTGTTGTTGCTGGGCAATTAATTTTAGGAGAAGATGCTTTTTCTACATCTAATTCTTACATGGGTTTAAAAACCTCATTCCAATCAGGAGCAAATGACTATATGATCCTTTCAGGTAAGTCTGATGGAAATACTTATGTAAGTGCTAGGGCAGGAAGTTCTGTTTATATTAGATCTGGAGGAAATGTTTCTACAGCTCAAATTGAAGTTACTGATACTTATGCTAGAACTTATTCAAATTTAGGAGTAGGTACAGCTCCCTCTACCACTCTTGATATATTAGGCAAAATTAAACTTGGATTAGACGGAACCTATGGTGGCTCTGATTACGCTACTATTGGATTCGGTGGAACCAGCAATGGATATAATAGAGTATTTGGTCGTGCAAGTGCAGCTGATGGATTATATTTAGCTTCCGCTACAGGATGTGGAATTTCATTTAGGATAAATGGTGGAAGTACTGACAATATGATCCTTAACTCAAGTGGTAACTTAGGTATTGGTACCGCTAGCCCTTCCTCAATTCTTCAACTAGGAGCAGGCCCATCTACAGCAACAAACTCATCTTACCAATCTTTCCAAGCAGGTTGTTTTGGTGTTTTATTTAGAAACGCATACGATGCTTACATAACATTTAACACTACATATTCTCCAGCAGGTTGGGTAAACAAATATGATGGTTTAAAATCCGGCATAATGCAAATTACAGATGGTATATTTTCTATTGATTTAGGAAGTGGTACTACTGCTGGAGGAGCATCAGATTTAGTTCAAAGATTTGTTGTAACTAACGCAGGTTCTGTAGGTATAGGTACTAATAATCCAGTCAACGGTAGTAAATTAGAGGTTAGAGGAAGTGGAATATGGGACGGAGGAGTAATCACCCTAAACAATACAGGAACTGGTGGGGGAATTTGGTCAATATTCTCTACAAATAATTCATTTGGTCAAGGTGGAGGTAGACTTTTAATATACAATACTTCAGCAGGCACTGATGCTATGGTTATTACTAGTGGTAATAATGTAGGTATTGGTTCTAATAGTCCTGCTTTTAAATTAGACGTAAATGGTGCTGTAAATACTAATTCATTCTTTAGAACAACAGAAACTTCATTAGGTATTATAACTGATACTATTACAGCATTTAATGCTGGTATAAGACTTAACTCAAATGACGCTACTCGACCTATTACATTCGAAATAAATTCGAGTGAAAAAATGCGAATAGCTACTAGTGGTAATGTAGGTATTGGCTCCACTACCCCAGCTACTAAACTAGATGTTAATGGTAATACCACTATTAGAGGTAGTTTAGCTTTTAAAACAACCGATACTAATAACGGAAACCTAATTATTAGCGATAATGGAGGAGGAACTGCAACTATAAATAACTCAGCAAACTCTTTTTTAGATATATCATCTGCTGCTAGTACAACTATAACAGCTGGAAATTTTATTGTTAATACTAACATAGGTATTGGTACAACTAGTCCGTATGCTCCTTTACATGTTAGAGTTACAGGTACTCCTCCGACCTCTGGCCAGCAAGGCTTTTTTGGAAACATGGTACTAGCCGGAGATGCCGGCCAATGGAACCGTTTAAGATTTGATACAGCTGCAACCGGGTCATGGGGTGTAGCAGTAAACCCGGACCGTAAATTTGTAATCTCCAGACTAGATTCTAGCTTTTCAGGGACTCCTGATGATTCTAATTTTGTTATAGATACCAACGGAAGAATAGGTATCGGAACTACTAGTCCGGTTATGTACGGAGGTAACGGAATGGAGATTGCCTCCAGCGGACAAACCGGCATTAGATTAAGCAGCAGCACTACCGGTAAGGTAGAGATTGGAGCAGATAGTGTAGGAGGGTATATACAGACTGCTCTAGCAGGTAATAATCTAAGATTCTACACAGGTAATGCTAACCCGGAGGTCATGGTAATGACCAGCGGAGGTAATGTAGGTATCGGTACTACCCCACCTGGTTATAAACTCGATGTAGCTGGAAATGCTAGAATAGGAGACAATACAGCTCAACAAAAATTTGCAGCATTGCAAGTTTCTTCTGGTCAAGGTTCTACTACTACATACCGTGATATTGATATGTGTGGAAGCTGGGCAGCCGGAGAAGGTCACGCTATTACAGCTAATTATAGTACTGGTGTTAATAACATAGTAGGCCAAATAGTATTCCAACACGACAGCCCAGGCTCCAGAATTAGATTCGGAAGATTGTACGATAGTGGTGATCAGTCTACTTACCCAATGAACCTAGTAAGTAATGGCTCTAATGGTAACTTAGGTATTAATACAACAGCTCCTGCAGCAGACCTTCACGTTGATAGTGGAACTACAGGAGCTACAGCTTATCCTTTTAGAGTAGATGCCTCCTCTTTAGATTATGCCTTATATGTTTCAGCCTCAGGTAACGTAGCAGTAGGTGGTTTAGTACCAGCTGCAGCACTTAACCACAAATTTACAGTATTCTCAGGTTCTATTGCTCTACGTGGTCCAAATGATCCTAACTTTTCATACCGTTTAAATGATACAGGAGGCACTAACCGTAACGCTTTATATGTTTCTTCCTCAAATTATTTAAATGTTGGTAACGCCTCATTTGCTGGTCTTCAACTATTCCATACAGGATCTGCTCCTGCTAGAAATGATGGAAGTAATATTCAACAATATTATGGTACTGATCAAACTATATACTTAGCAGAACCTGATAACTGGTTAGCTATTAGAATTAATACTACAAATTATGTTATACCAATGTATCAAGCATGATCCCTTTAACTCCTGAACTAGAACAAAAAATAAAAGATAGTGGAGGTAAAATCCACTACGTTACTCTAGAGGAATTTCAACAGATAATATCTGAAGGAACTGTTTTAAGTAACAAAGAAGTACAAGAAAAACTCCTTAAAAAACTTTAATTTTCCCAACCTTCCCGCATATTTATAACAAATTAAAAATTAATAACGAACTATGTCACACAAACTCGTATCAAACACAGCTGTTGTTTATAACGCCCAAACACAAGCCTCTTCTATTTTAACTATTACCCCAGCTCAAACTTCATTTAACGATAATGAAGGTAGCCCAATGGGTGGTGGAGGTAATACTCATACAGTATCAGTAAATGGTATTGTTTGGGCTAATTATGGATTACTAGGCCAAGTTCAAATTGATAGAGTAAACTTTACAATTGACTCTACAACTTGGGATAACTTCTATAACTCAGCTTCAGGAGCATTTATGACTACTAGCTCTTACGATAATGTAGTTGAAACAGCTCTTGAATACATCCAAACCAACTTGACTCCAATCTACGGTCTTTCAGCTGCTTCTTGGAGCGTTGAAATGTAATTTGGATTACTTAAGAAGTTTTATTATATTATAAACAATAGTTTTAAACAATAATTTATGGAAACCAAAAAGCTAACAACTGAAGAAATTCAGCGCATTACTGAGCTTCAACAAAAGAACAATGCTTTAGCTACTGAGCTAGGTCAGATTGAGTTAATCAAACTTAACCTACAACTCCGTAGAGAAGCAGCAGAAAAGTTCCTAGAAGAACTTCGTTCTGAAGAGCAGGAATTAGGTAAAGAGCTAACTGACAAGTACGGTTCAGGTAGCATCAATCTTGAGACAGGAGAATTCGTTCCTAACCCAACTCAAGAAGCCTCAGCAGACACAGTATCGTTCGAATAAATTGAGGGGGGCGAAAGCCCCCTAAAATTTTCTGGTTATAAATGAAGAAGTTATTATATATAGCTCCCCACCTCTCTACTGGTGGTTTACCTCAATACTTACTTAAAAAAATACAACTACTCATAAACGAGTACGAGATCTACTTGGTTGAATGGTCCAACCACAGTGGAGGTTTTTTTATTGTACAACGAGATCAGCTAATTGAGCTTTTAGGAGATAGGTTCTTTGAGGTAGGAGAAGATAAAACAAACCTATTCTATATAATTTCTTCAATCCAGCCAGATGTTATCCATTTAGAGGAATTCCCAGAATTCTTTATGGAACCTTCTATAGCAAAAGAACTCTATAAACAAGATAGAAAATACTCTATAGTAGAAACATCACACGATAGTTCGTTTGATCCCGAACAAAAACAATTCTACCCGGACCATTTCGCTTTCATATCTGAATGGCATATAAACCAATATAGAAACGTAAATATACCACAAACAATAGTATATTATCCTATAGAGTATAAAGAGCGACCAGACAGAACAGAAGCACTAAAAGAGCTAGGACTTGATCCCTCTAAAAAACACATCCTACACATTGGATTATTTACCCCTAGAAAAAACCAAGCAGAATTTTTCGACTACGCTAGAGCTTTACCACAATACGAATTTCATTGTGTAGGCAATCAAGCAGGCAATTTTCAGTTCTATTGGCAACCCCTGATGGAAAATAAACCTTCAAACGTTCACGTTTGGGGAGAAAGAAAAGATGTAGATAATTTTTACAAGTCAATGGACTTGTTTTTATTTACCTCAAGAGGCACAGTCACAGATAAAGAGACAATGCCATTGGTAATTAGAGAGGCTACCTCTTGGAGAATGCCTACCTTAATCTATAATCTACCAGTTTATATGAATTACTGGGATCAGTTTGAAAATATAAACTATCTTGATTTTGGTGATTTTAAACAAAATTGTAATATCATTAAAGGATATTTTGAGACAGTAGCCAATAAAGAAATCTTTATAATCTCAACTTACCCATCAGATGCTTCAATCACTCAAACAACTAAAGAATGTATTGAAGCACTAAAGCAAGAAGGTAAAACAGTAATGTTAACCTCCCATATTGCAGTCCCCCAAGAATTATCTGATCTAGCAGACTATACTGTAGTAGACAATAACAACATCTTAACAAAACACTCTTACTATTGTAATTTCTGGGCTCAATATCCAGAATATAAAGTACACATTAACCTAAGAGGTAATAACAACGATGTTTATCACGGTCCTTCAGTCTATACAAATTACCGAAATGGAGTTGCTCTAGCTGATAGTTTAGGATATAATGTAGTGTACTTAATGAACTACGATTATATTCTACAAAATCCTACATATTTGAATAAAGTATCGTCTTGGATGGGTTCAAAAGATGCGTTTGTAGGAAAATATAGAGCAGCTGAAGGAGATACTATTTACACTTACTTTATGGCAATTCGTCCTAAGGTATTTTTAGAGACAATCCCTCATATAGAAAACGCAGTCGAGTACGATAAACTACAACAAAAGTGGGGTAGTGAGTCAAACGGGTTAGAAAATCTTTGGCACCATGCCTTCAAAAATGTAGATGATATCTACTATGAGGAAAAAGAAACATTCGAAAAAAATATAGAAGAAACATTTTATCACGCAGATTTTTCTAGAGTAGAATACTTTACTATATTACCTACAAATCAATTTCATAAAGTAGCAGCTTATATCAGAATCTCTAATAATAGAGAAAATAAAACAATCAAACTGTATCTTGAAGATACTCTAATAGATACAATTGAGGTAACAGGCAAACTAGACTACTATAAACTCTTACCAGACTTTCCAGGTAAAAAAGTTAAGTTTGAAATATACGATTCTGTAACTGACCAACTTCTTGAAACTAAAATATTAAGTACAGGTGGTATTAAAGATAATGGTTATTTAGAGATATTTGGTGAACCTAAAATCAAACTAATGCACTTGGTTACTGAACCAGATACTAATCCTAAAGAAATTCGTTCTATAGAAAACGTAAAAGATTTCTGTGAAAAGACAGGTATTGTGTATGAACAACGAATAAACGAGATCTGGAAAGAAACTCCACCTACAGAAAACTGTGCTAGACCAACTGAAGTACAAGACAAACCAGGTTACTATAAGCTAGCCCCAGGCCACTACGGGTGTTACCTAGCTCATAAAAACGCGTTATTAGCACACGATAATACTGAATACGACTACGTTCTAATATTTGAGGGTGACGTTATTATAGACAGTGATTATACGGAATTATACGAGTCACTTAAGCGCTTTAGCCGACTAGCTAAACAAACAGACATGGATATTATCGGATTCGGTAATCCATGGCAAAACAGAAACCTAAACGGACCTAAAATAGAAGACATTTATACTGATGTTACTCCTTTTATCCCAGCTCAATCATATCTTATCAACCAAGATAAAATAGGAAAGATAGTAGAGTTAGCAAACACTACACCTTGGGATGCTTTTGATCTATGGGTTTGCAATGTTGCTAGATTAAGAGTAGGAACAGCAGAAAAAATCTATACTAAACACCTTCCAGGCTTTAGTATAATAGAGCAAGAGTTTAAAGGAACAGACGAGAACAGTCCCCTAATTTACGCAGCTGAATGAGAATTTGTCAAGTACATCCTGCCTGTGGAATAGATGTTCCACCTAAAGATTGGGGTGCAATCGAAAAGATTGTATGGGAATTACACTTAAATTTTTTAGCCCACGGACATGAGTCAGAAATCAAGTTTGCAACTGAAATTAATCCTAGTGACTTTGACGTTGTTCACTGTCATGTTGGCAATTTAGCTTTAATGCTTCAGGAACGTGGAGTACCTTATGTTTTCCAATTACATGACCATCACGCTTTCCATTACGGAAAAGAAAGTCATGTTTTTAAAGAAAATATGAAAGCAATAGAAGGTTCTATAACATCTCTAGTTCCTGCAAGATATTTAGTAGATTATTTTGATCATCCTAAAGTACAATATTTTGCTCATGGGATTAATAATAAAGAGTTTTATCCTATAGAAAAATCTAAACCAATAGAACCTAAATTACTAATGATAGCCAATAACGGGTTAGCTGGTAATTCAGGGTTTGATAGGAAAGGATTTTCATACGGTATAGCTTTAGCCCAAGCTCGCAACTTACCTATAACAGTAGCAGGTCCTTCAAACAACAAACATTTCTTTAACAATCACTTATGGACCTTGGCTTATCCAAAGCTTAATATTATATTTGATTTACCAAATAGTAAACTGTTAAATTTGTATCACCAACACGATATATTTATCCATCCAACAATGCTAGAGGCAGGTCATCCAAATCTAACTATGATTGAGGCAGCAGCTGCGGGTTTACCCATAATAGCGGATTGGGAACACGAGACTACATTTCACGGGGCTTGGAGAGCACCTCGTGATATTTTTGAAATGGCTAAAGGGTTAGATGATATAATGAACAATTGGGACCTTTATAGAGAAAAATGTTCTAACACAGCTCAAGAATTAGATTGGTATAATAGAGTAACTGAACTAGTAAAGTTATATGAAAGAAGTTTTGAAGGAAATATACAATAATGTAAAAGTATTAGGTTTACCTTACAAGGAACCTAAAAATACTTTCATTTGCCATTTTATAGATGGTGCTTTTTTAGAGGTTCTAGGACCAGATAAAAGAGACTATAAAGTCATCTTTATAGATCAAGACACAAACAAAATAGTTCACGAAAGTAATCTTTCAACTAATATGTGGACTCGCACCAACCGTAAATACTTTACAAACTGGTTAGTTCAGGTATATGATAATGGTGGATTAGCATTTGAACATTCATTTAATGCTGAAAATAAACGAGTTTACATTCATATGGACTCTTCAGCAATTGGAGATACATTAGCATGGTTTCCTTACCTAGAAGAATTTAGAAAAAAACATAACTGTGAACTTGTAGTATCTACATTCCATAATGAATGGTTTATTAAAACTTACAAAGACATTGAGTTTGTAAAACCAGGTACTGAAGTACCTAACTTATACGCCATGTATAATGTAGGATGGTTTTATAATGAAGACCATACAGTTAACTTAGATAAAAATGTAAGTGAGTTTAAAAATATACCTTTAGGTCAAACCTCATCAGACATTCTAGGACTCGAATATACTGAAATAAA
>Ga0172372_10004379_pt1 | contig 20110 bp, 17 predicted proteins | sample LakKiv5m_2_FD_114544 | JGI IMG/M metagenome (GOLD analysis project Ga0172372, IMG submission 114544) | Freshwater microbial communities from Kabuno Bay, South-Kivu, Congo - kab_092012_9.5m | ecosystem: Environmental > Aquatic > Freshwater > Lake | place: Democratic Republic of the Congo...
CAGAACCTGACCGACGCTTTCGACGTCCCGGCGACGCAGTTCGCCAGAGGCGTCCTTCACCGGCCTGTCCCCCCGTTCCTCCACGGAGCCTCCCTTCGATGACCGCCCGAACCCCATCCCCCCGCTTGCGTTCATTGCGCGTCACGCTGCTCACGGCGACCGCCCTCGCCCTGGGCGCCTGCAAGCCAGCGCCGGAAGCGCCCGTGGCCAAGTCAACAAACGCAGCAATCCCTGTCCGCCTCACCCCGGCCACCGAACGTTCCATTCCACGCTTCCTCCGCGTCACCGGCCAACTCCAGGGCTATCAGGACGCCCTCATCGCCGCCGACATCAGCGGCAAGATCTCCGAAGCCCCCGTCGAGCGCGGCACGCCGGTCGCCAAGGGCGACGTCCTCGTCCAGATCGACAACCGAGGTCCCACCCTCTCACTCCAGGAAGCCGAGGCGGCCCTCGCCCTCGCCCAGGCCCGACTCGCCCTCGCCCGCAACGACGTCGAACGGAACGCCCCGCTCGTCCAGACACGCGCCGTTGCCGAAGCAGACTTCCGTCGCTTCGAGGCCGATCTGGCCATCCGCGAAGCCGAACTCGCCGGGGCACGATCCCGACGCGACCAGGCCCGCAAGAACCTCGACGACTGCACCACCCGCGCCCCCTTCGCCGGCGTGGTTGCGGAACGGTTCGTGCAACCCGGCGAGTTCGTGCGTGCGGATTCGCGCATCGTCCGCCTTGTGGAACTCGCCCGCCTCCGCCTCGTCCTGAACATCCCCGAACCCCTCTCCGGCGGTATCCAACCGGGACAACCCGTCGACTTCCAGACCGCCGCCTTCCCCGGCCAGGCCTTCGCGGGCGAGATCCGTTTCGTGAGTTCCGCCGTCCGCGAATCCACCCGTGACCTTCAGGTGGAAGCCGAGGTGCCCAACGCCGACCAACGACTCCGCCCCGGATTCTTTGCCGAGGCCCGCATCCGCACCGGCGACCAGAAGACCACGACCATTCCCGCCTCGGCCCTCCGCACGGAGGGCAATCGCCGCAGCGTGTTCCTCGTCGAAGGCAACACGCTCGTCGAACGCCTCGTCGAGGTCGGCGACACCGTCGAGGGCTGGGTCGAGATCCGACGCGGCCTGACCAACGGCACGCCGGTGGTCAACCCCACCGAACCGCGCCTCGCCGACGGCCTCCCTGCACAGGTCACGCAGCCCTGATCCCCCACCGACATGCAATGGCTCGCTGAACTGTCCGTCCGCCGCCCCGTGCTCGCCAGCGTGGCGGTCCTGATCTTCCTCGTCGTCGGCATTTACGGGTACTCCAAGCTTGAGGTCGACCGCTTCCCCAAGATCGATTTCCCCACCGTCGCCGTCACCACCCGGCTCAACGGCGCCACACCCCGCGAGATCGAGACCGAGATCACCGACAAGGTCGAGGAGGCCGTCAACACGGTCAGCGGCATCGACGAGGTCCGGTCGACCTGCAGCGATGGCGTCTCCCAGGTGCTCGTGACGTTCCTCCTCGAGAAGGACGTCGATGTCGCCGCCCAGGAGGTCCGCGACCGCATCAACCAGATCCTCGCCGACCTCCCCGAGGCCGCCGATCCCCCGGTCGTCGAGAAACTCGATCCCGACGCCGCCCCGATCCTGAACCTCGCCCTCGTCGCCGATCGTCCCGTCCGCGAACTGACCGAATACGCCGACAAGGTCCTGCGCCGCCAACTGGAGTCAGTCCCCGGCGTCGGACAGGTCCGCGTCCTTGGTGGCCGCAAGCGCCAGATCAACGTCCGACTGGATCCCGTCCGGCTTCACGCCTTCGGACTGACGGCGCCCGACGTCCAGCGCGCGCTCCGTTCCCAGAACGTCCAGATTCCCGCCGGCATGGTGAAGGGCACCGGCACCGAAGCCGGCCTGCGCGTCCTCGGCAAGGCGGGCTCCATCCCGGAACTGGCCGACCTCGTCGTCCGCGAACGCGACGGGGCCCTCGTGCGCCTCCGCGACGTCGCCCAGGTCGAGGACGGCGAGCAGGAACCCCAGACCGCCGCCCGCCGCAACGGGCTCCCCACCATCCTCCTCTCCATCCGGAAACAGTCCGGCGCGAACACCATCGCCGTCGTCGACGCAGTTCAGGAACGCCTCGACGAAAACCGCCCGCTGCTGCCGCGCGGATACGAGGTCGCCATCGCCCGCGACAACTCCCGCGTCATCCGCACGAGCGTCGGGGCCGTAAAGGAACACCTGGTCCTTGGCGCCGCGTTCGCTGCGATCGTCGTGCTCCTCTTCCTCGGCAACAGCCGCGCCACCCTCATTGCCGCCCTCGCCATCCCCACCTCGATCATCGCCGCGTTCGGCGTCATGTGGGCCGAGGACCTCACGATCAACCAGATCAGCCTTGTCGCCTTGGCCCTCGCGGTCGGCATCGTCATCGACGACGCCATCATCGTCGTCGAAAACATCTTCCGGCACATCGAGGAGAAGGGCGCGAGCGCCTTTGACGCCGCCATCCTCGGCACGCGCGAGATCGGTCTCGCCGTCATGGCCACCACCCTTTCGCTGCTCGCCGTCTTCGTCCCGATCGCCTTCCTGAGCGGCATCGTCGGGATGTTCCTCAAGAGCTTCGGCCTGACCATGGCCTTCGCCATCGCGGTCTCGCTCCTCGTCAGCTTCACGCTCACGCCGGCGCTCGCCGCACGCCTCTTTGCCAATCACGAGAAGCCCGGCCCCGTCGACCGTGCCCTCGAACACGCGGTCAACACCGTGTACCGCCCCGTCGAGCGGGCCTACATGGTCCTGCTCCGCCTGTCCCTCCGCCATCGCTGGGCCGTCGTCCTCGCCTGCGTCTTGGTCTTCGCCTCGGTGCCGACCCTGATGAAGATCGTGAAGAAGGACTTCCTGCCTCCGGTCGAGGAAGCCGAGTTCGTCGTGAACCTCCGCGCCCCTGAGGGCTCCACCCTCGCCGCCACCGATCTCCTCGCCGAACGCGTCGCCCGCGAGATCCGCCAACTTCCCGGCGTCGAATCCACCCTCCTCACCATCGGCGACAACGACCAGCGCACCGCCAATCTCGCCGACATCTACGTCCGACTCGTCTCCCCCGAACAACGCGCCGATCCCCAGGAGAAGCTCATGGAACGGGTCCGCAACGAGATCGTCCCCCGCTTCCCCGAGGAATGGCGCATCACCGTCCTTCCCGTACCCGCCTTCAACTCCGGCATGTCCGCCGCCAACGTCCAATACTTCATCGCCGGCCCGGACCTCGACCGCCTCACCGCGGCCACCGATGCGGTCCTTAAGGACGCGAAGAAAATCCCCGGCATCCGCGACCTCGATTCCTCGCTGATCGCAGGGAAGCCCGAGATCGTCGCCCGCGTCGACCGCTCCAAGGCCGGCCAACTCGGCGTTGCGATCTCCGATCTCTCCACCACGCTCCGCCTCCTCGTCGGTGGCCTCGACGTCTCGACCTATGACGAAGGCGGCGAGCAGTACGACATCCACCTGCGCGCCTTGGAATCCTATCGCAACCGCGCCGAAGGCCTGCCCCTGCTCTCCGTCCCCTCCGCCCGGACCGGCCCTGTGCCCCTCGGAAACCTGGTCACCTTCGAAGCCGCCGACGGCCCGTCCCAGATCAACCGTCTCAACCGTCGCCGGCAGGTGATGATCACCGCCAACAACGCGCCCGGATACGGCGAGACCCAGATCCTCGAAGGCATCGAGGCCGCCGTGAAGAAACTCAACCTGCCCTCCGATTACCTCTCCGGCGCCGCCGGCCGCACCAAGGAGATGAACCGCGCGCAGAAAGCGTTCATGACCGCCTTCCTCATGGCCTTCATCTTCATGTACCTGATCCTCGCCGCGCAGTTCGAAAGCTGGCTCCACCCCGCCACGATCCTCCTCGCGCTCCCGCTCACCCTGCCCTTCGCCATCCTCTCGCTCATCCTCTTCGGTCAATCGATCAACATCTTCTCCATGCTCGGCATCCTCGTGCTCTTCGGCATGGTGAAGAAGAACGGCATCCTCCAGATCGACCACACCAACCAACTCCGCTCACACGGTCTCGAACGGAACGAAGCGGTCCTCCGCGCCAATCGCGAACGCCTTCGCCCCATCCTCATGACCACCCTCGCCTTCGTCGCCGGCATGATCCCCATGATGCTCGCGAAAGGTGTCGGTGCCGCCTACAACAACGCCACCGCCGGCGTCATCCTCGGCGGCCAACTCCTCTCCCTCCTCCTCACCCTGCTCGCCACCCCCGTCTTCTACACCCTGTTCGATGACACCATCCGGAGATTCCAACGACCCCGGGCGGAGATTTCGGGATAGGGATCGGGTTATGGGCGTCCACAGATTTCACAGATTCCCGGAATCCGGAGTGGGCGGTGAGGCGCGACGGCGGGTACCCGTCATCGCCGTCCCCAGTCTGCGCGCCCGACTTCATCCTGCCGTCCCTCTCCACAATCTGTGCAATCTGTGAAATCTGTGGACCCACACCCTCCCCACAATCCGTGCAATCTGTGAAATCTGTGGACCCACGCCCTCCCCACAATCCGTGCAATCTGTGAAATCTGTGGACCCACGCCCTCTCCACAATCTGTGCAATCTGTGAAATCTGTGGACCCACACCCTCCCCACAATCCGTGCAATCTGTGAAATCTGTGGACCTCCTGCGCATCGCTGGATGCGGCATGCTTCTCTGCCTCGCCTCGTGCGTGTCGCCCGTCGGACCGGACCATCAACCGCCCGACGTCTCCGCCATCACCCCGACCGCCTATACCTGGCAACCCGCGCAACCGGTGGACCACCTGCCCAAGGGCGAATGGTGGAAGGTCTTCAATGACCCGGAGCTCGATGTCCTCGAAACCCGCGCCCTGGCCAACAGCCCGACCGTCCAGGCCGCGGTGGCCCGCGTTGAACAGGGCCGCGCCCGGGCCCGCGCTTCCAAGGTCGACTTCTTCCCGGACATCCGCTTCCACCCCGCCTTCGACCGTCAACGCACCTCCGGGAACCTGCCCACGCCCGTCCCCGTCAACATCCCGGCGGCCCAGATCAACAGCTTCTCGGTCCCACTCGATCTCAGCTATGAGATCGATCTGTGGGGCAAGGTCCGGCGCACCGTCGAGTCCACCCGTAACACCGCCGCGGCCAGCGCCGCCGACTACAACCAGGTCCTCCTCACCCTGAGCGCCGACGTTGCCGCCCAGCATTTCACGCGACGCGCCCTCGACACCGAGATCGCCGCCCTCCGACGGACCCTTGCCCTCCGCGAAGGCCAGCTCCGCCTCCTCGAACAACGCGCCGCGGCGGGCACCATCGCCCAGACCGACGTCCTCCGCGCCCGCACAGAACTCTCCAACACCCGCGCCGACCTCGCCGACGCCACGCGCCTCCGCGAGGAATCGGCCGCGTCCCTCGCGCTCCTCTGTGGCGAGCCCGCCGGCCGCCTGCGGCTCCCCGAAAGCCCCATCGGCACGAACGCGCCCCCGACAGTTCCTGCCGGCCTTCCTGCCCAACTGCTCGAACGACGCCCTGACATCGCCGCGGCCGAACGACTCGTTGCCGCCCGCAACGCCGACATCGGCGTCGCCAAAGCCGCGTACTTCCCCAGCCTCCGCCTGACGGGCAACGCCGGATTCCTGAGCAGCGATGTCGACTCCCTCTTCACCGCCGACAGCCGCACGTGGTCCATCGGCCCTTCCCTGACACTTCCGGTCACGGGTTACGCCGTGATCGGCACGCGCGTCCGCAACGCCCGCGCCGCCCACGCCGAAGCGACCGCGCAATACCGTCAGGCCGTCCTCGGAGCCATTCGCGACGTCGAGACCTCGCTCGCCCAGGTCCGGTATCGCGCCGAACAATCGGCTGCCCTTTTCGAATCCCTCGCCTCAGCCCATCAAGCCGAGGACCTCATCCGACAACGCTACGACCGCGGGCTCGTCAGTCAGGTCGAACTCCTCGACGCCGAACGCACCCGCCTCCTCGTCGAGCTCCGCCACGCCCAGATCCTCGCCCAGCAACACATCGCCTCCGTACGCCTCATCAAGTCCCTCGGCGGCGCGTGGTGAGGCGGCGCTCCCTGAACGAACCCTGGGGCACGACCCCACGCATCCCCTCCCGGCCTTCGCCCATGGCACCTTCATCTGAACGCACCGTTGAAAGCCGGGCTCGAATCACGTTTTCTACCCCTCAGATGAACCTGCTCACCCGCCTTCGAATCGAAGGCTTTCGCTCAATCAAGTCAGCTGAGATTTCGCTCCGACCTCTCAATGTCCTGATTGGAGTCAACGGCGCAGGCAAATCCAACCTGATCGACTTTTTCAGGATGCTGAACTACGCGCTTTCGCGTGGATTCCAGGATCCGTACCTGCGCGAGCGCGGTCCCGCATCCGCGATCCTCCACTTCGGTCCAAAGACCACCGGTGTCATCCGAGCAGAGTTGGAATTCCAGACTGACCTCGGAAAGAATTTCTACCGCTTCACTCTCGCTGACAGTCAGGGGGATCGATTGACCTTCACCAAGGAGGAGGTCCAGTTCCACCGGAATGGCCTACCGAAGCCACCACCGCCCGTTCCATTGATCCAGGTTCCCTCGGACAACAGCGGCCTGACCGAACTCTGGGCTGAGAACGATCCGACGGCACGGTTCACGAAGCAATTCCTTCGCCGTTGCCGGGTCTATCAGTTCCACGACACCAGCATCACTTCCCACTTCCGTGATTACGCCCGGGAAGAGGCAACTGCTTATCTCTATGCCGACGGCGGGAACCTCGCATCGCTTCTGCTCTTCCTCCTTCAAAACCACACTGGAACCTATGCAGACATCCGACGCACGCTGAACCTGCTGCTGCCGTGGTTCGATGACTTCGTCCTCGAACCGGAAGGGCGCAAAGGTATCCTGTTGCGCTGGCGTTCCTCGGCAAAGGGGCGGCAGGAGTTTGGACCATCACAGCTTTCCGATGGTTCCCTCCGCATCATGGCGCTCGTGACACTGCTCATGCTCCCCGAGAGCCTGCTTCCTTCTGCCATCATCCTCGACGAACCCGAACTTGGCCTTCACCCCGCGGCGGAAACAGTGATCGCCGGACTGATCAAGGACGCCTCCCAACGCTGCCAGATCCTGATTTCAACCCAGTCTGCCACGTTTCTTGACCAGTTCTCGCCCACCGATGTCCTCGTCGTCGAGAACGAGGAAGGCGAAAGCCGCTTTATCTCGCAGTCCGATGAGAGTCTAGGCCCGTGGTTGGAGCGTTACACCTTGGGACAGATCTGGTGCAAGAACCTGATGGGAGGCCGGCCATGAACAAGGACCTTCTGATCTACTGCGAAGGCGAGACGGAGGAGAGGTTGGCCGCACGACTGATTCGAAATCACCTCCTGCAACATGGGGTCTGCGTCGCACGTCCCATCGTGGCAGCAACCTCGCTCGAGCACTGCGGGCAACGGGGTGGATTCGTGAATTGGGATGCCATCCGATTCGACCTGACGACTCTGTTTGCCAAGCACCCGCAACCCGATTTCCGCTTCACGACATTGCTCGATACCTATGCAATGCCAAAGCGGATCCTTGAACTGGCGGGATTCTCAGACCCGGTCAGCACGGTTGCAGACATCGAGGCTGTGGAGCAGGCCATCGAGAGGGACTTGGGTGAACCGCGCTTCAAGGCCTACCTGCAGCGTCATGAGCTGGAAGCGTTGGTTTTGGCGGACCTGGATGCGGTCGGGCGAGTTTTTCCAGGAAACCAGATTGCCCTGGACGGGCTTCGCAAGGATCTCGCGGGTTTCTCCACACCCGAGGATATCAACCACGGTCCGACGACGCACCCGTCAGCCCGGCTCCAAGCAACGATCCCAGGCTACGCGGCACGCAAGGCTTCGCATGCGTTTTTCGTCCTCGCCGAAGCCGGCCTCGACCCGATTCGTGCGCGATGCCCCCGGTTCAACGCTTGGATGGAACATTGGGAGAACTGGGGTAGCAGCAAACCTTGAGCCGTGAGTCCAATCGCCTGCCGGCAAATGCACTCCCCCGTTCAAGCTCCAAACGGAGTCCGTTCGCTCATCGCGGACCCTTCTCCTTCAACGCACCCTTGAACGCGGCCAATGTCTCCGGACTGACATGGTGCTCGATGCCCTCGGCATCCATCTCGGCCACCCGTTCGGAAATCCCCAGTGACCGGAGGAAAGCCACCACGACCTGATGCCGGGCCTTGCAGGCGGTCGCCAGGTCCCGCCCGGCGTCGGTCAGAAAGATGGAACGATAGGGCTGTGAGGTCACGTAACCCGCCTTCTGCAACCGACGGATTGTCCGGTTGACCGTGACATGGGTCACCCCCAACCGCTTCGCCAGATCGACGACCCGCGCCTCACCGGTCTCGGCGATCAGGTCGGCGATGGCCTCGACGTAATCCTCGGCGGTTTCATGCGCGTGTTCCTGGCGGGTCTGCGTGAGGTTGGCGGCCTGGGACTTCGCGCCCCCGGCCCTCGCCTTCCGGACTGGCTGATCGATCTTCGAGGCCATGGCTGTGATGTGGGGAAAAGATGCCGAGCGGACGGTTGACGGTCGAGCGGTCATTTTGTAGCGTGAGCTACATGTTGAATGGAAAGCCACATTGTCTTGCACGGACTACGCCTCCAACCGCCCTCCCAGCCACCCCTGCATTCTCCCTTTCCATCCTCCCCTGCCTGTTCCCCCTCCTCCTGCTCCCAGTCCACGCCCAGCAACCCGCCCCACCCGACAAGTCCGCCTTCCACCTCTTCCATCCCACCCCCACCGAATGGATGCGCGAGTTCAGCACCGACCGACCCGACCAGACCGAGTCGCCCCACACCGTCGATGCCGGACACTTCCAGATCGAGGTGGACGCCGTGACCGCGGAGTTCGACCGCGACCGCACCAACGGGGGTGACGTCCGCTCGACCTCGTGGGGTTCCTCGATCAACCTGAAGGCCGGCTTGTTGAACAACGTGGACATCCAGTTCGTGCTCGATCCTTACACGCGCTCCCGCGTCGAGGATCTTCCAGCCGGAACCGTGGACAGGAGTTCGGGCGTCGGTGACCTGCAGACGCGCCTGAAGATCAACCTCTGGGGAAACGATGGCGGAACCACCGCCTTCGCCGTGATGCCCTTCGTGAAATGGCCGCTGTCGGCGTCCGAGGTCCGCAACGGTCGGACCGAGGGCGGGTGCATCTTCATCCTCGGCTGCGAGCTGCCCGCAGGATGGAACGTCACCGCCCAGCACGAGGTGGACTTCGTCGCTGGCACCAATCGCGGCCACGACACCGCCTTCATCAACTCGATCACCTTCGGCCACGACATCATCGGGCGGCTCGCCGGATACGTGGAGTTCTTCTCCCTGGTCAGCACCGCCCCGGATTCCCCGTGGCAGGGACAGGCCGACATCGGCTTCACCTACCTCCTCAACAAGCACACCCAGCTCGACTTCGGCTGCAATTTTGGCGTGACCCGTTCCGCCCCCGACTTCAACCCCTTCCTCGGTTTCAGCCTCCGCTTCTGAAGCCCCACCATTTGACCCGGATCCTTCCAACGACATTTTCATCCCATGACGACGTTCAGAACAGTCTGGCTCGCCCTCGTGGCCGTGTTTGTTGCCCTCACCGGGCACGCGGCCCCCGGAAAACTCCCCCGGAACTACACCATCGTGACCAGCTGCAGCATGGTGACCGACATCGTCCGGGAGGTCGCCGGCACCAACGCCCGGGTCGTGGGACTCATGGGCGAAGGCGTCGATCCGCATCTCTACAAGCCCACCCGCGATGACGTCGCCCGGCTCCTCAAGGCGGACGTCGTCTTCTACTCGGGCCTCATGCTCGAAGGCCGGATGACCGACACCTTCCTCAAGGTCGCCCGTCGCGGCACCCCGGTGTTCGCCGTCACCGAATTGATGGATGAAAAGTACCTGCTCGAACCTCCCGAGTTCGCCGGCCACACGGATCCCCACGTCTGGATGGATGTCGGTGGATGGATCCAGGCCGTCGAAGTCGTTTCGCGCTCGCTGGGTCAGGTCGATCCCGACCACGCCGCCGACTACCGCCAGAACGCCACCCGGTATGTGGCCCAACTGAACCTCCTCAACGATTACGCGAAGAAGTCCCTCGGCAGCATCCCGGCAGACCGCCGGGTCCTCATCACCGCCCACGACGCCTTCAACTATTTCGGTCGGGCCTACGGGATCGAAGTGCGCGGCATCCAGGGCATCAGCACCGAGTCCGAGGCCGGCGTCGCCGACATCAACAAGCTCGTCGACCTGTTGGTGTCGCGGAAGGTTCCCGCGATCTTCGTCGAATCCAGCGTCTCCGACAAAAACATCAAGGCGCTGGTCGAAGGTTGCCGCTCGCGGGGCCACACCGTGAAGATCGGCGGACAGCTCTTCTCCGACGCCATGGGCCGTCCCGAAACCTACGAAGGCACCTACATCGGGATGCTCGACCACAACATCACGCTCATCACCCGGGCGCTCGGCGGACAGGCACCGGAACGGGGTCTGAACGGGCGTCTCAGCCCAGCGAAGGAAGGCGAAGCCCACCCATGAGCGAACCCTCGCCGGAAGTCCACCCGCTGGAAGTCCGCGACCTGAACGTCGCCTACCAGTCCAAGGTGGTTGTGTGGGATGCCGACTTCGACGCGCCCGCAGGCAAGCTCGTCGCCATCGTGGGACCCAACGGCGCCGGCAAGAGCACCCTGCTCAAGGCCTCGCTGGGCCTGCTGCCCATCGCCTCGGGAAGCGTCCTGTTCTTTGGTCAGCCGTACGCCAAGGCCCGTCACCGGGCGGCTTACGTGCCCCAGCGCGAGAGCGTCGACTGGGACTTCCCCGTGAACGCCGTCGAGGTCGTCGCCATGGGCCTCTACCGCCGGCTCGGATGGTGTCGTCCGGTCAGCCGGAAGGAACGGGATCTGGCGCAGGCGGCCCTCGCCAAGGTCGGACTGGGGGACCATTCCACCCGCCAGATCAGCCAGCTTTCCGGAGGCCAGCAGCAGCGCGTGTTCCTGGCGCGCGCCCTCGTCCAGGACGCAGACCTCTACTTGATGGATGAACCCTTCGCCAGCGTCGACGCCGCCACCGAGCGGGCCATCGTCGAGGTGCTGCGCGAACTCCGCTCGCGGGGCAAGACCGTCGTCTGCGTGCACCACGACCTCCCCACCGTCCCCGAGTATTTCGACCATGTGGCCCTGCTGAACATGCGGGTGGTCGCCCAGGGCCCGGTGGAAACCACCTTCACGGCGGAGAACCTCCGCAAGACCTATGGGGCCCGTCTCACCCTGCTCGAAGAGGCGGCCGCAGCCGTCGAACGTGCGCGCGTCATGACCCGCCATCGTCCATGAACCCCGCCCGTCTCCTGGCCATCCTCTTCCTCCTGATCACCCTCGGCGTTGGGGGCCAGACCCCGCGTGCCCTCGCCGCGGAGCCTTCCCACACTTCCAAGCGGTCCCTCACCGAAACCGGGATCGAATGGCCCACCCAGGAGAAGCTTTGGCGGACGGTCTCCCTCGCCGATTACAACACCCGCGTGGTCTTCGGTGGCGTCACCGCCCTCGGTGCCGCGGGTGGTCTGGTGGGAACCTTCCTGCTGCTGCGCAAGCGGTCCCTCCTCAGCGACACCGTCAGCCACTGCACCCTGCCTGGTATCGCCATCGCGTTCCTCGTCTCCGAAGCCCTGGGATTCAAGGACCGCTCGCTTCCCCTGCTTCTGCTCGGAGCCGCCGTCACCGGCATCCTGGGGATGGCATCGGTCGCGGCCATCCGCGCCCGCAGCCACCTCAAGGACGACGCTGCGCTCGCCATTGTCCTGAGCGTCTTCTTCGGCCTGGGCATCGCCCTGATGGTGGTCATCCAGCAACTCCCCACCGGCAACGCCGCCGGCCTTTCCCATTTCATCTACGGCAAGGCGGCTTCCATGACCGCCGGCGACGCGCAGTTGATCCTCTACGCCAGCCTCGCCATCGCCTTCGCCTGCGGCGCGCTGTTCAAGGAGTTCAAGATGCTCTGCTTCGACACCGCCTTCGCCCACGCCCAGGGATGGCCCGTCCTCACACTCGACCTGGCCCTCATGGGTCTCGTCGTCGCCGTCACCGTCATCGGACTCCAGGCCGTCGGACTCCTCCTCGTCGTCGCCCTGCTCATCATCCCGGCCGCTGCCGCCCGGTTCTGGAGCCATCGGCTCGGCATCACGCTCCTCCTCGCCACCGGCATCGGCGCGGTCAGCGGACTGGTCGGGGTCATCGCCAGCGCCCTCTTTCCACGACTGCCAGCCGGCGCGGTCATCGTCCTCGCCGCCGTCTTCTGCTTCGCCGTCAGCTTCGTCTTCGGCGCGGAACGCGGACTCTTCCGTCATTGGCTCGAACAACGCCGCGTCGGACGCAGCGTCGCCCGCCAACACCTGCTCCGCGCCCTCTACGAATGGTGCGAACGCAGCCCGCGATCCGGGAAAGTCGAACCTCCCGCCCAGTTGCTCGACCGCCCCGTGCCCCTCGAAGCCTTGCGCACGGACAACCACTGGCCCGAGTCGCGCCTGCGCAGCCTCCTCCGGCTGGGCCGTTCCGAGGGTCTGCTGTCCACCGATCCGGCCGGCAATCACGCCCACCTGACCGCCCGCGGAAAGATCGAGGCCCGACGCGCCACACGGAACCACCGTCTCTGGGAAACCTACCTGCTCCGCTACGCGGATGTGGCCCCCCAGCACATCCACCACAACGCCGACCAGATCGAACACGTCATCGACCCCAACATCGTGAACGAACTCGAGGAACTCCTCGCCGGACGGGACGACGTGCTCCTCGTGCCCGCCGACCCGGAACAACCGCAGGCACAGGGAACCGCCGGAGGGCTCGCGTCATGAACTGGACCGAACTCGACACCTGGATCGTCATCACCGGCATCCTCATCTGCATGGCCTGCGCCCTGCCCGGTGCCTTCCTGCTCCTCAACCGCCAGAGCATGCTCGGCGATGGCATCAGCCACGCCGTCCTTCCCGGCCTGGCCATCGCCTTCCTCGTCACCCAGTCCCGTGACCTCCTCCCGATGGTCATCGGAGCCATCATCGCCGGCGTGGTCACCGCCGTCCTGACCCAACTCGTCCAACGCCTCGGCCAGGTCGAGAACGGCGCCGCCCTCGGTGTCGTCTTCTGCGGCCTCTTCGCCACCGGCTTGATCCTCATCCGGGTCGCCTCGGACAAGGTCGACCTCGACGCCGACTGCGTGCTCTACGGTTCGATAGAAACAGCGGTCGTCGACGTGGGACGCATCCCCCGCGTCGCCTGGGTGAGTGGTGGACTCCTCCTCGCCAACGGATTGCTGACGGCCCTGTTCTACAAGGAACTCCGACTCGCGGCCTTCGATCCTGCCCTCGCCACCACGCTCGGATTCAACGCCAACGCCATCCGGCTTGGCCTAACCCTCGCGGCCTCCGTGACGACCGTGCTCGCCTTCGAGAGCGTCGGCAGCATCCTGGTCATCGCCATGCTCGTCGTGCCCGCCGCCGCCGCCTCCATGCTCACCCACCGCCTCCACTGGCTGCTGATCCTGTCCCTTGGTTTCGCCGCATGCAGTGCCGTGCTGGGCCATGTCGCCGCCATCACCCTCCCCGGCTGGATCGGGAACCGCATCGGTCATCCCGGACTCAACGCCACCAGTTCCGCCGCCATGATGGCCGTCGTCGCCGGCGCCCTCTTCTTCCTCGCCTGGTGCCTTTCCCGCTTCCTCCACCGCTCCGCCCCGAAGGCCCCAGGAAACCAACCCGCGACCAGCGCGGTCCGCACGGCCTGATCGGAGCCTCCGGCCTACCGTGCTCGTGCCCCAAAGGAGCAAACGGTGAAAGCCCGGGGTGGAACCCCGGGGACCACGCCACACAAAGTCCTCCGTGCCCTGAAAGGCCACACGGACCCGGGTGCGTGGGGTCACCGTGCGCACCGCCCGGGCGAATTGTCGTGGGTTCGAATGGGGCGGATGGGGGCGGATTTGCAACGGCACGTCGCATATGCGACGCGCGGATGCAAATGACCGCAATCAGGTCACGGCCGGTGAAGGGTGGACCTACACCCACGACAGCGCCGGAAATCGCGGCCGGATACTTGGGGCCGTTCTCAAAGAGTGGCCGGTGAAATTGGCTTTGAGCGGGAAAAAGGTCGAGGCAGCAGGAATCTACATGCCCGCGCCGCTTCCTCACTCATTAGTGCCAATTCCGGTGACCAGAAAAAATTCAAAAGTCCCAATCTTCCTGCTATTTGGTGGCGGAGGTAGCAACGCATCGGGGCGGGAAGTTGGACTAGGGTTGCGCCTCGGTTCAAAGGTTGAGTATTGGGCACAAGTCTGGCGTATGGATTTCCACGATCCTCACAAAGACAACACTGATGCTGACTACTGGATGTCTGGCGCGTTTCATCATCACGTGATGAAGGCTCCTCAATCCCCTCCACCATGGAAGAATTCCCTCGCTTCTTCGCTTCCGAGCGCAAAGTGCAAATTGAGATCCTGAGAAAGTCCGTCAACTCGGCCGAACTCGGAAGCTTTTCTACGGGTTCAGGGGTTCAGGATCATTTGCTCAGGTATGCTGATATGGCCTATCTGCATTTTGAGAGTTTCCTTCCTTTCATGGAAGGTGAGCTGAAGGCGCTTGTTGCAGAGATTTGGGCTTTGCTTGGAGCCATGTTCGACTTGAAGCGGTGTTCATCGGCAGGGGGGATTCTTTGGGGAGTTTTGGACGACAGCCGCATCATTGAGTCACAGCTTGATGGTCTTTGGGATCTTCTCAGGCGACTCGCCAAAAACGCTTTGGTAGAACTGGCCAGTAAATAAAGGATTTTACCATCTTGTGAGAATTAATCTCGATCGGCCAGCCAAGGCAGGCAGGCCACCTTTCTGTTTTCGAGAGCTTCGCTCACCCCAGCACCCTCCCCAACTCCTTCAAGTCTGCCCCTGACCTACTCAACACCGAGCAGGCAAGCCTGAGAGTGGCCGGGTCGTCCGAGGGCCAACGGAGGAGGGCCTGGACGAAGAGGACCGGGAGTTTAGCCGTGTTGAGTTCGGCCTGGCAGAACTTGATGGACCTTGTGGTCGTCGAGTCCACCTCCAGGTCCTTGACCCGCGTGTGCTCCTTCTTCCCGAACGCCGCCCAGAGCCGTTTGCCATTCAGGCACTCATCCCGGTTCTGCTTCCCCAGATGCTTCGCCGGATAGTCCGCGTTCTTGACGGGGATGCGCTTCAGGTGAAAGCGCCCGAACCCGTAGCCCTCGACTGGCTCCGCAGCCTTCATCCGTCGGCTGAATGGGCCGACTTTGCGCAGCAGGTCGATCAACAGTTCAGCCGCATCCCATCCCTTTGATGGAACAGCATCCCCCAGCGCTCATCCTGCTTGCCTACGTTCCTCCGTCGGGGTCCGGGGAACAGGTTGTCCCCTGACCGTGCATCCACCTGAAGGCAACGATTGGTTTATCCACAGATTTCAAGATTCCACAGATGGGCGGGGCAAGAATGCCAGCACCCGAGGTTCGTGCAGACGTCACCTTACGGTTGAAGGGCACGCCCAATCCAAGCTCCGTCCTCTTCGGACTCAACCCCCGTTTCCAGGATCAAGACGGCGACGTGGACGTCGCCTCCCCGTTCGAAGCGGAAGCATTTTTCGGATGCCTGCGCTGTAACACCCGCCACGAAATGGTTCTGGGGATCATGGTGACAACACACCTACCATGAGCCCCACATTGAATCCCGGGAAGACATGCCCGCAGTGCCAGGCGCCGCTCCCGTCCGGTGCGCTGTCCGGACTCTGCCCGGCGTGCCTCCTCGACCACGCCACCGGACCCTGCTCCACGACGAGATCGCACAAACGCTCATCGAGGCTGCCGGCGTCGACGAGGAACTCCGTTCCCTGCGTGCCGCCCTGCGCCGGTAATCCGCCAGCTCAACTGAAATCCAGGCCGTGCCTGACGCTGCCCGGATCGACAGGTCGGTCAGTTCCCAGAAAGGTTGCCGAGTCCGACTCCAGGAAAGCGACCCTCATGCATCGCTTCTTCGCATCGTCCCTTCAATGCCTACATCGCCTCACGGATCCAGCCAACGGGGAGCCGCAAGCGCCGGAGGGTTTGGTCGGTCCGCACCAATGGGGCAAAAAGCATAAAGCCCGGCCGTGGATGCGGCCGGGCACCGTGATTCCGCCGAGGATTACCGGGTCTGACGCCGACGCCAGACGGCCAGCGCGAGCAGGCCGCCAGCGGCCAGCGCAGCATATTCTTCGGGCTCCGGAACAGGCGTGGCGTCGAGGGTTACCATATCAAAGCGCCAGGTTCCAGTCGTCCCGTAGGTGCCGGCTTGGTTGGACGCCTCATAGGTGTTGCCAGGGCCGAACGACTGAACAATGCGGAAGGCGAAACTCGCGTTGTTATCAACCGCGGGAATGGCGCTCAAATTGACGCTGCGTCCGTTGAACCAGGTATCACCCGTCGTACCCTGGAAGGTCGCGAAATCAATGAACGTGGAGCCATCGATGCTGTACTGAAAGGTGACGTACTCGGAAGAGGTATTGCTGTGGCGTTGGTCCCAGCTGATGGAGATGTCCTGAACTCCAACGGTGCTGACATTGAACTGCACACCACGGGCCTTGTTCGCCTCACCCTGGGTAGCCCAGGTCGTGACGTTGAGGCCGGAGTCGTCGGTCGTGTTGGGATCGGTAGAGCCACCGTTGGAAGCTCCGCTGGCGAACGTACTGGTCGTTCCACCCACCAGAGCGAGCGAACCAGCCCCGATGCTCGGGGTCAAAGTCCCGGTGGCCGTGTTGGCATCACCGGGGTTGGAGTTGAAGTCCCACTGGGCAAACACCTGTGCGTGAACAGGAGCGGACAGGGCGAGTGCACAAACGGCGGCAAGGCTGAGGGCGAGGCGAGTCTTCATGCTGTATCCTTTTGATCCTGTGCTACAGCGATTTGCTGTGAAACTGCACAGGCTGACCCCATGTATGTCTCAAGCGCCATTTCACTATCATGGCGAAGCAGAAACTATTCAGTTCCGTAATTACGCCGCAACAGTGACAACCGCAGCCGACTGGAACCCCCGAATGGGGACAAGTACGGTCAGCCGGGATCCATGTTTTCCGATGCGTGTGACCAACCCTCGTGACGGCCGCTTTGGTCATCTGACGATTGCCAAGGAGATCCACTCTACTGGCCTGGATGTCACGTCCAACAATTGGACCAGACCTGATAGAAGCAATGGGGTCGCATCTTTACATTTTACATTTTGCCTTCACCACGGCGTCCAAAGCCCTCACCCCCACCGGCCGCAACCGGACCTCGTGGACCACACTGCCGCCCAGCTTCCGCAGCGTCAGGGCCAGTGCCTGCATCACCCACCCTCACCGGGCCGCGTTTGGATCCGGCGGAAACTCCGCAGCCGCAGCGTTCCACTCCAACCGGGCCCGGGCATCGTTCTCCATGAATCCGGCAGGGATGGAGTTGTCGGCGCTCAGGATGGTCTCGGTCCCGGGGAGCGGGATCTCGAAGATGGATCCGTCCGGTAACAGGTCCTCCAAGGGCATCTTGAACATCGGCGGATTGTCGACATCGCCCGGAGACGCGGGTGGCAAGGGAAACGTCATCGCGCTTTCACCACAGGGTTCGACGCGCACCTTCATCGGGCTCGCATCGATATCGAAGAGTCCGAAGGCCAATCCCAACCCCACGACGCGGTCGATGGTATTGACCGAGAGCATGACCAGCGAATGGGCGGGATCGGCGACCTCTTCATTGAATCCGCGGACCTTCCATTCGCCTTCGCCTTCCCAGATGATCCGGTCGGAACCCCGGTCACAGGGAGAAGTATCGATGCCCTTGGCTTCCAGGTAGACCTTGGAATCCTTGGCGGCTTGGGCGGAACGCGTGGGCCGGATGAAGACGTTGCCCGGCACCCGACGATACTCGCCGATGTCCGCGCGAAAGATCAGACTGACCGTGCCATCGATCCGGTGGGCTGAATCCTCCTCCGTCTGGCGAAAGGTGCCATGGAGGGTCCAGCGGGTGATCCGGCGGATGTTGCTCCGGTGCTCGCGCACGATGACCTGAACATCGCCGGCCGACCCAGCGCCATTGCGTTGCAACCGGCAGATGACCTTGCGGGGTTCCCAACGGACGACCGCCGCATCGCTTCCGCCGATCATTACCTTGCGCGCATCGGCCGCTGGATTCCCGAAGAGGCCGATGAGGTGGAGTTCGTCCGTGCTCTCGCTCACGAGCACGTACTCGATGGACGGTGCGAACACGCCGAAGCGTTCGTCCCCGGGCGTCCCTTCGTAGATCAGGTCGGTGGTCGTTGGATTGCCCTGGGGATCCTTGGTCGCGTGCCGGTGCAATCCGCGGCTGCGCAGCTCCGTCCACGCGTTCTCGTAGTCGAAGGGCCTCTGCGGTGTGGCCGGAGGCAGGATCTGGTTGGCTCCCAGCATCCGATCCCAGACGAAGGGCGTCGCCGCCAGGACGGACTGGCCACTCACATCCTCGGTCCATCCCGAGACCATCTCGGCGCCGACCGCGCGGAAGGCGTCGCGTAGCGGCTTGGCAGCCGCAGAACCACTCCGACAGACCGCGAGCCAGACGCTGGCGTGGTTCTCGGACGGGAAGCGCACGTAGGTCCGGATCCACGAAGCGGTCACGCAGAAGTGCCATTCGTTGTTCGGCGATTGGAGCCCGCCGGTACCCGTCGTGTAAGACGCCGGTGCCAAGGCCACCGCCATCCGACCGGCCTTCAACTCGGAGACGAACTCGTCGTGCTGGTAGCTGATGTCGGTCTTCGCGGGATCGATCTTGGTGCCGGTCCAGAGTCCATAGTCCTGGTTGTACAGGATCTTGCCCTGCGCATTGCGCGACGGTTTGCCGTCGTTGCCGAACACGGGAACCAGCACCACACCCCCGTGGGTGTTGAGGAAATAGACCGACTCGGAATGAGTGCCCTTCATGGAGGCGAGCGAACCGTCGTCGCTGGTGGTCTGATAGCCATTGCCGCGCAGCAACCCTCCCAGCCGCGGTGCGGCGAGAACGAATCCAGCGCCGACGGTGACCGAGAAACGCGCGGGTGAACCTCCCGGCGTGGCGGTTCCCTGCGGCAGCGCGAGACGTTCCGACGAGACCAACTCTGCCGGGTCTGCCCCGCGGTTGTTCCACAGGCAAAGCGGTATCCCGTCCTGGGTGAACGCCCAGACCCCATCGGAAGTCTCGCCGGCGGAATCGATGTCCGGACGGGCCTGCAGGAAGGACAACACCTGTGCTCGCCACGCCACGGGATTGTCGCGGGGCACGGTGCTGACGAAGTCGCTGACAGCGCGAAGGGTGGCGCGCATCGCCGCCTCGGCAGCGTTCGTCGTCCCGCCCGTGGTGGTGGTGGTCCGATAGAACCGCTGGGGTGCCGTTGGTTGGATCAGGAGAGCGTTGGTGGCGGCGGGCTCGCCGAGATTTGTCCACGGACCGAGGAGGGAGTCCGATTCCTGGAGTTGCACAGCCCCAGGCGCGTTGGTCCAGCCGATCCGCAGTTCAGAACCCTGACGTTGGACGGGACCCAGGTCCGTGGCGAGGAGGCGGCCACCGAGCACCAGGCAGGCACACGCAGCCAGGAGGCGGACGAGAATCGAAGCCGACGGACGGACATCACCGTCGTTGGGAAAACGGATCGGTCGGATTGAGGACATACGTCTGCGGATGGAATGCCTTTCCGCGCAGTTTGTCCAACCTGACTCACCCCCCTGGAGAAGTGCGGCGCACTCAGCAAGGGCTCAAGCAGGGATCCATGATCCCGCGGGCGGATCGGCATCGGCAACGTCATCGGGTTCGAGTTCGAGTTCGAACCGCACGCTCCACAGGGTTTTCGATTCCGATGGCGATACCGATACCGACGCGTGCGACAAGGGCAGCCGCCCGGACTGCTCGTCATTCCCAACCGTTTCGGCCCAGCATCTTGCCGATGGGGATGCTGCGCGGTTTCGGGGTTGGGAAGCGCACCCCGGGTTCACCTGGGAAAGGGCAGGAGACAATGGGGTCAGTCCCGTATTATTTACATTTTCCTCGCATTCCTTCCACGAACTCCTTCAGTTCCCCTCGTCCCTCGGCCAGTCGCCAGAACCGCCGTACCCCCTGCGCCAGGGAGCC
>Ga0172372_10004380_pt1 | contig 20098 bp, 14 predicted proteins | sample LakKiv5m_2_FD_114544 | JGI IMG/M metagenome (GOLD analysis project Ga0172372, IMG submission 114544) | Freshwater microbial communities from Kabuno Bay, South-Kivu, Congo - kab_092012_9.5m | ecosystem: Environmental > Aquatic > Freshwater > Lake | place: Democratic Republic of the Congo...
GAACACGACGGGCATTCCGTTGTCGATGAGCGCGATCGGACCGTGCTTCATCTCGGCCGACGGCATGCCTTCGGCGTGGATATACGAGATTTCCTTGAGCTTCAGCGCACCCTCAAGCGCGACCGGATAGTTCACACCGCGGCCAAGGAACAGCCAGTTCTCGCGATGGATGTACTTCGCCGTCGCGGTGCGGATACGACCAGACCACTCAAGCGCGCGCTCGATCTTCGATGGAATCGCCTCAAGTTCGCGGAGCAGGTTCGAGACGTACTCCTGCGACAGGTAGCGGCGACGACCGATGAAGGTCGCAAGCATCGAATTCACAAGCACCTGCCCAGTGAAGGCCTTCGTGCTCGCCACGCCGATCTCAGGGCCGACGCGCAGATACACGCCCGCATCGGTCTCGCGCGCGATCGACGAACCGACCACGTTCACGACGCCGAGCGCAAGCGCGCCGCGCTGCTTCGCCTCGGTGAGCGCGGCGAGCGTGTCGGCAGTTTCGCCCGACTGGCTCACGGCGACGACGACGGTGCCGTCCTCGACGATCGGATTGCGGTAGCGGAACTCGCTTGCGAAATCGTGTTCCGCGTGCACCTTGGCGAGATCCTCAAAGAGATACTTGCCAATCATGCAGGCGTGGAGTGCAGTGCCCTGCCCGACGAAGACCACGCGCTTCGCGTTCGCGAGCGCGCGCGCATGCTGACCGACGCCGCCAAGGCGGATCTCACCCTTCGCAACGTCCACGCGACCCTGCAGCGTCATCCGCAGCGCCCGGGGCTGCTCGAAGATCTCCTTGAGCATGAAGTGCTCGTAGTGACCGAGCTCGATCTGCTCGAGGTCAAACTCGAGCTCGCGGATCTCCGCGGTGATCTCGATGTTGTCGACCGTCGTGGTGCGGAAGCCCTCGCGCGTGATGCGCGCGACGGAGTAGTCGTTGAGGGCGATGGCCTGCGTGGTGTGCGACACGATGGCGCTCGCGTCCGACGCCACGACATACTCGCCGTTGCCGACGCCGACCATGAGCGGCGAACCCTTGCGCGCCACGACGAGGACATCGGGCTCCTTCTCGCAGATGACCGCGATCGCGTACGCGCCGGTCACCTCACGAAGTGCGGCCTGCACGGCCCTCTCAAGATCGCCGGTATAGAGCTCGCCGATCAGGTGCGCGAGCACCTCGGTGTCGGTCTCGCCGTGGAAGACGTGGCCCTTCTCGCTGAGGTACTTCTTGAGGGCGGCGTAGTTCTCGATGATGCCGTTGTGAATGATCGCGATACCGTGACCGAGTTTCTCGTCATCGCGGTGCGGGTGGGCGTTGCGCTCCGTGACGCCGCCGTGCGTGGCCCAGCGCGTGTGTGCGATACCGATCATGCCCTTGAAACCACCGCGCTCGCCGATGAGCTTCTCGACGTTCGCCACGCGGCCGACCGACCGAGCGATCCTCAGGCCGCCGTTCATCACGGCAACGCCCGCGGAGTCGTACCCGCGGTACTCAAGGCGCTTCAGGCCCTCAAGAAGGATGTCTGTTGCCTGGCGACGTCCGATGTAGGCGACGATTCCGCACATGATTTCGAGTTCCGATCGGGTTCAAGGGACCGCCAACGTGCCGGAAGGCCCGTGGGCGCGCGGAGATATCGGCTGAATGACGGCCGACCTCTTGCGAAGGACCCGACGAAAAATCCAAGCCGCACCTCGACCACGACGGGTGGCCGATAACGGCCGGACGCCAGAACCGCGAAAACGCGTCAGGAATCGAGCCGCTTGAGCCGCGCGCTACGGACCGACACTGTGGTGGGTTCGCCACCGTGGATCTGGAAGCCGATCTTTCCGCCCTTCGCGCTGTCCTTCGAGTCGTCGACCACCGTGGCGGTCGGCACGCCGTCGATGAAGTGCTCGACGCGGTTGCCCCGAGCGACCACCCGGTAGGTGCGCCACTCGCCCGTGTTGGGGGCCGCCCCGCCGGCGCCCGCGAGCGCCGAGGTCGTGCGCTTCCCGTCGGCCGCGATCGACAACGCCGTTCCGCGCTCGGCCAGGATCCCGCGACCACCCTCCTCGTAGCACATTGCGACGTAGGGCGAGTGCGGGTGCGCGTCGATCTGCGGCCCGCGCAGGCGATGCTCGCCGAACAGCTCGCTTCGGTACTGGACGCCCGAGTTGTTGCCGTTCACCTTGAGCACGACCTCAAGCTCAAAGTCGCGCACTGCGCCGTTCCACACGAAGAACGTGTTGTGCGGCGCCGGATTCGACTCGGTCGTGCGACCGACAAGGACACCACCCTCGAGCGCCCAGAAGCGCGGATCGAAGGTAAAGCCCGCGGTCGAAGAGCCGTTGAAGATCTCGAGGTAGCCATCGTCGTCCGACTTGACGAAAGCCGAGTCGCCCGCGTCGCCGCCCGCGCGCAGGAACGCGAGCAGATCGAGGAGCTCGGCCTCCGAAAGCGTGTCGACGAGGTTCGCGGGCATCGGCGAGAGCGGACTGCGCGAGGACGACTCGATGTCGGCCTTTGCGAGCGTCTCGCGCGCGTCGGAAAGGAGGCTGGTACGCACCTCGATCGCATCGGCCGTTTCGCCGACCTTACGGCCGGTGACGACGCTGCCGTCCTTCAGGCGGAAGTCCGTGTTCTCGTATTGATCGCTGATGGTGCGGCTCGGTTCGACCAAGCTCGCCGCCAGATCTTCGAGCGAGAATCGCCGCGAGACCGCCGTGAGCTCGGGCCCCCCGCTTCCGCCGATCCCGCCGGCGCGGTGGCACTGCGCGCACTGCGTGGCGCGGTAGGCGCGCAAGCCTTCGGCGTAATCACGACCCCCGACGAGCTTCGGCCCGAGCGCGACCATCTCGGCGACGGTCCACGCGCGGCCCGGGCCACGCGGCGTGGGTAGCGTGGCATCGATCGATCGACCACCGATGGCGGCGGCAAGGCGATCACGCTCCGCTTCCGGCGCGTTCGAGACGAACTCTTCCGAGATCCGATTGAGGAATCCGGCGAAAGAGTTTCCGCCCGTGCCCTTCTTGAGCGCGGCGAGCGAGCGACCGAAGCGCTCGCGCAGATCCGAGTTCCAGCCCTTCGTCGCATTGCGGATCGCGTAGGCCATGCCGATCTTCTGCGTGGCCGGCGCATTCGCGAGCATGTCGGCGACGGCCTTTCCATACGGACCGCCGCGCGCGAGGAGCGCGGCATCGACCGGCTGCTGCACGCTGGCGTCGGGCCGCTCCAGGAGCGCCACTGCCACGGTCACAGCTTCGGGCGCGCCGAGCTTCGCGAGTAGATTCGCGCGGTGCATGTCGAGTTCCCACGCCATGCTTGCATCGGACGCGGCCTGCTTCGCCGGGTAGTTCGCAAGAAGCGCCGCCCGCAGCGCATCGCCACCGCCGACGCTCTTCGAGCGCGACGCGAAGCGCAGCATCCAGAGTTCGCACGCGCGCAGCCATTCGCGCTCAAGCGCGGTGCCACGCACGATGGGTTCGAGCTTCACAAGCCGCGCCGCCACCGGTGTCCCGTCGACTTCCGCATCACCCATGCGACAGAGCGCGACCAACGCGAGGATCGATGCCTGTGGCTCCATCTCGGCGACCGCGCGCTCGCGCCACTGCGCTGGATTCTGATGCTCGAGCGCGATGCGCGCCGCGCTGCGAACACCCGCATCGGGCGACGTCAGTCCCTTGAAGGCGAGCCCGACCGCCGCCGGTCCGGCCGCCCATTCCATCGGCCGATGGTACTTCTCGAGCTCGCGACGCTCGACGAGCGCGGCGGGCACGGCCATCGGCGCCCTCTTCACCATCACCGGGCGCTCCGCGCGCACGCGGAACACCGCGCTGGGCAGATTGCGGCCACCGACGGAGAAGTACATCGATCCGTCCATCGTCACCGCGTCGGTGAGCGGCAGCGGACGGCCGGCGACAAATGGCTCGACGCGGAACTTCGGAGTCGACGCGTCGCGCGAATCATCGGTGATGAAGCCGGCCCACATTGTGCCGAAGGTCCAATCGAGGAAGAACATGCACTCGTTCCACGGCGGCGGGAAATGCAGGCCTTTCGAACTGAGCATGCCGGTCGGCGATGCTGGACCGATGTCGACCGCGGGCGGCAGCGAATCCGGGCTCCACGATGGCCACTTTCCGCTTCCCGAGCGCCAGCCGTAGTCGACGCCACTCGCAAGTTCACAGACGCGCGTCGGGCGATACCACGGCAGACCCATGTCCCATTCCATGTCGCTGTCGAAGGTGTACGCGCGACCGATCTCGTCGAAGGCGACGTCGTACGAGTTGCGGAATCCCGCGGTCACGAGTTCCCACTTTGAGCCGTCGCGGTCGGTGCGCGCGATCCATCCACCCGGCGCCATCACGCCCACGGCGTGACCGTTCGCATCCCACAGGCGGTCGAAGGCGATGTCCTCCTCCCAATGGCCATCGGAGCCGAAGCGCGGCAGCCGCGAGTTGGCAAGCGCGGGATCCGGCACCGCGCAGTGGTTGCCGCCCACCACCCAAAGCGATCCATCGGGCGCGAGCACAATCTGGTGCGGCCCGTGCTCGCCACCATCCTTCGCGATCGCGACGAGCATCTTCTTCTCGTCGAACTTCGCGTCGCCATCGGTATCGCGCAGGCGCCACACGCCACGCGCATCACCGCCGCCTTCGTTGACGACGGCAAAAAGATCGTTGTCGACGACGAGCACGCCGTGCGCGCGGCCAATCTCGGGCTCGATGAGTTCGACCGTCGACTCGCTCGCGGGACGACCGTCGCCCGCGGGCGTGATCGTGAACATTCGCCCGTACTGCGCGCTTGCGACGAGCCGCTTGCCGCCGACGTCGGCCGCGAGCGCGACGATCGATCCGCGCGAGCGCGGCGCGACGTACACGAGCTCGCAGATGAACCCCGGAGGTACGGCGATCGCCCGCGCAATGTCGGCGAGTTCACCGGGCGCGCCGCCGAAACTCTCGGCGATAACGTCGCCCCACGGACCTTCGCCGAGATTGGCGAGGATTGCCGACGGGACCGGCGTCGCGCTGAAAGATCCGCTCGATTGCCACGCAGGATCGGTCACGATGCGCGTGCGCGTGCCGTCGGCTTCGGTCCACTCGACCATCGCGCAGAGGCCGGCGGGGCCGCCTTCGTTGCGCGCGTCGACGACGATTTCATGCACGCCCGCGGCGAGCGCACCGAGGTCGACCTCGCTCGGCTCCTCCCACGCGCTGGTGCGCGCGATTTCCTTGCCGTCGAGCTTCACGGTCGACGTGTTGTCGACGGTGATCACGAACCGCGCGGCCTTCACGCCTTCGGGCACGCGAAAGCGACGACTGAAGACGACCGCGTCCGGCGTTCCCGCGCCGGGTGCCCAGATCCAGGTCGGGGTCGGCAACGGCGCCATGGTGGGCCTCGGAGTCTCGGGCTTCGGAGTCTCGGGCTTCGGAGTCTCGGGCTTCGGGGTCTCGGGCTTCGGGGTCTCGGGCTTCGATCCTTCGGACTTCGGCGCGGCTGCAGGCGGCGTGGTCGCAGGCGCGGTGGGCTGCGCCGCCGCAACGTCCTCCGGCCGCGGCGCATCGAGCGCCGACTTCACGTTCTCGCGCGCTCCAGCCAGCGCCTGCGACTCCTTGCTCGGCAGCGAGATGACGGTCGAAAGCGCAACCGCAAGCACTCCTCCGAAGACGATGGTGGTGGTTCCGACGAGTGCGAATGCGGTCGACTTCTGCATGCAGCGCATCTTGCCGGAAGCACCATCGATCGGGAAGCCTCCCCGGGAGGAACGCGCTGTTTTTCCGCAGGTTTCGTAGGATGCGCGTATGGCTGATGATCTCTGGTCGCCCATGCGCGCCGAGCGGCGCGCGAAAGCTGCGCCGCTTGCGGTGCGCGTGCGTCCACGCACGATCGACGAGATCGCTGGGCAGCGCCATTGCCTCGGCGAAGGCGCGTTGTTGCGTCGATTGATCGAGCAGGATGCGCTCCAGTCGATGATCGTCGCCGGTCCGCCCGGGACGGGCAAGACCACGCTCGCCGAGGCGATCGCCGCGCGCACCGGTGCCGCGGTCGACCGGGCGCACGGCGCGACAACCGGCGTGAAGGAACTGCGCGAGAGGATCGAGGTCGCGACGCGGCGGCTCGGGGAATCGTCGCGGCGCACGCTGCTCTTCGTCGACGAGATCCACCGACTTGCGCGCAACCAGCAGGATGCGCTGCTTGAGGGCGTCGAGGCAGGCTCGGTCATCCTGTTCGGCGCCACCACCGAGAATCCAACGTGGGCAGTCGCGCCGGCGCTCCTCTCGCGGTCGGTCGTCTTCCGATTCCAACCGCTCGACGAAGCCGACGTCGCGGCGGTGCTTCGGCGCGCGGTGACGCATCCCGACGGGTGCGGGGTCGCGGGGCTCGTTCTTGACGACGACGCGTGCGCACACTTCGCGCGCGTCTCGGATGGCGACGTGCGTCGCGCGCTTGCCGCGCTTGAGACCGCCGCGAACGCCGTGCGCGGCGATCGTGAGCCCCGCATCACGCTCGAACTCGCACGCGCAGCACTCGACGGCAAGGTGCCGGTCTTCGACAAGGACGGCGACGAGCACTACGACCTTGCGAGCGCGCTCATCAAGTCGATGCGCGGAAGCGATCCCGACGCCGCCGTGTACTGGCTCGCACGGATGCTCGTCTCGGGCGAGGATCCTCGCTTCATCTGCCGGCGACTTGCGATTTTCGCCAGCGAGGACATCGGCAACGCCGACCCGCGTGCGCTGCAGACTGCGGTCGCCTGTTGGCAGGCGGTCGAGCGCGTGGGTATGCCTGAGGCGCAGCTGATCCTCTCGCAGTGCGTCACCTTCCTGTCGGTGGCGGCGAAGTCGAATGCCGCCGCATGCGCGATCTGGGAGGCGATGGACGATGCGCGCGATGGCCGCACGGTCCCGGTCCCGTTCGAAATCGTCGATCAGACAAAGCGACGCGCCGTGCGCACCGCCGACGACGGCACCGCGCTCGCGGCCGACGCGGGCAAGTATGAGTATCCGCACGATCGCGCCGATGGGATCGGCACGCAGGACTACCTCGGCGTCGCGAAGACCTACTACCGGCCGACCGACCGCGGTCTCGAAGCTGCGATCGCGGAACATCTTGCGAGGGTGCGCGACATGCGCGCGGCGGCGAAGGTCACGACGCGACCGGGCGCGGTCGCGAACGAGGTCGATGGAAGACTTCCAGCACCAACCTCGAAGGAATCCTCGCGGTGAGCCATGCTTCGATCGCGAGCGAAAAGAGCGCGCTCCGCGCGCGCATGCGCGACACGGTCGGCATGATCACCCGTGGAACCCGGGCGCTCGCAGCCCGCCGCGCGACCGACATCGCGCTGCGCTCGCCGCCGTTCGCGCGCGTACAGCTCGTGCTCGCGTACCGCGCGATGCACGACGAGATCGATGTGGATCCACTGATTCGCGCGCTCTGTGCGCGCGGCGTGCGTGTCGCGTTTCCGCTCGTCCTCCCGGAAGCGATCGACGCTCCGAAACTGTCGGCGAGCGTCGAGGCTTCCGACGACGGTCGGACATCGCCCGATCCCCTGCGTGCGCTGCGGCTTCTGGCCATCGACGCGCGAGATCCGCTCTCTGCCGATCCTTCCGACGCCGATCTCTGGCGCACCGACCGGTATGGAATCCGCGCGCCGAACCTCGAGTCGCCGCGCGTTCGCCGCGTGCTCCCGCGCGAGATCGATGCGGTGATCGTGCCCGGCCGCGCTTTCGATGCGCGCGGCGCGCGGCTTGGCCGAGGAAAGGGCTTCTACGACGCGCTGCTGGCGCGCCTGCGCCCAGATGCGCGCGCCGCGACCGTCGGCCTCGCGTTTGAGGCGCAGTGCGTTGACCGCGTGCCGGAGGATAGGCACGATGCGCGAGTGGTCTGGATCGTGACCGAGCGGCGCCTGCGGCGTGCGGTCGATCCGGAGAGGCCACCGCGGGTGCGCGTGATCGCGGATGAGATCTCCGAGACCGACAGGGACGGCGCGCAGAGCGTCCCCGATACTCCCGGCGACGCCTGATTTTCACTGAGCGGTCGCTCAGCAGCCCTCGCATCCCCCGGCGTTTTGCCTACCCTGCGCCAGATCCTCGTCCACCGAGGACTTCACACAGGACACCGAGTTCTCCCAGAGGTTCGCCATGGCGCTCGCCAGCCAGTCGCCCCGTTCCAATCGCCAGTTCAAGCCCTCCCAGCGCGCCGGATCTCTGTTCATTCTGATCGGTGCGGCTGCTGTCGCCTCGCTCGGCGCCGGATGGTGGTTGATGCGCGCGGACGCAGGTCACGAAGACGGTCTCGGCACCCAGTCGACCTCAAGTTCGCCCGCCGCGCTTGCATCGTCGGTACCTGGTACGACCGCGGCGAACGGCTCGACGCTCGACTCGGTGGTGGCCGACGCCGCGCGGGACGCGCGTGACAACGAAGCACGCGAGTTCGAGCGCGCCGCGGCCGCCGCGAACGCGACGCCCGTCGTTCGCGCCGAGGACGTTTCGATCGAAGCCCCGGGCAGCGCGAGCGTTGCTCCAAAGTCGTCCCCGGCAACGTCGCCCGCAACCCCCGCCGCACCGACCACCCCGCCCGCGGCCGCTCCGACCGCCGCGCCGAATACTGAACCGAATACTGCGCCGAGCGACACCACCGCGCCCGCGAAGCGTTCGAACGGCATCACCGCCGGCGATCGAACGACGGCCGCATCGGCAGCAGCCGATGCGGGCTCCTCGGCTGCGAATCTCGCGCAGGGTCTCGCGCTTGCCGCCAGCGAACCGGTCAAGTCGCGCAGCCTCCTCTCGGCGGCGCTTCTCTCCGGCGAACTCTCGCCGCTCGACGCAAAGCGCGCCTCCGACGCGCTCGTCGAGATCGGCCGCGTGCTTGTCTTCACGCCCGTCTACAACGCGAACGATCCGATGTTTTTCCAGTACACGGTGCAGTCGGGCGACAGCCTCGAGAAGATCGTGCGTCGGCACAAGATCGGTTGCGACTGGCGGCTCGTGCAGCGGCTCAACAACATCAAGAAGCCCGAGGCGATCCGCGTCGGCCAGCGACTGAAGCTGCCCAAGGGTCCATTCGGCGCGGTTGTCTCGAAGCGCGACTACCGCGTCGACATCTGCGTCGGCGCGGGCACGGAGCGCGTGGTCATCACCTCGCTCCCCTGCGGACTCGGCTCCGCGAACGGCACGCCGACCGGCAACTTCAAGGTGCGCCCGGGCTCGAAGCTCCTCAATCCGCAGTGGACGCATCCGGTCACCGGCGAGTTCTACGGCTCCGACGATCCGAACAACCCGATCGGCGAGTACTGGCTCGGCCTCGAGGGCACCGACGAGACTAACTCGCAGCTCGCGGGCTACGGCATCCACGGCACCATCGACGTCGACTCGATCGGCCAGGACCGGAGCCTCGGCTGCGTGCGCCTGCTCACCGACGACGTCGCGATCGTGTGGGAGTGCCTCGGCGACGGCGCCCCGGTCGAGATCCGCAAGTAGGTTCGGGCAGCCCCGCGAGCCCGGTCACGTCCTGAAAACCGCGACGATTCGAACAACCGCCTGCGCGCGGCGGGGATCTGCCGTGAAATCGCGCCGATCGTCGTAGCACAGGCTACATGTAGCGTATGCTACAGGCCATGCCTTTCCGCCAACTCCCCGCGTGTGCCGACACCTTCCTCAGCGGGCTTCTCGCGACGATACTCGCAAGCCTGCTCGTCGCGTGCGGCTCGGGCTCGGACGCCCCCGGTTCCAACACCGGCTCCACCACCGCGGAAACCACTGCGGCGGGAGATCCGAGGCCTGATCGCGCGAAGCCGCTTGTCGTCTGCACCACGGGCATCGTGGGCGACCTCGTCCGCACCGTGGCAGGCGAGCATGCCGAGGTCGTCGTCCTCATCGCGCCCGGCACCGACCCGCATCTCTGGAATCCGACGCGCAGCGATGTGCTGCGAATCCTCGAGGCCGATGCGGTCTTCATGAACGGCCTGCTCCTCGAAGGCCGCGCGGGCGATGCGTTCGCGCGGGTCGAGACGAGCGGCCGACCCGTCGTCCGACTCGCAGAGTCGATCGATCAGAAGGACCTGCTCACCGACACCGCGAACTCCTCGCACTTCGACCCGCACGTGTGGATGGACCCGACGCTCTGGGCGCGCACGGCGCCCGCCGTCGCCACCGCGCTTGCGAAGACGTCGCCAGGCCATGCGAAGGACTTTGACGCAGGCGCCGCGCGCGTCGCCGCCGAGGCCCAAGCGCTCGACCGCGAGATCCGCATCGAGCTCTCGTCGATCCCCGTCGGACAGCGCACGCTCGTGACCGCGCACGACGCCTTCGGCTACTTCGGCCGACGCTACGACCTCGAGGTGCGCGGAGTCCAGGGGATCTCGACCGAGAGCGAACCGTCGCTCGCCGCGATCGAGGCGCTCGTCGCCGAAATCAGCGAGAAGTCGATTCCCGCGATCTTCGCCGAGACGACCGTCTCCGACCGCTCGGTGCGCGCGATTGTCGATGGCTGCGCCGCGCGCGGCCACGAGGTTCGCGTGGGCGAATCGCTCTACTCCGACTCGCTCGGCCCCGCTGCGTCCGAAGGGGCGACCTGGGGCGGCATGCTGCGTCACAACGCACGGGCGATCGCCGCTGGGCTCGGAGGCCGACGCTGAGCACCGCACCGCTCTCGATCCGCGGATTCTCGTGCGGCTACGGCGCACGCGATGCCGACGTGGTGCGCGATGCATCGTTCACGCTCGAAGCTGGCACCATGACCGCGCTCGTCGGCCCGAACGGCGCGGGGAAGAGCACGCTTCTCAAGGGAATCCTCGGGCTGCTTCCGGTCGCACCGTCGGGCGACGTGCGCTTCTTCGGGCAATCGCTTGCCACCGCGCGCGCCCGCATCGCGTTCGTGCCGCAGCGCGCCGAGATCGACTGGAACTTCCCCGCGAGCGCGCTTGACGTGGCGACCATGGGTTTCGCCGCGCGGCTCGGCGTATTCCGCCGTCCCGGCCGCGCAGGCCGCGATGCCGCGATCCGCGCGCTCGAAACGGTCGGTCTTCGACCGCAGGCCGACACCCAGATCGGCGAACTCTCGGGCGGACAGCAGCAGCGCGTACTGGTCGCGCGCGCGCTTGCGGCCGACGCCGAGCTCCTCCTCCTCGACGAACCTTTCGCGAACGCGGATGTCGCCGCGTCGGCGAATCTGCTCGCCACGCTGCGAACGCTGTCGAACGGTGGGCGCACGATCCTCGCGGTCCACCACGATCTCGCCGCGGTGCGCGCGCACTTCGACCGCGCGATCGTGGTGGCCGGCGCAATCGCGGCGGACGGCCGACCGAGTGACGTACTCGACCCGGTGCGACTCGCGGCGATCTACGGCCTCGCCGATCCCGCTACGGGCGCCGCATGACGATCGGCGCGAACACCATCCTCGTCCTTGCAGGCTGCGCACTCTTCGGCGCGGTCGCCGGCGCAACAGGCACGTTCGTCCTCGCGCGCCGTCGCGCGCTCGTCTCCGACGTCGCAGGCCACGCCGCGCTTCCGGGCGTCGCGCTCGGGTTCCTGCTCGGCGAAGCGACCGGCCTCGGCGGACGTTCACCTGCGCTCCTCCTCACGTGCGCCACGATCACCGCGCTGCTCGCCGCGCTGTGCGTGGCGCCGCTCGCGCGTCTCCGTCGACTGGGCGACGACGGCGCCACCGCCACCATGCTCGCGGGCTCGTTCGGGCTCGGCGCCGCGCTTCTCTCGCTTGTTCAATCGCATTCCTCCGGAACGCAGGGCGGGATCCAGTCGCTGCTCCTCGGCAGCGCCGCCGCGATGCGCGCCGCGGACGTGGCGGCGCTGGCGGTGCTCTCTGTTGGCGTACTCGTCGCGCTCGCGCTCCTTGCGCGCGGTCTCGCGCTCATCGCCTTCGACGAGGAGCACGCGCGCGTCGCGGGCGTGCCAGTGCGCGCGCTCGACCTCGCGCTCATCATCCTCCTCGTCGCCTGCGTGGTCGCGGGCCTTCAGGTCGCGGGCGTCGTCCTCGTGGTGGCGTTCATCCTGACACCCGCGGCAACCGCGCGGCTCTTCGCAGGCTCACTGCGCACGACCGCGGTGCGTGCAGCCGTGCTCGGCGCGACGACCGCGGTCGGCGGCGTGCTCGCGTCGCTCGTGCTCGACACGATCCCAACCGGAAGCGCGATGACGCTCGCCGCCGCGCTGGTCTTCTTCGCCGCGCTTGTTGTCCGACGCACACCCAAGATCGCAAGGCGCGGCGCATGAACGACTTTCTCGCGGTCGATCTTCCGGCGCTTCTCGCGATCGCTCTCGCGCTCGTCGCCTGCGCGACGCTGGGCAACTGGCTCGTGCTGCGCCGCGAATCGCTCGCGGCCGACGCGACCGCGCACGCGGTGCTTCCAGGGCTCGTGGGCGGGTTCCTCGTCACCGGCACGCGTTCGCCGTGGGCGATGCTCGCGGGAGCCGCCATCGCGGGTCTTGCGGCGATCCTCCTTGCGCGGTTCGTGGCGCGCGCAACACGCACCGGCTCGGCGGTGGCGCTGGGCGTCGTGTTCACGGCCTTCTTCGCGCTGGGCGTGGCGCTTCTCGAGACGCAGGGCGCGCGACAGGTTGACCTCGATCCCGACTGCGTTCTCTTCGGCTCGCTCGAGACGCTCTTCGTCGCACCGCCCGAGCGCGAGCGCTCGCTGGGAGCGTGGATGCAGTCGTGGATCGCCGCGTTGCCGCGACCGATCTGGACGCTCGCCGCCGCCGCGGTGATCGCGGTGGCGACAAGCTGGCTCCTCACGAAGGAACTCACGGTGCGCGCGTTCGATCCATCGTTTGCGCACGCCTCGGGCGCTGCGCCACGATGGACCGACGACGTGCGCATCGTGGCCACGACGCTTGCGATCGTCGCCTCCTTCGAGGCGGTCGGCAGCGTGCTCGTCATCGCGCTCGTCGCGTGCCCGGCGCTTGCGGCGGCGCCCTTCGCGCGCTCAGTGCGCGGGCAGATCGCACGCTCACTCGCGATGGCGTTGCCGATCGCTTGCGGCGCCTATCTCGCCGCGGCGCATGCGCCCGCGTGGCTTGGAACGACGCACGCACTCAACGCATCGGGTACGGTCGCCTGCGCGCTTGCCGCCGGCGTACCCCTCGCGCATCTCGCGCATCGCGTGTATCGCGTGTTCCGGCGGGGTGCACGCCCCTCGCCTGCGCTCAACCGCCGCCCGGCGTGAGCGTCCAGTCCTTCGCGCTCGCGGGATTCGCCCACAGCATCATGTCGTCGAGACGCTCGGGCGCCAGCGACTCCGAGTGACCATCGGCGAAACCGATGATCACCTCGTCCATATTGCGGCGGCTCAAGTTGCCCCACGACGCGGGGTCTTCATCGCTGTACTGCGCGGCCCACGTGCGCGTGTCAAAGTATGGCGAGCGCACGCGGAAGTAGCCCTCGGTCACGGGGCCGAGATCGCCTGGCGAACCCTCCTGGCCACGCGCGCTCCCGAAGACGACGAGCGACGACGGCCGCGAGATCTCGGAGAGGCGCGTCGCGTAGAACTTCCCGTAGAGGCCGAGGAACGCGCTGTTGAATCCGCCGAAGCTCTCGTCGCCGCCAACCCAGACGCTGTTCAGTCCGAAGCTCGGAAACGCGCTCGTCTGATAGAGGTAGTTCGAGTAGTCGCTGGCCTCGAGCTCGCGCAGCACGCGCTCGTGCTCGCCAACGTAGAGCGCGTTGAAATCGTGCCCGAGGTACGGCGCGAGCCGCCACGGCCAGCGGTGCGCGGCTACGCCGATCGTCTGCGTGGCGATGGCGTTGCGCTGGGCGTCGTACGCGGGAAGGCCGGATTTGTATCCGGGAAGCAGCGCGCCGTTCGCATCGTGCGAGTACTGCGTCCATGCGCCGACGAGGTCACGCGCCGCCGCGATCTCTCGCGCGCGCTCGCTCGAGGCACGAAGTCGCGAGAAGACCGGGAACAGCGCCGCGATGATCAGCGCGAGGATCGCGACGACCACGAGCAGCTCGACCAGCGTGAAGCCCGCGATCTCGGCGAACTTCCGCAGCGGGCACCGACGCACGCGCGCCATGCGTCGATCGCCGAAGCCGGCGCACGACGCGGCCGCGCCGATCGGCGCGGAGATCGGAGCGATGCATGGCTTGGACTCGGCGATGGCGTGCACGTCTGATTCCTGCGGATGCTCCGCGGGTCGCGGGGCGGACTTGATTTGGCGTCGGGCCAGACCGTGGGCGGAACCGCCCTTCCACGGGGGGCGGACTGTAGCAATCGGGACATGGGGACGATGCCCACGCGGCCCATATCCCTTTGGGGCATACGCCCGAAAACCGCCGGAAGGGACGCGCGGATGCCAAAATCTGACGCATCGCGCGTGTTCTTCCGGCCTCCCCCTGTGCAGGGGCTAGGCTCTGCCAGAGGGGACACTTGGCTTCCATCCGCGCGGCGTCCCGACTCGGAAGCCGGAACTTCCGCGATCTGCCAAGGTGAGAGTTGCAAGGAGAGAGTTCCCTCAACCAATCACTCCATGAAGAGTCCAGAAGCGAACCGCATCCGTCCTCACGGCGTTTCAGGAACCCGTCTTTAGGGAGCGATCTTCCGACATCGGCACGCTGGTCGTCACCGCGACCGAACCGTTTCCAACATGCGACACACCGACACCATGCCGTCCTCCCCCGTCCGCAGTTCCTCCACACGTGCCGTTCCGTGTGCGACCGCCTTCCTCATCGGCGCCGCGGCCATCGTCGGCGCCGCGCACGCAGACACCTACGTGAAGCAGTACAACGCGCCCGCACTCGACCGCTGGAACTACCCCTTCAATCCGACGCCGGGCACGCGCATCACGGCGTCGACGTTCGGCAACGAGCCGGGCAGCCCGCTCTTCGATAACCGCGACGGCCAGTTCATCGTGGGTTTCAACACCGCCGCCGACATTCCCGCGGGCCTCGGCGCGCCGCAGTACCAGATCGTCTCGTGCGTGGTCGAGATCACCTACGCGAACGACTTCGTCGTGGAGTACGACCCGACGGTGGACCCGTACACGGCGTTCCTCCCGGCAAGCGACGCGGGATACGTGGACGACGTTGATCCGGGCCAGCCGGTCGAGATCTACGGCACCGGGTTCCGCAACGGCTTCACGCTCATGACGTGGAACGAGACCACGCCGTACGCGCCATCCGGCACCGACATCCTGTCGCCCGGCGTGCGCACGGCCTATGCGGTCGCCCGCAACGCCTCGGGCGCGTGGATCGACGTCTCAAACTCGGTCCGCAACCGATCCACGCCTGATCCGTTCGCGGTGGGCACGATCGACGGGCTCAAGCCCGGCGACTTCGTGCCGATCGGATCGGCGATGCGATTCGAACTCGATTGCACCCGCGCCGACGTGCAGGAGTATCTGCGGACCGCGATCAACGCGGGAAGACTTCGCCTGACGGTGAGTTCGCTCACGAAGGTCGTCCAGCAGGGTGGCAACTATCCGCAGTTCTACTGCCGCGAGAATCCAATTGTCGCCGCGACCGGCATCGGTGACGCGACGCTGGCGATCGAGGTCTCGACCGCGTCGTGCGTGCCGGCCGATCTCGACTGCGATGGCTCGGTCGCGGCGGCGGACCTGTCGCTACTGCTTGCCTCGTGGGGAACAAACGGACCGGCCGACCTCGATGGCGACGGTACCGTCGGGGCAGCGGATCTCTCGCTGCTGCTCGCTGCGTGGGGCTGAGCGGTGCTCTCGCGGACTTGACCTCGCGCGATTACGCGAGCCGTATCCGCGGCCGCGGGTAGACCGGCGCAACGCGTCGACGCACGCGCTCCGAGATGCTGTCGAGCATGCGCTCGACCTCGGTGGTCGCGACCTCGAGCACCGCTGCGATCTCGTGCACCGTGAGCTCCTCCGTGTAGCGGAGCATCAGCACGAGCCGCTCCCGGCGCGTGAGCTCGCGAATCAACTCCGCGACAACGTTGGCGTGACGGATAGGCGCCGCAGTGGCGCACGTGGCGGAAGCGCGCTCGCTGGCGACACCTCCTGCATTCGGGAAGACATCCGCTCGATCCTGGCGAGTCATGGCCCGTCCTTCCTGCCGCCATCCATGGCGACGGTGGGATGATAACCGCAACCGCCGGTGTCGCGTCAAGCGACATCGCACAGAGTGAACACCCCGATCGAACGTGTCATCACGGGAAGACTTCGGCATGCTGGCGGCGAGCGCAACTCGCGCAGGTACGCGGCTCGATCACGAACCCGCAGCGACCTTCGCCACCGAGAAGAGGGGCAGCAGCAGCGCGATCGCGACGGCGCCGAGGATCGATCCGAAGACGAGGATGAGGATCGGCTCGAGCAGGCTGGTGGCCTGCTTGAGTCCAGTCTCGAGATCCTCCTCCGCGAAGTCGGCCGCGCGCCCAAGCACATCCGGCAGGCGACCCGACCGCTCGCCCGCCGCGACCATCGAGATGACGGACGAGGGAAGCAGCGTCTCGTTGCGCAGCGCTTCGACCAACGTGCCGCCATCACGGAGCCGCGCATCGATCGCATCCCAGAAGCGCGCGGCGCGCGGCGAGCGTGAGAGCCCGCGGCAGATCGCGATCGCGTCGAGGAGGTGAATACCGCTTGCAAGCAACGTCGCGAGCGTGCGGCAGGTGGTGGCCACGAAGGACAGCCTCGCGAGTCGACCGATCACGGGCAGACCGAATCGCACCCGATCTATGAGTCGATCCCACGCATCGGAGCGCATCAGGATGGCGCCAGCGACCCCAAGCAGGCCCGCCGCCACTCCGAGAAGAAGTGCATTCGACCTGCCCGCGTCGCTCGCGCCGAGCAAGACCTGGGTGGGCCAAGGCAGATCCGCACCGCGATCGGCGTAGATCTTGGCGAAGCGTGGCAGGACGAAGACAAGGAGCGCGATCACGACCACCGTGCCCGCACCGAGCATCAGGAAGGGGTAGCTGGCCGCTGCACGCACCTGCTTCGTCAGCCGCTCGGCGCGACGGAGGTGCTCGGACGCGCGCAGCAGCATCGGCCCGAGCTGACCGGTCGCCTCGGCGGCGCGGACCAGCGCGACCACGAGCGCCGGTACCTCGCGTCCACGACGCCCGAAGGCTTCGGACAGCGGGACACCCGATTCGACCTCGGTCGCAAGCTGTCGCACGAACGGGCGGAACTCGTCGCGGCCGCCCTCCTCGGCGGCGCTCGCAAGCGCCTCGCTCAGCGGCACCCCCGCCTCGGCCATCGTGCCGAGGTGGCGGCAGAGCGCGGCGAGGTCGCTGCGCCGGGCGCGCGACGAGCGCGTCGCGCGCGGGGCGGCGGTGGTCGAGGCGATCCGTTCATCGTGACCGATCGAGAGGACGGTCTTGCCCTCCGCACGGAGGCGACGGGCGACCTCCTGCGGCGTCGCTGCCGCGATCGTGCCGGTTGTCTCACGACCATCGGCGTCAAGCGCGCGGAAGCGGAACGTCGCGCGTGCAGCGGCAGGCGCGAGCGGGTTCGAGTCGTGGGTGAGGTTGGCCGCCATCGGCGCAGGGCTCACGACGCGGTCGCGAGCACCACCTCCTCGAAGGTCGTGACTCCGTCGCGCACCTTGGCGAAGCCGTCGGCGCGCATCGGGAGATGTCCGCCAGCGCGGGCCACGGCGGCGAGTTCCTGGAGCGTCGCGCCGCGAGCAACCGCGGTGGTGAACGCCTCGTCGGGGACGAGCAGTTCGAACACGCCGACGCGGCCCGCGAACCCGGAACCTCGGCAGCGCGAGCATCCGGCGCCACGTGCGAGCATCGCATCGCCCGCGAGCGGCGCGTGCTCGGCGACGGCATCGCGCACGTGCGCCTCGGGCTCGTACGACTCGCGGCAGTGCGGGCAGATCCGTCGCACGAGTCGCTGCGCGAGCACGCCGCGCACGACGGCTGCCACGAGGAATGGCTCGATGCCGATGTTCACAAGGCGTGTGACCGCGCTGACCGAGTCGTTCGTATGGAGCGTCGAGAAGACGAGGTGACCGGTGAGCGCGGCCTGCACCGCGGTCTGCGCGGTCTCGGCGTCGCGGATCTCGCCGACCATGATGACGTCGGGATCCTGACGGAGCATGGCGCGCAGCGCCGACGCGAAGCTGAAACCCGCGCGGTCGTTCACCTGGAACTGATTGACGCCGGGCAGCGTCGCCTCGATTGGATCCTCGACGGTCGAGATGTTGCGGTCGGTGCCGTTCAGACTTGCAAGTGCGGAATACAGCGTGGTCGATTTACCGCTGCCCGTCGGGCCAGTGACAAGCACGATGCCGTTTGGCCGCGCGACGACGCCGCGCCAGCGGCCGAGGAGCTCAGTGCCCATCCCGAGCCGTTCGAGTGGAACGAGCGAGGCTCGACTGTCAATCACGCGGATGACGACCTTCTCTCCGTGACGGCCAGGCATCGTCGAGACGCGAAGATCGATGGGACGACCCTCGAGCATCACGTGGATGTCGCCATCCTGCGGAAGTCGCCGCTCGGAGATATCGAGGCCGGCCATGATCTTGATGCGGCTCGAGATGGCCGCGGCCATCTTCCATGGCGGGTCGGCCTTCTCGAAGAGCCGGCCGTCGACGCGGAAGCGCACACGTAGCCGCCGGTCGCCCGGCTCGATGTGGATGTCGCTCGCGCCCTCGTGGACCGCGCTCCAGAGAAGCCAGTTCACCGTCTTCACGACGGGCGAGTATCCGGCGAGATCGCGCAGGTCCTCGATTTCGGCGACCTCGCGCTCGACCACGCTGAACGATTGCTCGTCGAACGCCCCGACGATTTCATCAATGACGAAGACGTTCGCCGCAGGCACGTACGCCTCGAGCGCAGCGCGGATATTGGCCGCCGTCGCGGCGACGATCTGCACCTGCTTGCCGGTGCGGCGACGGATCTCCTCGAAGAGGTAGAGATTCGCGGGTTCGGCGACCGCAACCGTCAGCATGTCGCGCACGACGAAGAGCGGCAGCACGAGATGCTCGAGGAGGTACTCGCGCGGCAGCGTCTCAAGCGCCTTTGGATCGGCGATGCGCGCAATCTCGCGTGCATAAGGAATGCCGTAGCTCTCGGCGACAGCCTCCATCACCTGCTCTTCATCAACAAAGCCGAGCTCGACAAGTGTTTCGCCGAGCAGCCTGCGGTGGCCATGGTGCTTCTGGTGCTCGAGCGCGTCGGCGAGCTGCTTGGGCGTGATGAGCCCGCGACCAACGAGCATCTCGCCGAGCTGGAGACGCGGCAGACGGTCGACGATCGCCTGATGTCGGGGAAGCGCGCCCATCAGCGGAGACTCCTTGCCGCCAGTTCGACGCTCTCGGCGCACTCGAAGCGCTCGGCGAGGCGCGTGAGACGCAGGGCCTCGCGTACGACGTGCTGTGGAGCGACAAGGCGCAGCGCGCCGCCCGCGCGCGCGGTCTGCTCGCCCAGCCAGAGCAGCGACTCGAGCGCGGCGCCGTCGACGATGGTGACGTTCGCGAGATCAAGGACCACGCTGCGCACGCCCTGTTCGATTCGCTCCGTCGCGGTGCGGCGCAGCTCGACCGGGCCGTCATTGGCGAACTCGCCGCTCACGACGGCGAGCGCAACGGTGCCGTGACATTCCCAAGAGAGCTTCATGCGGCCCTCCTCGACTGACGCCTGAGAAGGCTTCCGAGCGACGGCGTCTCGATGTCGTGCCGCCGGATCTGCGTATCGCCGAGTTCCGGCGCAGCCTGATCCTGCGGTGTCGCGGAGTCGTCGGCCGTTGGGGCCTCGTCCACAGCGCCGGCATCGGTTGCCGGCGGCGCGACCGCTTCGGTCGGCGCTTGCATGCGAGGGATGGACGGCACGGCGTCGACCGCGACGTGACCCGGCGGAGCCACGTGCATGTCGTGCTCGACGAGGCTGTCGTAATGCGAGAGATCGACGCGGAGAAACGCCTCAAGATAGATCGGATCGAACTGGATCCGTTCGAGCCTGCGCATCTCGGCGAGCACGTCGCTTCGTGTGAGCGCCCGGCGATACGTGCGCGTCGAGCTCATCGCATCGAACGTGTCGGCGATCGCGATGATCCGCGCCGCGACAGGGATCTGCTCGCCGGCGAGACCATGCGGATAACCCTGCCCCTCGTAGCGCTCGTGGTGATAGAGCACGCCCTCGAGAATCGTCGTCGAATCCGGAAGGGCGCGGAGAATCTGGTATCCGCGCTC